>Ga0315910_10001771_pt1 | contig 19565 bp, 16 predicted proteins | sample EdamamesoilMG_FD_204470 | JGI IMG/M metagenome (GOLD analysis project Ga0315910, IMG submission 204470) | Garden soil microbial communities collected in Santa Monica, California, United States - Edamame soil | ecosystem: Environmental > Terrestrial > Soil > Garden | place: USA: California...
CGCTGCTCGTGCAGCTCGCGCGCGTGAGCGAGGAACGGAACTCGGAGGGGCTGCCGACTTGGCAGCGCTGCCCATTGTTCAACGGCTACGGCGGTTCCTCGGACCGAGACAATCGCTACTGGCTGCCCGCGCACGCGAGCGCGTGGTTCCGATCGAGCTGCAGCGACCGCTTCGCCTACTGGGACGTCGAGTACCGGATCGGCGACGAGCGCGTTCCAGCCGACCTCGGCTGGCGCAGCACGTCGGCACTGTCGCCGGCCACAAACTGAGACGCGCTACGTGTGTGCGCCGACGGCTGCCGCCAACTCGGCGAAGCCGCGAATCCGCGGCGACACGCCGAGCTCCGTCTCATCGATCTTGCCGTAGCCGTAGCTCGCGAGCACGAAGCCGAATCCGGCCGCGCGCGCCGCACGTAGGTCTTGATGGGAATCGCCGACCAACGCCGCCGCGTTCGGCGCCACGCCGAGAGTCTCGGCGGCGAATTTCAGTTGCATCGGGCTCGGCTTTTTCTCGGCAAGGCTGTCGCCGCCGAGCAAGAGCTCGAACCGATCCCGAATCCCCGCTTGCACGAGCAACTCCTGCGAGAAGCTCATTCGCTTGTTCGTGATGCAACACAGCCGAACTCCGCGAGCCAGCAACGCATCGAGCGTCGCGAGCACCTCGGGATAGAGCCGACTGCGCACGAACAGGTTGTGCTGGTAGCAGGCCAGGAACGCGCCGAGCGCTGCGCTGTGACGCCCCTCGCTGGACTCCGCCGATTCACCCTGCGTGCCGCCCGCATGCGTGATTGCGCGCGCGATCAGCGTCTCGAGACCGTCGCCGATCCACACTCGCGTGCGCGCCTCGCCCGGCGGCGCGTAGCCGATCGCCTCGAGCGCGCTGCCCAGGCAGTGCGCGATGTCGGGCGCTGAATCGACCAGCGTGCCGTCGAGATCGATGGCGAGTAGCTTGACCCGCCGCCCGCTCAAAAGACGCGAACGGCGATTTCGGCCGGCGCCGCGAGCAGGTCCTCGATCTCTTTGTCGAGCTTGAGCAGAGTCAACGACGCGCCGGCCATCTCGAGCGACGTGCAGTAGTTGCCGACGTAGTTGCGGACGATGTTCAAGCCCGCCGTCTTGCTCCGGAGCGCCGCCTTGCGGTACAGCACGTAGAGCTCGCTCGGCGGCGTGCCGCCCAGGCCGTTGATCATGAGCGCCACGCGGTCGCCGCTCTTGAACGGCAGATCCTTCGCGACGGCGTCGAACAGCTCGTCGACGATCGCGTCGGCGGGTTTCATCTTGTCGCGGCGGCGACCCGGCTCGCCGTGGATACCCACGCCGACTTCCATCTCGTCGTCGCCGAGGTCGAAGATCGGCTTGCCCTTGGCGGGCGGCGTGCACGACGTCAACGCGATGCCCATCGAGCGCACGTTCGCGTTGACCTTCTTCGCGAGCGCGAGCAAGTCGTCGAGGCTCGCGCCTTTCTCCGCCGCCGCTCCGCAGGCCTTCATGACGAAGAAGTTGCCCGCTACGCCGCGGCGGCCGACCGTGTACGAGCTGTTTTGCACGGCGACGTCGTCGTCGATGATGAACGACTTGACCTTGATGCCCTCGGCCTCGGCCATCTCGATGGCCATGTCCCAGTTCATGCGGTCGCCTTGGTAGTTGTTGATGAGCACCAGCACGCCCTTCGGCGAGTTCATGAGCTTGATGCACTCGAGGCAATACTCCATCGGCGGTGCGGCGAACACGTTGCCGGGGGAGGCCGCGTCGAGCATGCCGGGTCCCACGGTCATCACGTGCGCGGGCTCGTGGCCGCTGCCGGAGCCTTGGATCACCGAGACGTGATTTTTGCTCGGCCGATCGGCGCGATAGATCAGGTTGTATTTCGGCTCGTACTTGAGCTTGCCTTCGTTGGCGAGAAAGATGCCCTCGAGCATCTCCGGAACGAACTTGGCCGGATCGTTTACGAACTTCTTCATGATGGTTCCCCCGAAAAGTTGACGTTCTAGTTCTTGCTGTTGCTCGACGCCGGATTCGCGACGCCGAACTGCGTACACAAGTCGTTCATCATCGTGGCGATCGCTACGATGCCGGGATCGGGCGTGCCGATGCTGCGATCCCCGGTGAATTGCTGGCGGCCGCGTTTCGCCACCCAGGGCTTCGTGCGCTCGATCGCTTCGTTCGCGACGGCCGTGGCGCGCTGCAGCACTTCGCTCGGATTGGCGTCGGGCTTGCCGGCGTGCTCGTGAACCAAATCGCGAATCGGAATCAGCGAGTCGAGCAATGTCTTGTCGCCGAGTTGCGCGCCGCCCCGCTTCTGGATGCCTTCGATGGCGGCCGTCAGCATTTTGTCGAGGTCGTCGAGCGTGATCGTGGTGCGGTCCTTCGACAGTGCGCCGGCGCGCATGAACGCCGTGCCCCAGATCGGGCCGGAGCAACCGCCGACGTTCTTCGAGATCACCATGCTGATCTTCAAGAGCAAGTTGCCGATCGAGCTGTGGTCGAGCGCCTGCCATTCCTGCTCGATGGCGCGGAAGCCCGAAGCCAGCGACACGCCGAAGTCGGCGTCGCCCGCGTAGGAGTCGAGCTCGCAAAAGTATTGTTCGTTCTTGAGCGCCGTTGCGGCGATCGTCTTGACCGCTGTTTCGACGTCCGCCAGGGTGATCTCTTTCATGTTTCTTCTCCGTCGCAGCGGCAGTCGGGGTTCACTACGCCGCGCGTTGTCCCGCGATGGCCTTCAAATCCTCGAGCGTGACGAGAACGTTCGGCGAATCGCCGAGCTCGGGCACGATCTTGGCCGCACCTTTGAAGTCCTCGTCCTTCGTATACGTGCTCGTGGTGATCAAGGTCGGCATGCCGGCGCCGAGCGACGCGAGCAAGCCGTTGCGGCTGTCCTCGACGACGACGCAGTCCTTGCCGGGAAGCCCGAGTTTTTGCTTGGCGAGATTGTAGATCTCGGGATCGGGTTTCTTCTTCTTCACGATGTCGCCGGCGAGCACGATCTCGAACCATTTTTTGCGCGCCGCACCGAACAGGTCGAGCACGCCATCGATGGCTTTCGGGTCCGATGTCGTGCAAACGCCGAGCCTGACTCCAGCCGCGTGCGCCTCATCGACGATGCGGCTGATACCGGGCCGCAGGGGCAGGCTACCTTTCGCAATCAAGTCGGTGAAGATCGCGGTCTTCTTCTTGTGCAGCTCCGGGATCAGCGTCTCGGCCGTCTTGCCGTTCGGCCAGCCGTGCTGGTTGAAGTAGTGGGTCATGCGCTCCTTGCCGCCCGCGATCTTCAGGAGCTCGCCGTACTGCTCGACGTCCCATTCGGCGTCGATGCCGGCCGCCGCGAAAGCGCGATTGAACGCGACGCGATGCCCGTCGCGTTCGGTGTCGACGAGCACACCGTCGCAGTCGAAGATCAAGGCCTTCATAGCCGAACGCTATTCGCTCAGGCGACCTTCGACAGCAGCTCGCTGGCGCGATTCGTGCCGCCGAACTGCGCGATCTTTTCCTTGAACAGCGTCTTCAGCGCTTCGTATTGGGCGCCGAGCACGTGCAGAGGCTCGTACTTTTTGTTCTTGGCGTGGAAGTCGATGAAGCTGTCGATGAAAACGTGCTTCAAGTTCGTCGAGATGTTGATCTTCGCGCAGCCGAGCTTGATGCACTTCTGAATGACTTCATCGTTCAAGCCCGTGCCGCCGTGCAGCGCCATCGGCGTGTTCGTGCGGCGGTTGATCTCGCCGATCAAGTCGAACTTCACGTCCGGCTCGCCCTTGTAGTATCCGTGCGCTGTGCCGATCGCGGCAGCAAAAGCGGCGAGGTCGAGCTCGCGACAGAATTTCTCGGCCTCGTTGGGGTCCGTGTAATGGACGGCTTCGACGACCATGTCGTCCTCGACGCCGTGGATCTCGCCGATCTCCGCCTCGACGCCGATGCCGGCCTTGGTCGCGATGTCGACAATCTTCTTCGTTTGCTCGAGGTTCACGGCGAAGGGCTTGTCCGACCAGTCGATCATGACGGAGGTCCAGCCCATCTCCACGCACTTCTTGATCATGTCGACGTCTTTGCCGTGATCCAAGTGGAGCACCACGGGCACCGGTGAATCGTCGGCGATCTCGCGCATCCAACCGATCATGGCCTTGTGCCCGTAGTACTTGATGGTCTTCGCCGAGCTCTGAATGATCACGGGAGCCTTGAGCTCCTCGGCAGCTTTGACCATGGCTTTCATCGACGCGTAGTCGACGGGATTGAAGGCGGCAACGGCGTAGCCCTTGGCTTTTGCTTCGCGCAGGACAGGTTTTAGATTGACCAACGGCATGGCGATATCTCCTCGAAAAACGAGACGGGATATGGCTGCCTAATATACGTCAGCCCCGACATGGTGTCGCCCTTGAGACCGCTTGGTGCGCGGTCTCAAGGGTGATGGTTCAACGGTGACCGGGCTTCGGTGCTCGGTGCTGCCGCTGCGCGCCGCCGCGAGAGTGGCCTTGAGAATTCCGCTGGTCTTGTCGGCGGCCGTGACCGTCGCCGTGCGGCCGTTGTCCGCCGCGCGTGTGGCGCTCGGCGCCGTTGCGCTGCGCATGGCCGCGGTGCACGTGACGATGCTGGTGATGAGCCTGATCGGCGCGTTGCTCGGGGCGCTGCGTAGGTACGTAACCAGTCAGGGCTCGCACCGGGAGGGCAACCCTGAGTAGCTTCTCGATATCTTTGAGCAGCCCGCGCTCGTCGCTCGCGACCAACGACACCGCGAGGCCTTCGTTGCCGGCGCGGCCGGTACGGCCGATGCGATGAACATAATGTTCCGGAACCTCGGGCAGATCGAAATTCACGACGTGCGGCAATTGATCGATGTCGAGCCCGCGCGCTGCGATATCGGTTGCGACGAGCACGCGTACGGCGCCACGTTTGAAGTCCGCGAGCGCGCGTGTGCGTGCACCTTGGCTCTTGTTGCCGTGAATCGCCGCAGCAGTGAGGCCATCCTGCACGAGTTGTTCCGCTAGGCGATTCGCGCCGTGCTTCGTGCGCGTGAACACGAGCACTTGGCTCCAATTTTGCGAACCGATCAGCCACGACAACACGCCGCGCTTGCCGCCCTTGTCGACGAAGTACACCGCTTGCTCGATTTTGTCTGCCGTCGCGTTGCGTTGGCCGATCTCGACGCTCTCGGGTTGGTGCAGCAGCTTGTTCGCGAGCTTGCGGATGTCGTCGGGGAACGTGGCCGAGAACAGCAGGCTTTGCCGGCGCTGCGGCAACAACCCGATGACCCGCCGAATGTCGGGCAGGAAACCCATGTCGAGCATGCGGTCGGCCTCGTCGAGCACGAAGGTTTCGATGTGCGAGAGATCGATGTGGCGTTGTTGCGCGATGTCGAGCAACCGGCCGGGCGTCGCGATGACGATGTCGACGCCGCGACGCAACTCCGCGATCTGCGGATTGATGCTGACGCCGCCGAAGATCACTGCGGACTTGAGCGGCAGATACTTGCCGTAGACGCGCACGCTTTCGGCGACTTGGGCGGCGAGCTCGCGCGTCGGCGTGAGAATCAACGCACGCACGCGGCGCGGGCCGCTCGGCGGGCCGCCGGCCATCAGGCGCTCGAGCAGCGGCAGCGTGAAACCGGCGGTCTTGCCGGTGCCGGTTTGTGCGCCGGCCATCACGTCGCGGCCGGCGAGCACGACGGGAATTACGCGTGCTTGAATCGGCGTGGGCTCGGTATAGCCCTGTTCAGAAACGGCACGCAGCAACGCGGCCGATAGGCCGAGAGAATCGAATGACATTGTAATGAGACTCCGCGATCACCCTGTTCCAAGGCGCCCAATGGGCGGCCAAGGCACGGTCAAGGGGATCGGATTTTCAGATGGCGGGCACGGTCGGGATTGACTGTGGCGCCTCGAGCGCAGACCGAATGTGCGCTGGAATGGCCGGCACTATACCACCGTGCCGGTAGCGCTGCTGTGACTTTTTACCGGGGGGCCGTCAGGTGCTCGTGCGGACGTGCCACCACTCGCGCAATTCGCTGCACAGGCCGCTCACCTCGAACGTGAGCACGAACACGCCGTCGAGCTCCACGCGGACGCCGCTCGAGGCCGATTTGAGGTTCGCCGACCACCGTGCAATGCCGGTTTGGCCGTTCACGGCGACGATGCCGAACTTGAAGTCGACATCGCGTTGGTCCGCCGTCACGGTCGTCCAGTAATCGTGAATTCCTTTGCGGCCCAGCTTGGGCGGGTCGAACGGCATTTCGTGATAGCGAGCGTTCTCGGTGAACAGGGCGGCGGCTCGGTCGGCGTCGCGTAGCTCCCAAGCTTGCTCGTAATTCTTGAGCCAGGATTCGAGCGCACTCGAAGTCAGTGTAGGCACGAGCATTCCCCTTGATTTGCAGGGCAAGCGTGGCACACCGGGCGGTTCGGGCTCAACTCGAAGCTCCGTGGCCTCGGCTTGGCGGCTGCTATACCATGCGAACGACCGATTACGACGCAGTGGGCAGGGGCATAGCTTGAACAGAACTAGCGCATCAGGGACGCAGCGGCGCCAGCTGATCGAGTTTCTGAAGGGTTGCCGCGCCCGACTCACCCCAGGCCAAGTCGGCCTACCGGATACGAACCGTCGCCGCACTCCGGGGCTCCGTCGCGAGGACGTCGCGGCGCTCGCCGGCGTCAGCGTCACTTGGTACACGTGGCTCGAGCAGGGGCGCGACATCCAGGTTTCCGCGGACGTGCTCGAGCGCATCTCGAGCACGCTGCGAATGTCGCCGGATGAACGCGAATATCTATTCGCTCTCGTGCAGCATCGGCCTGCGCCGCCGACCGCCGACCGCGCGGAGTCCGTGAGCCCAACGCTTGTTCGCATGATCGATGCGTTGGCGGTTCCCGCCATGATTCTCACGCGTCGGTGGGATGTCGTCGCGTGGAACCGGCTCATCTCGGTCATTCGTGATTACGATTCACTGCCGCCCGGAAGGCACAACCTGCTGCGGATGCTGCTGCTCGACGACGAGGTCTATCGTAAGGACCCGCTTCTCTACGAGGCCACGGCTCGCCGGTTACTCGCGAAGTTCCGTGTCGACTACAGTCAGGCGCACGGGGATCCCGAATTCGAAGAGCTCATCGCCGAGCTGACCGTTTCGTGCCCGATTTTCACGCGGTTGTGGGCCCTGGCGGAAGTCGTAGGCACACACGAAGCGGTGGTAACGCATCCGCGCAACAACGGAGTCACGTTCGAGCACACGTCTTACGTGCCCGAGGGCAGCCCGCATTTGCGCCTGATCATTTTCACGCCCGCGAATCCGGCGACGGCCGCCAAAGTGCGCGAAGCACTCGCAAAGTCCGAAGGCGCCGGCCGTCGCGGGTCCGCGGTGAACTAGCGGCTCTTCGCTTTGAACTCGCGTCGTCGGCGCGCCAATGCGTGCTCGGTGTAGCCGTTCGGCTCCTTCAAGCCGTTGAACACTAGGTCGAGCGCGGCTTGGAACGCCACGCTCGCCGCGAAGTCGGGAGCCATGTTGCGGTAGTGACGATCACCTGCGTTCTGGCGGTCGACGACTTCGGCCATGCGCTGCAACGTCGCGATCACTTGGTCGCGATCAACGATGCCGTGGCGCAGCCAGTTCGCGATGTGTTGCGACGAGATTCGCAGCGTGGCGCGGTCCTCCATGAGGCCGACGTCGTTGATGTCCGGCACCTTCGAGCAGCCGACGCCTTGCTCGACCCATCGCACGACGTAGCCGAGGATTCCCTGCGCGTTGTTGTCGAGCTCGCGCTGTATCTCGGGCGCCGCGAGCTGCCTTGTCAGCAGCGGCGGCGTAAGGATTCCTTCGAGCAACTCGACGGTTGCGCCGCCTTGCTTCGCGATCTCGCGTTGCCGCGCAGCGACGTCGACCTGGTGATAGTGAATCGCGTGCAGCGTCGCCGCGGTCGGTGACGGCACCCATGCCGTGCTCGCGCCGGCCTTTGGATGCCCGGCTTTCGCATCGAGCATCGCTCGCATCTCGTCCGGCATCGCCCACATGCCTTTGCCGATCTGCCCGTGACCGGGCAGGCCGACCTCGAGGCCGACACGCACGTTCCAGTCCTCGTAGGCCGCGATCCAGCGCGCGCCCTTGATCTCGGGCTTCGGGATCATCGGTCCGGCTTCCATGTGCGTGTGGATCTCGTCGCCGGTGCGGTCGAGGAAGCCCGTGTTGATGAAGATGATCCGGTCGCGACTCACGCGCACGCATTCCATCAGGTTCACGGTGGTGCGCCGCTCTTCGTCCATGATGCCGATCTTCAACGTGTTCGCCGGCAAGCCGAACGCGCGCTCGACTCGGGCGAACAGCTCGACCGACAGCGCGACTTCCTCCGGACCATGGTGTTTCGGCTTCACGATGTACATGCTGCCCGTGCGGCTGTTGCGCAGGGGTCCCGTGGCGCGCAGGTCGTGGAGCGCCGCGAGCGTCGTTACGACGCAGTCCAAGAACGTTTCAGCGATCGGCTGACCCTCGCGGTCGGTGACCGCGTCCGTGAGCACATGCGAGCCGACGTGCCGAACGAGAAGCAGGCTGCGGCCAGCGAGCGTGAGCGGCGCGCCGTTCGGTGCCGTGTACTGACGATCGGGGCTCAATCGCCGCTCGATGGTGCCGCCGCCCTTGGCGACCGAGGCGCTCAGCGTGCCGCGCATGATGCCGCACCAATTGCGATAGACGATCGTCTTGTCGGCTGCGTCGACGGCCGCCACCGAATCCTCGCAATCCATGATCGTCGTGAGGGCGCTCTCGAGCACGACGTCCTTGACGCCGGCTGCGTGTTGACGGCCGATCGGATGCGATGCGTCGATCGCGAGCTCGATGTGCAATCCGTGATGGCGCAGCAGCACGTTCGTGAGACCGGCGTTCGCACGGTTATAGCCCGCGAACTGCGTTGCGTCGGCAAGAGACGTCTTTCGGCCGTTGCGCACTGCGACCGCGAGCTTGCCGTCGGTCACGTCGAAGCCCGTCGCGTCTTGCCACTTTGCGCCGGCAAGCGGAACCGCCTCGTCGAGGAATTGATTCGCGCGCGCGATCACGCGCTCGCCGCGCACCGGGTTGTAGCCGCGGCCCTTCTCGGCGCCACCGTCCTCCGGGATCACGTTCGTGCCGTACAACGCGTCGTAGAGACTGCCCCAACGCGCGTTGGCCGCGTTGAGCGCGTAGCGCGGATTGTCGACGGGCACGACGAGCTGCGGACCCGTAAGAGTCGCGACCTCGGGATCGACGTTCGCCGTCGCAACCTTGAATGGTGCGCCAACGGGCACGAGGTAGCCGATCTCGCTCAAGAAAGCGGCCGTGGCTTTCGCGTCGAACGCGGTGCCGCGCCGAGCCGTGAGCCACGTATCGATCTTCGCCTGCAGCGCGTCGCGTTTCGCGAGCAACGCGCGATTGTGTGGACCGAGCGTTTGCACGATCGAGTCGAGCACGCTCCACACCGTGTCCGGCGCAACACCCGTGCCGGGGGCGATCTCGTCGCGGACGAGATCGTGCAGGGACTTCGAAACTTTGAGGCCGCCGTGCGGCACGTAATCAGTCATGGAAACTCCGCGGTCAGCGAACTCTTTCGACTTGGATGAAACCGCCGTGCTCTTCGGCAGTCAGCGAGAATGTGCCGCCCCATCGCGACGGGTGCAGCTTGACCTTCAATCCGGGCCGTATCGGATACCGCTCGGCGTAGGTCTGACGCCAGATCTGACCGTTGTCGAGCGTGATCACGTATTTGTTGGGCACGGTCTGCCGTGCGGCCGTTATCGTTGCGACTATTTCCTGCGCCTCTTCCGCCTTCTTCGCCGAGTCGGGCGTGGCTTCGCTAGCCGGGGCGACCGGCGCGGGCGTCGGCGTGCTCCGCGCGGCCTCGACCTGACGTTCGTAGCAAGCGAACCGGTCCTCGGGCGATGGCAGATTCACGCATTCGCCGACCTCGACGGTCACGCTCGCCGCATCTTGCGCCGATACGAGCGGCACACGAAAGCCGCAGCCGATGACGGCCGCGAGCGCGACGCGAGCCGTAGCCACGATCGTGCGACTGATCACGCGCTTGCCCATTGGGGTTCCCTCCGCTCGAGCGTCGTAGTGTGCTACAGCTACGGCGCTTGCAAAAAGGGGTGCCGGGAAAACACTATCGGCGCAGCGACGGGGGCATCGTGCGAACCGAGCAAGGCTTGACCACGGCAGTTTCGAACGCGATCTCCTTTTTCAAGGACTCGCGTGAGCCTCACGCCCTGTTGTGGCTCGCGGTCATGCACCGGCGCTTTCAGATCGAGCAATTTGCCGACGCACTACAGCGTTACGACGACGTGCTCGCCGAGCAACCGGAGCAGGCACCGCTGCGGCGCGTGCTGCGGCGTTTCGCCGACCGTGACAACCCATTGCGGCCGGACGATTGGGACTCCGTGACGGATCCGTCCGATCGGCTCCTCGTGTGCGCGCTTTATTGCGATCGTGTGGGGTTGCCGCGCTCGTTCGCCGAGATGCTGCGCAAGGCCGCGAGCGCGGGCGGGTATTACCTTCCGCACGTGATGCTGGTCTGGTTCTGGATTCGCGAGAACGGTTGTGCGTTCGAGTTGCCCGCGGGATTCATGGACCGTGTGTATGAGGCCAGCGCCGCGATCATCGACCACGATCCGACGATCGTGAGTGACTTGAGGCTCGAGGTCGCGGCGTTTCTCAACTTGGTCGGGCAGGGCGGGCGCGTGAGCCAGGTTTTCGTCGAGCAGGTCCTTAAGAATCAGAACGCAGACGGGGGTTGGGGGCAGGCCCGCGACGCGCAGGGCCGTTCGGATTGGCACTCCACGACCTTGGGTCTCTTGCTGCTGGTGCAGCTGAGTCGGGTTTCGCGACCCGCGATCGGCGCTCGCTGATCGGCACCCACGTAGGACGGGTTGCTCGCCGGCAACACACCGGGAGGTTCGGCTGCAGCCCGCTGGGATTGCGTGACTGGTGTTCGCAGTGCTAGCCTCGCGACAGTCGGATCGTCGAGAAAGCAACACAGTCGAGACGCCGGCCGGAGCTCAAAGCTCCGAACAAAACAGAGTCGAGTCAGGATCCTGGGGGGGATTTATGAAGACGGCTTCTCAATCGGGCGTTCGTCCGCGCGTCGGCGTTTTGTCTCTTGCGATCAACGAAACATTGCGAAGAAGTGCGGCGCCGACGATGGTCGCCGCATTGAGCGGTGCGCTCTTGGCGACGGCTTTGGGAGTGCCGGCAAATCCGGCCGCAGCGCAGGAAGCTGCGGCTCAAGGTCAAGCACTCGAGGAGATCACGGTCACGGGCTCGCGCATCCAGCGCCGCGACTTCTCCGCGAACGCGCCGATCACGACGATCGACGAGAATGCGTTTCAGGCCACCACGACGGTCGGCGTCGAAACGATCCTGAATCAGCTACCGCAGTTCGTCCCTGCCGTCACGCAGTTCACGACCACCGACGTCCAGCAAACCGCGAACAACACGATCGGCGGATCGTTCGTGAGCTTGCGCGGTCTCGGTCCCAACCGGAACCTCGTTCTGATCGACGGCAAGCGCGCCCAGCCGGCCAACGCCTCGATGTTCGTCGACACGAACATGATCCCGGCGGCCGCGATTCAGCGCGTCGAGCTAATCACGGGCGGCGCGTCCGCCGTGTACGGCGCGGACGCCGTCGGCGGCGTCGTGAACTTCATCTTGAAGGACGACTTCGAAGGCGCCTCGATCCAGGCTCGTATCGGCGACACCGAGCACGGCGGCAACCAGGAGGTCCTGATCTCGGGACTGTTCGGCATCAACTCCGACCGCGGTAACGTCATGCTCGGCGTCGAGCACGCGACCCGCTCGAAGATTGAGCAGTGGGAGCGCGACTACCGCGTCGCGGACATGGCAAACCCCGCCACGACGCCGACAGCGTTCTTCTGGGGCAGCGATCCGTGGATCAGCAGCACGGTGCCGGGCTTCGGTCCGGGCGGTGCCGCAAACCTAGACGCGTTCAACGCGGGCAATTTCCCGAGCCAGGCCGCGGTCGACGCGCTGTTCGGACCGGGCGGCGGTCGTCCGTCGACGTATGTTCCATGCGCGGCGACGGCGCCGGGCTTCTTTGGCGAATCGGCCAGCGTCTGCACCACGAGCACTACCCCGGGTTCGGTTGGCATCAATCTGGGCATGCCGAACAACGGCAACTTCTTCGTCGATCGGGCCACGGGTCGTGTGTACGGCGGTCTCATGAACCAGCCGACCGCCGCGGGCTCCTACCGGTATCCCGGCGCGTTCAACCAGGATTCGTTCGGCAACTTCGCAGGCCTGCCGTACCGCGTGCGCGCGCCCGACGGCACGATCAAGGAGAACAACTTCTGGACCTGGTCGTCGATTCCGCTCGATCGGGACTCGGCGTTCGCGAAGGGTCATTTCGAGGTCTCCGACAACGTCCGGCTGACCGGCCAGGCGATGTTCACGCGCACGACCACCGAGACGAGCTTGGGTCTGACGGCCGACAACATCACGTTCTGGGGCGCGCCGATCCCGTTCGGTACGAACGTCTACACGGGCGATGCGCTACGCGGAATCCCGTCGTCGTTGAACTTGGACGGCACCACGAACGCCGCTTACCTGCCTGGCGGCCGGTTCGGGCTGAATTGCCCGGCCACCGGCGGTTGCACCGAGAGGCAGGCTTGGCCCGTGCCGCCCGAAGTCGCCGCGTTGTACGCGAGCCGCTCGGCGTTCGCCGGGTTTGGCAACGGAGCTGAGGCCGACTTGTGGCTCAGCGCGCCGCCCGATTACATCCGGGAAACGCTTGGTCCCCGCAGCGGCGAGACCGTGACGTCCACCTCGCAGTTCTCGATCGGCGCCGAAGGCGACTTTCCGAGCGGCGACCATCACTGGGATGTCAACCTCTCGATGGGATTCACCGACAACCTCGCGACGCAAACCGGCTCTGTGCGACTCAGCACGTATCGCGCGATCATGTCGTCGCCGAATTTCGGCCGCGGCTTCATCGCCGATCCGAACTCGTACATCACGGGGTTCGCCGAGAGTATCGCGACCTGCACGTCGGGACTACCGGTCCTGTCGATCTTCCCGGTTTCGGAGGACTGCGCGATCGCGCTGAGCCCGAACTTGAAAAACCAGACCAACGTCGAGCAGAGCGTCTTCGAGGCAAACCTCACGGGCGATCTGTTGGAGATGCCGGCCGGTCCGCTCGGATATGCGGTCGGAACCGCGTATCGCGAAAACAGCTACAGCTTCGCGCCGGATAATCTGAGTCAGAACCAGAACTTCATCGATCCGATCGCGGGCCTGTTCCCGAACCAAGACAGCGGCGGCGAATTCGACGTTGCCGAGGTGTACGGCGAGTTGCTAATCCCGATTGTCTCGGACGGACCGGTGATGTTCGAGCATTTCAACATCGAGGTCGGCGCCCGCGTCTCGGATTGGAGCATGCCGGGCGTCGACACGCTGAATTCTTACAAGGCGTTGATCGACTGGGGCTTCACCGAGAACATCCGCATGCGTGGTGGCATCAACGCCGCGCACCGCGCGCCGAACCTGGCGGAGCTGTACACCGAGCGCACGCAGCTGTTCGGTGGTCCTCCGTCCATCTACGGCGATCAGTGCTCGCGCGGGAACTTGCTCGGTCCCTATAGCGCGAATCCCGCCGTGGCAGGCGCGGCACAAGCCGCCCATACCGAAGCGATCTGCCGCGCAATGATGGGCACGCTTGGGGCCACGACCTACTACGCGAATGCGCCGACCACCAACGGCCCGACGGGCATCCAGAATCAGCTGGGTAACCCGGACCTGACCGAGGAAGAGGCGGATACGCTGACGATCGGCTTCGTCATCGATATCCTCGAAGCCTGGACGCTCACGATCGATTACTACACGATCGAGATCGACCAGATGATCGCGCTCGAGGGCCCGGACTCCGTGTACGGCCGATGCTTGAGCCTCGCGCAGAATCCGAGCGGGAGCCTTACCGCGCCGGGTTGTGCAGCGATCTTCAGGGATCCGACCAACGGTAACGCCGCGAACATCGATCTGCCCTACACGAACGCAGGGTTCGCGGCGGTCGAGGGCGTCGACCTCCAGGTCAACTGGTCGAAGATGTTCGGGGCCGGCGGGTTCTCGCTGAACTCGGTCATGAACTTCAACATGGCCTCCGAGACGCGGGATCGGCCCGATCTGCAAACGTTCGATTGGTCCGGGACCACCGGCTGCGCATTGCAGATCCAGTGCCAAGGCTACGACTACCGCATCTTCACGGACCTGAACTACTTCCGCGGACCGTGGAGCATGGGCCTTCGGCACCAGTATTGGCCGGAAATCGACCCAGCGGCGTGCGCGCCGCCGCAGGCTTCGCCGACCTCGTGCAGCAATGCACTGATCACTGGCGGCGGTGTGCAAGAGGACTACATGCTCTTCGCGCTCACGGGCAGCTATCAGTTCGGCGAGAAGTACACGCTGCGCGCCGGAATCGAGAACCTGCTCGACGAGGAGCCGCCGATCACCGGCACGAACCCGTTGGCTGTGCCGTTCGCGAACCCCGGTACGCATGCGGGCATCGGCCTCGGCACCGCAATCGGATCGACGTACGACCCGCTCGGCCGCCGGTACTACTTGAGCCTCACGATGGACTTCTGATCGGCGCGGAGCCGTTAGAATCGGACTGTAAGCACGACAGCGGCGGGCGAAAGCCCGCCGCTTTCTTTTGGGGGCGCTTACTTCTTTGCGAACGCGCCCATTTCTTTCAAGACCTCGTTCGCGGCCTTGAACGAGTCGAGCCCCGCGGGAATGCCGCAGTACACCGTCGCGTGAATCAGGACTTCCTTGATCTCGTCGATGGTCACGCCGTTGTTGATCGCGCCGCGCACGTGCAGCTTTACCTCGGGTCCGCGATTGAGCGCCGTCAGCATCGCTAGGTTGATCAGGCTGCGCGTCTTGCGATCGAGCCCCGAGCGCGTCCAGGCGTAGCCCCAGCACCACTCGGTCGTGATGTTCTGGAACGCTTGCATGAAGTCATTCGCCGACTTCAGCGAGTTATCGACGTACTCGGCTCCGAGCACGTCGCGGCGAACCTGCAGGCCACGGTCGAAAAGCTCTTCGATGGTTTCGTCTCTGCGTTCGGTCATTCTCAGCTCCAACGGTTAATGGCAAGAAAACGTGGGCGAGCGCGCGCGACGTACGGCGGCGCGCACGCACACGGCGGTCAACGACTCGGGAACACGACCTCGAGAATCGCGCTGACGTACTCGCGATGTTGCTGCGACGACAGCTGCAGCTGCTGCATGTAGGCGTGGATGTGGCGCGACTCGAGCGTGCCGATGAGCACATCCGCAGTCGTGCGCGGGTCGTGCACGACGAGCAGCTCCGCGGTGGCGGCCTGCGTGAGCCACGCTGCGAGCATCGCGCGCACGCGCATCGGCGTCGGTTCGGGCAACTCGGCCTCGATACGTGCCGCGCGTAGCGTCAACGACGCGGAGATGATGGTGCCGAGATACTCGTTTATCTCCATGAGCGCGTGATGGAGCTGTTCACGCACGGGCACGCCGGGTTGCAGCCCGCGCTCGACCTCGGTCACGGCGCTGCTTTCGGGCTGCAGCGCCATCAACATGAGCTGCTGCTTCGAGCCGGTGCGCTGAAACAGCGTCGCGGTCGAGACCCCAAGCTTTTTCGCGACCATCGCCACGGGCGCTTTCGGCCCGCGATCGAGGAACACCTCGCGCGCGGCGGCGCTGATCTGACGGTCGCTGACCTGTCTCCGACGTCCCATGGCGCCACATCATAGCGTCAAACGGGCGTGAGCCCGGCCGTTTATGTAACAGGCGCCCGCATTCGTACCCCCGGCCGGGTCGCGCGCCCAATAAAGGGGCGGATGCGCCGCCCGTGTGTGCTCTCGTAGTGCGTGCGGTTGCAGGACCCACGCGCCCGCCCAGGCTCGGCGCGCCTGCATGCTTCTTGCATACGGCCGTGACCATGGGTCATCGGTCGCTCAGAATCCTGATCATCGACGAGAACGCGGTCCGTGCCGCGATCCTCGAGGAAGGCTTGCGCGTTGCGAGCAGCGAGGAAGGCGACACGCTCGAGATTCACCACATACGCGACATGGTGAACGTGCTGCCGCGCATCGCGGCCGTCGATCCGGACGTGATTTTGATCGACCTCGAGAATCCGAGCCGCGACACGCTGGAGCAAATGTTTCAGGTGTCGAGGTTGGCGCGGCGGCCGATCGCGATGTTCGTCGACAAATCCGACAGCGCTTCGGTGCAGGCCGCCATCGACGCTGGAGTGTCCGCATATGTCGTCGACGGCCTGCGCAAGGAACGTGTGCGATCGATCCTCGACGTCACGATCAGCCGCTTCCACGCGTTCGATCGCCTCCAGAACGAGCTGCAGCAGGCGAAGTCGGCGCTCGAGGATCGCAAGATCATCGATCAGGCGAAGGCGATCCTGATGAAGCAGCGCGGCCTAAGCGAGGACGACGCGCACGTGCTCTTGCGACGGACCGCGATGAATCAGAACCGCAAGATCGCCGAGCTGGCCCGCTCGCTCGTCGCGGCCGCCGCGCTGTTGACGGAGGGGCGGCAATGACCGAGCGCGTGATCGCATCGTTCGTGCCGCTCGTCGACTGCGCCGTGCTCGTCGCGGCCCGGGAGCAGGGGTTCGCAGCGGCGCACGACATCGATCTCCATTTGGTCAAGGAGCGCTCGTGGGCGAGCCTGCGCGATCACCTGTGTCTGGGCCACGTCGATTGCGCACATGCGCTGGCGCCGTTGCCCGTCGCGCTGACGCTCGGCGTCGGCCACGTGCAGGTCGATTGCGTGGCGCCGTTCGTGCTGAGCCGCGGCGGGAACGCCATTACGCTATCGACGCGGCTCGTCGACGAGATGCAGACGATCGCCGCGGATGCGCCGGCAGGACCTGCAGAAGCGGGACAGGCGTTGGCCTCCATTGTGGCCGGGCGCCCAGCGCCGCTCACGCTCGGCATGACGTTTCCGTTCTCGAACCACAACTTCGATCTGCGCTATTGGCTCGCGTTCGCCGGACTGCATCCCGATCGCGATGTGCGGCTCGTGGCCATTCCGCCGCCGCTGATGGTGGACAGCCTGCGCGCGGGTCTCGTGGATGGGTTCTGCGTCGGCGAGCCGTGGAACAGCCTCGCCGTTGCACAGGGGTTGGGGTCCATCGTCGCCACGCAGTCGCAACTGTTTCCGCGCGCGGCCGAGAAGGTGTTGGCGATGCGCGCGAGCTTCGCCGAGAACGTAGAGCTTTTGTCCCGATTGTTGCGCTCGCTCGATGCCGCAGCGGCGTGGGCAGACGATCCGGCGCATCACGCGGTGCTCGCGGCGCAGCTCTCGCGGCCCGAGTATCTCGGCGTCGCCGCGGATCTGATCGAAGCGATTCTCGGCGGGCGACAACGACTCGGCTCGCATGGCGAAGTGAACGATCCTGATTTCCTATGTTTCCACCGCCGTGCCGCGAACCTGCCGAGTGCCGCGAACGGCGTGTGGGCGTACGCGCAAATGGTTCGCTGGGGACAGCTGGCGCCTGGCGATCACGCGCAGCGCCTCGCGGCCGACGTGTTTCGGGCCGATCTCTATCGGCGCTGCCTGCCCGACGCGAAGCTCGAGGTGCCGACGTTCGTGCAGTTCGACCGCGTCGCATTCTCTGCCGCCGACGTGCGCGGCTACTTGCGGCAGTTTTCGCTGCACACGCCGTTCACCGAGTTTCAAGCGCTGTAACGACCGTTAGCGCGAGTCCGCCGTGCACCGCTTTGCAGCGCGCGCGTGCGATTCGTGATCCATTGTGGCGCAACAACGCGGCTTCGGCGCGCGTCGCTGCAAGTGCGTGCGACGCACAAGCTCAACTCAATCAACGTGATACGCAGAGCAACCTCGAGTTGGCACGGCCTTTGTATTCATGTAACCCAGCGAAGGGTCCAACGACGGGCCTCCCCAGCAACGCCGCTGGAGTGTTTCTCCGAAGCTCGGAGCCACTCACAGCGGTTTTTTTTTGGAGGTCTACTTAGGATGAGAGACGTAACACGTGTCTTCGCAATCGTGGCGGCCGTCGCGATCTTCGAGGTCGGAGCCGAGCCTCTCGCGCTCGAGCAGGACGAGCTCAAGTTCGGTTTCATCAAGCTCACCGACATGGCGCCGCTCGCCGTCGCTTACGAGCTCGGGTATTTCGAGGACGAAGGCCTGTACGTCACGCTCGAGCCGCAAGCGAACTGGAAGGTGCTGCTCGATCGCGTGATCACGGGCGAGCTCGACGGAGCGCACATGCTCGCGGGACAGCCGCTCGGCGCCTCGATCGGGTTCGGCACGAACGCGCGCGTCGTCACCGCGTTCTCGATGGACTTGAACGGCAACGCGATCACGGTCAGCAATGAAGTCTGGCGGGCCATGAAAGCGCACGTGCCCATGGGAGCCGACGGCAAGCCCGTGCATCCGATCAAGGCCGACGCGTTGAAGCCCGTGGTCGAGTCGTACGTCGCTGCCGGTAAGCCCTTCAACATGGCGATGGTGTTCCCGGTCTCGACTCACAACTACGAGCTGCGGTACTGGCTCGCGGCCGGCGGCATCAATCCAGGGTACTACTCTGCGACCGACTCGAGTGGTCAGATCGGCGCCGACGTTCTGTTGTCGGTGACGCCGCCGCCGCAAATGCCGGCGACGCTCGAGGCGGGCACGATCTTCGGGTACTCGGTCGGTGAGCCCTGGAACCAGCAGGCCGTGATCAAGGGCATCGGCGTGCCCGTGATCACGGACTACGAGATCTGGCAGAACAATCCCGAGAAGGTATTCGGCGTCACGGCCGCGTGGGCCGAAGCCAACCCCAACACTCACATCGCAGTCGTGAAGGCGCTGATCCGCGCCGCGATGTGGCTCGACGCGAACGACAACGCGAATCGGCGCGAGGCGGTGGATATCCTTGCGCGTCCCACCTACGTCGGCGCCGATGCCGCCGTGATCGCGAACTCGATGACGGGCACGTTCGAGTACGAGCGCGGCGACAAGCGTGCCGTGCCCGATTTCAACGTGTTCTTCCGTCACTTCGCGACGTATCCGTACTACTCCGACGCCGTCTGGTACCTCACGCAAATGCGGCGCTGGGGCCAGATCACCGAGCAGAAGCCCGACGACTGGTACGCGGCGACGGCGAAGTCCGTGTATCACCCAGACGTCTATCTGAAGGCCGCGCGCGCACTCGTGGACGAAGGCCTCGCGAAGGAGAGCGATTTCCCCTGGACCGCCGACGGTTATCGCGCGCCGACCGGCGACTTCATCGACGGCATCGTCTACGACGGGCGCAAGCCGAATGCCTATCTCGACAGCCTCGCGATCGGCCTGAAGGGCGACGACGTGCCTTCGGCGGGCGAGCTCGTCACCGCGCAGTGAGGTTCCGATGAACGCTCTGATCGCTCGTGTGAATCCGTATCTCGCGGTGCTCGGCGTCGGCTGGCTGGTGCCGATCATGAAGATGGCGTCGGGCGACAGCCCCAGCGCGCAGCTCAAGGAGATTTGGCGAGATCTCGGCATACCGCTGGTCGCGATCGTGTTGTTCCTGCTCGTGTGGTCCGGCGTGGCCGCGCGCATCGAGACGAGCTTGGGCGCGCTGCCGGG
>Ga0315910_10001772_pt1 | contig 19558 bp, 21 predicted proteins | sample EdamamesoilMG_FD_204470 | JGI IMG/M metagenome (GOLD analysis project Ga0315910, IMG submission 204470) | Garden soil microbial communities collected in Santa Monica, California, United States - Edamame soil | ecosystem: Environmental > Terrestrial > Soil > Garden | place: USA: California...
GTGGGGTGGGGGGGGGTCAAAGCGGGCTAGGGGCCGCGGTCAAGTGGGGTAGTGCCATCGTCAAGGGGCAGGGGGAGACGTGCGGGGAGGCGCACCGCACCCGGTGTTGTCGCCCTCGGTCCGCATGAACTGCACACGGCGGTTCAAACCGCGATTTTCTTCCGAGTCGTTGTCCACCAACGGGCGCTCCTCGCCGTAACCTTTGGACTGCGTTCGGGCGGGGCTTATCCCGTGCGACACGAGGTACTTTCTTACGGCTGCTGCCCGGCGATCGCTGAGCGATTTGTTGTAGACGTCGCTGCCCTTGTCGTCGGTGTGGCCCTGAACCTCCAGTTTGATGTCTGGGTTTTTGGTCAGGACTTCCACCACTGCATCGAGGATCGGATAGCTTTCGGTCTTGATGACGTCGCGATTGGTCGCAAAATGGATCTGCTGGGCGATTTTGACTTCGCAATCGGTGACGACCACAAGAGCTGGCTTGATGGGACAACCCAGCGGATCACTTTGCGTTTGGCCGGGGGTGTTGGGGCACTGATCTTGGACGTCGGGCACTGTGTCCCCATCGTTGTCTAGATCAGGGCAGCCATCGGCTTCTTCATATCCATCGGGGTCCTCCGGATCGGCCGGGCACTTGTCCTCGACATCCAGGATGCCGTCGAGGTCGTCATCCAACTCCGGACAACCGTCCTGATCCAGGTAATGGTCGGCGTCTTCGGCGAGCACGGTGCACGCGTCGAGGCTGTCTGTGATGGAGTCCCCATCGGTGTCCGGATCATCGGGGCAGCCATCGGCATCCTCGAAGCCGTTGTAGACTTCCGCCTGATCGGGGCACTCATCGGCGTTGTCGGGGCGACCGTCGCCATCCCGATCCGCCGTTTTGTCGCTGCTGCAGTGCTCGGCCGGGGACTGGAGTTGAGCCGCCGCAGCGTTGAGTTCGGCACGGCGCACTTGCGCTTCGGCCCGGTGCAGTACGCCCTTGCGCAATTCGAGATCCGCAAACTCTGTGTAAGCACGGGCGAGCGCGAGCTCGCGCGGTGCGCACTGCATCGCGCCGTTCCGCTCGGCCTCCGCCGTGAGTTCATGCAGACTGGCAATGCGTCCGCGCAGTTCAGGTGCCTTGTCGCAGCCAGTCAGCGCGAGCAACGAAGCCATTAAATACGAGCGGGTACCGGGATGCAATTTCACCGCTGACTCCCGATGGCCTTGTGCTTTTCCATGCAAATGTTGATGGCTTTCACGGCAAAATCGTCGGCGTCGCTCGAGAGTGTGGAGGCTGGTCCGTACTCGGCCTGTGCGGCCTGGTAGCGCGCCTCCTCGAGTCGCGCTTTGGCCGAGTAATATTCATACGTAGCCTCGCGCGCCGCGCCCAGGCGCTCGGCCTCTTCCAAGTCGCGTTCGGCGCGATTGATGCGCACGAGGTAGAGGGTGTTTCCGCAACCGGACAAGACTGACCCCAGCATCAGCGCTGCGACCACGCGAGCGAACGCAGCAGGAGCGCGACCTGACCGCGCCGCTGCAACGGATGGGTGAGATGCCCGTGTCCGAGCACAACGCGCAAGTCGCCTGTCAAAGGGAATGAAAGACAAGATTTTCATGGGTGCAGACGACGTACGGGGCCCAAAATCTGAGAAAAAGTAGCAATTTGCTCACAGCTGCGTCAACCAGCCATTGCAGTGACGGCGCACTTTCATTCCACCTGGTCTGATATTGTTCACCTAGGCCCTACATGAGCGGCGCATGGCCTCCCAGCAAGCGGCTGGCTGGCACTTGCAAGGAGCTGACCCAAACGGGTCGTCGCAAGCAGCGCCATGACATGGTCGAGCCGAACGAACCAACGGCCAAGTCCATCGTCCCATCCACACGGACCCGCTCGTTGCCCCTGCGTCGACGCGCGCGGACATCCACCCAAGCACTGGGCGACAATCAACATCCGCGCTGTTCACGGACGCACGGGGCCCTCAGAACCAACGAGGTGCGTCGAACCGAGGCGTGAGGACAAGCACATCCGCGACGCGCTCCATGGCGGCCCAGCTGCACGGCCAGCCCATCCGAAGAACAGGCCATCTGAAGAGCAGACCAGGCGCGACGCGCACCAGCAGACCAGCGCGATGCGCACCAGCAGACCAGCGCGATGCGCACCCGTCAAAGCCGACGGTAGAGGCCCACGACCTTACCGAGCAACATCGTGGAGCGAAAATCTGAGGCGCGCACCAAGATGGGCGCCATCGCGGAATTGGCCGGCTCAAAGCGAACGTAGTCCTTTTCCGGGTAGAAGTACTTCACCGTGGCCTCATCTCCGATGAGCGCCACGACGATGTCCCCGCGGTCCGCGCTGGCCTGTTTGCGCACGAAGATGTAGTCGCCATTGAAGATGCCGGCCTCAATCATTGAGTCCCCTTGCACCTTCAGGCCGAACACGTCGCGCCCACCTTTGACCATCATGCGATCCACGTGCACCGTGTCGATCACGTTCTCTTCCGCCATGATGGGCAGACCAGCCGCCACCCGACCCAGCACGGGGATGGGGATGATGTCATCTGCCGAAGCGCCATGGTCGGTCGTCGAGGCCTGTGCCTCCTCCTCACCACCACCCATGAGACGCAAGGCTCGGCTCTTCATGTCTTCACGACGCAAGTAGCCTTTGCGCTCCAAGGCGCGCAGGTGGTCGTTTACCCCATTCGTCGAGCGAATGCCCATGTGTTCGCCGATTTCTCGCAGCGTGGGGGGATACCCGCGACCGCGAATTGACTCACGGATGAAGTCGAGCGTCTGCTCTTGACGTTTGGTGAGACCCTGCATGTGACCAACTCAACCGCTTTAGAGATCCTGGCCCAGCGGCTGCCTTTCTTTGCGACTGGGATTTATAGTACTGAACGGGTGTAAGCCGGTCAAACTTTCTGCTGATTTTTTCAGCAGGCGCGTTCATTTGCGCAGCTGATTGGTAGGGCGGAATTCGCCACATCAGTGAGGTCGCCTCGACCCTGCAGGGCGCTCAGCTGAACTTGTTGGAGGTCGAGAGGAAGGTCAGCTTGTCATTGGTCTCACGCAAGCGCGTGACGAGCATGCGCACGAAGGACCACAAGACCTCATATGCTAACTCTTTATTAATAAACAACAAATCATCAAACCCGTCGCGCGGAACCGCGAGCACCTTGCACGTCTCGTGGACGTTGGCGTCGGCGGAGCGGGGGGACTCATCCAGCAGGGCCATTTCGCCAAACATCTGTCCCGGACCCAATATCGCGAGCGCTTCTTCGCCCATGCCAGGCACCTCACGACTGATGCGCACCTTGCCCTCCAAGATCAAATAGAGCTTATCCCCCGGGTCGCCGTGACGAAAGATCTTGGTGCCGCGTGCGTGGGTTTCTTCCTGAGCAATGCGCGCAATCAACTCCAGGGCGGGTGGTTTGAGCCCCGAGAAAAGCTGGATCCCTCTCAATCGATCAAGCACATCGGTCATCGCCACCCAATCTACAGCGAAACGGAGAACGTGGGCGAATTATGCGGCAAGCGCCGTCAAAAATTCGCGGTCACGTTGGTGCTTTCCCGACTGACGGCCCGAAATCTGCGTGCCCTCAGCGGGTGAAGGTGATCCGAAACGGCTTGGTAGCGCGGGCCACAGGCTTGCCGGCCTTGTCCAGGCCCACCGGGTACTTGAAGCGCATGGCGCAGCGCCGTGCTTGCTGAGCGAACCCAAAGCCGGGGTCGCTCAGTACGTTCACGGACGTGGGATCGCCCTCGACATCGACGACGACCACCACACGCACGGCGGCTTGATTGATCTGTTCGGCGTCGGCCTCTGCGGGAAACGGGCAGCTATTCCAATTGGCGTTGACGGGCAAACCAGCAGGCCGGGACTTGTCCACGAGCTTGGCCTCGGGGTCGCTGCCCTTGGCGCCCAGGGCTCCATCTCCCCGCGCTCCAGTGTTGCGCACGGCGGTCTTGTTGGTGCCCGTGCTGGCCGTGACGCCACCGGCGAACCGCGTTCCCGTTCCGGATAGAAAGCCCTCGCCGGTCAGGTCCAGGGGCGCGTTGGGATCAGGTGCGGCCGTCAGCACCTGGGCAGCTTCAGCAGCAGCCGGCGGCGGCTCTGGGGTATCCGGGGTCGGCTCGGCCTGATCGAGTGGCGTCTCGGGCGGGGGTACGGCCACTTGAGGTTCCGGCTCAGGTTCGGGTTCTGGCTCGGGTTCTGGCTCGGGCTCCGGTTCCGGAGTTTGCTCCTCGATCGTGACCGCTGCGTTCAAGCGATCGGTCACGTGGAACTGAACACTGCGAGCAAACTCCTCGATCTCAAACGTACTCAACGTGGCGCCCGTTGCGCCCCAAACATGGAGGCAAACGGCGATCACGAGCGACCAATACAGACTTGCGCGCGCATGGCGACCCAGCGCATTGACCCGCTCGAACGGACCTATCCCCAGCGCGGAACGCGCTGCGGCCGCGGGGAAGTCTGCGGTCGATATCGGGTCGAGTGTGGCACTCATTGTTCATCAATTAGGGCGGAGTGACGTCCTGTGCCCCCGTAGCCGGACTCACAGCAAACGCGATCTTGGCTATTCCAGCACGTTTGAGCAGGTCGAGCACATGAATCACGCGACCATGTTCCACTTTTTTATCGGCGCGAATTACAGCACGCAGATCCGGGTTTTTCGTACGCCCCTTGGTGGCCAGTTCCGTGATGGCGTCATCACTTTGGACGAACTCGGAATCAACGACGGTTTTGCCGTCAGCGCTCAGTTCAACACTGAAGATGGTCTGGATGGCGTCGCCTTTGGAGGCTTGGGGCAAGTCCATCGGCAAACCTTGGGAGTGGATGATGCGCGCCGTGACCATGAAGATGATCAAGAGCACCAGAACCACGTCCACCAGTGGCGTAACGTTGATGGCCGAAATCAGCCCATCATCGTCGTCATTTGCGGCGCCGCCGGCCATGGTCAGTCCTTCCCTTCAGCGGCAGCGGCTGGCTTGGGGAGCGTGGCGCCGTCGCCAACCAAATAACTCATGAGCACGCGGCTCAGCGCTTCAGTGTTGGCGAGGATGGCGCGGGAGTGTCGTTGGTAGTAGTTGAACGCGACCACGGCTGGGATGGCCACGGCGAGGCCCACGGCGGTGGCCACCAGTGCTTCGGCGATTGCGGCCATCACGACTTGGGGTGCACCCGCGCCAGCTTGGGCAGCGGCTGCTGACTCGGACGCGAGCCCTTGAAAAGCCTGGACCACGCCGATGACCGTACCAAACAGTCCGATGAACGGCGCGTTGTTGCCCAGCGTGCCCAAGAACGCGAGCCGGCGTTCCAGTCGCATTTTCTGCAGCGCCTTGGCGCCAATGATGGCTTCTTCAGCGGCTTTGTAACCGCGATCCGCTTCTTCCAGCCCGGCCAGGACCACGGCAGCCTCGGCGCTAGGCGAGCCTTGCAGCTCCTTGCGGGCCTTGTCGAAGTCCCCTTTGCGCAGGGCGTCACGCAGGCGACCGGCGAGCGCGGTGAGGTCATCGCGGAGTGAAAGGTAAAACCAACCCCGCTCCAGCATGATGGCCACCGAGACCACACTCAGTCCAATCAGCAGCCACATCACCCAGGCCGCTCCGAAATTGGTCATGAGTCGTTGGAGCCATTCGACGAGATGCATATCAACAATTCCTCTAAGGTAATGCCCGACCCGGGGGATCCGGGTGCACTGGGCTAGCGTGAGTCAACCACTCGGCTGGAGGAGAGCTTCCGTGCCAAGAGCGGCCCTCGGCTAGCATAATTTTCGAGTGACTGCCTACGAAATCGCTGGAGAACTGGCCTTGGTGCGAGGTCGCGCGGGACAGATGTCGTTTTCTGGGCACCACTGGCGCTCTGAGACGATGCAGGGTTAGAGTAGTGCTTCAATTTGCTTGGTCTTGGCCAAGGCTTCAGAGAGACTCGCTCCGAGCACCGTCACGTGACCAACTTTGCGCCCGGCGCGGGGGTCCTTGCCGTAATCGTGCAGGTGGGCCCCGTCGATGGCCAAGAGCGCGTGGCGATCGGGGATGTCCCCGATCAAGTTGGTCATCACCGCCGGACAGCGCAGAGCAGTGGAGCCCAGCGGGAGCCCGCACACCGCGCGCACATGGTTTTCGAACTGGCTGGTGAAGGCACCTTCGATCGTCCAGTGACCGCTGTTGTGGACCCGCGGTGCGAATTCATTGGCGATCAGTTGATCTCCGACCACAAACAATTCTAGCGCGAGCACACCCACGTAGTTCAGGTGATCCATCAAGGCGGCCACGGCACGCTGCGCCGCCTCCACGAGCGTCGGACGGAGATCGGGCGCTGGCGCGATGGTCGTGCGCAAGATGCCCTCGCGATGGACGTTTTCAACCACCGGATAAAAAAGCAATTCCCCGTGCTGCGACCGACACCCCAGCACGCTGATCTCCCGATCGAACGCGACGATTTGCTCTGCGATGGCGGAGGCGCCGGCGAGCTTTTCGTACGCCTCGTCCACGTCGCCCCGACGTCGAACCACGGCCTGCCCTTTGCCGTCGTAGCCCAAGCGCCGCGTCTTCATGATCATCGGACCGAGCACTGAAAATGCGTGCTGCGCGTCAGCCAGGTTGTCGACGGGCAAAAATCGCGGGGTAGGGATGCCGAGTTCGAGGAACCGATTCTTCTCGATGAAGCGGTCTTGCGACACGGAGAGCGCCGCCACTGGCGGAAAAACCGGGCTTTGTGCGGCCAACTGGGCTGCGGCGGTGTCCGGGATATTTTCGAACTCGAAGGTCACCCAATCGCAATTGCTCAGTTGGAGCAGACCCTTTGGGTCGTCGAACTCTGAGAGCACATGGTGAGCTACGACCTTGGCCGGGGCCTCGGGGTTGGGATCAAGAACTGAGACTGCAATCCCGAGCGGATGGGCTGAGAGCGCAAGCATGCGCCCTAGTTGCCCGCCCCCCAAGACGCCAAGACGACGATTCATACTTCTCTCTTTGAACTCACGATCCAATCACAAGCCACTCACGGGGCATCCACACGGGGGTCCGGATGATCAAGGACGGCCTGTGACTGGGCGAGCCGAAACTCTTCCAGACGTGATGCGACCAGGGGCTCACGGAGCCCAATGATGGAAGCGGCGAGCAAGGCGGCATTTTTGGCCCCGGCTTGGCCGATGGCGAGCGTGCCCACGGGTACACCCGCCGGCATTTGCACGATAGACAAAAGTGAATCGAGCCCGCTCAGACTCTTGCTTTGCACCGGAACGCCTAGCACCGGTAGCGACGTCTGTGCCGCAACCATCCCGGGCAAATGGGCGGCCCCGCCGGCCCCGGCGATGATCACCAAAAGCCCGCGCGCGCGCGCGGACTTTGCGTACTCGAACAACAAATCAGGGGTCCGATGCGCAGAGACGACTCGCACCTCGCTACTCACACCGAGAGCTGCCAGCTGTGCTTCAGCCGGGGCCATGGTCTCCCAGTCGCTTTTTGAGCCCATGATGATGCCAACGAGGGGTGCAGGTGCGTTTTCCAAGGGGCCGAGGACCTTAGCCGGACATGCCATGGGTCTCAAGCGGAGCCGGCTGGATGAGGCCTTTCGCCGTGATATAAGCCGCGCCGCGTGACGACCCGACCTTGGCTAGGTGTACTTGTTCTCTATGCGATGGGGCTACCCGGATGCGCGCCCCGTGCCCACCAGACGCCTCCGACCGCGAGCGCCCAACGTCCCGGGGAGACGCCGTCCCCACCGGAGCAGCGCAGCGACCAGACGCTCAACGCTGATGAGCGTCGGGTCCGCTTGGAAATGGACCGACACATCGAAAAGCTCAGCGTGACGATTGGCGAGCGCCACGCAGGAAAAGCCTGGGAGCTCGCCGACGCCGCGGACTACCTGGCCTCGGAATTGGAGGGCCTGGGTTACGTGATCGAGCGGCAGGGTTACGAGTGGGGTGGGGCGCTCGCGCAAAATCTGGCCGTGACGATCCCCGGGGGCACCCGTGGCGCCGAGCGGGTCGTTGTCGGCGCCCATTACGACGGTCCACCCACTGGTCGCGGGGTGACCAGTGCGGTGTCGACTGCGGCGTTGCTGGAACTCGCCCACTTGATGCAAGGGGCGCGCATGGAGCGCACGCTCAGCCTGGTTTTTTTCGGTCTGGGGGCTGATCCTCAACTGAGCCCAGAGGCGCGGGGCGCTCGGCACTTTGTGCGGCAACTTGCTCGGCGGGGTGGGCAGCAGCCAACCCAAACCCAGTCTACCCCAGCTGATTCGACGGGAAATGTGGTTGCTGCATTACTGTTGGAAAATTTGCTGCTCCCTGGGGTGCCCCACGATTTGCCCGTGCAGCTTACGGTCGCTGTGACTCCGCTCGCGGTGAAGTGGGAAGCGGTCCTAGCGGGCTCGATCGACGACGAACTCATGGTGCTCTCCCGGGGGCCGTGGCCGACTGTGGAGAGCGATGGCTTGGCCTTTTCCGAGCACGGGATCCCCAGCGTGGTGATGGGAGAGCCTGCTCTGCGCGAGGAGGCCAACGCGGCGTCGAGTCTTGCCTTGGATCGAGCGGCGCGAGCCCTGCTGCGCATCCGCTACGCACTCGGTGATTGGGTGATTGAACGACCCACAAATGACGCAATGGTGACGCCGACCGGCACCCAGTTGGAGTAGATGGAGCCCACCCATGGTCTACATACTCTGCTTTTTTGTCGGGCACTGGATGCTCAGCGTGTTTTGCCAGACATTCTTTCTTCATCGCTACGGCGCCCATCGCATGTTCACCATGAACAAGTTTTGGGAACGGTTCTTTTACTTACTGACTTACATTGCCCAAGGGCCCAGCTTTTTGGATCCGCGCGCGTATGCAATTTTGCACCGGATGCATCACGCCTACAGCGACACGGAAAAGGACCCCCATTCTCCGCTCAACTTTTCTGACGTGGGCACCATGATGTGGGCGACCAAGCTGCGCTACGACGACTTTGCCTACGACCGTGTTGAGCCGGAACCCCGCTTTGATGGAGGCGTGCCTGAGTGGAACGCGCTCGATCGCATCGGTCAGAACTGGTTCTGCCGCATCGCGTGGTGTGCGCTCTACGTAGGGTTTTATGTGGCCTTTGCGCCGAGCGCTTGGTGGTACTTGCTGCTGGTCGGACACTTCTTGATGGGGCCCATCCATGGCGCCATCGTCAACTGGGGCGGCCACCGCTACGGCTATCAGAATTTCAACAATGGGGACGTGTCCAAGAACGCACTGTTCATCGATTTTCTGACCTTGGGCGAGCTGTTTCAAAACAACCATCATAAATTTGGGATGTCACCCAAGTTTGCGGCGCGTTGGTTTGAGGTCGATCCGGCCTGGTACGTGATCAAGCTGCTCGGCTGGGTGGGGATCATCGAGATCACCTCCAAACAACGTATGCGCTACCCCGCGCCGGTGCACGAGGGCGAGGGACAGCCCAAGGCCTTTCCGCGGGACGGCGAGCCAGAATTTGCTTCGGCGGCGAGCTGAGGCAAGCGCCCCTCGAGGGGCCTAGCCACGGTGGGTTCACCCCTGCTGCAAGGTCGGCCCCAGGACTTCGGCGTCGCGGAGCGGCGGGGTGACGGTGTAGTTGGGGCTAAAACGTTGCTCCAGCGGGCGGTGGACGTGCCACCATTGCTCGGCGCTGTGTCGGGTCCAGTCGTCTCCCCCAGCAGACGTCGTGCGCAAGGTCTCGGCAAATTCACGGGCTGAGCTGGGTCGATCCGTAGGATCACGAGACAAACAGCTCATGATCAGTTGGGCAAACCCCGCGCTGATGTTGGGTACGAGGCTACTGAGCTCGGGCAGTTTACCCTGCAGGTGCTCGACCATGTAGCCTCGTTGACTGTCGGCTTTGTAAGGCGGGCTCCCGGTCAAGAGCCACCATGCTACGCAGCCGAGTGAGTAGAGGTCACTGCGGTGATCGATGCTCGGGCCAGCGGCCTGTTCGGGTGACATGAAGGCAGGCGTCCCCACCTGATGTTCTGGATTGGTGATGCGCGCAGTGAGCAGCGGACGCTCGGTCACCGCGCTCACCTCGCCGTTGGCAACCCTCAGTGCTGTGAGCTGTCGTTCAGCAACAGGCTGGGCCACAGGTACCGCGTTTTCAATGGATTCGGCGTGAAAGACCAGACCGAAGTCCAACACCTTGACGATGTCGACCTCGTCCGCCTCGCGACACAAAAACAAGTTGGCAGGCTTGATGTCGCGATGAATCAACTGCGCGTCATGGGCTTCACTCAGGCTGTTGCAGACCTGGATCAGGATTTGTCGAACGCGATCGGGGGGTTGCGCACGATGGCGCGAAACCAAGCGGCTCAGATCGATCCCGTCTAACAATTCCATCACATAGAACAAGGTGCCGTCGGGGGTAACACCGTAGTCGTAGAGTGCCACTGTGTTGCGCGAGCGCAAACCGGCAATGGCCTGGGCTTCGCGACGAAACCGTTCGCGCTGTTCCTCACGACGTTGTCCCACCGTGGTTCCCAACTTGATGAGCTTGATGGCAGCTTGCCGCGCCAGCAGCCGATGGCGGGCCCGCCACACCTCGCCCATGCCGCCCTCCCCCAAGAGAGAGAGGAGTTGATAACTTCCCAGGTCGCGCACCTGCTTGCGGGCGCGTTGCGCGTCCGCCTGAGCGACGGCCACCTGTCCTTTGACGCGCAGGATGTATTTGGAGAGCCACCAACCCATGGCTACGGCCAAGAGCAGAGCAAAACCACCAATCCAGAGGCTGCGCGCGCGGTGGTTGTGCAGCTCATGCAGGATCGTGGACTCGGCCGCGAAACTGGCCACGTACCACTCGGGGCCACCAGCACCCAAGGTTTTGACTGAGGCCAGGACCTGCGTCCCAGCCGAGCCCGAAGGCTCGCGGGCGACGAAGCGGAGCAGCTCAACGTTGCGCCGCGCTTGAGGGAGGGCCAAAACGGACTGAACGAGCGCGCTCAACTCATGGTCACTTAGGGCGTGGTGCGTGATGACTTCATGGTCGCTGGGCAGAGCGGCAATTTTTTTGGCTCCAAACGGGTATGCCAAGACCACGCCTTCTGGCGAAAATACCACGCTGCGCGCGCCTTCTTTGCCGGACTCTCCCGCGGCCATGAACGCGGTCAACGCTTCGACGTCAAAATCGACCCCCACCACGCCGAGGAGCCGCTTGCGCCCGTGGTCCTTGTATAGTGGCATGGCGCGGGTCACACCGGGGTGATGATTGAAGTAAAAGACGTAGGGCTTGCTCCACACCGCAGCGCCAGCCTCTTTTGCGCTGACGTACCAGGCGCGCCTGGTCGGATCGAAGCTCGAATGGCGCACACTTTTCTCAACCAGAGTGCCTGAAGTCAGCGCATAGGCGGTCGAGGATTGAGGAGACGTTTCCTGGAACTCCAAACGCCCTTCCGAGCCCGGGCCTACGCCCCAAAACCGCCCATCATCGAACGCGATGTAGACCTGGGAGATCCCTTTGCGCGCCACCAGCAAGTCGCGCATTTGTGTGGCTACGGCCGTCAAGGGCAAGCGCTGCTCGTGAAATCCGAGCGCCAAGCTCTCGAGTTCGGCCAGCAGCGGGTCGGCTTGGGCCAGGGCAGACTCAACCCGCAACGTGGAGGTGGCCGTCTGCTCCACGAAGCGCTCCTTGGCCATGGTTTTGCTCGTGGCGCTCAGCGCCACTTGGCCGATGATGGTGAGCGTCACACCGAGCACGAGCACGAGCAGCGGGACCAGGATCATGACGGTCCGCGGCGCTGCGAGTAGTCGCGTGAAGCGGTCGGTCGATGACGCGCTTGGGTTGGGCGGGAGCGGGTCGACGAGGGTGATGGTGTTGTAAAGCGCGGGTCGCAAAACCACCGAGTTGTCCGACTGAGGATCAGGTTCGGGCTTGAGGCTGCGTTTCCGCTGCTCGGTCAAGGTAAACCTACCTCGAAAGCGCCATGTAGATTCTCGAAAAACTGGGGCACGACTTGGCTGGCTGGACCATAGTGGCCTTGATCAAAGCCCGCCGCGTTCTGCGACGGCTCAAGATTGAGCTCCGCCGTAATTGCCCCGGCGTGTCGGGCCATCTGAAAGAAGCCTGCGGCGGGGTAGACGTTGCCCGACGTGCCTATCGATACAAATAGATCACAGTTCAGCAGCTGCTCGTAGATCTCATCCATGTAAAATGGGACTTCGCCAAACCACACGATGTGGGGACGAAGGCTTGCTGGGCGCTTGCAGCAGTCGCACAGGGTGGCTGTGTCACACGGGGTGGACCAAGGGTAGACAACCCCGGTGTGGATGCAGCGCATCTTGAGCAGCTCGCCGTGCATGTGCCGCACGTTTTGGCTGCCGGCTTGCTCATGCAAGTTATCCACATTTTGCGTCACCAAATAGAAGGAGCCGCCACCTTGTTGCAGCTTGCGTTCATAGCTGGCCAGCGCCAGATGCGCAGGGTTGGGCAGCACGGCCGCGTTGTGAACGTCCCCGACCAACTGCTTTCGACGCGCGTTGTAGAAGCGGTGAACCAACGTCGGATCACGGGAGAAGCCCTCGGGCGTGGCGACATCTTCGATGCGGTGCTCTTCCCATAGTCCGTCGGATGCTCGAAACGTACGCACGCCTGATTCGGCGGATATCCCCGCACCGGTCAACACGACTACGTGACGCGCGTGCCGAATATCCATGTCGCCAGGTTAGCAGGAATGGTCAGGTGAAGACTAGCTCCGTCAGATGAGGCGAACCGGCTCAGCGCAGCGGAGGGTTTGAGCCAGCTCGGTGCGCTCGAGATGTTACGGCTCGAGGATGCGGGGACAAGTCTTTGGTGTTGCGAGGCTGAGCCATTTTTTGAGCGGCACAAGCGCCGGGATATCCGCAGGTGCCCACAGATACGCGTCCAAATCCGCCTTGCCGACGAAGCGCAACGCCTGGTGCTCACGGCGTACGATGCAGGCGGCAGGGTCGATTGGATGAGCGAGGTACGTGTCGACGACGATGCGGCGCGCGGAGGTCAAAGCGGTCCCCTGAGCCAACCAGGCCGATACGAAAATATCGAGATCCAGTTCTTCTTTGATCTCGCGCACGAGTGCTTGGTGCCCGGTCTCACCGGGCTCGGGCTTACCTCCTGGGAACTCCCAATGTCCGGGAAAGCTCCCCTCATCGAGCCGTTGTCCGATGAGACAACGGTCCCCCACGACGATAGCGGCTGCGACTACGACGATGGTGTCCATGGTCAGGTCGGCACCCGGGCGCTGATGATGAGACGCTGCGGCGCTGGGTGTCCTTCAACCGTGAGTGTCGGGTCCTTTGCGTCCAGAGCGTCCACCAATGAAATAGGCCCGCTCCAGGCGGTACTGCGTTGCTCTCGTGGCGTGGTCGGAACCGCCTCACCGCATTGAATGTCCAGCAATCCCAGCTTCGAAAACCAACTGGTGAGCGTTGCCTTGCTGGGCAAAAACCAAACGTTGCGCATGTTCGCATAGCGACCTTGGGGCATCAAGCTGTAGCCAGCGGGCCCCTCCACAACGATGGTCTCGACGACTACGCGCCCGCCGGGGCGCGCAAAACTCCTGAGTTGTTCGATGTGATGGATAGGACTCTTACGGTGGTAGAGCACCCCTAACGAAAGGACCGTGTCAAATGTCCGGCAATCCATCACGAAATCATCACAGGTGACGGGTGCCATAGCTACGGGCAGACTTGGGAAAAATCTGCTTAAAGCTAAATGTTGCATCACATATTGAGCGCTTGGCTCGATCCCCAGAGCGCGCCGCGCGCCCGCGCCCCTTGCCCGCAGCAGGAGATACCCGTTGCCGGTCCCGACATCCAAGATGGTCTCATCCGACACGCTGCCCAAGTGCTCGGTCAAGCGGCGCCATTTGAGATCCGAGCGCCATTCCGCGTCGAGGTGGTGTGGCCCGAGTTCAAACGGGCCTTTTTTCCAGGGCCCGAGCTGCTCCAGCGCACCCGTATGATCCACGCTTGCGCTGAGCGTTGACTTTGGTGCGTCGCGATCGAGCTCTAGGCTTTGGGGCGTAATGGCCAAACGTTCTACGGCGCTCCACCAGGCGGCGAAGGTGCCGTGTCGCATCAGATTCTCTACACCTTGGGCCACGCAGGCCTGAAAGGCTGCCTGGTGTCGACCGCTGAACAGGTCATCGCATCGATCGAGCCCCAGTTGGCCGATGAGCTCACGCGCGCTGGGCAGAGTCACGATGGATTGCCCTTGGTGGCGACCCATGACGTAAACTGCAGGCAGCGGAACCAAGGAACCGGGGTGAGACCTGCGTCTCTCAGCGCGAGTTCGTGATCGAGTTCGGTCTGCGGCGACAGCACCGTCTCCAGCGCCTCGCGTTTGCGACTGAGTTCGAGCTGGCTATAGCCATTGGAGCGGCGAAACGCGTCGTGGATTTCGTGATAGATCTTCGCCTGGCCCGCGGTGGGCAAGGTCTTTTCTGACAGGATGAGGCTGCCGCCCGGAGCCAGCTTCTGGGAGATGCGGTCGAGCAACGCGCCGCGCTCGGCGACGGGTACGAACTGCAACGTGAAGTTCATCACCACGAGCGCACACGGCTTGATTTCGAATGTCTCAATGTCGCCGAGCTGGACCGAAACAGGGCACGCGGCGCCGTCTGCCTGGACGATCTCGCGGCAGCGCTCAACCATCGCCGGGGAGTTGTCCACTGCCACGATGTGCGCATTGCGCGCGCCGAGCGCGTGTCGGATGGACAGGCTGACCGCACCCAAGGAGCACCCCAAATCGTAGATGAGGTCGTCATCCTTGATGGTTTCGTTGGCGTACACGCCGATCAACTGCAGGAGCGTGGTGTAGCCGGGGATTGAGCGGCGCACCATGTCCGGAAAGACGCGCGCTACCTGTTCATCAAAACGAAACACGGAGGGGGCGCTTTGCTGAGCAAAGATGTCGTCTCGCGGGCGATCGGGTGATGCATCAGTCTTGCGGGTTGGGTCGGACACGGGTCGGGCTTAGCACGCCTTGTACTGAGCGAGCAGCCTGGGACTACCGCCTGCTCTCGCCGAGCGTCGCGCTGGGGCGGGCCGCCGTGGCGACCGCTGGGAGCCTTCCCTTCATCAATGAGAGACGGGCGCTGCAGGCATGGAAAGGGCCGCACCTAGCAGATCGCGCAGCTGTTCCAGGACGAAAGGATCGACCGATCCATAGCTCAGCACGGCCAGGCCTACCTGACTCTTCTGATCGGAGAGCGGGAGGACCACAACGTGACGCTCAGCGATGATCTCTGCATCTCTGCCTAGGTTGGTTGCCAGCACCACATCGCCGCTCTCGGTGCGACTGGATGAGCGGGCCACGACGCGCAATTCGGTCTTGTCGCCTTGCGAGATCACGAATTTGTCGAAGCCAAACATGGGGAGTTGCTCGTCGAGCGCCACGGCCAGTTCATCGAGGTGCGCGCCCTGCGCGCGATCCAGACAGGCGCGGGCGACCGCACGCAGATGGTGAGCCTGCGCCGTGTGACGTGCGCGTTCAGAAAATAGCGAGCGATTGGCCAGCGCGAGTCGCCCTTCCTGAAACGCATCCTCCAGCGCGCCGATCATCGGATCGCTGGGGGCCAGGCTCTTGAGCACGCGCAGGCGCAGGCGCGTCAACACTTCGTGACATACGTCGATGGACGTCTCACCGGAGGCGCGGCTGAGTTGGGTGAGGTTCGCCACCAAGCTGCCCTTTTTCCCTGCGTATTCTTCGGCCAGGGCATTGACCAAGGCTTGTGCCCAGTTCCCTTCCGCGGACAAGCGACCGCGCGCCACGTGCAGGATCGAGTCGACAATCGTCGGTTTCTCTTCGCTGAGCGTCGAGGTGGTGCCGACGCTGCCCCGCCAGCTCGTTGAATCGTTGCTCATCCTCGCCTCACAGCCGCATGACTGTCGGGCGATGAAATCGGGCAAGAGCTCGTCACGATACAGTTGCGTGCCAGAAGTGATTCCGTCAAGCAGACGGTTCATGGCCAGCTCCGCTTGCTCGTATACGCGCTGCGACACGGTCGTCAGCGGTGGAACGGCAGTATGGGCATGCGGAGCATCATCGAATCCAACCACCGAGACTTGGTCGGGGACCAAAATGGAGCGGCGCCGCAATTCTTCCAAGACGCCCAGGGCAGTATCATCATTGACACACACAATGGCGTCCAGCTCATCTCCCAAGTGCCGCCCGTCCAGCAGCGTGACGACGGCGTCGATGCCATTTTCTCGCGCCAATCCCCCGGGCACCAGGTAGCGCTGATCAACGGGGAGGCGATGGCGCTTGGCTGAGTCCAGGTAAGCCTGGCGCCGAATGCTGGATTCAGCGCTGCCAGCGGGGCCGTCCACATAGGCGATCTTGCGGCGCTTGTGCTTCTGCACCAAATGGTCCACGACCTGTGAGACGCCGTGGTGGTTGTTAACCGCCACACACATGGCCGCGGGGGTGTCGAGGCCGACGACGACGGCTGGTAAGCGGGGTAGGCTACGGTAGAAATGTTCGAAGCCTTCGACGCCGCAATAGTTGCTGAGCGCCCCGCCGAGCAGCATCAAGCCGTCCAATTTTGCTGCACCCAAGTAGCCGTAGACAAATCCGCGCGCCGGATCGGGTTTCCCTCGCTGATCGAGGGCACCCCCGGGGATGATCAGGGTGGAGGCTCCGCGACGCTCCGCGACGCGAATGGCACTTTCTATGATCTCGATGTGATAATCCGACTCGATTTGGTCAAGCAAGATGGCGATGACTGGTCCAGAACGCTCCGTTGACGTGCTTTTCGAACTGGTCAGTTCCGATTGAACCCCCGGCATGAGTACATCATGCATCGAGTTGATGTCGCTTGAAAGTGGGACGAACGCCTACACGAGACGCGCGCAGCGCGCTCCCGCGCCGAGTCGGCGCATCCATTCACGATTTGCCGAAACTGATGGGGAACTGAACTTGCGTTGGATAATAACCGCCCGCCCGAAATTCCATCTTGGCAAACACGTCGAGCACACACGCGACGACTTGCGGGTCGGGCATGTCCGAGCCGCCGTCCACCGTGTCGCTCACCCGTCCGTTGGGGTTGATGGTAAAAAGTACGTTGACTGTGCCTTCCAGCTGCGAGTCACGGAACGTGCCGAGCATGTAACACTGGCGGATCTCTGCGCTGCGCTGGTCGACCGCCGCGTGGATTTCGCCTGAGTCTGGGGCGGGTCGGTCATCGTCTGCCATGTCCAAGGCATCATCGTGCGGCGACGACGTGCTCTGTGCGACGACGGGCTCGGTGGGGGCGGAAGGTGGAGCCGCTCTGCTGCAAGCAAGAGAAGCGGGGACGAGGAGTAGAGCGGTGACCAAGGTGCGATACATGATGAATGGCGCTGTGTGCACTGATGACTACGCAGTTCAGAACGATAACATAAGGCTTTTGGTCGAGCGATTGCTGGCAACAATGGTGCCTTTCGTTTTGTGGGATACCTACCAGCGTCGAGGGTTGCATGTAGGCCCAGCGGCTCCGACCGGTTGTATAGACGTGTGTTGATTGCTACGAAGGCACAGTGGCAGTAGCTGTCCTTCTCGTAGACCATGGCAGCCGGCGCGCCGACGCTCATGAAGGACTCATAGGAGCGGGTGGCCGGCTGGAACAGCTGCTGCAGGCGCGCGGGTCGGCAACCCGAATCATAGAAATCGCACACATGGAGTTGTGTGAACCGAGCGTCGCCGAGGGCTTTCGTCGCTGCGTGGAGCGAGGGGCCGCACGGGTACTCGTGATCCCATGTTTCCTTTCGCGGGGCCGGCACGTGACAGACGACATTCCAGCCCAGGCCGCCGCTGCGGCGGCCCCGTTTCCCGACGTCCACTACGAAATCAGTCCCCCGCTGGTGGAGCTACCGGGGTTCACTGAAATGTTGGCCGTGTTCGTCGAGTCCAGCGGCTAGAGGCGTTTTTCCGCGCCGGATCAACCGGCAAGGACAGCCCCTTTCATCTGTGGTCCGGCTTCGCTAAGCCCCCGCCATGGGCGCGTTTGGTCGTAGTTGTCTGCTGTTGCTTTTGCTCGTGATTGGTTGCGCCGGGTCGCCGACCGGCGGGCAGCCGAAGAGCGTTGTTCTGGCTACGACGGATGAAGAACCAGCCCGTCCGCCCGCGCAACTTCCTTTGGACACCACGCCAGCCCCGGTGCTTGAGCCCACCACGCTGGAAGAACAAACCAGCGGAAATGTCGAGGAAGGGCCGGAAGCCTGCCCCGACGACATGCTGCTGGTGGAGGGCGAGTACTGCACACACATCGACAACAATCAGGCGCCCGACGCGGCGGGAAGCACCGCTGGAGGCGGCGCCAAAGACATCGAAGTGGTCGAGCGCGAGTGCCTCAAGGAGTGGTACGCGCCGCAAAACAAGAAGGTGGTGTGTGAGGAGTTTTCTTCACAGGGGCGCTGCACCGGCAAGATGGTCAAGAAGCGGTTTTGCATCGACCGCTACGCGTGGCCCAACAAGAAAGGTTACAAGCCCGAGGTGATGAATCGGTTTCACCAGGCGCAGGTCAAGTGTGCCGCCGTATCCAAGCGCTTGTGCACGGAGAGCGAGTGGACGCTGTCCTGTGAAGGCCCCCAAATGAAGCCGTTCCCTTACGGCTACGTGCGTGACGCCAAGAAATGCCACGGGGATGAAGAGTGGGACGGCCCGAACATGCTCAAGGTGGCCCAGCGCGACCGCCAGGAATTGTTGCGGCTGTACAAGGGAAAGCCCAGCGGACAACCCGAGTGCAAGAGCGATTTTGGCGTGTACGACTTACCGGGCGATACCGACGAGGTGGTGGCCAGTGAAACGTTCGAGCCCGGTTGGCGCGGCAAGTACGACAGCGTGCACACCGGGGGACCTTGGTACAAGGGCGTGCGCAATCAGTGCCGACCCAAGATCTACACCCACGATGAGGGGTTTTATTACTATTTTCTCAGTTTCCGCTGCTGCGCGGATGCCGGCACAGACGTCGCCGACCCTCTGACGCCCAAGCAAAAGGCGCAGGGCTGGAACATGGAGCGCGTCGAGCGGACCGCGGGCATCACCGTGCAGGAGATGAAAGAACTCCTCGAGAAGAAGAAGACCGATCCGAGTTGCGGGTGCACAACCACCAAGTGTCGAACCTTCTGCGGTACGCTGCTCGGTGATGATTTTGGTGCACCCGAGCAAAAGCCCGGGAAAAATGCCGAAGAAGGCAGCAAGAAACCTGAGCCGCCCGCTGCGTCCAAACCCAAGACGTCACCAAAACCTGGGCGGTGACGCTCACAGGCCCAAGTGTTGACCCAACATGGCGAGGCTCAAAGTGGTCGCGCCTGCAACCAATCCTGCCAGCACGTCGTCCGCCATGATGCCCAATCCGGGTGGGCTCAGGTTCTGTACGTCATGGATGAACCATGGCTTTTTGATGTCGAGGATCCGAAACAAGATCCAGGCCAGGAGCCACTGCCACAGTGGACCTTGGGCAACCCAGCCCAGCGCGATCATGACCCCGGCCACTTCATCGATGACGACCGAGGGCGGATCGTCATCGTTGAGCAACGTCGCGCAGCGCGTGCCGATGGCGATCCCCCCCAAGACGATGACGCCGGTGACCAACCAATAGGCAAGGGTGGGCAGGGGCCGACACACCCAA
>Ga0315910_10001773_pt1 | contig 19557 bp, 11 predicted proteins | sample EdamamesoilMG_FD_204470 | JGI IMG/M metagenome (GOLD analysis project Ga0315910, IMG submission 204470) | Garden soil microbial communities collected in Santa Monica, California, United States - Edamame soil | ecosystem: Environmental > Terrestrial > Soil > Garden | place: USA: California...
TGAGCTTTCGCGCGCCAGCGCGTGCAGGGCGTGCCCGCGCGCGGCGAGCTCGCGGCACAGCTGCGCGCCGAGGAATCCGCAGGCTCCGGTCAGGAACACCGCCGCGGGAGGCTGCGTCGCCGCGGCGCTCATGCGCTGGCCGGCGGCGCGTCCTGCGCGCCGGGCAGATCGATGGTCGCCACGGTGCCGACGCCGTCGCCGCGCGGCTCGAGCGCGATCGTCCCGCCCATCTCCTCCACCGCGCGTTTGGTGATCGCCAGCCCCAGGCCGGTGCCGGTCGAGCGCGTGGTGAAATAGGGCTCGAAGAGCCGCGCGCGCACCTCGGGCGACAGCCCTGGACCGCGGTCGCGAACCAGGATCAACACGCGCGTGCCTTTCAAGGCGACCTCGACCTCCAGTTCGCCGCCCTCGGCCATCGCCTGGATCGCGTTGGAGACCAGGTTCTGCAGCACGCGCCGCAGCAGCGGCTCGTCGACGTGCACGCGACCGGCGCCGCCCTTGCGCCTGCAGTGCACGCTGGCCTCGCGCGCCCAGGCCGAATTGAGCGTCAGCACGTCGTCGACCAGCACGCCGGCGTCGAAGTCGCGCGGGTTCTGCTGCTTGAGCGCGCCGGTCAGCGCGTGGAAGTCGTTGGCGATCTCGCGCAGGTGCTCGACCTGACGCGCGATCGTGTCGGTGGTGCGCTCGAAGATCGCCTCGAACTGCGGGCTCTTCTCCTGCTTCGCGCGCCGCAGCAGGTCGACCGAGAGCTGGATCGGCGTCAGCGGGTTCTTGATGTCGTGCGCGACCTGGCGCGCCATCTCGCGCCAGGCGAGGTCCTTCTCGGCCTTGACCAGCTCGGCGCGCTTCTCCTTCACCTCGGCGGTCATCTCGTTGAAGGCCTGCGCCAGCTCGGCCAGCTCGTCGCCGCCCTGCACGGGCACGCGCGCGTCGAGGTCGCCGGCCGCGACGCGGCGCGTGTGCTCGCGCAAGGAGAGGATCGGGCCGGTCATGCGCCGCGCGATCACCAGCGTCCAAAGGGTCGAGATCAGCAGCACCACCGCCGTGGCGCGGACCAGGCTCGAGCGCAGCTCGTTGACGCCGCGGAAGATGTCGTCGTTGTCGATGCCGACGCCGACGACCCAGTCGAAGCCGTGCTCCTCGCGCCGCTTGGTGTGCTTGAAGGCCGCGCTCTTCTTCTTGCCCTCGAAGACGTACTCGGGGTACAGACCGCCGGAAGATGCCAGCGCGGCTTGGGTCATGATCCCTAGGCCCAGGTCTTCGGTGACGCGCTTGCCGTAGAGCGCTACGTTGCGGTGCGCGAGGATCGTGTTGCCGTCGGACTTCCACACCCAGCCGTAAGCCGACGGGAACTCTCCCTGGCCGACCAGTCCCCGGAAGTACTCGGTCAGCGCCGTGGTGCGCACGGCGTCCTGCACGTGACGCCAGTCGACCAAGCCGAACAGCACGCCGCGGATCATGCTCGGGTCCGCTTCGTCGAACACCGGAGCGCTGAAGCCGATGAACCAGCGTCGCTCGCCGTCGGGCGGGAACAGCTTGCTTTCGTGCTGGTCCAGCGAATGCGCCAGCCCCTCGATTCCGGCCTGGAACCAGATCTCGTTGGTGAAATCGCTGCGTTCCAGCCGGAGCAGCAACTCCACGGGCAGCGGCGCACCGTCCTGCGTGCGCTGATTCGACGCGACCATGCGGCCACGCTGGTCGACGATCATCAACAGTTCGAAGTGGCGCTTGAGCGCCAGCGACGCGTCGAACGTGTCGGCCACCAGCCCGCGCATCGTCGTCCGGTCGTCGGTGCCCTTGGATTCGGCGGCGGCCTCGTCCAGCGCCCAATTGCACATCCGCCCCTCGGCCAGGAACAAGACGTCGCGACGGAACTCGTCGATATCGCGGTCGATCTGTGCCGCGAGGTCGGTGGCCAGGGCCTTCAAGGAAGACAGCACCAGGTCGCGCGAGAGACGCTCGCCCATCTGGTATTCGACGAACAGCGCGAAGCCGAGGAAGGGCACGACCACCGCCGCGAGCACGGCGAGCACGAGCTTGGTGGAAATCCGGCGGATCATCGCGTGCTGCGTCGTAGCATGGTGCCCCTGCCTTGAGCGACGAAGAGCGTATCCTCCTGGTCCGGCTGTCGCATCTGGGCGATGTGGTGCACGCGCTGCCGTTGTTCCACGCGCTGCGCGCCAGCTTCCCCGCGGCGCGCATCGCCTGGGCGGTCGAACCGGCTTTCGCCGGCGTGCTGGACGGACTGCCCGGCCTGGAGCAGCGCATCCTGTTCGCCCGCCGCGATGGCGCCCGCGCCTGGCCGCGCGTGGCGGCGGCCCTGGCCAGCTTTTCGCCGACCTGGGTGATCGACGCCCAAGCCAACCTGAAGAGCGCCGCGCTCAGCCTGTGCGCGCCGAGCGCGCGCCGCAGCGGTCTGCACAAGCGCGACTGGCGCGAGCGGGCCGGCGCGCGCGTGCTGCACGACTGGGCGCCGCCCGTGGAGCAGGACCCGGCGCACGCGATCGATCGCATGCTGGTCCTGGCGCGGCACGTCTGTGGCGCCGAGCCCGCGGCGCGCTTCGACCCGGCGCTCTCGCAGGCCGAGCTCGAGCAGGGCGCGTCGGCGCTGGAGCAGGTCCTGGGCGCGCCGCCGCGCGCGGGCGACGTGCTGATCGCGCTGTCCTCGCCGCGCGACGTGCGCAGCTGGCCGCCGCAGCAGGCGGCGCTGCTCGCGCGCTCGCTGGCGCGCGAGGGACGGCGTGTGCTGCTGCTCTCCGGGCCCGAGGAGGCGCAAGCGGGCGAGCAACTCGCCGCCGATCTCGCGCACGAGCCTGGCGTTCGTTCCTGGATCGCGCAACGCGGCCTGCGCGCTCTCGCCGCCGCCTTCGGCGCGGCCGCGGCCGCGCGCATGCGCTACGTCGGCGTCGACTCCGGGCCGCTGCACCTCGCGGTGGCCTGCGGCATGCGCGTGATCGCGCTCGAAGGCCCGCAGTCGCACTTGCGCACCGGCCCCTGGCCGGTGCCCGAGCGCGACGGCGCCGCGCCGCGACACGCGATCGTGCGCTCGGAGGAAGCGCTCGAGTGCGCGCCTTGTTTCTCGCGCAGTTGCAGTCACGCGCAAGGCCCGGTGTGCATGTCGCGGCTCGCGCCGCAGCTCGTGCAGCGCGTGATCGACGCGGGATGAAGCCGCGGCGCCGGGCCGCGAGCGCGCGCCGCGGCGCTAGAAGGCGAAGCCCAGGATCAGCGCCAACTGTCCGTAGTCGGCGTCGGTGCTGACGCCGGCGATCTGCATGTCCGAGCCGAACAGCGCGCGCGCGTCGAGGCCGAGGGAGAACAACGCCGAGACCTGGAACAGTACGCCCAGGTGCGCATAGCCGGCTACGGAATCGTCGTCGTCCTTGCCCAGGCCGACGACCTCGACCTCGGAGTTGATGAACGAGATCCCCGCGCCGAGGTACGGTCGCACCACGCCGGTGAGGAAGGTCTTGTGCACGCCGCCGTAGAGCTCGCCCGTGCTGCCCTCGACGTCGAATCCGCCGACTCGGTCCTCGTCGTAGGAGCCCATCAGGCCGATCTCCCAGCCGATCACGCTTCCGGGAGCTTCGCGCACGTACTCCACGCCGAAGACCGACTGCTCGTCGACCGGCGTGTAGTCGTCCTCGTCGAGATTGCGCTGGCCGAGGTACAGCGTGATGCGGTTGTCACGGCTGGCGACCACCGTGGACTGGTTCGCGGGCGCAGGCGCGGCCTGCGCAACGCTCCGCGGTTCAGCGCCGGTGGCTTCCGGCGGCAGCGTCGCGCAAGCACACAGCAGCAGCGGCAGACAGCAGGCGATCAGCTTCATGGGACCTTTCTGGGCCTGGCACAGGGCGGACGGGTTGGTTGGATCGGATCATGAGGTCACGCGGCGCGCGAGCCCATGCGCAGGAGGGCGTACAGCTCCCGGGAATGGTGCCCGTGTTGCCATGCGGCGCGTGCCGATTCAATCGTGATCCGAGCCGCTCGCGCTGCACGGCAAGAAAAACGCCTGGAAGGACGCGGAACATGGCCGCGGCCTCGGGCAACCGCCGCCGCGACGCCGTCTGCGCCGCGCTGCTGCTGGCTTGGCTGGCCGTGCACCGGCTCTCTACCTGGCGCAAGCTTGCCTGCGACACGGACATGCGCGGGCTGCTGGAGTCCGCCGACGATTTCGAGGGCGGCCCGCTGGTGAGCGGCTCGCCGCCGGAATCCATGGCCGCGTGGGACTACGCCGATCCGCGCGGGCGCCGCGACGGTTTTGGATAGCGCGGCCGGTGCGCGCTGCGTCCGCGATCAGTGCGCGCGGAACAGCGCGTCGAAGCGCTGCGCCTGCGCCTTCCACGAGTACCGCTCGACCGCGCTGCGCCGTCCGTTCGCCGCGAGGCGCGCGGCCAGCTCCGGCTGGCTGAGCAGCGTGTGCACGGCCATGGCCAGCCCGCGGGCATCCTCGCGCACGAGCACGTTCGAGCCCTCGATCGCATCCAGGCCGCCCATCGCCGCCGGCGTGGCCACCACCGGGATCCCCATCGCCCAGGCCTGCAGCACCTTGTTCTTGATCCCCGCCCCCAGGCGCATCGGACAGATGAAGACGCTGGCGCGCCACAGGGCGCCGCGCACGTCGTCCAGCGTGCCGCTGACGAAGATGCGCTCGTCGGCCAGCGCCTGCACCGCCTGCGCGGGCTCGCGGCCGATCAAGTCGACGCGCACCGCCGCCCGCAGGGCATCCAGCTCCGGCAGGATCTCGCGGCACAGGAAGCTCGCCGCGTCGACGTTGGGGCCGAACATCATGTTGCCCTCGAAGGCGATGCGGCCCGGCTCGGCCAGCTCCGGGCGCGGATGGAAGTACTCGGAGTCGACGCCGTTGGGGATCGACTCCACGCGTGCCCCGGGGAAGGCGCGCAGGTAGCTCTCGCTGTCGAGCTGGGATGCATACACGTTGACCGAGGCGCGCGCGTGGATCTCGCGGTTGACGTGTTCGTACTGGCGCATCTTGCGCATCAGCGCCGGCCGCTTGGACCAGGGCGCTTGCCGCATCTCACGCTCGAAGGTCAGCAAGGGTTCGTCGATCGAATCGACGACCAGCGGAACCGGGAGCCGGCCTTCGGGCAGGTTGGCGAGCATCAGGCCGCCCAGGTCGAAGACCAGCTCGTAGCGCGCGGCCGCCAGTCGCGCGGCGATCTCGCTGCGCATCGCCTCGCTGGCGGGCATGAAGTGCGCGGCGGAAAAAGCCTGCAGAACGCGCTCGCCGAGCGAAGCCCGCTGCGGCTCGGGGTAGGGCAGCAGGTCGACGCGCTCGAAGACCTCGCGCGATTCCTGATCGAGCTCCTGCGCCGGCTTGACGAAGGCCAGCAGCTCGAGCGCGTGCTCGCCGCGCCAGTGCCTGGCGAGGTTCACGAAGCGCAGCGCATCCCCCCAGCGCATGGCCATGGGACGCTTGGCCAGGACGAGGATCCTCATCCCGCCGCGAGCGCCGGCCTCGCGCGGGCCAGGGTGGGCGTGTCGCCTTGCATGCGTCCAAAGTACCGGGGAGTCCCGAGGCAGAGCACTTTTTTCGCGCTGCGCATCACGCCGCGTACAGCGCGACCGGAGTCCCGCCGCTCTGCGCGGGGTGTGATTGCACAGCGCGAAAAAGTGCTCTGCCTCGGTGCTGCCCTCAGTTCCCGCCGTCCGCCGGCGGCGTCGCGGGCTTGAGCAGCTCGATCAGCGCGGCGGTGTCCTTGTACTCGGGCCAGAAGACCTCGATCTGGCGCAGCAGGCCGAGCTTCTGCCCCGGATCGGTGGCGTCCTTCGCCTGCTGGTAGAGCTCCTCGGCCTTGGCGACGTAGGTCCTCAGCGTGTCGCGGCGCGCGAGCACGTCCTTGTAGTAGTCGCGCTTCTCCAGGATCGCGTCGTAGGCGGCGATCGCGGCTTCGAACTTCTGGTCGGACTCGAGCGCGAGCGCGCTCTTGTAGTTCGCCTCCAGGCGCGCCTCCTCGATGCCCGCGGCCATGCCGTCGAACTTGTCGGCCTGCAGCTGCGTGCCCGAGCGCCCGACATCGATCATCTCCTGCGCCTCGGCGTAGCGCTTGTGGCGCGTCAGGCGATCGATCTCGCGCAGCTTCTCCTCGGCATCGGCCTCGCGGCGCGTGCGCTCGAAGCCGGCTTTCGCCTCGGGAGACTCGGGGTCGATCAACAGCGCAATGCGGTATTCGTTGCGCGCGCCGGCCCACAGGCCATGCTGCTCGAGCTGCGCGGCCAGGGTGCAGCGGCTGAGCGCCAGCTGCACCTCGACGTCGCGCTTGCGCAGCTTGGCGTTCTCGTCCTTGGGCAGGTACTTGCCCGTGTACGAGAAGCGCCCGCGCGCCTGCTCCAGCCAGTAGTCGCGCAGCAAGTGCACGCCGTCCTCGTAGTAGCTCTCGCCCATGCCGCGGCGGTAGTTGAGCTGCAGCAGCACCTGGCTGAGCGCCGCCTTGGCGCTGACGTCCTCGGGCACGTACGAGAGCGCCAGCTCGTACTCGGCGCGCGCGGCCTCCAGGTTGGTCGAGGCGAAACTCTCGTTGCCCTGCTCGGTGTGGATCGAGCAGAGCTTCTGCAGCAGCTTGCGCTCCCAGTCGGCGAGCACGCGTTCCTCGGGCTCGAGCGCACGCGCCTGGCGCACGCATTGCAGCGCCTCATCGTTCTTTTCCAGGAAACACAGCTCGCGCGCCTGATCGAGCATCACGGCCGCCTTGGCGCGCCGGTACTGGCGCTCGCCCTCGACGTGGTCGGGGTGCTTCTCGTGGAAATCCTGCGCGACCGCCAGCGCCTCCTCGTAGCGGCCATGGGCGGAAAGCTGGTCGACCTCCATCAGGAGATCGACGGGCGCGGGCTCGCGGTCGGAGGACTGGCAGGCGCAGGCGAGCAGCAGCAGGGCGGCGGTGGCGGAGTGGAGCTTCATGGGTCGTGGGCAGGGGTTGCCCGGGCGAGGACGCCGCCACGGCGGTTTTCTTCCCGCGGATCGCGAGCCCGGACCGGAGCGGAGGAACTTGTAGCAAAGCCGGCAAGCGCCCCGCAGGGGGAAGTGCCGCGCCGCAGCTTCCTCGAAGGCTCGCGGGAGCGCGGCACGGCGTCGCGCCGGCGCTAGGTGCGCATGTAATGCGTCAGGCTGATCCCCAGGGCGCCGAAGAACAGCACCGGCAGCCAGGACGACATCAGGGGCGACAGCTCGCCCGACAGCCCCAGCGAGCGCGCCACGAAGTCGACGCAGAAGAAGGCCAGGCACAGCAGCAGCCCGCCCATGACGCCTTCGCCGGCCTTGCCGCGCTCGCGGCCCAGCAGGAAGGGCACGGCGCACAGCAGCAGCACCAGGTTGGCCAGGGGGAAGGTCAGCAGGTACTGCAGCAGGGTCTGGTAGCTCGTGTTGTCCGGATCGCGGCGCGAGAGGTCGAGCACCTGGGCGAAGGACAGCTCGAGCACACGCTCGCGCGCCTTCTCGGCAGCCAGCACGTCGGCGGGCGTGAACTTGACCTCGTCGAGCCACAGCGCGGGCTCGAGCTTGGTGGCGTCGCCGCTATGGCGCACCAGGCCGCCTTCCATGCGCCAGCCCGGGGTGCCCGCGTTGTCGGCCCAGACGATGCGGTCCGCGACCACGCGCACCACCACGCCGCGGCGCGTCAGCGTGGCCTCCATGCGCAGCCCCTCCGGCGCCTTGCCCGCTCCGTCGCCCGGCCGGTACTCGCCCAGGCGCACCACGTTGCGCTCGAGATCCCGGAACCAGACGTCCTTGAGCACGATCTCGCTGCGCTTGTTCTCCAGCCGGTCGTAGAGCGCGTCGCGCCGCTCGCCGATCAGGGCGCTGGCGTACTCGCGGATCGCGAAGGTCGCGACCGCGGCCAGGCAGCCGCCCAGGAACACGGTCGCGAGCAAGCGCTGCGCGCTGATGCCGGCGGAGAGCCCGGCCGAGAGCTCGTTCTTCTTGACCAGTCTCGCGACCGTGAACATGCCCGCGACCACGGTCACGAAGGGCGAGAATTGCACGTACAGGAAGGGCGCGCTGAGCGCGTAGTACGTCAGCAGCATGCCGGTGGTCGCGCTGCTGCCGTCCTCGGCCGGCTCGAAGTAGGAAAGGTGCGAGGCGATGTCGATCACGATCGTCAGCCCGATCACCAGCAGCAGCGCCGTGGCGTAGGACATGGCGAACAAGCCGCCGATGTAGCGGTCGAGACGGCCGCCGAAATGGAGCCCCCCCACCTTCATCGCCGGAGGGCCTTCCAGCACAGGAACAATCCGGCCACGGTGCCGATGCCGGTGGTGGCCCAGGCCGCGAGCACGGGCGAGACCGTGCCCCAGCCCGCCAGCGTCTTGCCCAGACGCATCGCGAGCAAATAGTAGAGCAGGGCGTAGCCGACCGCCGCCGCGAGCGCGCCCAGCTGCGTGCCGCGGCGCAGCAGCAGGCCGGTGGGCACGCCGAGCAGGATGAACAGGAAGTAGGTCGCGGTGCGCGTGACACGCGCGTGGAGCTCGTACACCGCGGCGCGCACGTCCTTGGCCTCGACCTCGCCGCGATCGAGCAGGCCGCGCAGATCCCGGCTGGTCTGGTAGCGCCACTTGAGCCGGTCCTTGGGCTTGAGGTCCAGGAGTTCGTCGAGGTCGACCTCGGCCACGGAATGCCCCACGCGCACGTGGTGGCCCTCGTCCGCGACGCGCGCCCGGGTCAGGTGAATGCGCATGCGATCGCCGGGGAACGAGATCTCGACGACATCGGCGAGGACCGTGAGCCCCGCGAGGCCCTCGCCGCTCGCACCCTCGACGCGCTTGGTGCTCGCCGGCAGGTGGATGGTCACGTCGCGGAAGATGTTGCTCTGCGGATCCCGATACTGCGCGGACATGTAGAACTCGCCGAGCTTCACCTCGGTTCGACCGGGGTTCACGTCGCGGAAGCCGTCGATCACGACTTTGCGGCCGTACTCGCGCTTGGCGAACGAAAGCCCGGGAGAAACCTCGGTCGTCAGGTAGTGCGAGACCCCGCCCAGCGCGGCAGCGACCACGAAGGCAGGCAGCAGCATGCGCACCGGGTGCACGCCCGCCATGCAGATCGCGGTCCACTCGTTGTCGGCCGCCAGCCTGCCGTAGGTGGCGACCAGGGCGAGCAGGAAGCCGATCGGCATCAGGTACGGCACGAGGTCCACGAGCACCAGCGGCAGGAAGCCGAGCAGCGCGCCCATGTTGACCCCACCCAGCTTGTGCACGGCATTGACCACGATCGCGGGGATCGCGAGGAAGAACATGCCGCCAGCGGAGACGGCGACGGCCGCCGAGAGCAGCCGCAATACGTACAGCAGGAGCGTCAAGCCGCGGCAGTCTAGAGTGCCGGCGCGGGACTTTCGCGCTCCCGGCGCGCGCCCGCGCGAAGATCGCGGGAAGGCGGCCAAGCAGGCGCCCGTCTGTGACGTTCCGGGACATGCGCCCTACACTCCGCGGCCCGCCGACTTCGGCTCGCCGGCCCCAGCTCCGACCATGAAAATCAGCGCCACGCTCGCCCTTGCCACGTGCCTTTTCTTCCTGCCTCTGAAGGCTCAATCGCCGGCGCCGAGCCTGCCCGGCCTGCCCGCGGGCGTGCGCGAGGCGATGCTCCAGGGCGACAGCGAGGCGGCGCTGCGCGAACTCGCGGCGCTGTTGGCCAAGGAACCGGCCGCCAAGGACACGGTGCTGTTCCTGCGCGCGGTCAGCCTCGCCCAGGCCGGCCAGCGCGTCCAGGCGCTGGCGGCGCTCGATGCGTTCGACGCGGGGGCGCCGGCCTCGATCTGGGTGCACAAGTCGAAGTTCCTGCGCGCGCAGCTGCTGCGCGACGAACGCCGCTTCGAGGAGGCGGCCGCGATCTACGCCGCCATGGCCGTGCGCCTCGCAGGCCCGCAGCGCCAGGCGGAACTGGCCGAGGTCTACCTGGGCTTCGCCGAGGAACTGGCCGCGCCGCCGCTCTCGCCCAGCGCCAAGCCCGATTTCGCGCGCGCCGCCGACCTGTTCGGCCGCGTCCTGGAACTGAACGCCCCGGACTCGATCCGCGAACGCGCGGCCTGGCGCCGCGCCCAATGCATCGAGGCCGGCAACAACGGGAGAGCCACGCGCGACGCGTACCTGGCCTACCTGCAGGGATTCGATCCGGGCCGCAACCCCAGGGCGGTTGCCGGCCGACCGGCGTGGATTTTCGCGGCGCGGCTGACGCTGGCGCGGGCGCAGCTGGAGCTCAACGACCCCGCCGGCGCGCGGCGCACGCTCGAGGACCTGTCCGGCGACCTGCGCCAGGCGGCGGCGGGAGCAGGGCCGCTGGCGGACAGCGTGCGCGCGCTCGACGGCGCGCAGCTGCGCGAGCTGCTCACCCTCGACGGCGAGGCGCAATACGCGCTGGCGGCCACCTGGCGCGCCGAGGGACAGAACTCGAGCCTGGCGATCGCGGCGCTGGAGCGTTTCGTCGAGCGCTTCGCCGACCACCCGCGCGCCCTGCGCGCGCGGCTCGAGCTGGGCGAGGAGCTCGCCGGCGCTCAGCGCACCGAGGACGCGCTGCGCGTCTTCGACGCGCTCATGGCCGCGACCGCGCCGGCCCAGGGCGCGGCGAGCGACGAGTCGCTGCGCATCGGCGCGCGCGCGATGTTCCTCAAGGCACAGACCCTGGCCGCGGCCCAGCGCTTCGAGGAGGCGCGCGTCGTGTACACCGCCTACACCGCGGCGCATCCCGCGGGCGCGGACTGGAACGCGGCGCAGCAGCGCATCCTGAGCTGCGAGTTCGACCAGGGCTGGCTGCATCGCGAGCGCGAGGAGTTCGCGCAGGCCAAGCGCGTGTGGAGCGAGTACCTCGCGCGCCATCCGCTGGTCCCCGAGGCGGCGCAGACCCTGTTCGACATCGGCGAGCTCGACGCGGCGCACGCGGCGCAGGAGGATCTGCCGCCAGCGCAGCGCAAGGCGCTGTGGAGCGCCGCGCTGGCCACATGGCGCGAGTTGGAATCGAAGTATGCCGGGGCGGATCCGACGTGGGTCGGCCGCGCGCGGCTGCGCATCGGCGAGGTGCTGGAGTTCGAACTCTTCGACCTGGAGGGCGCGATCGCCGCCTACAAGTCCTGCGAGGGCACGCCCGCGGAGGCTGAAGCGGCCACCGCGCTCTTGCGCATGAGCGAGCCCGCGCTGGAGATCCGCGTCGAGCGCGCCGCGCTCTCGGGCGAGGCGCTGCGCGCCAAGGTCGAGGTGCGCAACCTCGAGAAGCTCGTGGTCGAGCTGTGGCGGCTGGACCTGGAGGCCTACTTCCGCAAGAACCTGAGCCACGAGGACGTCGAGAACCTCGACCTGGACCTGATCGGCGCACAGAAGAAGTTCGAGGTCGCGGTCGAGGGCTACGCTGCGCACAAGCCGATCGAGCAGTGGATCGACCTGGGCGTCGACGGTCCCGGTGCCTGGGTGATCGCGGTCAGCTCCGAGAAGCTGCGCGCCAGCGCCCTGTGCCTGCGCACCGACCTGGACCTGATCGTCAAGTCGACGCCCGACGAGAGCTACGTCTTCGTGCAGGACATGCAGCGCGGCGTGCCCGCGGCCGACGTGCGCGTGCTCGCGGCGCTGAGCGAGCGCGCGGGCAGCGCGGATCCGCTGCTCTTGGAAGGCCGCACCGATGCGCAGGGTTTCGTGCGCTTCGCGCTCGCTCCGCGTTCGCAGCAGGGCGTGCTCGGCGTGCTCGCGCTGCGCGATGGCCACTGCGCCAGCCAGGGCCTGCGCTTCCCGGTGAACCCGGCGCAAGCGCTGGCGCCGCGCGCGGCGGTGTACACCGACCGCACGGCGTATCGGCCGGGCGACACGCTGCACTGGCGCGCGATCGTGCGCGGAGCGAGCGAGGGCCGCTTCGTGGTCCAGCCGGGCAAGCGCGTCGAGTTCAGCCTGGCCGACGCGCGCGGTCGCATCGTGCGCACGCAGAGCCTGACGCAGTCGGAGTACGGCACGCTCGACGGCGAGTTCGAACTGCCGGCGACCAGCCCGCTGGGCACCTGGCGCATCAGCCTGGCGACCGACGACAACTCGATCTTCAACGCCGAGTTCACGGTGGCGCAGTTCCAGCTCGTGCACGTCGAGCTCGACGTCGAGTTCGAGCGCGCGGTCTACTACCGCGGCGAGACCGCGGTTGCGCGCATCGAAGCGCGCTACTCGCACGGCGGCCCGGTCGCCGACGCGCCGCTGTCTTTCGAAATGCCCGACGGCCGCACGAGCGAAGGTCGCACCGACGCGCAAGGCCGCGCGAGCGTTTCCTTCCCCACGCGCGAGCTGGCCGAGGAGCAGGTCCTGACGCTCACGGCGACCTTGACCGAGGAGCCGCTGAGCGCGCGAGCCGGGGCCTGGCTCGCGCTGCGCGAATTCTCGCTGGCGCTGAGCACCGCGCGCGACGTGCATGCCGCCGGCGACGCCTTCTCGGTCCAGCTGCACGCGCGCTCGCCCGACGGAGTCGGCGTGGCGCGCAAGTTCCAGCTCTCGACGCTCGAGCTCGATCATCGACCGGGCCGGCCCGTCGCCGAGACGCGCATCAGCGAGGTCGAAGTCACGACCGGCGCGGACGGCGAGCTCAGCGTGCCGCTGCGCATCGAACGCGGCGGCAGCTTCGTGATCCGCGCACGCGCGACCGACCGCTTCGGGAATCCGGTCGAAGCCGAAGTCGAACTGGAAATCTCCGGCGACGAGGACGAGACCACGCTGCGCCTGCTGGCCGACGACGATGTGCTGCAGGCGGGCGGGAGCGCCAAGCTCGAGGTCCTCGAGCGCGAGAAGGGCGGCCTGGCGCTGGTCACTCTCGAGGCCGGCCGCCTGGTCGAATGGCGCTGGATGCAATTGAAGCCCGGCAAGAATCCGCTGGAGTTCCCCGTGGCCGACGCGCTCGCGCCGCGCTTCGTGGTCTCGGTCGCGCACCACAGCCGCGGCAACTTCCGTCAGGCATGGCTCGAATTCCGCGTCGAACGAGAACTGCAGCTGATCCTCAAGCCGCGCGAGGGCGTGGTCGCGCCGGGCTCTCCCAGCGCGATCGACGTCGAGCTGCGCGACGCGCTGGGCAAGCCCGTGCAGGCGCAGCTTTCGCTGGCGATCGTCGACGAGGCGCTGTTCCGCCAGTATCCGGATCCCTTCAGCGGCCTGAACCGTCTGTTCAACGAGCCGCCGCCGAGCGGGCCCGCGGAGCTGGAGACCAGCTCCAGTGCGACCTTCCGCTACGACGGCTCGACCTGGGAGGTCTCCGGCGAAGTGCTCGCCGAGGAACGGCGCGTGATGGCGGAGACGAAGTGGAACGAGGAGCGCAAGCAGGCCGCAGGCCGAGGCGACGAGTTCTACCTCGGCCAGGGCGCGCCGGGTGCGGCTGCGCTGAAGGAGGCCGCGGGATTGGACGACAAGCTGAGCGAGGCGCCGAGTCGCGAGGTGTACGGTGGCCCCAGCAGCCCCGGCGCCTACCGCGGGCCAGGGGACTCGTCGAGGGTCCAGGCCGATCTCGCCAGCGCCGCACCCGCGCTCGGCCTCGAGACTCCCACCGCGTTCTGGTCGGCGACGATCACCACCGGCGCGGACGGCAAGGCCAGCGTGCCCTTCCTCGCTCCGCGGACGTCGGCGCGCTGGCGCGTCAGCGGGCGTGCCGCGGCGACGGACCCGCGCGCCGCCTCGGCCAGCGCCGAGTTCGTCTCGCGCGCGCCGTTCTTCGTCGAGCTGCGCACACCCGCCGTGCTGGTCGAGGGCGATCACCCGCAGCTGGTCGCGCGCGTGCACAACACCACCGAGGCCTCGATCACGGCCGAGCTGCAATTGATCCTGCGCGGCGCGGGCGTCGAAACCACGCTGCCCGGCGGCCGCCACGAGATCGCACCGGGCGCGCGCGAGATCGTCTTCCCCGAGCTGGAGCGCGGCTTCGAGGCCGGCCAGCTGCGCTTGAGCCTGGAAGCGGGCGCGACGATCGGCGGCAAGTCCGTCGAGGCGCGCGACGCGGCCAGCGTGCTGGTCAATCCCTGGGGCGCGGCCTTCAGCGCCAGCCGCAGCGGCATCCTGGCTTCGAGCACGAGCTTCGAACTCGCCCTGCCCGCCGAGCGCAAGTACACGCACGTCGCGCTGGAGTTGTTCGTCGGCGCGAGCATCGATGCGCTGCTGGTCGACGAGGCGCTGGGTCTGCGCCGCTTCGTGCACTGGCGCGCGGCGGACGACGATGTCGCCGCCTTGTCCGCCGAGCTGTTCGGCGCGGCCGAGGTGCTGGCCAACCTCGCGCGCAGCGGCCGCGACTCCTCGAGCGAGTTCGCGCGCGTCCGCGAACGCGTGCGCTCGCTCGCGATGGCGCTGGTCAGCGCCCAGGACGGCGCGCAGGGCTGGCGCACGCGCTGGGAGAACGGCGAGCGCGGCGCGGAGCTCAACGCCTGGGCGATGCTGGCCCTGGCCGCGGCACGCGACGCCGGCATCCCGATCGAGGCCGCGTGCGGCGCGCACGGCACGAAGTTCCTGGAGCAGCTGCAGCGCAACGTGCAAAGCGACGAGCGCAAGGCGCTGATCCAGCACGCGCTCGCGCGCTGGAATCTCGGCGACTGGGGCGCGCTCAACCGCCTGCACCGCATGCGCGCGGAACTCTCGACCGCGGCCTTGGCGCACACGGCGCTGGCCCTGGTCGCGATCGAGCGCCAGCCGCTGGCGGCGGAACTCGTCGCCGTGATCGAGTCGCGCAGCGTGTTCGACGCCGCCGCGCCGGAACTCGGCCTGTGCTGGGACGTGGAGAAGAACCTGCCCTTCTCGCGCTCGCGGCTGGGCAGCGCCGCGTTGTGCGTGCTCGCGCTCGAAGCCGCGGCGCCCAGGTCCGCGCAGCTCGAAGCGGGAATCACCTACCTGCACGCGCAGCGCCCCTGGGCCGATCCGCGCTCCAGCGGCATCGCGCTCGCGGCGCTGGCGCGGCACGCGGGAACGACGCAGCCGGGCAACGATCGCTTCGAGGTCACGGCCTCGATCGACGGCGCCGCGCCGCAGGCGATCGACGTGGCCAAGGGCGGCAGCCTGCTGCTGCCGCTGGGCGAGGCGTCGGCGCAAAAGCTGCGTGTCGCGCTGGAGCTGAAGGGGCGCGGCGCCCCGCACTTCCAGGCGATCCTGCGCGGTTTTTCCAGCGACGTGCGCCCGGGCGCGCGAGCAGGCCAGATGCCGCGGGAACTCAAAGTGCAGGCACCTGTGCCCTTGTGGCGCGGCAAGCCGGTCGGCACGGGTTTCAGCAGCGTGCGCAGCGGCGTCGAGCAGTGGACCAACTTCGTCCAGCATCTTCCGCGCGGCCTGAGCGCGCAGGGCTACGTCTCCTTCCAGCGCGACTCCATGCGCGCCAACGCGCGCGAAGGCGATTGGCTGATCCTGGAGATCCCGCTGCCCGCGGGCGCGACGCCGCGCGAGGGATCGCTGAGCGGTTCCTTCACCTCGGCGCAGATCCTGGCCGATCGCATCGTCGCCTGGATTCCTCCGGACTCCGGATCGGGCTCGGTTTCCTTCCAACTGCAGGCCGCCTTCCCCGGCCGCTACCGCGTCGGCCCCGCCGTGCTGCGCAGCGCCAGCGATCCCTCGCGGATGACGCTGGGCAAGCCGGGTGAATTCGAGATCCTGCCCGCAGGCAGCGCGATCCCCGACGCCTACCGCGCCACGCCGGACGAACTTTTGGCTCAGGGCCTCGCCGCGTGGCAAGCCGGCATGAACGCGCAGGCGCGCGACTTCCTCTCGCGCCTGATGCAGGGCTTCCAGGCCGATCTGCGCGACGAGAGCGCCGATTCCGCGCTGCAGCAAGCCGCAGGCGCGCTCTTTTTCCTGGCCTTGGAGCAGAACGACTCGCGCGAAATCGTGCGTTGGTTCGAGGTGCTGCGCGAGAAGCACCCCGAGCTGGTGATCCCCTTCGACAAGATCCTGGCCGTCGCCGGCGCCTACACCGCGATCGACGAGCACGAGCGCGCGCTCTCGATCCTGCGCGCCAGCGTCGAGCAGACCTTCGGCGTCGACCTCAAGGTCGCGGGCGCGCTCGAAGCCCAGGGCGACGTGTCGGCGGCGCTGCATCTGCTCGCGCGCCTGTGGAGCGAATACCCTGATGCGCCCGCGGTCCTGGAGACCTGGCTGGCGCTCTCCGACAAGCTGCTGACGCTGGGACCCAAGGCCGCCGAGAACAAGAGCCTGGTCCGCGACGGGCGCACGCGCGCGCAACTGCACATGGAAGGCACGCGCCTTTTGCAGATGTTCCTGTGCTTGTTCCCCCAGGATCCGCAGGCGCCGGAGGCCGCGCTGAATCTGATCTCGGCGCACCTGGGGCTGGAGGACTACGCCACAGCCTCGCGGCTCGCGCAGCTGTTCGCCACGCGCTTCTCCAAGCCGGAGTTTGCCGATGCCTTCCTGTACTCGCGCGCCGTCGCGGAGTGGTACCAGGGAAACGACGAGCAGGCGCTGCGCGTCTGCGAGCGCGTCGCCGCCGCCGTCTACCCCGACGCCAACGGCGTCGAGCGCCCCTCGAAGAACCGCGAGCTGGCCCAGTACATCCTGGCCCAGATCCACCACGCGCGGCGCGAGGTCGCGCGCGCGGCGGAGTACTACGCCAAGGTCGAGCAGGCCTTCGCGGACGCCAAGGCCGCGCTGGGCGAGCTGCGCGCGCGCACGCTCGCGCTCGACGAGGTCACGCGCGTCAAGCCCGGCGAGAAGGTGAAACTGAAGCTGCGCTCGAAGAACGTCGCCGAGGTCGAGCTCGCGGTCCACCCGGTGGACTTGATGACGCTCTACCTGCGCGAGGCCGACCTCGCCCAGGTGGCGCGCGTCGATCTCGCCGGCATCGCGCCACAGCAGGCGCGCACGCTGGCGCTGGGCCAGGGCAATGCGCTGCGCGAGCTGGAGCAGGAACTCGAGCTCGAACTGCCCAAGCAGGGCGCCTACCTGGTGATCGCGCGCGGCGGCGACCTGTTCGCCTCCGGCCTGGTCCTGGTCAGCGAGCTCGAGCTCGACGTGCACGAGGACGTCGAGCTCGGCGGCGTGCGCGTGCAGGTGGTCGACGGCCGCGACGGCAGTTACGTGCGCGACGTCGACGTGCGCGTGGTGGGCTCGGCCGACAAGCGCATCCAGCGCGCCAAGTCCGACCTGCGCGGCATGCTCAGCCTGGAGGGCGTCAACGGCGCGGCGACGGTCATCGCGCGCGCCGGGGAGGATCGTTACGCCTTCTGGCGCGGCACGCGGCAGCTGGGCGCCGGCGATCCCAAGCAGAAGAGCCGCGGCATTCAGGCCAAGCCCGCCGAGCAGCTGACGCAGGAGGGCTACCTGAGCAACGTGATGGAGCTCAACGCCGCCAACCAGTCGCAGCGCGCCGGTCGCCTGATCGAGGAGATCGGACGCCAGCGCCTGGGCGTGCAGATCAACCAGGTCAAGTAGACTCTGCGCGTGGACGTGCCCTCGCTGCTGCTCAAGCAGAGCTTGCATCGCCGCGTGCGCCTGGAGCGCCGCGGCGAGCGCAACGTCGTGGTCAAGCGCTTCGAGCAGCGCGGGCCGCTGGGCCGCGCCCTCGACGGCGCGCGCGCGCGGCGCGAGTTCGACATCTTGAAGCACCTGCGCGCCTGCGGCGTCGACGTGCCCGTGCCGCTGGGGCTGCGCCGCGACGGAAGCGCCTTCGAGGTCGAGCTGGAGTGGATCGAGGACGCGCGTTCGCTGGCCCTGCTGTGCCGCGCGGGCGAGTCGCTGCCGCTGCCGCTCGCGCGCGCGCTGGCTCGCCTGCTCGCCGGCCTGCACGGCGCGGGCGTCGATCATCCCGACCTGCACGCGGGCAACGTGCTGGTCGCGCGCGGAGGCCGCGTGCTGGGCATCGACTTCGACAAGGCCCGGCGCGTGGACGAGCTGAGCGGGCGCCAGCTGGAGCGCGACCTGGTTTCTCTGTGCGCCGGCTTGCGCGAGAACACGCGCGCCGGCTGGCGCGCCGCGGCCTTCGCGGCCTGGCTGGCGGCGCTGCCGGAGGCGCTGCGCCTCAAGGGCGCGCGCCTGGACCCCATCTCGATCGAGTCCGCGGCGCGCCTGCACCGACGGCGCATCGTCGCCGCGCGCGTGCGGCGCTGGACGCGCGCGGGATCGGCCGTGATGCCGCTGGATTCCCTCGGCGGTTTCGCGCGCGCCGGCGCCGACCCCGAGGCGCTGCGCCGGGCGCTGGCGGGCGCGCCGCCGCTCGCGGGGATCGTGCGCATCGATGCCACGCGCCGAGCTGCGCTTCAATTGTGGCGTTCGATGGCGCGGCTGGAGGAGCACGGCCTGCCGGCGCCGCGCTGCTGGCTGTTGCGCAGCGGACCGCGGCCCGCGGCCTGGTTCCAGCTCGAAGGCGCGCGCAGGCCCGCCGATTCAGACGCGCGCGGGCGAGCCCTGGGCGCGCTGCTCGACCGCGGTCTCGGCCTCGACCCGCTGGCCGCCGAGGACTTCGACGGCGCCGGCCTGCTGCTGCCGCGGCGCTTGCTCGAACTGCCGCGCAGCCGCTGGGCAGCGCTGCTCGCGGACTGGCTGCGAGCCGAGCACGGCGGCGGGCAGCACGAGTTCCTGCGCGGCTTCGGCGCAGCCTGGCGCGGCCCGCGCGCGGAACTGCGCGCGCTGCTGGCGGAATCCGGGCATGCCTGATCCGCTGCGTCGCAGGCTGCGCGCGCGCGCGCTCGAATTCGCCGGCCGGCACGCGCACCGGGTTCCGCCGTCCTTTCTGGGCGCGGGACTGCGCACGCTGGCGCGCGCCGCGTATTTTTCGCGCATCGAGCAGCGCATCCGCGCCAACCTCGAGCTGGCCTTCGGCGGCGAGCTCACGGCCGGCGGGCGCGCGCGCATCGCGCGCGAGGTGCGCCTGCACGCGGCGCGCCTCGCGCAGGAATGGCTGCTGCTCGCCGGCGCCTCGCGCTGCGCGAAGGCGCGCGCCGCCGTCGATCGCTGGCTCGACGAGCACGTGGAGTTCGACGCCTCCTGCGCAAGCCTGTTCGAGGGAACGCGCGCGGGCCGCGGCGTGCTGATCGCCACCGCGCACCTGGGCAACTGGGAGGTGCTGGCCGCCGCGCTGCGCCGCAAGGGACTCGACGGCGCCGTGGTCGGCCTGCGCAAGCACCGCGATCCGGGCGCGGAATGGATGCTGAAGCTGCGCGAAGGCCTGGGCGTGCGCACGCTGGCGCAGGACTCGCCGCCGCGCGAAGTGCTCGGCGTGCTGCGCGCCGGGGGCACGCTGGGCGTGCTCTGCGACCTGGAGGTGCGCCGCCTCGCCGGCGTGCACCTGCCCTTCTTCGGGGTGCCCGCGCTGACGCAGACCGCGCCCGCGGCCCTGTCGCGCGCGGCGCGCACGCCGATCCTCCCGGTGCGCTGCGTGGCGCGCGGCGTGGGCTACCGCGTGTCGGTCGAAGCGCCGCTGGAGCTCGCGAGCGGCCTGCACAAGTCAGCGGCCGCGCTCGATCTGCTGACGCGACTCAACGCGGTCTACGAACGCTGGATCCGCGAGGATCCCGGCCAATGGGCCTGGCACCAGCCGCGCTGGCGCACGAGGCCCGGCGAGCGCGCCGCGCCCCCGCTGCACTCGCGCGGTTGAAAACCGGTGCCAGGCATCTATCCACT
>Ga0315910_10001774_pt1 | contig 19549 bp, 20 predicted proteins | sample EdamamesoilMG_FD_204470 | JGI IMG/M metagenome (GOLD analysis project Ga0315910, IMG submission 204470) | Garden soil microbial communities collected in Santa Monica, California, United States - Edamame soil | ecosystem: Environmental > Terrestrial > Soil > Garden | place: USA: California...
AACCAGACAATAAAATGACTAAAGTAGGAATCAACGGGTTTGGCCGAATCGGTCGCCTGGCTTTCAGAGCCGCTATCAATCGTAAGGATATTGAAATCGTTGGAATCAATGATCTCGTGGATCCGGAATATATGGCGTACATGTTGAAGTACGATTCAACCCATGGTAAGTTTGACGGTACCGTTGAAGTGAAAGACGGCAACCTGATTGTGAACGGAAAGAAAATCCGTGTAACGGCCGAGAAAGATCCGGCAAACTTAAAATGGTCTGATGTTGGTGCCGAAATCGTTATTGAGTCAACAGGTCTTTTCCTTACCCAAGCTGACGGACAAAAGCACATTGCAGCCGGAGCCAAGAAAGTTGTTTTCTCTGCCCCTGCCAAAGACGACACGCCAACCTTCGTAATGGGTGTTAACCACAAGAAACTTACCGCGCAGCATACTATTGTATCTAACGCTTCGTGTACAACCAACTGCCTTGCCCCCATCGCGAAAGTATTGAACGATAAGTTCGGTATCCTTGAAGGATTGATGAGCACTGTGCACGCAGTAACAGCAACACAAAAAACTGTAGACAGCCCCTCAGCGAAAGACTGGAGAGGTGGCCGTGGTGCATACCAAAATATTATCCCCTCATCAACCGGTGCTGCTAAAGCGGTGGCGCTTGTTATCCCTGAATTGAAAGGCAAACTCACCGGTATGTCATTCCGCGTGCCCGTGGCTGACGTTTCGGTGGTTGACTTAACCGTGCGCCTGAGCAAGCCAGCGTCATACGATCAGATCAAGGCTGCCATGAAAGAAGCCTCTGAAGGTGACTTAAAAGGTATACTGGGTTATACTGAAGACGATGTGGTATCACAGGATTTTCTGGGCGATGCCCGCACCTCTATCTTCGATGCAAAAGCAGGTATTGCCCTTAACGACAGCTTTGTGAAGGTGGTTTCCTGGTACGACAATGAGTGGGGTTACTCCAACAAGCTTATCGACCTTGTTCAGGAACTTGCCAAGCTTTAAGCATTGCAATAAATTAGTTTAGAAAAGGTGCCTAACAAGCACCTTTTTTATTGACACCCGGTGAATATTTTGATCGTTTAAAACGTTGTACTACCATTACCGGCAAGGATGGCTGATTACTACCAGATACTAACGCTCGACCGCACGGCTACTACCGCACAGATCAAAGCGGCTTACAAGCGGCTGGCCATGCAGTATCATCCTGATCGAAATCATGGCGATAAATCTGCCGAAGAAAAATTCAAGCAGATCAACGAAGCCTATCACACCCTGATCGATTCACAAAAAAGATTTCAGTACGATCAGCGGTTGTTTCGTTCAGCCTACTCATCACATCAATCGGTGCATGAAACCAGAAGAAGGCAGAACCAAGCCTGGTCGCGGGTTCGCGAAACGCACTATTACAAAGTAGACCGGCAATACTTCCGTGTGCAGGCGTTAACGTTGTTGGTTTTTCTTACCATTGCCGGTATTGTCTTCACTGTTTTTCAGGTTTCAAAACACATTATCGATGAACGAAACCAAACGCAATGGCGGGTTAACAGTGAATCGCTGAAGCAAGTAAACGCATTGTTCAATGCAGGAAACCAGGAAGACGCTTTTACCCTCATCCAAAAATTGAAGGAGCAAGATCCACGCGAATATCGCTTTCACTTCGCACACGACAGCCTCACGGATAAGCTTCGCGATCGTGCCAATGATCGGTACGATCATCACGATTTTTCAGAAGCCATCAAAGATTACCTTATACTTAAAAAGGTTGAAGAGCCTGCGCGCACGGAAACACTCCGTAAAATTTCAATGTGTCAATACTACCTCGGTAATTTTGCCGAATCGGTTCAAGTCATGAAACAACTTCTCGCACAGCAACCTAACAACCTTGAATTACTTTATGCCATCGGCATCATCAACCTGGAACGATTACAACATTTCGATGAAGCCCTTATTTACTTATCGATGGGCAAAACATTATTCACAAAAAATCTGACACAGCTTTATGGCGATTCCTTTATGGACGAACTCCAGTCTGAGGCTATACCCGATATCTACTTTTATATTTTCGAAGCCAGTGCGGTGGCCGAACTGGAATCGGGTGACTATTCGACAGCCATTGCCGATTGTAATACCGCCATCTGGTTGCGGCCAATGGAATCCTCCCCTTATTTTACCCGCGCCAAAGCACAAATCAACCACCACGAAACCAGACTGGCATGCGCTGATTTGCACAAAGCTCATGCGTTGGGCGAACGCGAGACAGCGACCTGGATAGAAAAGTACTGCCGCTAACCCGAATCGAATGATTGAACGGGCGTAATATCCAGACAAAAAATATCCCTAACTTACCCGCCAATACCTTAATTTTATCGAACTTACTCAGGGTATTTATCCTACTATCAGCCACGCCAATCCGTTATTTTATGAATCTCATACTGGACAAAGAACACATCCTTTCAGTTAAAACAAGCTACTTCAACATTGTGGCCCTTTTTCTGGGACAGGAAAAAATTGAGAGCCGCTTTCTGCGCTGCTTGCTGAAATGGGGATTTCAAATGGGGCTTAGTCCCGAAGATCTTGCTAAAGCCGATGTGGACTTAACCCATCTTCAGTTTTCACATCCCGATAAAATCGCAAAACTTGAATCGATCTATCACCTGGTGTACATGATTTACCTGGATGAAGTAGTAGAAGATGTTGAACTGGAAGTAGCCACCATCTACGCACAACAACTTGGGTTCCGCGCATCGGTGGTGAGCGATCTGTTCAAGTCCATAGCTACCGAAGTGTACGATGAAGCAGAAGAGCGCAACGTTCGGCAGGAAGTATTGGATTTCTTAAAACTCTACGAAGCAGAATAACTTTCTATTCGTTCCTTACTGTCGCGCATGATGAAAAAATTCTACTTAGGTTCCTTTGTACTGCTGCTGGTTTTATCGCTTACCGCGCAAGCCCAGAAAAACCATTCTAACATTCACACATTCATCGATGCCTGGCATGAAGCTGCGGCAAAGGCTAACGGGGATAGCTTCTTTGGAAGCATCGCAGAAAATGGAATCTATATCGGAACCGATTCGTCTGAACGATGGACCAAAGCCGAGTTTATGGCGTTTGCCAAGCCTTACTTCGACCGCGGATCGGCCTGGGATTTCAAGCCATTCGACCGCGACCTTCATGTAACATCTGATGGAAAAATTGCATGGTTTTCAGAACTCTTAACAACCTGGATGGGTGTTTGCCGAGGATCAGGCGTGCTGCGAAAGACACCAAAAGGATGGGAAATTGAGCAGTATCATCTATCGGTTACGGTTCCTAATGATATAATCAAGGATTTTATAGCGCTGGTGGATGCTTACCAGATGAAACAGCCTGCCAAGAAACCCTAGATTGCCATTACGTTAACTACAACATTTTCAATCCTTTGCCCTAAAGCTACTAATGTAGGGTTTAACCTAAGTTTAGAAAACCTGTGTCTCTAATACTGTTGACATTTGAGTCATTATCAGACCCCCTCTGTTATGGCTTACATGAACAACCTTGATTTCAAAGGCATATCCAACGCGAGAATTTCATCGCGCATCAAGCAAGTTATCGTGCTGGTGCTGGCCATTATTATCGGGATGATCATCTCAGCAACGGTTAACGCACAGGATTACCACAAGAACAAGGCCCGTCATTTCAAAACGAAGTATCGCACACAAATCAATCAGTACACAAACGCCTGCGACCTGCTCGATAAAAAAAAAATGCGAAGCCCAAAAGCAACATCCACTTCGCCTCTGCTCGCAAGCCATCAAGACAAAAACCGCAAGCTGAAGTTCCGGTAACGGGTCAGCAAAATTCATCGAAACAAACTCCGGCTAAAGAGCCAATTGAAAAAAAGCCGGTAGCCCAGCACACCGAGACGCCATCGGAAGAAAAGCTTCAACAGCTTCATCAACAAGAAGACAAGGTACTGGCCGAAAACAATCTCCCCACGCCTTCGTCAGCCAAGCACGAACAAATCCGCAAGCAGGTAGCCGAAACTTTAAAGAACAAGAAAAGCAATGAGCCCATCGAACTGGCGCCACTGTACTTTACGTTCGATCAGGATGAATTTTCAGTAGTCGATATGGATCCTTTTCTGGTGGCCGTTGAATATGCATTACAAGGGAAAACGATTCTTATTGAAGGCCACACCGATAGTCAGGGCAAAGATGATTACAATGTTAAACTCTCGGTGAAGCGCGTACAGAAAATCCGCGAACTCATGCACGAAATGGGCGTACCCGATGATCGTATTTCGGTTGTTGGCTATGGTGAAGAAATTGCCCAGCACGACAACACCTCATCGCAGGGGCGTCAATTAAACAGGCGCGTAGACTTCAAAGCATTCTGATTTTTTAACTGTTAGTTTCTTAAGATTCCCCGAGCAATCGGGGTTTTCTTTTTTCGGACTTTAATGCTTTCAATTTACCTTTACCGGCATGGAATTCAGCGAAGAAGTTTTTCTCAACCACCTTGCCCAAACTACGGATCAGCCTTACCTGATTTCAATTTCACACGCAGCAGGAATTTACCTGTACAGTCCTGAAGGCAAACGCTACACCGATCTGATTTCCGGCATTGGTGTAAGCAACATTGGCCACCGGCATCCCAAGGTAGTACAAGCTATAAAAGACCAGGTTGACAAACATCTGCACGTCATGGTCTATGGCGAATTTGTTCAGGCAACGCCCAACCTGCTGGCACAAAAACTTGCCAGCTTGCTGCCCAAAAAGTTAGATTGTTGCTACCTGGTAAACTCAGGCACCGAAGCCAATGAGGGTGCGCTGAAACTGGCAAAACGTTTTACCGGAAGAACAGAAATCATATCCTTTCGAAAATCCTATCATGGCAGTACCCACGGATCGTTAAGCGTATCTGGAAATGAAATCAAGAAGCGCGCATTCCGTCCGCTACTACCCGATGTAAAATTCATCACCTTTAATAAAGAGCAAGACCTCGAATACATCACCACCAAAACAGCGTGTGTGATTATGGAAACGATTCAAGGCGATGCCGGAGTTCGTGTACCCTCCACAGCCTACATGAAAGCACTCCGTAAAAAATGCGATGAAACCGGGGCACTTCTTATTCTCGATGAAATTCAATGCGGTATGGGCCGCACCGGAAAACTTTTTGCGTTCGAGCATTTTGGAATCGTTCCCGATATTTTAACAACAGCAAAAGCATTTGGAGGCGGGTTACCCATCGGAGCGTTTGTAGCAAGCAAGGAAATGATGCGTTGTCTTACACACGCCCCCATGCTGGGGCACATCACCACCTTTGGTGGCAATCCGGTTTGTTGTGCATCAGCCCTCGCCACGTTAACGGTGCTGGAAGAAGAAAATCTGATTGAACAAGTAGAGGCAAAAGGTAAACTATTTGAAAGCCTGCTAAAGCATCCTTCTATCAAGGAGATCAGAAGAATAGGACTCCTGTTTGCCATCGATTTTGATACTGCCGGGCGGGTTAATAAAATCGTGGCCAATGCCAAGGAAGCCGGGGTTATCTGCTACTGGTTTCTGTCGCATCCCAATAGCTTCCGAATCGCACCTCCACTCACCATTACCGAAGAAGAAATTAAAGAATCGTGCGCCACCATTTTGCAGGCTATAGAGAATGCTTAATTTAGGTGCATGACTGACCCTTCGCCAAAGACATTCGACAAGCTCGACTACGTCTACAAATTACTCGTTGTTATTGCCCTGACGATCACCGCCACGATTCTGGCCAAAGACATTATCATACCCATGGCCTTTGCCGGGTTACTATCCATTGTTATGCTGCCCCTGGTAAAACGAATGGAACCCAAGTTAGGTACAACGCTTTCCATAACACTGGTGCTCTTGTTAACCGTTATCATTATCGGCCTTTTCATCTGGCTTACCGTAAATCAGATTGTAGGCCTGATCAATGACCTTCCTAACCTCGAATCAAAATTCGACAACTTCATCAAATCAACGAGCAGCATGCTGAATCGAGATTTTGGTATCAGCAAAGTAGAACAAAGTAAGATACTGGCCGATGTAATGAAGAGCATCAGCACCTACCTGGGCGACATTCTGCTAACCACCACCAACACCATATCCACGCTGGTTCAAATTCCGATATACATTTTCCTCATCCTGATTTACCGCTCAAAGTTTCGTGATTTCTTTGCCAGTCTTATCGGCAGCGATAAACAGGAATGGAAAGAAGAAGTACAACGCGTAATTCAGGGATACATTTCGGGCTTATTTCTGGTAACCTTAATTATTGCTGCGCTCAACTCCATTGGGCTGCTTATTGTTGGCATTGATCATGCTATCTTTTTTGGTATACTTTCAGGTGTGTTAACAATCATCCCCTATGTTGGAATAATTATCGGAGCGCTCTTTCCGGTGATAATGGCACTCATTACGAAAGACAGCATCTGGTACACCCTTGGCGTTATCATTGTATTCAGTATCGTGCAATTTCTGGAAGGTAACTTTATAACACCGCGCATCACCGGCTCGAAAGTAAGTATCAACGCATTGGCGGCTATTGTGTCGCTGCTGATCGGTGCAAAAATTCTGGGCATCACCGGAATGATTCTGGCTGTACCGGCTATCGGCTTACTGAAGATTCTGTTAGCACACTCCTCGCATTTACATCATTTCGTCATTCTACTGGAAGACAAGAACGGAAAAGAAGTACCCGTTAAAGCCCCACCCAAATCAGAAGACTAACCAAGCTTATCAACTTTGTCTGGTGCGGGCTACTGTAAAGTACAAGGAAAAACTTTCGCCATTCATTTAACTTCCATCATTTTGGCTGGAAAGAATAACTGTAAACATTTTCCACGAGGCGCCCATTCTTTCTTTCGATGCGACAAAAGTAAAGCTTCTTCTGCCGGGTGTGATAAAACGGACAAAACTCACCGATCGCGGAGTTGATGGGCTTGCCAAGGTTCTCGGGTGTTGACCATTGATTATCCGTGTGGTAGCTTATAAACAAATCAACATCGCCATAGCCGGTTGAATCGCTGGAGAAATAAATGATGTAATCTTCATCGGGCGAAATGAATGGGTTGGATTCGCGAAACGTTGTGTTGATCGGCAACCCCACATTAACAGGTTCCTGATACACACCCTTAATCAATCGCGAAACATAAATATCCGAGCTGCCCACCTTGTCCGGATTATCTCTCATAAAATAAATATGACCACGCCTGGTGATGGAAGCAAACGACTCAGAGTCATCTGAGTTGATTACATTGCCTAGGTGATACGGATCGCTCCACCCTTTCTTGGTGCGCTTCACGGCCCAGATATCAAAACCTGTTCGGTCCGGCTTACCGGCCACCGGCCTGTTCGATTGAAACAAAACCATGCTGCCATCGGGCGAAAACACCGGGTCGATGTCCTTCCACACACCCACGTTGCCCGAGAACGATGCAGGCGCTGGAGTCTGCCAGTTACCCCTCACCTTATGTGCGTGCATAATGATCAGCGTATCGCGACCGCCATTCGACTTAACCCAAAAAGCTTCGTTACCATCGGGTGAAAGGGCAAATCCAAAAACACCTCCGGTGGAAATAATGCCTGGCTCCACTAGTTGTGGCCCGGTCTGTGCAAAAGAGGATAGCGAAAATAAAATGATCAGAAAAAACGGTAGAAGTAATCGCATGATGTTGTTAGTATGAAACAGCAATTCTAACGAATAGTAATCAAGGGAGGTTACTCTTGACCGGCAACAACCCTATTGATTGTTTTCCATCTGATCCGACTTATCACCCATTCGTATCAGCCGGCCGGATATCAGCCGGGCATTGGTAATGGCAATTATCCCAACAACAACTTTGAAAATTGAAAAAATAAAATCACCCTTATTGTTATTCACTTCCCAAAATGCATCCTTCTCATTTCTGTCGAACGGATTAAGATGAATGTAATTCACCAGCTTATAAAGCATTTCGGGTATGGCATGCACCACCACAAAAATACCAACTCCAATAATTACCAGCTCAATCCAGTCCTGCTTGCTTAGGGTCGATACCCTAACATTATCCTGATCGTCTGCCTTCACTACTTTGGCAATAATAACTTCCGATCGCATAATCAGGTACCAGGCAATACACACATTGGAAATCAAATAAACAAGTTGACTGATCAGCACCATGAAAAAATACCCTTCATCGTCTGACATCTGCGAACCAATGGAGTAGAAAAACATGTCGCGAACATTCAGAATAGCCTGAATAAAAAAGTAAATGCCGAGGGCCTTACAAAATATGGTGAGAAGACTTTGTTGCTTCATGTTTGAAATTGGTTAACGGTAAATCAACGTTAATATAGCCAATGGGCGCTCAATCTCAGATTGAATTTGTTACTTAATTAAAAGCGGAGCCGGGCTAAAGCAAACAACAAAAATAATCAGCATGATCCACCCCAGTACGATCCGTGTCGGGTCAAGCGGCTCTTCAATTTCTGATCGCGGATGTTCAACCCCCACAAACCGGGCAATCACAAAGGCAAAGAATAACCAGCCTGAGTATCCTTCCAGTGTTGGAAAAATCCAGTTGAGTATAAACTGAACAGCAAAGAGCACCACGGCAAACATCAGGCTGTCACGCTTTGCAAAGCGCATGGCCAAAAAACACAGATAATAGAAACCCACCGTTAGCGGAATCATCCACAGCAACGTATCCACTGGTGTGCCTACCTGTACCAGGCCCAAGCCCGAATAAAAGAGCAGCAGTATGAAAAATCCGGTGGCGATCAACTTATGGCCGCGCCATCCAAAAAGCCCGTAGGTAATGTGGCCGCCATCCAACTGGCCAATCGGTAGTAAATTCATGCTTGTAAAAAACAGGGCAATGAAGCCGGCAAACAAAAAAGGATAGTGCATCACTTCGTGTGCGTTAGGAATCCTGCTCTTATCCGAAACAAACAGTTCAAAAAACGTAAACACCAGGTTGCTTCCGATTTGAATGTCCGCCATCGGATGTTCTTTGTCGCGTTCTAAAAACTCTCGTGTGTAAACGTGGTCGGCATAGTTCAATCCAAACTCTTTGTACTCCGGATGGATTTCAAAAATCGATTCAGCGGGAGGAAGTGTGGCAAATCCATAACCGATTACAACCAATGCAAGGATGAATCCGGCCAACGGTCCGGCCATTCCGATATCAAAGTGTTGCTTTGCTGATTTAACCCGGTCCTGAATTCGAATTACAGCACCCATCGTACCAATGGAAGGAAGATAAGGAACCGGTGGAAAGGGAATGTAGTACGGAAGTGTAGCCCGCACGCGATGATACATCGCTGTAAAGTAGTGACCGAATTCGTGAACCGTGAGGATCAGTAGAAATGGAATTGAAAATTCAAGGCCGCTGGCGAAGTCTTGCCAGGTGTACCCTTCCATGTAAATGGATTTACCATACGTCCATTCCGCACCCGCCAAGGTTGTGGTGAAGAATGTCGTCACAAATAAGCCAACCTGAATTGCTACACGTTTGTATGTCTTATTCATGAAAGTACGCGATCACCTGATCAGGATTAAGTACATGAAACGTCTGGATGCCTACCCGCTGTGCACCGGCAATGTTATCAGCGTTGTCGTCAAAGAAAATTGTTTCGTGCGCACTAAGGTTATTTTCCTGAAGTACCTGTTCAAAAATTTCAGCATCCGGTTTTCGCTTCTTCATCAAATGAGAATAGTAGGTGCGATGAAAGTATGGATCAAGTGAAGAATCACCCGTTATTGCCGGAAGCATGTTGGTGTTAATGTACTCCAGGTGAATGGTATTGGTATTACTCAACAGGTACACGCGGTATGTTGCTTTCAGTTTTTTCAGCAGTTCAAGTTTGGCGATGGGTATACCACGCAGCATGGCATTCCATCCCGCATCAATCGTAGCATCATCGGGGCTGATCGAATATGTTTTCCGTACTTCTGCCCTAAATTCTACTTCGGAGATCAGGCCCTTCTCGAAAGCTTCAAAAGCCGATGAGGTGACAAACAGTTCCTTAACCCGCTGCTTCGACAACCCCGAAAGGTCAGCAAAGGATTGCAGGGTATGCTCCACCGAAAGGTCCAGGATTACACCACCCAGATCGAAAATGATATTTTTTGCAGTAGCATCCATAGGCAATAAAATAAGAAAGGTTGCCGTTTGCAGGCAACCTTCATGATGTGGGCCCAGCTGGGCACGATCCAGCGACCCCCTGATTATGAGTCAGGTGCTCTAACCAGCTGAGCTATGGGCCCGATTTTTCACTAAATCGAGGCGCAATTTTACGGATTTAATGTGAATACGCAAGGGGTAAATCGCGTACAGAAAACAGAGAATTTGTAAGAAAATACAGAATCACGTCATCGGGCTTGGGATAGCATGCAATCGTTTTTAAATTGACAACTCTCTGGATTGAAAGAAGTGTCGCGTCTGGCTCAGTGAATCGCTCATACTATTCCCAACACACTAACACAAATGTTTACCTCCATTAACCCATACGATCAATCCGTCATCGCAGAATTTCCGCTTCACCGTGATGCCGATATCGACAAAAAACTAACACGCGCTGCAACTGCGTTTGATCATTGGCGAAAAGAAACTATCGCCAAACGATGTGCCTTATTGCAGAATGTATCGAACCTTCTGCGCGAGCATAAAGAGGAATACGCACAAACCATCACGCGTGAAATGGGAAAGGTCATTACCGAAGCCCGTGCTGAAATTGAAAAATGTGCCGTAACCTGCGACTACTACGCAGCGCACAGTGAAAGATTGCTGACTGACACAATGCTTACAACAGATGCCAGGCGATCGTACATCACCTACCAACCAACGGGAGCCGTGCTGGCCATCATGCCCTGGAACTTTCCCTTCTGGCAGGTATTCCGTTATGCCGTACCAGCACTCATGGCCGGTAACGTTACACTGCTGAAACATGCACCCAATGTTTGTCAGACATCGATAACCCTTGAAAAGATCTTTCTATCGGCTGGATTTGCTGAAGGTATCTTTCAATCACTGATCATCGATGTGGATAGCGTAGAACGGATTGTTGAACACGACATTGTGCAGGGTGTTACGCTTACCGGAAGCGAATTTGCAGGTTCAAAAGTTGCTGCGCTGGCCGGCAAAAACATCAAGAAGAGTGTGATGGAACTTGGCGGCAGCGATCCGTTCATTGTACTGGAAGATGCCGACCTTGAATACGCAGCAAAAGTTGGCAGCCAATCGCGCATGCAAAATGCCGGACAAGTATGCCTTGCCGCCAAACGCTTTCTTGTGCATGAAAAAGTAAAGGATCAGTTTCTGCATTACTTTCAAAAAAATGTCAAGTCACTTACCTACGGTAATCCACTGGATGCAAACATCACAACTGGTCCACTGGCCCGCTTAGACCTGGCTGAAAAACTTGAGCAGCAGGTTGATCAATCAATACGATCAGGCGCTACAAAAATGCTGGGCGGCCACCGAAGTAATTGTTTCTACGAGCCTACGATTCTTGAAAATGTATCCCCCGGCATCGTGGCGTTCGATGAAGAAATGTTTGGACCGGTTGCGGCAGTAACTACCCTAAAAAATGAAGCCGAAGCGGTGGCGCTTGCCAACCAAAGCCGGTATGGATTATCAGCCTCCATCTGGACCAACGACCTTGATCGTGCTGCCTGTCTGGCAAAAGATCTTCATGTTGGTGGTGTGTTTGTTAATACGCTTGTGCGATCAGACGCGCGCTGGCCGATTGGCGGTGTGAAAAAATCGGGTTACGGTCGCGAACTCGCAGAAGCCGGCATAAAAGAATTTGTAAATACAAAAACGATAATCATGGAGACCAGATAACACGCTTATACTAACTTCGTGGTATACTCCTTTTCATCGAAGCCCAGCAATACTACGCTATCGTTTATCTCAATAAGCGGTCGTTTAATCACACTGGTTTTCTCCTTCATCAACTCTATGGCTGCCGATTCGCTCGTGACTTTCGCCTGAACTTTCTCATCCAACTGGCGCCATGTAGTACCGCGCTTGTTCACCAGGCTCTCCCACCCTACCTGCTTACACCACGATTTGAGTTTGGCATCGGTAATACCTTTTGCTTTGTAATCATGAAACTCAAATTCAATGTTGTGTTTCCTCAGCCAGTCAAGTGCTGATTTTACAGTGCTGCAATTTTTTATTCCGTAGACGGTCATGGGAAAATTAAAATTAATAGTAGTTTTCTGTTACATTCTGGAGTTACGCAAGAGATTTATTGTTTCCCGCAGATCACGCTGATTTTCGCAGATAAAAATACAAAAAACATCTGCGCTAATCTGCAAAACCTGACTGCCATCGGGAAAAACATTAACAGTGCGTAAGTCCTGTCACATTAAAACCGAAGGTATTAAGATTAACACGATTCAAAAATTGATTTTGGTTTTAGCGGTAAGTCTTCCCCTGTCCTGTCAAAAGAAAAATACTGTAGAAACACCTATGAAATTTCAAGATCCACACTCCTACGCGCAGCCACAAGAAGCACGCGTTACTCACCTGCATTGGAAAGCTTCCGTGGATTTTAACACTAAAATTATTAAAGCCGTAGCCTCATGGTCTATCCAAGCCCAACCGGATGCCGATCTCATTACCTTCGATACCAAAGGACTCACGATTGAAAAAATTACGCTCGACAAAGATACCCCCGCTGAATTCAGACTGGCCGAAAACAATCCGTTACTCGGCCAGGCCCTCGCGGTGTTGATAAAGCCGGGAACTACTACGGTGAACATCTACTATCAAACCAGCCCGGAGGCGGAAGCTGTTCAATGGTTATCGCCTCAGCAAACGGCCGGAAAGAAATCACCATTTCTTTTCACGCAATCACAAGCCATACTCGCGCGCAGTTGGGTGCCTTGCCAGGATTCACCCAGCATCCGGTTTACCTACGATGCCGAAGTAACCGTGCCCAACGATTTACTGGCGATGATGAGTGCCTCCAATCCACAGACCAAAAATGATTCGGGTACTTATCATTTCGAAATGAAGCAGCCGATACCTTCTTACCTACTAGCTCTGGCGGTTGGCGATGTAAGCTTCAAACCGATCAGCAACCGAAGTGGAATTTATGCAGAACCCTCGTTGGTTGACACCGCTGCCTGGGAGTTTGCCGATCTCGAAAAAATGATTGCCGGTGCGGAAGAATTGTACGGTGCATACCAGTGGGACCAATACGATGTGCTGGTACTCCCGCCAAGCTTTCCGTTTGGAGGAATGGAAAATCCGCGCCTCACGTTTGCCACCCCTACTATCCTTTCGGGTGACCGATCGCTTACTTCACTTATTGCACACGAACTTGCGCATAGCTGGTCAGGAAATCTGGTGACGAATGCCACCTGGAATGACTTCTGGCTTAATGAAGGATTTACGGTGTACTTCGAAACACGCATCATGGAAAAATTGTATGGCGTTGATTATGCCGAGATGCTGGCTTCGCTCAGTCTCCAGGAGCTAAAAGAAGAAATCCAGACCATGATTGCCGACAGCAATGCCGTTGACACAAAACTAAAGTTAAACCTCGACTCGCGTAATCCCGATGATGGTGTAACGGCCATTGCCTATAACAAAGGCTACTTCTTCCTGCGCACCATCGAAGAACAAAACGGCCGCGAGAAGTTTGACCAGTTTGTGAAAGACTACTTTGCGCAGAACGCTTTCAAAGTAATGACTACCGAAGAATTTGTTCCGTTTATTAAAGACTACTACATCACAAAATTCAACATTACGTTACCCGACAGTTTGTTCAACGACTGGATTTATAGTGAAGGACTACCCGTCTACTGCCCTCAACCAAACGCAGTACGATTCAGAAAAGTAGATGAAGTGATTGCACAGTGGACGGCAACACAAAAAGCAGACATCACGGTAACGAAAGCCTGGAGTACGCACGAGTGGTTACACTTCCTGAAAAATCTTCCAACACCACTTTCACAACAGCAACTGAAGGCGCTGGATGCCCTGGGACAATTCACCAACTCCGGCAACTCCGAGATACTTACCGCGTGGGGCACGCTGGCCATTCAACACAACTACACAGCAGCATACCCTAACATCGAAAAGTTTCTGATCAATACCGGTCGCAGAAAGTTCCTGATGCCCTTGTATACTGAGTTCATCAAAACAGAATCCGGCAAGAAATTAGCAATGGAAATTTATAGCAAGGCCAGACCGAACTATCATTTTGTGGCGGTGAATAGTTTGGATAAGTTGGTGAAGTAACACCAGAACCTTCTATACCCAACCTTTCACCCATCACAATGGTTAGCGCCCTTGCAACTCTCTCCATAACTTTTTACATTGTTCAACGCTTCCGCTGCCCACCTGATCCAATCCCAGCCCACAGAGGAATTGAACAGTTTTATAATTTAAAACAGTGCTTGCAATAAAGATATATAGGCAATAATGATTATATAGAATTGTTATGTGCAAGCCGCGCTGGACAAATTTGAACTTTAGATTAAGATCCGACAGTGACGCCTTTAGAACAAATCGACTTCGTATTTTTCTATCTGAGAGAAAAAGTTACCTCTGGTGGACATTGGGGTTATCAGAATATTTGGTTTCATGTTAAAGGAGCATCGGAGACAGGAATTAACAAAACATTACTTGACGAGATAATTGTAAAACTAAAAGATGACGGGCTGATAACTGAAATAAATAACCTCGACAGTCAATCCACCTATCATGTAACATTTAAAGGATTAACATTTAACGGTTATGCCTCAGAGAAACAGTCCCTCCAAGCGGAAAAGGAGAGACTAAAAATCCTGGACGAAAAGACCTTAAAGTTGACAAGTTGGACAACTCGCCTGACCTGGATAATTGCAATTGGGACTTTTGTTGCAGCGATATATTATCTACTTGAGATTCTTAATCATTGGTTTTGTATTTACCCGTAATAGCTTTGAGCAAGCGCGGCCAGCACACAACAAAGCGCATAATCAATGGCGGGGTTCGGTTTAAGTTTGTAGTTTAGTTTTCAAATAAACGTTGATTGTATGGGACAGTGTAGTGTAAGTCGGCTTTGGCATTCCTTTGTCATTTACCAAAGCCTCCTATTCCCGCCACTGCTTATGCAAAACGATAGCGACAACCTTAGACAGACAAGCAAATAAAAGATTATGAGCAAACTATTAGTTAATCTTGATGCAATGATTGAAAGGGCTGATTTTGCCCAACTGAAAAATAGTGATGAATCAACATACGATACTTTTGATAAAATCACAATCCAACATTTTACGAGCGAGGGATTGACTGGTAAGATACTTAGAAAGCCAGATTTTCAACGCGAGACAAATCACTGGACACCAGACCAAGTAGTTTCGCTGCTTGAGTGTTTTGTTAGCGGAGACTTAATACCATCAGTCATATTGTGGAAGTCACCTACATACTTATTTGTGATTGACGGAGGCCATAGATTAAGTGTATTAAAGGCATGGGTTGAAGATGATTATGGTGATCAGCATACATCGTTAAAGTACTTTGGTGATGCTATTACAGAGAATCAAAAAAAGGCTGCTAAAAAGACACGCGAATTAATTAATTCAACTATCGGTTCCTACCAGCAGTTTAAGAAAAAAGTTGAAAGTAATGACATCGACTCAAAAGTGTCATCAATCTTATCAAGAGCACTTCCTGTTCAGTGGGTCAAGGGTGATGCAGATAAAGCCGAAGCTTCATTTTTCAAGATAAATACGCACGGAACTCCATTAGATCAAATTGAGCAGGCGCTTCTAGAAAACAGAAAGAGGCCAATACCAATTTCGGCTAGAGCGATAATTAGAGCAGGCAGAGGACATAAATATTGGTCAAAATTTCCTCCTGACAATACTCCAAAAATTGAAGACTTGGCAAAAGAACTTCATTTGACCCTATTTGAACCGGAGATTAAGACCCCAATTAGAAATTTAGATTTGCCTCTTGGCGGTTCAAAAGGCATTAGGACTGCGTTACAAATAATTATTGAATATTTGGCAATAGCTTGCATTAGTCAACAGGATAAATCTCCTTCAATAAAATCTCATAATGAAGATACTGACGGACAAGAAACAATTAAGATACTAAACAAGGCCAAGAGGTTAACAAATAGGATTACAGGAAATGATAAAGGAAGTTTAGGATTACATCCTGCAATATATTATTACGGACCATCTGGTATTCATTCATCACCGCTGTTCTTGGGGACCGCCAGATTTATAAGCGAGAAACTGGCCAATAACGACAACGACTTTTTCAGGAAGTTTTCAATGGCTAGGAATAAAATTGAAGAGGCTCTGATAAGCAACAAAGAACTGATGCAACTATCTTACAAAAACTTGGATCAAATAAAAGAATTCAAGTATACAGCAGAATGATAAATTCAATTTTCATAACAGCTTCAAAAGGTGATGAAATTACTGAATCTAATATTGTCGACTGGGCTGGACTTACTGGAAAAATTGTCGTAGGTACTGAAAAAACCAAGTCAACAAATTTTTCAGATGACGTGAAGAGTAAAATTTTTATACGTGATACCCTCAAATATTCAATGACTTGTCCAATATGCCATGGTTATATCGACACAAACAAGTCAGCTTCGTACGACCATATAATAAGAAAATCAGAGGGTGGACTTGGAAACATCGAAAATGGACAAATTACACATCCGTATTGTAATCAATCGATAAAGAACTGAAGGCAACCCCCAACTGGCGCAAGTCTTCCTGCATTGCCTTCGTGCGTTGGCGAGACTTGTGCCCATGTTAATGCTGCCAGGCATTCCTTCTAATTCAAATCGTTTACCTACACCCTCGCATTGCCAGTCTCTCTATGGTGATCGTTGTTCCGAGGATGGCATGTTATCCACAATGCCGCAAGACAGATTATGCATTCAACATTGGCACATTTGCTTGCCGCTCATCCCCGCACGACACCAAAGCAAGTAATAAAAGTCAACATTTGTGTTCTCCTCAACAACCAATAACTACGCTGAAAGTATTTATGAACGATTGGTTGTTCATAATTGAACAATGAAACAAACTGTTATTCCAATGCTTATCCGAAATCGACAATTAGCCAATGGCATATAATTTGACCCTTAATGATCCGGCCAAAGAAATTGGACAATTATGCTGAATAATTTTTCTTCCTGCACAAAATCATGTTTACTTTTTCTTCTACTTGTACTTGCTCGTTTGGGGACGGCTCAGAGCGGTAAAGCTCTCTTAACGGACAATGCCCTCAACAATTACCTCGACTCTTCTGTGAATACTTGCGCCAAGTCCTATTTGTCGGATCCAAATTCGGTAGGCCTTTCCATCGGCATTTTTCTTAATGGCAAGTCTTATCGCTATAATTATGGTGAGGTTAAAAGAGGAAGTGGAATACTTCCGACTGCCAATACTTTTTATGGCATTGGATCAATTGACAAGACATTTGCTACAACTTTATTAGGTAAAGCTGTTGTAGAAAAAAGAGTAAACCTGAATGATGATATAAGGAAATACTTGCCCACAGGATACATAAATCTTGAATACAGCGGAACTCCGATCAGATTTGTAAATCTTGCAAATCATACATCTGGCTTGCCTAATGCAATCAAGAAATATTCAGTTCAAATACAGGATAGCCTGCGCCAGTTATCGCTTACAAACCAAGTAAATTTTTATTCATTATACACCGCAGATAGTCTACTTGCTGATCTTTATAACGTAAAGCTTGACACTATTCCAGGGAGTAGATATCGATATAATAATAATGATATAAAACTTTTAATACTGCTACTGGAAAGAATATATGGTCAATCTTTTGGGCAGCTTCTAAGTGCTTTTGTGAATGAAAATCTGAATATGAGTGATACCAAGACCGAACTTTCGGATTCCGACACAGCAAGGGTCTCAACCGGTCATTTTAGAAATAAGCCAGAGAATTTTGTAAACTTAAAAGGTTTCTTTGTCGGACCCACTGTAGTTTCAACAACGAATGACATGCTGAAATATATTCAAGCTAATCTTTCAGAGAAAAACCAAGCTATCAAACTCACTCATCAGCCAACTTGGACGGAAAGTGATAGTTTTTCTTTGGGATTGGGCTGGATGCTTGGAAGTAAAAGCAATGGTGACCAATATATTTATCACGATGGAAATACACGAGTTGGCTTTAACTCTATTTGTATATTTTATCCTAAAGACAATTTAGGAATAGTAATATTGGTCAATGAGACCAATAGCTTAAGTAAACTTGGAGAGTTAGCAAACGAAATAAAAACAAAATTGAATTACAAATGATTCTGTAAACCACCAACTGGCGCAATTCTTCTAGCATTGCCTTAGCGCGTTGGCGAGACTTGTGCCCCCTCCTATTTCCCGCACTGCATAAACACAAACGTTGGGCATTATGCCCTGAACAGAGAAGTTTAGAACAAAATGACTATTTTTAACTTACGTTTAAACAATATGAAAGCAGCAGACTTAAAATTTAACCTAATTGACAGCTATTTGGGACTTTTAAACAATTTAAGTCCAGACAACAAGCTTGAGTTAATTTCGAAGCTTTCTGACTCCTTAAAAGGTCCTAAGAAGCCAACTGACAAGTCCATTGGTGACTTGTTTGGAGCCTTCATTTCAAAGAAATCGGCTGACGAAATTAATAGCGAACTTAAGGACAGCAGAAAGTTTAACAGAAAGACTGAAGGACTTTGAAAAAATATCTTCTCGACACAAACATCTGTGTTTACTTTCTAAAGGGACAATACGAACTCAATAAGAGAATTGAAAAAGCAGAAGTTAGAAACTGCTTTATTTCTGAGATTACTATTGCTGAGCTGAAATTCGGAGCAGAGAATAGTGAGAACAAAGAAAAGAATAGAAAAACCGTTGACGAGTTCGTAAGCAAATTCATAATTATCCCGGTCTTCAATTCTCTCGACATCTACGCCAAGGAAAAAGCAAGACTAAGAAAGAAAGGACTTCCCTTGGACGACTTTGATTTATTAATCGGAGCGACTGCGATTTCAAATAGCCTGACTCTTGTGACTAGAAACGTTTCTGACTTCGAAAGACTGGAAGGAATTGAAATCGAAAATTGGGTGAATACGTAACGGGCACGAGGCACAACAAAAATAGCTGTTGCACAACCTCTCTTAAAAAATCACCTACTGGAAATTCCCCAACTGGCGCAAGTCTTCTAGCATTGCCTTCGTGCGTTGCGAGACTTGTGCCTATGTCCACAGTACCGCCACGCTATTCTGATCGCAGACTCTTCACGGGGTTAGCCAATGCCGCCTTGATAGTTTGAAAACTTACCGTTACCAGGGTTATCACCAACGCTCCGGCAACCGTAGCCACAATCACCCACCACGAAAGTTCTGTGCGGTAGGCAAATTTGTCAAGTCGTTTCTGCAGGAAGTACGCAGCAACCGGAATACCCATGAAGCACGCAATGGAAACAAGTACCACAAACTCAGTCGATAACATTTTCCACACATCAGCCACGGAGGCGCCCATTACTTTTCGAACACCAATTTCTTTTTTGCGCT
>Ga0315910_10001775_pt1 | contig 19539 bp, 14 predicted proteins | sample EdamamesoilMG_FD_204470 | JGI IMG/M metagenome (GOLD analysis project Ga0315910, IMG submission 204470) | Garden soil microbial communities collected in Santa Monica, California, United States - Edamame soil | ecosystem: Environmental > Terrestrial > Soil > Garden | place: USA: California...
GTGTAACACTCAGCGGTGCTACCTTGAAAAATGAGGTGCTGAAATTAAACAATGCTGAGAAGGTGATATTAGGGGAGGCTAATGTTCTATCACAAGGAACTTCTTATGTATCAAGAATAGAAGTAGGCAAACCTATCGGTTATTTCTATGGATTTGAGACCGATGGTATCATTCAAAACCAGGCAGAGGCCGAAGCTTGGGTTGGTCCCGAGGGTGATCCCTATTTCGAAGATCAGCGTCCTGGTGATGTCCGTTTTGTTGATCAAAACAACGATGGTGCTATTGACGATGCTGACCGCGTGATGCTGGGTAACCCAATACCTGATTTTGAATTGGGTCTGCAACTGAACGCATCATGGAAAGGTATCTACGCCAACATGACCATGGCTGGTAAGTTTGGCCATCAGGTGATGCGCTCGTACCGGTCATTTGCTGACAGCTTTGATCAAAACTATACCACGGAAGTTTTTGACCGCTGGCATGGAGAAGGTACTTCTAATACAATGCCCCGACTCACATCGATAACCCACCGTAACCAGCAGTTTGTATCAGACATCTATATGCATGATGCAAATTTCTTGCGGATTACCAACTTCACGTTAGGCTACGACTTCAAGGCGCTGTCTGCCATTCAGAACCTTAGTTGGCTTACAGGAGCGCAGGTGTATATGTCGGTAAACAATCTGTATACGTTCACCAAGTATGAAGGAATGGATCCTGAGGCTGCTTGGGGTAGTGATAACAGACCGTGGGCTACCGGTATTGACTTAGGTTTGTATCCGCTGCCTCGCACGGTAATGTTTGGCGTAAATCTGACTTTCTAAATGATTGAATGATGAAAACAATGAAAAAACTGAAATACATAGTAGCTGTTGGAGCATTACTGGCCATGTCAGGATGCGATGACTCTTATCTGGACATGAGCAATCACTACGGCCAGAATGTGGATACCTTCTATAAAACAAAAGCTGACTTTGATGCTGCCTTGGCCGGGGTGTACAATACTCTTTATTTGTCAGGCGGTAGTGCGTGGGCAGAAGAACATATTACGTCAAGTATACTCTCTGACGAGATGTTAGCGGGTGGTGGCCCGAATGACAGGGAGGCCAAATATGTAGATGGGTTCACCGATCCATTGGATAATACTTATTTGGATTTATGGAAGGAAACCTACAACGGGATGTTTCGTGCCAACAATATTATTGAAAAACTTCCCTTGGCTGATTTTTCAACAAGCATGACGGCCGAAGAAGAAGAAGAATACAAAAACACGATTCTAGGTGAAACCTATTTTATGCGTGCATTTGTACTTTTCCGGGGGGCCAAGTTCTTTGGTGGTATGCCCTTGATCACAACAACCACTACACCTCTTAATTCCCCGCGTGCTTCTTTTTCAGAAACCTTTGGCCAGATTGCGGCTGATTTGAAACAGGCCATTGAATTGTTGCCAGAGATTGATCCCAGTTCTATTGCTCCTACTGATTATGGCCATGCTAACAAATGGGTGGCACAGGCATATTTGGCACGCGTATACCTGTTTTACACGGGCTATATGACGAATATAGAAAATCAGGCGACCGATGTAATGACGCTACCGGATGGAGGTACCATCACCAAGCAAAATGTGATTGATGAATTGACGGATTGCAAAAATAATAGTGGATATGGATTGGTGAGCGATTTCCGAAACCTATGGCCCTATAGTTACCTGAATGAAAGTAAAGGCTCGGTAATATATAATTGGGCTGATACCGTAGGCACAACACCCCTTTCGTGGGCTGGGCAGGATGGTTTTAACTCTACCGTGGGAACCGGTAACAACGAAGTGATGTTTGCGCTTCGGTACGCTTTTTCTGACTGGGGTTGGGCTAAAGCTGATAGAACTCACAACAGAGCTGCCCTGTTCTTTTCTATCCGGATCAAAACAGTTGGTGTTTGGGGACAAGGCTGGGGCTTCGGGATGGTTCACCCAAATATGTTTGCTTTTTGGGACAATGACGATACGAGGAAACTGGGATCTGTTCTGCAAATGGGAACAGCATTCGAGGGCACTGAAAGTTATACTGGTCCAAGCGAACCGCACGATCACAATACATGGTTGTATAACAAAAAGTATATCGGTCTGCAGTATGATGGTGAGGGCTTGTTCGAACACATTTTTGGCGTCACCTGGCCTGACTATCAGCGCATGAACGCCCAAGATTTCTACTACATGCGTTTTGCTGATGTACTCTTGATGCATTCTGAACTTACCGAGACAGCCGATGGTATGAATGCTGTAAGAAACCGTGCCGGTTTGGATGATATAGCTTACTCGTTGGATGCTCTTAAAGAGGAACGTTTACATGAGCTGGCTTTTGAAGGTCTTCGCTGGTTTGACCAGGTGCGTTGGGGTGATTTAACACCCGGCACGGATACTTTCTTTGATGATGTGATAACCGTTGAAAATTCTGGAGGACCAGCGCCTTATAGTGTTCCATATCGAACAGAAACTAAAGGACTTCTGTCCATTCCAGAGTCAGAGATACAGCTATCCAATGGTGTGTATCAACAAAATGAAGGGTGGTAACAGTGAAGGAAACTTTAAAGAGTAACAACTATGAAAATAACTAAGAACATAACATCAATGGTTGCAGTAGCTTTGGTGATGATGGCTGCTTGCGAACCGATTGAAGACCGGGATACGCTGAAGAATAGCTATGATCCTGATGACATTGAACTGATTGCAACCCAGACAGCCGGTGGAACCGGTAATGGTATAACACTAAAGATGAATACACCAGGTGTTACCGGATATTGGGACTATAAACTGAATAAGGGGCTTACTGATGAGGTTTCATTTATAAGCCCATTCATGGGAAATGTAACGTTCACTTATACTATTGGAGCACCTTATATTCCTAACGGTAATCTTAACGAGAGCGAAATTATTACAAAGGAGATTACAGTCGATGTTCAAGTAGCAGATCAGCCTGTGCCTCAAGCTTATAAGGATCTTGTTGGGGAGGATTTGCAAACCAAGACTTGGGTATTTGATGGCGTAGCAGGCGATAATGAGCTTTGGTGGTTTATGTCTGATCCAGCAGATCCTTGGGGAAAATGGTGGAATGCAGGAGGAGAATGTTGCCCTCCTACTGATGCTACAGGTAAAATGGTTTTTGATCTTGCAGGAGCAGCAAATTATACTTACTACTCAAACCCAGCTGATCCTGGTGTAACAGGCGGTTCTTTTGCCTTTAGTTCAGACTATAAGAAGTTGACGATTAATGGACCTGCTAATCTTTTGGGTGTGAACGGTTGTGGTGCACATTCAAATGGCCGACTCTACAACATTGTTGAATTGACTGCCGACAGATTGGTACTCGCTGTTCCGAATGCCTCCTGTGGTAGTGGCTGGACCTGGGTATTTGTACCTGAAGAGAACTAAACTGGATTAAGTAAAACCTGATTATTCTGAAACCCATCTCAATTATTGAGGTGGGTTTTTTTTTCGTTTTGAAGGTTGCATGAGCAAGTGCTTTGTAACCATGAGGTGCTGCTCGCTTGATACCACCTAACTATATTAGTATCTTGGCTTTTTAGCCGCCTTTGCATGAGCCTTGCTTTCAATAACTATGATGATACCCTTGCCGATCCGGTGGCCTTTAAGCAACTGGCGGTGAAGGATGCACTCTTCCTGCATTACCGTTGCCCGCAGGTAGACAAACACATTCAGCTTTTTTCGCACTACAACGAAATTATGTTTACGCTGGAAGGCTCGCGTACCATGCACCACAGCGGCAAATCATGGACACTCACCAAACACTCCTGCCTGCTTACCCGCAAGACGGCTTACCTGCAGGAACTTCCCGAACTGGTAGGGTGGGAGGTACTTGCCTTTTATTTTCAGGATAATTTCTTTCGGCAGGTCATTACCGAATATCATCAATACCTCCCGCTGACAAACCTGCCAGAATCTCCCCGCGAGATGCTGATGGAAATTAACGTAAGCGAAACAACACTGGCATTTTTTTATAGCATACTTCCGTACTTCAAGCAGGGTACGTCACCAGCAGAAGGATTGCTGGAGCTTAAATTCAAAGAACTCCTTTTCAATCTTTTTTTGGATCCGCGCAATGCTGGTTTACTGGCGTATGCCAACAGCCTGATGCATATCAGCAAGGTTCCGCTCTGGGAGGTCATGGAAGCTAACTACATGTTTAATCTTACTATCGGTCAGTTTGCCCGTATGGCGCATCGCAGTGAGTCTTCATTTAAAAAAGAATTCACAGCGTATTATAAGACCAGCCCTGGCAAATGGCTCACGCAAAAAAGACTGGAGCATGCAAAGTCATTACTTGAAACAACCAAGAACACGGTAAGCGAAGTGGCGTTCAACAGCGGGTTTGAGAATCTTTCACATTTTAGCCGGATATTCAAGCAGCGGTATGGCATCGCTCCGCTGCACTATCAAACCGATAAGCAAAAAAGTTAACCTTTTCAGCAAAGCCATCCGGTACGGTTAGTCGTTTCTTTGTGCATAGAAAGCAGTTATATAAATCCACTACAGTATGCCAACACCACTCGAAATTTTACTTGATCCCATCAGCCTGATCGTTATTGCGCTCTATGCGGGCCTTATGGTCTGGGAAGCGTTGTTCCCGGCCAGACCGCTTCCTGAGGTGAAGTACTGGAAAGTAAAAGGGCTTTTGTTTTTTGTGATCTACTTTTACCTGTCCAGTTACTTGCCGATGGTATGGAACGAATACCTTTCGGCTTACCAGCTTCTGGATCTCACCAGCCTGGGTACCATTGGGGGAGCCGTTGCAGGTGTTCTGATTTATCAACTCGGTGTATATGTATGGCACCGGTCCATGCACAAGAGCAACGTACTCTGGCGTATTTTCCACCAGATGCATCACAGTGCCGAGCGCGTGGATACCTACGGTGCATTTCTGTTCAGTCCCATGGATATGATTGGCTATACCGTATTGGGCAGTCTGGCGCTGGTGCTTGTGGCCGGATTCAGTGCAGAGGCTTCTACTATCATTTTGTTGACCAATACTTTTTTCGCCATGTTTCAGCATGCTAATATTCGTACTCCGGTGTGGCTTGGTTATTTGGTACAACGGCCGGAAGGACATGCCGTGCATCATGCTAAAGGTATTCACGCGTACAACTATTCTGACCTAGCCATTTACGATATTATTTTTGGTACCTGGAAGAATCCGAAAAGCTATGAACATGAAAACGGATTTTATCCTGGTGCTTCCACGCGCGTGGTGGATATGCTACTGTTTAAGGATGTTGCCAGCCCAGAGGAGTCTGGTATGCGTGTAAATGAGTAGCGAATAGGTATGATAGGGAAGCGATGATAAATCAGGTTGCTGGTTTTGTCATCGCTTATTCAAATAAGGGGCGAGGCCGGATTAATTTTTCTGACTATACATTGATTTGCGGTATTCAATACCCCACGCAGCTACGGCATCAATAATGTGTTGCAAGGTTTTACCCTGATCCGTTAGCTGATATTCTACGGTAATAGGTTTCGTATCGAGCACCGTTCGGGTTACCAACTGATTCATCTCTAAATCCTGTAACTCTTTTGAAAGCATTTTTGGAGCCAGGCCATCGATCTCGCGCAGCAAATCCATGAACCGCATAGGACCACTTTGCAAGAGTGTACCGACAATGTGAAATTTCCATTTACCGGTGAGGATTTCCATCGTGTCTTTAATGGCTGTCATGCGGATTTTACAAACCATTGTAGTGTTTACGTTCGCCTCTTTTCTCCTGGCCATGCGCAATAGCGTTTTGAATTCAACCTGCAAGGTATTGAAAATCAATATAGTTTCATATTGGTAACTAGTTACATAAGGGTAACAGGTAGCATTTGTAAACGAACGGTACTATAGTTTTACAAAAGAAAATTAAAGAACAACGCACGAGAGCAGGATGAACAGGATAGTGATTGGAATGAGCGACATGAAGGCAAAACTGGTTATCCTGATGGTTATAGTACTAGTCATAAATTGCAACGGACAGATGAAAATGAAAATTGACGAAAGCAAAGTGGTGAATGCATTGTTGTGTGATTCTGTAGCAGGGGTATGTGTACTTCCGGGAAGTGGTACTACAACCCCTGAAAGGGTAGTGGTGAGCAATGAAAAACCGGTGAAGGTAATTTACTTTACCGATCCGATTTGCTCATCGTGTTGGGGGATTGAACCTCAACTACGGAAAATGAAATTGGAGTACGGCAATTATGTTGAAATAGAATATCGCATGGGTGGATTGCTGCCCGATTGGAGCTACAACAGCGGAGGCATCAGTAAACCTGCTGATGTGGCCAGCCACTGGGACGAAGCGAGCCGACATTATGATATGCCCATTGATGGCGATGTCTGGCTGAAAGATCCACTTCATTCTTCGTATCCACCATCGATTGCTTTTAAGGCCGCTCAACTGCAAGACCAGGAGAAAGCTGTTCTTTTCTTGCGAGTGTTGCGCGAAATGGTTTTTCTGGAAAAGAAAAATATCACACGCTGGGCGAACATAGAACAAGCGGCCATCACGGTGGGGTTGAATACAGAACAGTTGTTCACGGATTTTCAGGGAAAGGCAAAAGTACTTTTTGAAGAAGATCGAACTCTGGCAGCTGAAATGAGTGTGCGTGGATTTCCAACCATGTTCTTTGTAGGTAGCACCGGAAAAAGTGAAATTGTTTATGGATCAAAACCGTATGCCTACTATGCTGCTGGAGTGATCATGCATGTACCCAATGCTGAGCGAACGGTGTACAGCAAGGAGTTGAATTCGTTATTCGAAAAATTTAGTTCGCTTACTGCCCGCGAATTTTCAGAACTGTCGGGTACACCGCGAAACGCCAGCGAAGTATTGTTGAACGAACAGGTAAGTAAGGGCTTATTGGAAAAGGTGACTACCAGGAATGGTTCGATTTGGAGAAGGAAAGAATCCATTCGATAGGATGGATGGCACCGACCGGCAGCACTACTTAGGGAAAAGAAATACAATTACAGCGCGTAAACCCCAATCGGCTTTTGCACTTTCAGGCGCATCGAGATTGAAGCGCGGGCCGATGGCAAGTTGTACTTTTTGAGTACCGAGTGCTGTAACACCAGACAATACAGGATTAAACCAAAGTACACTGGTCTCGGCAGTCCAGTTCAATGTCCACTCGAAGTTGCCGCCAAGGCCGGCTCCGCTCTTCCAGTTGTGAACGAAGAACGGCTGTAAAAACATCTGGCTTATATCCGGATGGGTTTCACTTCCACCAACTGTCCATAGCTGGTTAACGAGTGCTCCAAAGGTCCATCCGTTATTGGTTTGTTTCAAGGCCACGGCAGTAGGGCCAAACCCCCAGTTATCGACTGTAAAAGCATCGGCTCCAATGGGCAACAGCAGGGCTGGTCCTGCACCCCAGGTAAACCCATTGGTTGATTCACTCGGGCCAAAAAATCCGCTGAGCACGGCATCCCCTAAGCCCGATTGACTTTCGCCTTCACCGGAAATATTGTATTGCGTCATCACCGGTACGATCACACGCGCGATCAGATTCAGTTTGGGTGTTAGTGATATTGGAACAACCGGCTGAATGTTCAATGTATTGCGTGCGCCTTTTAAATCACCAATACCAAAATCAGAATTGTTTTGAAGAGGCACGCTGATAAGCGAGGCAATGGGATTAGCCAGTTTTTTTGCTAACGCTTCTGCTTCATCTTGGGCGAAGACAGCGAACGTGGGAAGTATGAGCGCTGAAATGAGGATTATGTTCTTCATAAGGTTTTAAGTTCTATCGTTTCCAACCACTACCAAATACTATGTAATATGCCCATTGCTCCGGGCCTCTGGCCAAATCTACGCCCGCGCGGAGTTTAAACTTTCGCGCCATCAGATAGCGGAACCCGCCCCCGCCACTTGAGTGCCAGCTTGCATTATTAAACTCACTCCACGAATCATACGCCTTGCCAGATCCCGCAAAAAATACTGCGCTCCAACGAGGCACAAAATCCCAGCGGAATTCCACTTCGCCAACAGAAAATATATTACCCTGATACCGTGCTGTTGGTATACCCCGCAGATCAAGGTAGGGCAATAAATAGAAAGGTGTATTGCCGGATACCTGTTGATTTTCAATTCGAAGACCTCCGATTAGCTTTTTCATCAGTGGATAATAAAAATAACCATACATGTTGAAGTTGGTATAGTTCCATTGACTTCCAAAAGCTTCATTGGACCATGCCAGGGAGGTGTGAAGACGAATTCCTTTATCGGGTGTAAAAATGTTATCGCGACCCTCGTACTCCACCACAACACCCGGCATACTGAGCGTGGCTTTCAGGTCAACTTCAGGAAAACCATCCGGAAGTGTTCCTTCAGTGGGTGAGATATTCGATTTAATAAAGGTGTATTTTATTCCAGTGCTCCAGCGCAGGCCTTTTAACTCCCTCAGCATGGTAATGCTTAGCGGTGCAGCTTTAAAATTGAGTGTGTATCGTTGCTCATTTTCTTGTGGGCCGGTGTGATAAAAATCCATATTCATATCGGCAAAGCCTCCACCAACACGATACTTGATTTTAGCTTTCATCCACGTTGCTGACCGAAAGGCAAACACCGCCCAACTTTTGTTCGCGGTATACATCAACATTCCACCACTAATATCGGGAGACGTTGGTATTCGCACGCGTACCCCCTTTACCTCTTGATAGGCAGGTGGCCTTTTTTTGATGAACACTGGTGCGATTGATACACCGAAGTTTCCGAAAGCCGGCTCGGTAATCAGGTTTGGAACAGGAATAAAACCTCCGGGATAGTTGATCAGGAAATCACTAAAGTCAAATTTTCCATCCAATGAATCCTTCAGGTACTGATGCATGGACTTTTTATCCTGCCCGAAAGAAAGGGCTGGTGACAGGATTATCAGTATGAGCAGGAATCGAACGATCATCAATGAATGCGTTTCAGAAAGTAGATACATTGAACGACTCAAGGCAGACGTTATGTTTCGTACAAAATGATACAAGGCGTTCGGTCTGAGAAAATGGATTATTCCCAGGTAAACTCCCCAGCCATTTGTTATGCCTTGTATCATTTGTGTGTAAGTATGCGGTCCTTTCCCGCACTTGTTTAACTACTTTCCGGGAATTGTCTCAATAGTTACTGACTTTATTTTTCCGGTAAAGCGTTCTCTGTTCTTGTATGCCAGCACTACGGGTGTATTTTCATCGGTGCCGACATCCGCTGATTCATCAATGCCAAAGGTATTGCTGTTGGTCTTGCTGATCTTACCCTCACCGATCTTGGTTCCGTCAAGGGAAAGTGTTGCTATGCCACCGCCTCCGCGACCGCCTTCATAAGAGAAATCAAGTTTAACGGTGTGCTTACCGGCCGGTATTTTCTGGGCTGATTTTACGGTATAGAATTCCAGACCTACCCAATTGTAGGTATACACCGGGCTTCCATTCATCAAGTAAAAACTCCACCCACCAAAGTCGCCACCCTGGCAAATGATCACACCGCTGGCATTGGCAGGAACTTCCACATCAGCGGTAATGGTAAGTGATGTGTTCTTTACATTGATGAATGCATTTTCAGGAATACCTTTGGCGCCTTCATAGAGTACCAGTTTGGTTCGCCCGTTCATCAAATCTGGTCTTCCGGCAATCACCGGATCAAAGCGTTCGATGCTGCGGTCATCGATCGGTAGTACATTATACTTCACTGCTTCTTCCATGAACTTCTTCTTCAGTTCTTCCAGCTTTTCCGGATTCTTCTCCGCGAGGTTATTCGCTTGACTAAAATCTTCTGTTACATTGTAGAGTTCCCACACATCATCTGCGAGCGGACGTCTGGGTTTGGCTTCCCACGGTGCTTTGTGGATGGTTCCGGCAAACCAGCCGTCATGGTAGATGGCACGATTTCCAATCATTTCAAAATATTGAGTCTTGTGTGTGTCGGGTGCCGTGGCATTGTCAAATGAGTACATCATGCTTACACCTTCGATTGGCCGCTGTTCAATGCCGTTCACTATTTTAGGAGCGGGGAGTGTAGTGGCTTCGTAGATAGTCGGGGCAATATCAATCACATGATGAAACTGAGAACGAATTTCATTTTTTGATTTAATCCCTGCGGGCCAGTGTGCCACCATACCGTTGCGCGTACCACCAAAATTAGAAGCAACCTGTTTTGTCCAGGTGAAGGGGGCATTACCGGCTACGGCCCATCCGGCAGCAAAGTGATTGTAGGTGTGCTCTGTGCCCAGTTCGTTGATACGCTCTAACTGCATGTCGAGTGTTTCCTGGACACCATTGAAGTAGGTGTTTTCATTGTACATACCGATCATACCGCCTTCTGCGCTGGAGCCATTGTCGCCAACGATGTAAAAGATAAGTGTGTTATCGAGTTCACCTCTTGCCTCCAACGCGTCAATCAGCCTACCGACTTCGTGATCGGTATGCTCGGCAAATCCGGCAAACACTTCCATTTGTCGTTCGAATAGTTTCTTTTCATCGGGCGTAAGTTTATCCCAATCCTTTATGTCAGTTGGTTTGGGAGCCAGCGCGGTGTTGGCAGGAACTACACCTAATTTTTTCTGACGCTCCAGTGTCTCTTCACGTACTTTGTCCCATCCCTGTGAGAACTTGCCTTTGTATTTGTCGCTATACTCTTTTGGAGCGTGATGCGGGGCGTGTGTGGCACCCGTGGCAAAGTACATGTAGAAAGGCTTGTTTGGTGTAAGTGACTGCTGTGTATTCATCCACGCCAATGCCTGGTCGGTCATGTCATTGGTGAAATGATAGTTGGGATCTTCTGCGTTGGGGTATACACGTGTTGTCCCATCGTATACCATCGGGTGCCACTGGTTGGTTTCACCACCAATAAAGCCGTAGAATTTGTCGAAACCTGATCCTGTTGGCCAGCGATCATAGGGTCCAGATACAGAACCTTCCCACGGTGGGGTTTCATGATATTTGCCAAAGGCGGCTGTGCTGTAGCCATTCAGGCGAAGTACTTCGGCAATGGTAGTAATGCTCTGCGGACGGATACCGGTATTACCAGGAAAGGCCGTAGCCACTTCCATAATCGCTCCCGCATTGTTTGAGTGATGATTATATCCTGTGAGCAATGCCATCCGGGTAGGCGAACATAATGCCGTGGTGTGAAAGCGATTATACTTCAAGCCATTGGCAGCCAGTTTCTCCAGGGTTGGCATCTGAATAGGGCCCCCGAAAGCACTCGAATGCCCAAAGCCGATATCATCGATCAAAACAATAAGAACGTTGGGTGCTTTCTCTGGAGCTTTCACATCAAAACGCGCGGGTGCTTTGGCGTTTCGGGCATCGAGCTCGGTTATGGCTGGTAGCGTGGGCTCCTTGATCGGTAAGACAGAACGATCCATTACGGAAGAATTATCAGTTGGTTCGTTTCTGGCTTCCGGATCGCTTCCTTTTTTGCAAGCGGTCAGTGCCGTGATAAGCAGTAAAATCGATAGGATCTTTTTCATAATGTGTAGTTGGGTTTTGTTGCGGGTGTTTTGAAATAATTCGTATTGTTAAGAAGTAAAGAAGCAGGAGATTCAATATCTCCTGCTTCTAAATATAGAACAATACAATCACGTAGAAGTGACTATTCCAGTCTTGTTACTTGCCCCCCATGGAAGATTCAATCTGTTTTTGGATTTTCTCCAGATTAAACGATCCGGGTGTCTGGCTTGGCGGGTAATCTTTCATGGTCTTTAAAAATTTAGCCGCAAGTTGTTGCATCGGTGCGAGTAGAAATACACGGTCAAGGAACCAGTCGTTGTAGGTATTTGAATTATGCTGAGCGCGTTCAAATGGATCTCTGCGCAGATTGAACAACAAGGGCACGCGCAGTTCAACAAAGGGTTCGCGCCACACTTCAAAGGCTACTCCTCGATTTTCCAGAAATACGGCCTTCCAGGCATCATAGCGCATGGCTACAATCTGGCCATCATCATTTACATAAATGAACTCATGACGCGGAGATTCTTTAGCGGTTCCTTTCAGGTAATCCAACTGGTTGTATCCGTCAATGTAATTTTTGTACGAGCGGCCATTGAGCGTTACACCTTTTTTAAGTTGTTCAGCAATCTGAGTGTTTCCGGCAGCCGCAGCAAAGGTAGGCAGCCAATCTTCGTGCGAAACAATTCCATTCAGGGTTACATCCGCGGGGAAATTTCCAGGCCAGCGAATGAATGCCGGTACGCGGTAGGCACCTTCCCAGTTTGAATTCTTTTCACTACGGAAGGGCATAGTGCCTGCATCGGGCCATGTATTATAGTGCGGACCATTGTCGGTGGAGTACATCACAATGGTATTGTTGGCAATGCCAAGATCATCGAGCAACTTAAGCAGTTCGCCTACATTGATGTCGTGTTCGATCATACCATCCGTATATTCATCGTTTCCGGCATGGCGATGTTCTGGTCGTACGTGTGTGCGGAAGTGCATGCGCGTACCATTCCACCAGCAAAAGAAAGGTTTGCCGGCTTTGGTTTGGCGCGTGATAAAATCTTTTGCAGCTGCGATGGTTTCATCATCGATGGTCTCCATTCTTTTCTTGGTGAGTGGACCGGTATCTTCAATTTTGCCATCGGCAGTACACTTGAGTACACCCCTTGGGCCAAAATTCTGACGGAAGGTTTTACCGTTGGACATCTTCATATCGGCCGGGTAATCTTCGTTTTCTGGTTCTTCCTCTGCGTTCAGGTGATAAAGGTTTCCGAGAAATTCATCGAACCCATGTTGAGTAGGGAGATGTTCATCACGGTCGCCCTGGTGATTTTTTCCGAATTGACCGGTTGCATACCCAAGACTTTTAAGCACAGTAGCCATTGTAACATCTGTTTTTTGCCAGCCTTCTTTTGCGCTGGGTATACCTACTTTAGTCATACCCGTGCGAACAGGTACGTTGCCACCAATAAAAGCTGCGCGACCGGCCGTACAACTTTGTTGCCCGTAGTAATCGGTGAAGCTTAGTCCTTCTTTAGCAATACGATCGATGTTGGGTGTCCGGTAACCCATCATGCCCCGGTTATTATGGCTGATATTCCAGGTGCCAATATCGTCACCCCAGATGACGAGTATATTCGGTTTTTTCTGCTGAGCATACAAAGCTGAACTCAGCATCATTAAAGCAATGAGTAGAAGTCGATGTTTGACGTAAAAGGTAGTTTTCATGATCTTCATTTTTGTGTTACAACTATTTTATAATTCAATGCACGGTAGGTAGGCGAGACAATGGTAAAGTAATTTTGCTATAATTTTTAACAAACTTGTATACTGTGGGGTGTGAGTATGGCACGACTGACTTTAAGAGAAAGTGCCATCATAAACTGATGTTCGATCATCAGATTTTTCATTGGAGAGGGGTTTACTCTAAAGATTGTAAAAAAAGGTCAATCGTACAAACAAAGTTGGCTTATAAGAGAGTACGCTATTCCAACGGTGGATAGAATGTATAACCTGATAACAAAAAGAGAACATTGTGGTAATCTGCACACAAGAATTCAGCATCGGGATGCTGGTAACCACGAATCTCAGGCATTCATGTACGAATCAGTCGTGAGCAAGAGGTTTTCTATGTGTCTCGGAGATTCACTGATTATGCGTTAGATAAACTGGGTGTTTAAGGCACGGTGAAGAAACAAGGATAGTGGTGTAGGAGTTTGACCTATTTGGAAGCATAATTACTGGTCTGCGTCTAGAACTTACAATGTTTACGTGGTTTTGATGTCGAAAAACTTCATCGGTACACTACCGGTAATGGATTTTTTTGAAACAGCGCCAGTGGCGAATGAAGCCACTGGCTTTAGTAGAGAGGTTACCCAACTAAGACATCTTTCTACACTACTGTTGTTATTGATACTTCAGTCGACATGGATTATTGAATATGCACCGAAGTTGTTGGCTTAAATGTTCCGTCAAAATAACAGCTTAGACGTTGCGCATTTTTCTTTAAATGGGCTTTGGCGTTATTCATTTCAAAAAATATTGGACTATACGGAACGTTGTATTGATCAACAAATTTTAAGGTGAGTTTCACAGTGGCGATATCCCATTCATCTAAAACCAGATCAGGATATTTGGGATCAAAGAAAATATCCAACCGGTTTATGCCACTTTGAAAATCAGACAACAACTTTCCGGCATCTGTTGAAACGATGTCTAGTCCCAGGGGAAACTGCTTGCCAGACATAGCCTCAGCATTCGACATGGTATTACCTACCTGCAGACCACCAAGCTGGGCGCTGTTGGGTCGATTTGATTGGGTGAATAGTTCAGCGTATGCCTTGGAACCGGCCACTTTGTTATCAGACCCCGTCCATATCTCAACGCTGGCCGATTGCAGTTTATAGATGGCGCCTGCAGGTACACAATTTTTTACTACATATTCATCTGTGTAACTTTTGATACCGATCAGTTCGCTCGACATGCTTGCCATAGTATAACTTATTGGCTTGGCTGTTTGATTCGACAAACGCGAGAGCACGGAGTTGATAAAGGTTTTAAGTTCTTCCACAGAGGTAGCATTGGTCAGTGCTTTTACATCTGTACCCACTACATAGGTATTGATAGTGTACTTGGCTTCCTTATTCTGCATCAGGAAATCAGCATCAACTTTAACTCCGGCTTTATCGGGATCGCCATATTTGAATTTGACAAAAGCCGTATTCTTGAGGCTGCTTTCATCGACACAAATATTAGCAAGTATGCGCGTGCCATAGGTTACGCTGCTCAGCCAGATCAGGTTAGGCGTTTGCGTAATGGCAGCATCGGTGAAAAAACCTGTGGTAGGAATGGTGGTAGAAATTGTGTACATCGGAATAACATAGTCGTAGGTAATGTAGAGATGATGATCGTCTTTATTTAATGAGAAACCACCACCGGCTGAAAATCCGGAGTAGGCCCCACCGGCTGATAAATTCATTGCTAAGGCGGCATCCGTTTGAGAATATGTGTACTGGTATTGCATACTGGCGGCCGTAGTAGTGGTGGAGAAGTTTTGCACCATACTTTGCTTGGCAGTGTTAACACTTCCTTCGGATGGATTTAAGCTTGGAACAGTAACCATTACCGGCCCGGATGTATTGGTATTATCGGTCGTGAGGGTGATGGGGTTTCGTTTACCTTCACCGATAGGATTCATCACATTGCCCATCATGAAATCATTGTAGGTATAAATAGCGCCTGGATAAATTCCTTGTCCGGATTGTTTCAGATTCATAAAGCTTGAACTCGTGGCGGAAACTGTTTCCCTGCTGGTTGTACAGTTAAATCCATTTTCGATTGTACTCTCGGTGATGCTTGTGTTATGCTTGATGTTATCCGTTTCGGTCGGATTTTTTACGGCCGTGTACTTAATGGTTACACCATTGATATTCCGCGTAACTTCGGGGGGCACAAAGGATGGAGCAACCCCTTGCAAAGGAGCTGTAATAACAGCTTGCTTTTTTGTTAGCACCGCCTTATTGGTAATCGCTGGAGTTGAAGTTGGAGTCTTGGTTTTTATCTGTGCATGAGATATGCTGACAACACAGATACTGGCGATAAGAAGTAGGCTTTTCATTTTAAGGATGTTTAAAGTGAACAACTTTGATTTTATAATAAAGATTGACAGCGCGTATTCTTTTTTCTGCCATCGGTATCGTAAATGTAGAAGGGGTAGCAGCCCGTATCAATCGTTAAAAAAGATGATTCTTTTGCGTACTCCGAAAAATCATTAAAAAGGATGAGAGCTTAGCAGCTGTAGTTAGCGGGGTGAAGTCTTTGCTCCCTAAACGAACCAAATGGGCAACAGAACAGACGGTTATTACCGCGCGAGCGAGAAGCATTTCGCATACACTGCCTGGTACAGGAATCAGGATGGGCAATTATCGACTTACGAGGTAGATTTTGGTAATAATCGAATTATTTTGGTGCATTAGTAGTTTATAAGATAACATTGTTTGATTATGTACTCATCATACACTCCCATAGCGTACGACTTCCGCGAAGTCATCGAAGAACAGATAGTAAAAAAAGCATCTGGTAAAATTTTTTTCTGGTCACCGGAGAATACGGTTGATGATGTTACTGGTAGGGTGGTGAAACTGGAGGAACGGAAAGGGGAGGGAGTGTTTGTTTGCCTGGATTCTGGAGCATGTGTTCGCATTGATCGCATCATTACATTGTTTGGAAAACCCGGTGCAGCCTTTGATGAGTATGATGCTTTTGCCAATCAGTGCCTGGCTTGTACGGCTGGCGTACCGCTGTAGGTCTATGGATCTTTTTTAATAAAGAGAAAATCAGAGCCAGGTTCATTGCTGCCGAACTCTCCTCTGCGGGGTTCGGGTTGAACTTTTTCAACAAAGCCTACAATTTCATTTATCGTGAGGATGCGATCAGCCCCACCGTAACTGCGCAGCGCCTGAATAAATTCGCGTGCAAATGGAGAATGCGAACCTGGTCTTCCATCGGAGACATAAGTCTTACCGCCCGAGGTGAGGTATTGCCGCGTACGATACTGAAGCTTCTGATGAATAAACTGATCACGGTTCACTGCTTCATACTCATCTCCGCGATGTGCCACAAGGGGATCAAACGTACCACCAAAGCAGACATCCAGTACCAAAAAAATATGTGGACAATCAATGTTGTTTAAAATAGTGCGAAGATTTGAATGCGAGATGTAGCTTGTTTTATTCTGATCATTGTCGCGCGAATCGGTAAGCACCAGGTAACCATCACCGAATACTTCATCGAAGACTCCGTGACCAGCCACAAAAATGAATAACTGATCCAAGGAAGAATATTTGCGGCTGCCATAACTCCGAAGAGTAGAGTAAAAATCTTCCAATGAAGGACCGGTTACTGTATTGACTTCAAAACCATACGACTGTTTTAATTCATCTGAAATGGTTTTTACATCAAACACAGGATTGTTGAGGTTAGCAAATTCTTTATAGGTGTCGGTTCCGATTAACAGGGCGTAGTTAGTGCCTCTTTTTACGCTGTTGTTTCGATCAACATCAGCCTCATTCATTTCGCGGTTAACCGTGAAAGAAATCGATCCAATATTTTGATCGGCATCAATGGCGCGTAGCTGTATGGCGTTCTCAAAGTATTTCAGGAGAACACCTCGTTCAAAATAACCGTTCTCATCTACAGGAGTATCCATTCCATTCACCAGTAGCAGTAGTAGCTTAGACTTCGATGTAACCCTCCCTTTAATTTTAATTTCGGGGCCATAAAATGAAATCATTGGTCCACGTTCTATTACAGGGTTTATAACCTGAATAGCGGGTGGTTCAGTTTGCTTTCTGGCTTGTGCCATTTCTGTTTTTGGTTGCGCAAGGCTCATCACCTCTGATTTGCCGCTACCGATAGCGATAAGCGGGCTGGAGGCCGCAGAGAGTGCCACCCGAAATCCGACATAGTTGGTTTTGGATTGAGGTGTGAGAAAATATCGAAATTCAATGGGCACAGCTTTGTTGTACCAACTACCTCCACGTCCTACTTTTACTTTTCCAATGGTTGGTCCACTGGGGTTTTTGCTTGGTGATATTGAGTAGAATTTGCTGTTGTACCAATCCTGACACCATTCCCAAACATTGCCACTCATATCGAAGAGCCCCACCTCATTGGGTTTCAGACCTCCCACGGCATGGTGCATGGAACCTAACGAATTCTGATTGTACCATCCAACATCGTTTACATTTTCACTTCCGCTATAGGGAAGTCCTCGGGAATAATTTCCACCCTTCGCGGCAAATTCCCATTCTGCTTCTGTTGGCAGGCGATAGGGTAAACCGGATGTTTTACTCAGCCAATCCAAATAAGCAGTGGCATCATACCAACTTACAAAAGTGATGGGATGTTGGTCGTTAAGTTCTGTGTTGCCTTCCGGAACAGGGTGGTTAGTATCACGGCAAAAGCGAAGGTATTCGGCTACGGTTACTTCAGTCTGGGCAAGGTAGAAACTGTTAACAGTAACCGGATGAACAGGAACAGCATCTTCGCCTGTACTTTCACTGCCCATCATAAACGTTCCTTCTTCCACCAATACCATATTGCTTACATTGTCGGGCATCTGAAATACCTGAACCTGAAAACGAATCTTGTTTACCGGGAAGCCAACATTTACATCTGAAATTTTCATGCGGATTATCTTACCCGTTCCAGGCTTTACCAGGTTGACATCGCCAGTTAATTGCAACAGCCGTGTGGTTTGCGACAGACTGTCATTTACAATTGAAACTTGCGTGTAATACTTTCCCTCAGGTGCATTCAGGTCGTAGCGAATGGTTACCTCACCACCCGCTTTGGTGGCAGATACATGTGTTATCGGGCCTTGCGCAGTTACGGTCCAACTGATGCCCCAGATGAAAATATTCAGAAGGTAATATCGCATAGCGGTTACTGAAGCAGAATTATTTCAACTCGTCTATTCTGTTGACGCCCTTCGTCTGTGTCGTTGGCGGAGATAGGGGAGGCGGGACCTTTGCCGTAAAATATGATGCGCTCGCGTTCGATATGATTGGTTCGCAAAAATTGAAAGACTTCGTTTGCCCGGTCGTGCGAGACTTTGAGGTTTACATCCCAGTCGCCAATGTTATCGGTGTGGCCTACTACTTCAATTTTGATATCCTTATTCTCATTCATAAAGGTTACCAGCAGTTGAAGTTCCTGGCGCGTAAGGAGTAGTAATTCGCTACTGTTAAAGTTGAAATACACAGTTTTGAAGATGACAGACTCTTTGATTCTTACTTGGTCGGCAAAGTAGGTTTTGATGATCGCCATTACTTTGCTATTGGCTTCACTTGACGCTCCGCCTTTTTCCATCTCGGCTTTAAAGTGATCCACAATCCGTGTTGCTTTCTGCTGGTCAATGCCACCCAATACTTCCACCGCCCGCTCTACTTCAACACCTTCAATAATTTCTGTGGCTTTCGTTTCATCAAATTGATCTACAATAGCTGCAGCACTTTTAGCTTCCATGTTATCTATTACATTGATGGCTTTCGATGTTGCAAACTTGTCTATAAAATCAACAGCCTTTTCTATTTCCATTCCTTCCAGCACGTCTACTGCTTTAGGGAGTTCAAGCTGATTTACAATATTGAATGCTTTTTCATCTTCCATCTCTTCCATAACCTGTACGGATTTGATGTCGGACATGGAACTGATCACATCCACAGCGGTTGACATAGACATGGCATCGATAATATCAACAGCCTTTTCGATTTCCATACCATCGAGAATTTCATTTCGCTTTTCAGGAGCAACCGTCTGCACAATATCGATGGCTTGTTCAAGTTCAAGACCCGCCACCACTTCAATGGCCTTATTGGTTTCCATATCTTCAATGGTTTTTACTGCGGTTTGCAAGTCTGAGTTCTTTACCTTTTCAATGACATTAACCAAGTCTTCGAAAACCACGACATCGGTATGGGCATGCGTTGTTTTTTGAATGGCTTCGTCAGGCACATTGCCTACCAGTTGTACCATTCTAACGGGTGTTGTGGTATCGACATAGTAG
>Ga0315910_10001776_pt1 | contig 19537 bp, 22 predicted proteins | sample EdamamesoilMG_FD_204470 | JGI IMG/M metagenome (GOLD analysis project Ga0315910, IMG submission 204470) | Garden soil microbial communities collected in Santa Monica, California, United States - Edamame soil | ecosystem: Environmental > Terrestrial > Soil > Garden | place: USA: California...
AGGGAGTCTAGGATGTTGGGTAATTTCGCTCCTTCACCATCGAAGGCTACGTCTACTACAGGGCCGATTACCTGGGTGATCTTTCCAATATTTGCCATTGTCTATATATGTTTTTGAAAAATTTGGGTCAGAAAATTCGACCGCAAAAGTATGGTTTTAGGCATGAAGTACAAAGGCTGGATAGCAAATATTCAGAGTAAAAAATAGGAAGTGATGTGGGCTATCGCCAATGTGAACAGACCTGTCTTTATCGCTGAATTCAAGCTGCATTCAACGAAATCCGGAAAGTGGTTCCCTGGTTTTCTTCAGAGGCCTTTACGAAAATTTTGCCGTTGTGATAGGTGTCAATAATTCGTTTGGCCAGGGTAAGACCTAGACCCCAGCCGCGCTTTTTGGTGGTGAATCCTGGCCTGAAAACCATATCAATCTTCGAGCGGGGAATACCTTTGCCGGTATCCGAAACATCAATAAAGACTTTTCCTTCATTGCCGCGCAGAATTTTAATAGCAATAGTGCCCGTATTACCCATCGCATCAACAGCATTCTTGCACAGATTTTCAATCACCCATTCAAATAGCGGTGCGTGTACTTCGGCAAAAATGTTGTCGGAAAGAGTAAATACCTCCATCTTAATTCTGGCGGATACCCGTGGCCGAAGGTAGTTTACCACGTTATTGATCAGTAGTACAATGTTCTCTCTCTTTAAAGCCGGAGTAGAACCAATACTGGAGAAACGTTCGGTAACAATTTTCAACTTTTGAATGTCTTTCTCCAACTCCTCCACCACTCCTTTTTCCTTCATTTCTGGATACTCCCGGATTACTTCGATCCACGCCATCAACGATGAAATAGGTGTGCCCAACTGGTGTGCTGTTTCTTTTGCCAGCCCAACCCAAACACGATTTTGCTCAGCCGCTTTCGAATAATTGAACGCCAGGAATGAAATAAAACCGAAAATGGCGATCACCGACAACTGGATGTATGGATAGGCAATCAACTGCTTTAACAAAAATGAATTCTTATAATAAATGTACTGTGTGCCAAAAACTTCGCTGGTTTGCGGATCACGAAGCGAAACCGTTATGGGCTCGTACGTCTCCTTCATCAGTCTCATTTCAGCTTCTAGAAAAGCGTTTGTTCTTTCTACTGTCCATCGTTCATCAATGTCGAGATTCTTTGAATCGATTACTACGCCATCCTCACTCGCCTGAATAATAGGGATGGAATTATTCTGAAAGAGAATTTCCTGTGCAATAAAATTCACATCACCATACGTATCATCTTCGTTTGCCGTGTACTCGATAGCTTTCGCATAGAGTTGAACCTGCTGGCGTTCACGTTTTTTTAATTGATCAACCAGAATGTTGGTGTAATAAATTGAACCTACGCTGATCAGCACAGATACGATCAGCACAATCCATTTGAACATGGAGTTGTCGCGGTAAAATTCCAGTGATGGAGCGAATACTTTGCCTGTCATTGAGAAGGAAAGATAAATAAAAAACCGGATGGCTATCATCCGGTTTTTTATTTGAAGATTTCTTCAGCAGGTTCCTATCCCTTCATCATAAACCATTTCGTCAATACTTTGTAATTCACTTTGGTGCCGTGCATCAAAATACCTACACGGTAAATCCTGCCGGCAATCCAGGTGGTGAAGATAAATCCACCTATCAGTAAGGCCATCGATAATACAAGTTCGGGCCACGGAACTCCAAACGGAATTCTTCCCATCATGGCGATGGGTGATGTAAGTGGAATTATCGAAAGCCAGAAACTTCCTGAACCATGTGGATCATTAAGAATGAATGTGAACAATCCGAAGTAAGCAATGAGTAATGGAATGGTAATTGGCAACATAAACTGCTGCGCTTCCGATGGGCTATCAACCGCTGAACCAACGGCTGCAAACAATGAACCGTACAGCAAATAGCCACCCAGAAAGTAAAACAAGAATGAACTCGCCATCATCAAAAACTTATCCGACAATACGCCTAACATCTTTTGCATTTCAGGAGAAGCTGCTCCGGAAGATGCAAAAGAGCCCGCCTGGTTAGCTTCCATAATGGCTTGCTGTTGCGCATTCACATCGATGCCAAACATGGCAAAAATGGCCGTGGATACCACCCCGATCAAAACAATCCAGATAACAAACTGAAGCAACCCAACGGATGCAATGCCCACAATTTTTCCCATCATCAGTTGGAAGGGACGGACGGACGAAACAATTACCTCTACTACCTTACTTGTCTTCTCCTCAATTACACCTTGCATTATCTGCATGCCGTAAATGAAGATGAACATATAAATTAAGATGCCGGCACCAAAGCCAAGACCAAATAACACTTTCGTATCACTTGACTTTTCTTTACCATCATCGCTCAGGTTAATGGAGTTAATGGAGACATTGGTTTTCAAATTCTCCAGCACTTGTTTGTCAATTTTATAATCAGACAATTTCTGATCGCGTATTTGCATTTCGATCTGATCTTCAATGCTCTCAATTGCCGAAGGACTTGGATTTATTTTGGTGAACAACGAAATTCCATCGGGCTTTGAAATCTCAAGTCCTTTTGGGATAACCAATAAGGCAAAGTGATCACCCTCCTGGTAAACTGTTTTAGCTTTTTCCAGCGGTCCGCTGATTTCGATGTACTTGTATTTTTTTGAATCTTCGAATTCAAACATTCCACTTTCATCCAGCACGTCAACAACTTCCTGTTTGGCGTTTTCCTGCTGTTGAATAAAAACGTAGATCAGAATAGCCATTAACGCTGGGAAGACCAGCGGCAACAAGATGGTGGCAATTAAAAAGGATTTTTTCTGCACGCGATTCAGAAACTCACGCTGGATAATGAGTAGTATCTTATTCATCGCTGCCTCCTTTCACTAACGTGATAAATATTTCGCTCATGGTAGGAATTTTCTCTACAAAGCTATGCACTTCGGTTACTTCTGTGAGATCGCGTATCAACCGGTTAGGGCTTTCACTATCTTTCATGCGAACAATAGACTTAAAGTAGGTGTCTTCTGTATTTTTCTGTTCCACTAATTCATACTTATCGGATGGTAAGTTAAACGCACCCTTGTGTTCAACCGTAAACGTGTTGCTGCGATAGGCTTCCTTGACTTGCTTCTTCGATCCTTCCAGAATTTTTTGCGATTTGTTGATCAAGGCAATGTGGTCACACAAGTCCTCTACAGTTTCCATCCGGTGTGTTGAAAAAATAATGGTGCAGCCCTTTTCCTTCAGCTCCAGAATTTCATCCGTAATCAACTTGGCATTAACGGGGTCAAATCCTGAAAAGGGTTCATCGAGAATAATCAGCTTGGGCTCGTGCATCACGGTGCTGATGAACTGTACCTTTTGGGCCATGCCTTTGCTGAGATCTTCCACTTTTTTGTTCCACCAGTCGGTAACTTCAAACTTCTTTATCCAGGCTTTGCTTTTTTCAATAGCATCCTTGCGGCTAAGTCCTTTCAATTGCGCCAGGTAAATAAGTTGTTCGCCCACCTTTAGTTTCTTATAAAGACCACGTTCTTCGGGCAGGTAGCCGATAGTACCAATGTGCTTTGGCTCCAGCGGCTCACCAAATAAGGTGATTTTACCGCTGTCGGCATTGATGATCTGATTGATGATTCGAATTAAGGTAGTTTTGCCTGCTCCGTTCGGTCCCAACAATCCAAAAATGGTTTGCATTGGGATGGAGAGGCTTACCTGGTCCAGCGCCAAATGATTGGTATAGCGCTTAGTGACCTGATTGACGGTTAAAGCTTCCACAAGGGTTTAGTTTTTTGACATTAGTGTCAAAAGATAAACAGGAATTACGATACTGTGGAATTAAATTGAAGAAGCGGTGGTAATTACTTCTCTACAAAAATGATGTTACCCATCGATACATCGAGGTCGAAAGCCAGAATGTTTTTAGAATCTTTGTCAGCATAAGAAGCGTTGGCAAACGTATTCTCGCTTACTTTCTTCAGCCCTGCCGGCATCTTTACACTACACAACCACGAGTCGTGAATTTTTATTACTACTGGTGTTTCGGCTGCCGGAAGAATGATGGTTAAGTTGCCAGCACCTACACTGCCCTTAACATTGTTACTCACTAGTGGCTTGTTGCTAAAGTCGAGGGTCATGTTGCCAAAGCCTACATCGGCTTTCACAAATCGGGTACGCGACATGTTCAGATTTTTTACATTCACCGAACCCAGATCAACTTTAACATAGAAAGTATCCATGTCGATCTGGTTCTCTAAAGAAGAATTATAGCCCACATTAACATCGGCACTTCCGGTATTGATTTTAAGTTTTTTAATAGCCAAACCAGAAAGATCAATGTTGGCGTTTCCTACACCATAGTTGAGTTCAAGGGAATATGGTTTTGCATTGGTGAGATACATTTTCCAGAGTTTGTCGCTGGGTGCCTTTTCGGTTGATCCAAAAAATCGCGATGAAATGGTCTGACCGAAACCATCGGGTTGGGTTTCTTCCAGGTTTAGCAATACTTCACACGTCTTGCCCTTAACTTCCTTCGTGAAGGAGTGCGAGTAATTTGATTCTGTCTGATTGCTGAAAACGTTAAGGATTTCCAGACTTTGACTCGGTTTTACAAAGCAGTTACCGCTGTTGGCTTTCAGGCACAACCTGATGCTTTCGCAGGATTGGTTGTCTTCCACGGTAAATTGCTTCTTGATTTGACCCAAAGTCGCCCCGGCCAGCGCAAGTCCGCAACACGTTAACCAAAATTTTCTCTGCATGATGAATAGATACGAACTCGTTGCCAGTAAGTTACAGGGTGTAAGTTTAAACCTGAAAATGAACGTAAAAACCCATATAAGATTGAATTATACGGGCTTACTTGCTGGCTACTATCTATCGAAATTAGTTGAAATACTCCTTCATGCGCTCAAAAAAGCCCTTTTCGCTAGCATCAGGGTGAGGTTGGAAATTAGGGGAATCCCGAAGACTTTCAAGTTTGGCCCGCTCTTCTGATGTCAGTTTTTTGGGCGTCCAGACGTTTACGTAGATCAATTGATCGCCTGTTTCGTACCCATTTATGTCGCGAAGTCCTTTTCCGCGGAGTCTTAAAATTTTACCGCTTTGTGTTCCGGGTTCAATCTTGATTTTCACCTTTCCACCAACCGATGGAACTTCTGTGGTCATTCCTATGGCGGCATCTACAAAACTAATGTGCAAGTCGTATACTAGGTTGTTGCCATCACGCTTCAACACGCTATCCTCTTGTTCCTCAACCAGAATCAACAAGTCACCAGCTACACCTCCTCCGGGCGCTTCGTTTCCTTTGCCTGACATAGACAACTGCATGCCATCGGCCACACCGGCTGGAATTTTTACATTGAGAATTTCTTCTTTAGACGTTAACCCGGAACTGTCAATTCCCGCAGGGCGCTTATCGATTACCTGGCCTGAGCCGCTGCAGGTTGAGCAAGTGGTAGCCGAAACCATTTGGCCGAGCATGGTGTTGACCACCTTTCTGATTTGCCCGCTTCCCTGGCAGGTTTGACAAGTCTTAAACGTAACACCTTCCGCACGCACAAGGCGGTTTACTTTTATTTTCTTCTCAACACCGTGGGCAATTTCATCGAGCGACAGTTTAAGCTTGATGCGTAGATTAGAGCCCTTGCGTTGGCGACTGGAACTTCGTGAACCTCCTCCTCCAAAAAAACTATCAAATGGACTTCCTCCTCCACCTTGGCCGAAGATATCTCCAAACTGGCTGAAGATGTCTTCCATATTCATGTCGTGGCGGCCGTAACCGTTACCCGGTCCGCTGTGTCCAAAACGATCGTAGCGTGCGCGCTTGTCAGGATCGCTCAGAATTTCATAGGCTTCGGCAGCTTCTTTAAACTTTTCTTCAGCTTCTTTGTTGCCCTGATTTTTATCGGGGTGAAACTGAATGGCCACCTTGCGATACGCCTTCTTTATCTCTTCCGGTGTGGCCGATTTGCTTACACCCAGTATTTCGTAGAAATCTCTCTTTGTCGACATGCGCTCTTGAAAATGTTGAAATGCTTAATCCTCGGGTTAACTTCCGATCACGACCTTGGCAAAACGAATCACTTTTTCGTTTAGTAAATATCCTTTCTCTACTACATCCACCACTTTGCCTTTGAGTTCCTCACTCGGAGCCGGGATTTGTGTTATCGCTTCCTGAAAATCGGCATCAAAAACAGAACCTGCTTTCAAATCCATAACCTTCACTCCGTATTGCTCCAATACTTTGCTGAATTTGCTTTTGATCAGGAAAAAACCCTCCAGTTGTTTGTCGTTACTATCGGTAAATGATTTTTCGGCACGCTCAAAGTCGTCCACTACCGGCAGGAGTGATTTGATCAATTGCTCGTTAGCCGATTGAACCATCTCGAGTTTTTCTTTCGCTGTTCTGCGTCTGAAGTTTTCAAACTCCGAATACAATCGAATGTATTTATCTTTTTGCTCAGCAAGTTCGCCTTGCAGCTTAGCAGCCTCAGCGGCAATATTATTTTCTGATTCCTGCTGCTCGGCTTGAGCTTCGGCTGTTTCGTTGGTTTCGGAAAGTACTTCTTCGTTTTCGTTCATGTTTGCTGCGTTTTCTGGTTGATCCATAACGGGGCATATTTTAATGGAAGGGCAAATGTCAACAATTTTGCCAAAGGTTTTTTAATGCCAAACTGACACATTGGGTACGAGGTACCATTTACTTGCCTGCGGCAGAGCAGGCGGTGCGATTTAAAGGCCTGATCAGTGGAGATTTTCCCAGATCATGGCCTTCAGTTGTGGGATACCTTGCTGGGTGATGGATGAAATGAAAACGGAAGGAACGTCTGTGGGAATTTCATGCGATAAAGCTTCCTTAAGCTCTTCATCCAGCATGTCGGATTTGGTGATGGCAAGAAGTCGTTTTTTGTCAAGCAACTCCGGGTTATACTTTCGAAGTTCGTTCAATAAAATATCGTACTCCGTTCGGATATCTTTCGAATCGGCAGGAATCATGAACAGCAAAAGTGAATTTCGCTCGATGTGTCGTAAAAATCGAATACCCAATCCACGACCTTCGGCCGCACCTTCGATGATACCAGGAATATCGGCCATGACAAATGAGTGATTATAATGCGATACCACCCCTAAATTTGGTGTGAGGGTAGTAAAGGCATAGTCTGCAATTTTTGGCTTGGCAGCCGATACTACCGAAAGTAATGTTGACTTACCTGCATTTGGAAATCCTACCAGTCCAACATCGGCCAGAAGTTTTAATTCTAACACAATCCATTCTTCCAAACCTGATTCTCCTGGCTGCGCGTATTGGGGAGCCTGATTCGTAGAAGTAGCGAAGTGTGCATTTCCTTTTCCGCCACGACCACCAGGCGTAAGAATGTATTCTTTACCGTCCTCAGTTACTTCAAAAAGTATTTCGCCCGTATCGGCTCGCGAAGCCACCGTACCGAGTGGCACATCGAGAATTTCATCTTTACCATCGGCACCGGTGCGATCTTGTTCTTCGCCCGATTTACCATTTGTAGCCACCACATGCTTACGGTATTTCAAATGCAACAGTGTCCAGTGCTGGGCATTACCCCGTAAAATCACATGACCACCACGACCTCCGTTGCCACCGTCAGGGCCTCCGTGGGGTACAAACTTTTCGCGATGAAAATGCAAAAAGCCAGCACCTCCGTTTCCGGAACGTGAACAGAATTTTACATAATCAATAAAGTTGGGTGATGCCACAGGTAAAAGTGAAGTATGAATCTAAACCAACAAACTCTTGTCGATCTCCCTGCAAATGTTTTTGAAGATATCATCGATCTCTCCAACACCAACCACCGATGCGTACCGGTTAAGGTCTTTGTAGTACTGACCCACCGCCACCGTTTCGGCTTTATATACTTTAATGCGGTTGTCTATTACTTCGGGCTTGGCATCATCGGGGCGGTTTTCTTTTACGGCACGTTCGGCCAAACGTTTTTTCAGTTCTTCTTCCGGAACAACCAGCTCTATCAATACTTTTATCGGTGCACTTTTCGAGGCAAGGAGTTTATCCAGCGCTTCGGCCTGTGGTGTTGTTCGCGGAAATCCATCAAAAATAATTCCGCTAATCTGTCCGCTGCTCTTAATCTTGTCGTCCACCATATCGATCACAACCTGGTCGGGGACGAGATTGCCTTTAGCCATGTATTCCTTGGCAAGATTCCCCAGTGGTGTTCCTTCTTTTAAATGTTTTCGAAAAAGGTCTCCGGTTGAAATGTGTGTGAGCGAATACTTCTCAATGATCTTGGCACTTTGTGTGCCTTTGCCTGCGCCCGGAGGGCCAAAGAGAATTAGATTAATCATGTCCAGTTAATAATGTTATGTTTTGAGTTTTTAAGTTGACGAATATAAGGAATGACATACGATTTACGAAGCCACTATTTCCGTAGTCGTTTTATAGATGTCTTTGAGGTTTCGTCCCAGGCCATCGTAATCCAAACCATAGCCCACTACAAATTCATTCTCAATATCAAACCCAACGTATTTTATTTCCACATTCTTCTCACGGGCGGGTTGCTTTCGCAACAGGGTTACTACCTCTACTGATTTTGTACCCAGACTCTTTAATTCCTCCTTGATTTTCTGAAGTGTTAGTCCGGTATCGGCAATATCTTCTACGATAATGACATGCTGGTTGAAAAGACTTTCTTCAACACCAATAATTGTTTTTAGTTGTCCGGTGCTGACCGTACCCACGTAAGACGAAATTTTTACGAACGATACCCGGCATGGCACTTCCACCTGCTTGATCAGGTCAGACGCAAACATGAATGAACCGTTAAGGATTGGAAGAAATACCGGAGTCTTGTCCTGGTAATCAGCATTGATTTGTTCGGCTAACGATCGAACTCTATCCTGAACTTTTGATTTATTTATAAACTGCTTGAAGCGTAAATCTTTAATCTGCATAGACATCCCGCTAAGGGAGCGCAAAAATAGCAGAATCTTAGAATTAATCAGAAATACCTTTCTGGTTCCAATTGATGATGTAAATCACAATTTTGGTTGGTATCGGTAGTGCCCGGTTATTTTAAATTCAAAAAGGCAATCGGAGATTTCCTGACCGCGCCCAATGTTGTGAACGATCTGATGTCGTTTACTATCTGCTGACTTTTTGTCGATAACGATACCAATGTGGGTAACACCTCCGCCAAGGTCCCACGTTACAATGTCGCCTGGTTTATAATCCGATGGTGATTTCGAAACTGTAAGCTTGGCACCTTGTCGTTCGAAAAACTTCATCAGGTTAGGCACTCTCCGGTGATCAATATTTTTATCAGTCGACTTCAATCCCCACTTCTGTGGGTACAGGTTGAAGTTTGCTTTCATGTCTTCATGAACTTCCTTCTGTAAATCTGTTCCGAGCTTTCGATAGGCCCGGATCACAACATCCGTACAAACGCCTTTATTGATTGGCACATCGCCATTAGGATAGGGAATTGAAAAGTAGGCAGGATCATACTGAACCTGTTGCCTGGTTAATTCAATGGCTGCTGCAGAAAGACGTAGAAAAAAATCAGGCTGTGCCTGCAGGGGCTTCGAAAAAATCAAGACAACAAGTGCCGTTCTGATCAGGAGGCTAGTAGGTATCATCCAGCGCAAATTGATTCTTGCGATACATCCACTGCCCTTGTGTGAAATCGGGGAAATCAACCGTTTCTCCACCCAACCGGATAGATGTCTCTGAAAGTGGCGTGATAGCACTCCACGTTACAGCATCGTAAACATCCTGCGGAGTGTTTACTTTTTTCTTCACGGCTTCCACAAACGCATTCAATACAAACCAATCCATGCCACCATGGCCGGCACCGGCAGCATCGCTGCCATATTTCTTCCAAAGTGGATGATCATGTTTATCCAACCATTCTTTCGCATTATCCCAACTGTGCGATTTTTTACTTTCCCCTTCAATGTAAATGGAATTGTTGATGTCCATCCAGATACCTTTTGTTCCTTGAACACGAAACCCTAATGAGTAGGGTCTTGGAAGGTTCGTATCGTGTTGCAATAAAATTGTTTCTTCGTTGGCACACTTGATCATGGTGGTTACCACATCGCCCAGTTTAAATTCCACTTTTGCATTGGAATGATTCTCTCCGCCTTGCTTAACAATATAGTCGTGCAATCCGCGCGACTTGGTTGAATACGATACCAGTTCGGTGAAACGATTGCCACGGTTGATGTCAATCATCATGGCCACCGGCCCGATGCCGTGTGTGGGATAAAGATCACCATCTCGATTCACCGAATGCAGGGTTCTCCATTGGGCTTCTGAAAAACCTTTGTCGCCAAATTCTACTCCGTTACCATAGGGATTTTTTCCATCGTTAAATTTAACAGCGCGCAAGTCGTGTTGATAACCACCTTGCAAGTGGATGATCTCACCAAACACATTTTGCCGCACCATATTCAACACCGCCATAACATCGCGTCTGTAACAAACATTTTCAAGCATCATCAGCGGCATACCTGTTCGTTCAGAGGTATGAACCAGTTGCCAGCACTCTTCTACTGTCATGCCGGTGATTACTTCACACCCAACATACTTCTTTGCATTCATGGCATCCATGCACATCACGGTGTGCCATTCCCAGGGGGTAGCAATAATCACCGCATCAATCTCCTTATTATCCAGCATTTTTTTGTATCCATGAGGCCCATCCAAAATAACCTGAGGCATTGGCTTGCCTGCTTTTGTGATGAGCTCCTTACTCATATCAATCATCCGTTGCTGCACATCACAAATTGCTACTACGTCCACATCGCTTCTGCGAAGCGCTAACTCCAGGTGATTTTGTCCGCGCAGGCCAACACCAATAAAACCAAGACGCACCTTGGGATCTTTGTCCTTGGCAAAAACAATTTCAGATGGAAGTATCATTAATCCTGCTCCAGCCACTGCGGCTGACTTCATAAAATCTCTTCGGGTTGATGACGTGCTCATAGTTGTCGTTTTAAGGCCGGTAAGTTGAAAAACATATTCCCGGTTTGCAATTCGTTTTATAAAACACACGTTTGATTTCTGACTCTACAAATCCTTCATCAGCCACTGATACAATTCGATCATTGTCTTAATGTCGTGTTTGTGAACCTTCTCATCGGGGGTGTGCGGACTTTGTTCAGGCGCACCTACAAAACACCAATCGAACGGATACGGTGAGGTCTGCAGTTCGCGACCGTCACTTGAACCCATTCCCTCCACTTCCAATTGAAAAGGTACCTTGCGTTTCTTGGCAATGGCAATGATACGATCGAGGTAACTTCTGCGAGGCAAATTTCTGTCGCGCATGGAAATGACTACACCTTTGCCATGTTCAACACCATCCGACACCCAAGTGATGTCACAAACCAAAGCTTGTTTAATGCCCCATCGCTCATAAATAAATTTCGCCAGGTATGGAACCGAACCACCACCATGTTCTTCCCAGCAACTAAAAACAATTACTCCATCTTTTAGTGTTTCTGCCACCTTCAGCGCAGCATAAACACCAAGCCGGTTGTCGAGGTAAGCCGACTGAACATAAAGTTTGCTGTCGCGAAAATCAATCTTGTACGTTAGCGCTGTGCCACGATCAATCTGCCGGCCGAATTTATAGAAGGCATGATCATCTTTGTCGAACTCCAATTCACACTCAATAGCACCCAGGTGATCGTTGCCCACCAGCTTTGTTCCCATTAGTGCATCCGGACTTCCAATCGGTAACAATTGATTAAAATATCGAACCGTGAACCCAATACTATCCATGTGGGCAAAGATGGCCGTGCGGGGGTTGCCAAACTTCAGCACGATGCAATCCTGGAAATCATCACCGTGAAAAATCTCCGGCTTTACTTTCCAATTCTTTTGTTCTTTAGCAATGTACTTCAGAAGGAATTCCTTCATTCCTACTTCGTTGCCGGAAGGCGCGTGAATTTCGCAAAGTTGTTTGAGTAGCTTCATAATTTACAGCGTCCCAAAGTCAGTAAGTCGGGAAGCCTGAAAGCAAGTGTGTGCTATTGGAGATCACGCACACGTGCATTACGACTTCTTAACTTTTCGGACTTTCGGACTTCCGATTAGTTCTTCCCGCAACTTTATTCTAAATTTTGATGAGAAAAAAATGACTGTATGATTTTTAACCTCAGCGAAAAAAATTCCATTGCCAACCAGTTCATGCTGGAGCTGCGCGATAAAAATATTCAGCAAGACCGGATGCGCTTTCGCAAGAATGTTGAACGGCTGGGTGAAATCATGGCGTATGAAGTTTCCAAGAGTTTGCCGTATCAGGTAAAGGAAGTAGAAACTCCGCTGGGTAAAGCCCGCATCAATGTGTTGAAGCAACAGCCGATACTGGTTACTATCCTTCGGGCCGGGCTTCCATACTTTCAGGGGTTTATCAATTTTTTTGACCAGGCCGATTCAGGGTTTGTGGGTGCCGCCCGACAGGAAGGTAAAGATGCCATTACCATTAAATTCGATTACCTTGCCACACCCAGTCCGGAGGGTCGCGAAATAATTCTAATTGACCCCATGATGGCCACCGGTTTTTCCATTATGGACTCGATTGCTAAACTAGTTGCCCGGGGAATTCCGTCTCATATTCATATTGTATCGTTGGTGGCAGCACCTGAAGGGATCAAATACCTTACCCAAAACCTGAGCTTACCGTATTCGTTATGGACTTGTACGATCGATGAAAAACTTAACCATCAATTTTATATTGTGCCTGGCCTGGGAGATGCAGGTGATTTGTGTTATGGAATCAAAGAATAATTTCCACTATCCTAATCTTTATCTGTATACTCGTGCCACAAATTTCAGCATGATATCCGATAGCAAAACATTTACTCTTTTTTCAGTATGACGCTTGGTGAAGAACTCTTGAAAATTCTTCCGGTGTATTTGTCCAGTATGGCCAAATTCTTTTTTGGGCCCCTGGCCGGATACGCTGCCGGACTACCAATTGTCATCACCATGATTTTTACGGTGGCCGGCATGATGACCACTATTTTTCTTTTTGTTTACCTGGGCGAATGGGTTAAGTCTATGTTTCCGCACTGGTTCGAAAAGAAGGAGGAAAAACTCGAAGCACCTCAATCGCGCATGACGCGAATCTGGAAGAAATACGGGCTGGCCGGAATTGCCTTTCTGACGCCCGTACTTTTATCACCCATTGGTGGAGGAATTTTTGCTGCCGCCTCCGGAAGCCCAAAAGGAAAAATTATTCTGTACATGTTCATCAGCGCCCTGTTTTGGGTGGTGATCCAAACTTGTTTTGTCTACTTTGGCCTTGATGCATTGCGGGAAATGGATCTACCGTGGCTTCGCTGGCTGAACTGATCAACTGCTACTTCACTTCTTCATCCGGAAGTATTTCAATATCGCGAATGAGTACACGCCTGGCTATGGCCTGCCCGGTTTTGGTTGCGGCTAATCCGCCCATGGCTGTTTCCTTGTAGCGTGTTTCCATACTCGCGCCAATTTCGCCCATGGCTTCAATGACTTCATCCACCGGAATCACACTGCTTACATCGGCCAAAGCAATTTGTGCTGAACTGTTTGCAATAGCGGCTGCACTGGCGTTTCGAACCACACACGGCACTTCAACCAAACCAGCCACCGGATCGCACACCAGCCCCAGCATACATTGAACGGTAATCGCGACAGCATTAAAAATCTGATCGGTATCACCTCCTAAGCAATAGACAATTGCACCGGCTCCCATTGCAGCAGCTGTACCCGTTTCGGCCTGGCATCCACCAACGGCTCCGGCAATGGAAGCTTTTTGTTCCATGATCAACGCAATGCCTGCGGCTATCAGCATGGCCTCAAGTATTTTTTTGTCGTCAATTTTATGAATCTCCTGTAGCGTATAGAGCACACCGGGCATAATGCCACTCGCGCCTGCGGTAGGTGCGGCTACAATTCTTCCCATGCACGAATTTACCTCCTTGGCAGCCAGCGCGCGTGAAATCAGATTTTGAAATTCCTTGGAGAGAACCGCCTTGGGGTAACGATATACTTTCTTGGCTCCATTGTTAATCATGCCCGATCGTGAAGTCATTTCTTCTTCCAAACCAGTGTGCACAGCATCTTTCATTACCCGCCATGCCGTTGCCAGACCTTCCCATATCTGCTCGTTGGTTCGTGCCTTCTGTGTGCGCTCATATTCCAACACCACATCCAACAGCGACAGTTTGTGTTGCTCGCTGTACGATTTCCAGTCTTCAAAAGAATCAAATAGAAAAGCCATTCAATTTTAGATTTACCGGCCTTACCGCTGGCAGGTGATTGACAAGTATTATTTCCGAAGACAAAGTTGGAGGTCTTACTTCTTATTTCAAACGATTGAATGAAACTTATTCACACCTTTCCAACCATCGATATAAAATTTTTAGGGCGGTCTATGCATCCCGTTTATCTTTGGCAAAGTGATACGGAACGTTCTGTTTTTTCTGTTACTGGTAACGATCATACCATCCTTCGCCCAGGAACAAAATTTCTGGCCAACTTTGGCGCAGGTAAAATTTCAAACCAAAAAAGATAAGAGCGGCTACGATATTGAAGTACCAGTATTCAGCAATCTATTAAAAACCTTTCATGGAAAGAAGATCAAACTGAAAGGCTATATCATTCCATTGGAAGAACTGGGTGGACAAGGAAAATTCATGTTGTCATCCTTACCATTCAATTTGTGTTACTTCTGTGGAGCAGCCGGACCCGAGACCGTTGTTGAAGTACAATCCATTGAAAAAGTAAAGTTCACCACCAAACAAATCGTCATGGAAGGAACATTGCTGTTAAACGACAATGATCCAGATCATCATATTTATATTTTGAAATCAGCCAAATCAGTGAGCAATGAGCAGTAGGCAAATACCATTCAACCCAATCGTTGCCACCTGCATGCTGCCGTAAACTAATACATGAGCCAATGAAAAAACTACTACCCCTTATCTTTCTGGTTGTTACCTCAACAGCCTTTAGCCAGACCCCTGACGAATCGGCCATTCGACAAATCTATGACCAGGCGTTAACCAACGGTAAATCGTACGCTTGGCTTGAATATCTTTCAACACGTGTTGGATCACGGTTGAGCGGGTCGCCAGGTGCAGCGGCTGGTGTGGAGTGGAGCCGACACGAACTGGAAAATTTTGCAGATTCTGTTTGGCTTCAACCGGTTATGGTGCCGCATTGGGTCCGTGGGCAGGAGGAAATCGGACGGATTATCAATTCCAAAAAAGTAGGAACACTAAATGTTAATGTCTGTGCGCTGGGAGGTTCAGTTGGAACAGGTGCATTGGGTGTAACCGGAAATGTTGTAGAAGTAAAAAGCATTGACGAACTCAAGCAGTTGGGTGAAAAAAACATCAAAGGCAAAATCGTTTTTTTCAATCGACCTTTTGATGCCACCAAGCTCAACACTTTTGCCGCTTACGGTGGCGCTGTTGACCAACGCGCTTCGGGGCCATCTGAATCCGCCAAACTTGGAGCGATCGGTGTCATTGTGCGGTCCATGGGCTCTAACCTGGAAGATTATCCGCACACCGGTGGATTGCGTTATGCTCCCAACGTTGCCAAGATTCCTGCCATCGCTATCAGCACCCGTCATGCAGAAGTACTAAGCCAGCGATTGAAAGAAGAGAAAGATTTACAATTCTATTTTGAAACCCATTGCGAAACATTACCCGATGCTCCTTCCTTTAATGTGATCGGAGAAATAAAAGGCTCAGAATATCCGGATGAAATTATTGTAGTAAGCGGACACCTTGATTCGTGGGACCTTGCTCAAGGCGCACACGATGATGGTGCCGGTTGTGTACAAGCGATGGATGTTCTTTGGCTTTTTAAAAGTATGGGGTATAAACCAAAGCGAACCATTCGTGCCGTAATGTACATGAATGAAGAAAATGGTTTGCGTGGCGGCATTGAATATGCCAATCAGGCTAGTTTACGAAAAGAAAAACACACCGCTGCGCTTGAATCCGATCGTGGTGGATTTACGCCAAGAGGATTTTCCATGAGCGCTACCGATGAGGTTAAGAACAAAGTAAAGAGTTGGAAACCCATGCTCGAACCGTATGGCTTAACTGACTTTTCGCTTGAGGGTGGTGGCGCAGATATTGGTCCGCTCGGTCCGTTAGGTGTGCCCCTTTTTGGCTACCTGCCTGATTCGCAGCGTTACTTTGACTACCACCACACACGCGAAGATACCTTCGACAAAGTGAATAAGCGCGAGTTAGAATTAGGCGCTGCGGCCATGGCGGCCCTAACCTATCTTATCGATAAGTACGGACTGAAATAATTCTTTTAAATAAAGAAGAATAGACCATCGTCTGCAAAGCAAATCAGGCGATGGTCTTTTTTATACTCAATCCGGTTGCGCGGATTCCTGAACAATCATCCACCTGTTTCCTTCACGTTTCCATTCGCTGGTGTACTTCCCGGTCATCAGCATTCCGGAAGGTAGTATTATTTTCCAGTTGCCGGTTTCTGTGGCGGCATTGCCATTAACACGGATATCTGTTGTTACCAGTTCCTGCATCTTGTACCTGGACGATTCAGTTTGATAATAGCTTTTAATAAACTCTTTACCGCAGCCTCCATCAATACAGGCATTAGCATGATAGAGCGTTGCAATAGAATCAATCTTGCCGGCATTAAACCAACGCAAAAAGTCTTTGTTGGATTGAATAATATTTTCCTTTGGACGACCGGCCTGCGCCCGACTCACAGAAGCCGTGAGCATAAAAACAAAGAAGATTACAAGTGATGAGAATACGATCTTTTTCATGGTGATATTTTTTTAGTTAATGATGAATCGCTGGCAAAGATTACCTTAACTCAAAAAACATAGAACGTATTCTTCAGTCATTAACCCGGCACTATGCCCGGCATTGTGCTGACATTTCTTTTTTTGCAAGATTTTCAGCGGAAATTCCTTCAATCAGAAGTCCACATCGCCATCGTAAATGGCCTGCTCAAGTATATACAGCATTTTATCGGGGTCGGTTCCGTTCAGTTTCAACACCCCGGTAATAACCACAGGTTTTTCAGTGTACGTGATGGGCTGTTTTAAAAAAACTTCCACCACGGTTTCAGGTCCGCCAACACCACAGAAGAAGCAGGCGTTGATCGGCATGGACGAAAGCATAAAATGATTTCCCTTCATACCATTTTCAAAAGGTATCATGTAACCAGGCAGGCTCACCGATTTTCCGTTCAGGCTACTGGCGCCTGCACTGAAGACCGGTTTATCAAATTCGCCAAGTTTGTCCTTTCCCTTTTCGAACTTGATGTCGTAAAGTTTCGGCCAGACCACTGATGGAAATCCCTTGTACTCACTTTTCTGCCCGTAGCTAAAATAGGGTAGTGAAGCCATCAGAATTATACCCAGAAACCGGTAAAGACTGTTGTTTGATTTATTGCGCGTCACTTTCATCAAAATTTAATTCATCGTTTGCTAAAACCTCCACACAAAATTTCTTTATACTCGCCAAACGTTTACAAACCATTTTCCTGCCAAAGTTATGAGAAAGTTTTTGCTAAATAACTGGATTGTTTTAACGATCGCTTCGGGTCTAATCGCCAGCACCGGCATGGCCATCCGAAACAAAGCGAGCATCGAACGAAACAGCAAACTCCAACTACAATCTGAACGAGTAAAAGAGCGAAGCAAGCAAATTCTCAGTGGAACCATGCACGGCCTTGATATTGGCCTTCGTGGATTTGCCATCACCAAAGAGAACAAGATGCTTGAGCCTTTTGAAAAAGCTACCCGCGAGAATGCTGCAATCTTCAGAGAACTTGATTCGTTACTTCGGCTTCAGGCTTATCCCAACATCGCTGAGTTAAAAACAGTAGAAGCTGAAGTGGGTACATACATTCAATATTGCAAGCAAATGATCGAAATCGCCAAAGTAGATACGGCTAATCAAATTGCAACCATGCTTCGCGAAGATCGCGGAAAAGCTTTGTGGGAAAAGTACAATGCATTTTCAAACCCCTTAACGGCATTTGAAGATGACATCTACGAAAAAGCCCAGGCCAATTACAACGCTGCCATTCTGGGCAATCTCATTCTTCAGGTATGCATGGTTATTCTGGTCTTACCGGCCCTCGTACTCTTTGTTATGCGCATCCAAAAGGAACGTACGGGCAGACAGGCTCTGTTACTGGAAGTAGAACAGAATGATCGCAACTACGTGTTCAACCCCGGCACAGAAAGAAATACCGAGGCGCGCGCGGTGATTGACTCCTCTATTAAAAATATCCGAACCGCGTCTACTTTTATAAAGGCTATTGCCACAGGTAATTATGGCGTTGAGTGGAACGGCCTTAGCTCACAAAACGAATCGCTCAATGAAGAAACCCTGGCTGGAAATCTGGTTGACCTTCGTGAGAAACTAAAACGTGTTAAGCGAGAAGACGAACAACGCAACTGGGTGAACGAAGGATTGGCGCAGTTCTCGGAAATTGTTCGGAACAACCAGGGCAATTCGCAGGAACTTGCTGACCATTGTGTGTCCTACCTGAGCAAGTACCTCAACGCCCAACAATGCAGTTTATTTATTTTAGAAGGAGAAGAATTCGAACAGCATCTGAAACTATCGGCCTGCTATGCCTTCGACAAAAAAAAGTGGGTGGAAAAGAAAATTGATATCGGCAACGGACTCGTAGGACAAGCTTTTCTAGAGGGTGATGTTATGCAGCTAAAAGACATTCCACAAGGGTATACAAAAATCACCTCGGGACTTGGCGACTCCACACCACGCCATTTGGTAATTGTGCCCTTGAAGTACGACATCCATACCGTGGCAGTAGTAGAGATTGCTTCGTTTAGTTTCTTCGAAGAGTATCACATTACATTTTTAAAGAAAGCGGGTGAGTTTCTTGCGTCAGCAATTCTTAACTCCCAGAATACTTTTAAGATGAAGCATTTGCTGGAACAGTCGCAGGTTAACGAAGAGAACATGCGCCAACGCGAAGAAGAAATGCGCCAGAACATGGAAGAACTTCAAGCCACACAAGAAGAGTTGGTACGCAAAGAACGCGAAATGCAAAAGCGACTGGCGGAAGTACGGTGAATGATTAAAGAGCCTTCAATAATTCAAAAGCCCACGGTTTAAACCGTGGGCTTTTTTTAACAAGGTCTATTCAACTAGCCTCTACGCAGAAGCAACTTCTTCTTTCGTGTATTCTTCAATTGGCAAACAGCTGCATACCAGGTTACGGTCGCCATACGCATTGTCAACACGACTTACGGCAGGCCAGAATTTTGCATCCTTTACATACGGAAGCGGATACGCAGCTTTTTGTCTGCTGTATGGACGAGTCCATTCATCGGCCGTGATAACCGCTGCTGTGTGCGGTGCATGCTTCAATACGTTGTTCTCTTTATCGGCTTTACCTTCTTCAATTTCGCGTACTTCGTTACGGATTTCAATCAGCGCATCCACAAAGCGATCGAGTTCTTCTTTTGGTTCGCTTTCGGTTGGTTCGATCATCAACGTACCTGCAACCGG
>Ga0315910_10001777_pt1 | contig 19534 bp, 14 predicted proteins | sample EdamamesoilMG_FD_204470 | JGI IMG/M metagenome (GOLD analysis project Ga0315910, IMG submission 204470) | Garden soil microbial communities collected in Santa Monica, California, United States - Edamame soil | ecosystem: Environmental > Terrestrial > Soil > Garden | place: USA: California...
TGGAGGAGTTCCAGGTGCAGGTCACGACCTCCCTGTACGACTGGGCGGACAACCACGACACGGCCGTGCCCGGCAACCAGGGCAACTCGGCCACCACGGGCGGCTTCCAGATCTGGGAGACCTTCGTCTCGGCCGTGCTGCCGGGCGGCCCGCTGGACGAGGTCAGCGGCTACCTCCAGTACCTGAACAACCTCCAGGAAGACGAGGAGGACTCGGGTCTCGTTGCCGGCGCGCAGGTCGGCTCGAGCGTGTGGAAGAAGGGCGAGTACAACTTCTACGTGCTGCTCTACCAGCTCGACGCCGACTGCGTCTTCAGCCCCGTGGCGCAGGACGACACCCCCTTCCCGGGCACGGGCCTGGGCGAGGGCATGGAGGGCATGATCGTGGGCGGCACCTACTTCTGGCGCGACAACGTGGCCCTGCGCCTGTCGGCGCTCACGTCCGACGCCGAGGACAACGACGACGATCCCACGCGCATCCGCCTGGATCTCGACTTCAACATCCGCTGAGGCCGCGCGCCGAGGCGAACTCGCGGGGAGCCCTGGGGCTCCCCGCGCTCGTTTCCGGGGCCTGCGTCGGACTCCTGTGAAGAACGCACCCGCGCTTGCCGGGCGCCGCGCGCGCGCGTGAGATGCGGCGCATGGCGCATTTCGAGCCCCAGGATCCCGACTACGCCGCCCGCGTGCACAAGAGCTTCGCGCGCCAGATCTTCATGGCCACGCTGGGCGCGCGCCTGACGCGCCTCGAGCCGGGCCTGTGCGAGATCGAGTTCGACCACGCCCACGCCCTGACGCAGCAGCACGGCTACGTGCACGCCGGGGCCACGGCCTCGATCGCCGACTCGGCCGGCGGCTACGCGGCCTACTCGCTCATGCCGGCCGGGAGCTCGGTGCTCTCGGTCGAGTTCAAGGTCAACCTGCTCGCCCCCGCGCGCGGCCAGCGCTTCCTGGCGCGCGGCACGGTCGTGCGCCCCGGCCGGCGCCTGTCCGTGTGCGAGATCGAGGTCGAGGCCTGGGACGACGGACGCCCGACGCGCTGCCTCTACGGGCTGCAGACCGTGTTCTGCCTGCTCGATCGGCCGGACGGAGCCTGAGGGGCCGCGGACCCGGGCTCCACAAACGAAGACGCCGGCGGGGCGCCGCCGGCGTCGATGCGACCAGGTGAGCCTGGACTACTTCTTCTTGGGGTCGGTGTGCTTGGGCGCCGGCGAGGACGGCGTGTGGTGCGGCTGGTGCGGCTGATGCGGCTGCGACGGCTTGCCGGCCGGCGGCGGCGTGGAGGGCTTGCTGGGGGCGGTCTGCGCCGGCTTCTGCTTGGGATCGTTCATGCCCATGGTGGTGATTGCTCTGACGTTCGGTACTTCGGGGTTGGACGCCGAGCGAGCGCGGGGGCGAGCGCCCCCTTCGCCGACGTCGATCTCGACCCTACGCCGAGGCCCGGCGGGCTGCGAGCGGGACCGAGCATGGAGCCGTAAGCCGTTCTCCCGGCCTGACTTGTAGAAATCGGCCGAAAACGACCCGGGCGCCCTCGCGTCCCCCCGGGGTCAGAAGCGCAGGGCGTAGGTGATCTTGAAGGCGAGCTCCTGGAACAGCGGCGCGAAGGAGGAGGAATCGCTGTCCATGGTCTGGTTGAAGACCAGGAACACCTCCTGCTCCGGCACGGGGATCCAGCGCAGGCGCGAGTTGAGGCCGATCGTGTCCGACTCCGTGTCCCACTGCACGAAGTTGTTCCAGGAGAGCTCGGCCGTGAACGAGAGGTTGGCGCGCAGCAGCGCCAGCTGCGTGTCGAAGTCGCCGTCGGGCAGCGAGACCTCGTTGAGCGCGTACGCGACCTCGCCGTTGAAGAGCGCGCCCGGGTGCCAGGTCAGGCGCCCGACGTAGTCCGTGCGGTGGCCGTCGAAGAACTCGCCGCCCTCGAGCTCGATCCCGGCCGAGAGCACGCGCTGCCCGCCGGTCTCGAAGGCCACGCCGGCGCGCGTGAACTCGTACTCGCCCACCGGGACGACGATGCCGTCGGAGATCTCGAAGTCCTCGGTGAGCTCGTCGTGCGTGCGCCGCGCGTTGACGCTGACGAACTCGCCCGACTCCCACTCCACGCCCAGCGGCTGGGCGACCACGTTCCAGGTCTCGAGCTCGCCGCCCGTGTCGGTGAACACGTCGGCGTCGAGGGCCAGGTGCAGCTGGCGTACGCCGTCCCAGTCCGGGCGCGGGCCGACGTCGACCCCGCCGTCGTAGCGGCGGATGTCCTTGCGCGGCACGAAGCCCAGGTCGGCCTCGAAGTTCTCCTGGATCTCGAGCACGCCCAGGTTCCAGCTCAGGAAGTCGTTGGGCGAGCGCAGGTCGGCACCGAAGGCCTGCTGGTCGCCCGAGACGTCCTCGGTGTCGCTGACCAGGTAGTAGGCGCTGGCGATCAGGTTCTGGTCGCCCTGGAAGCGGTTGGTGCGGTAGCCGGCGTCGAAGCCGTAGACCGCGTTGTCGTGCTTGCCCAGCGGGTCGCCGCGCGTGACCAGCGCGCCCACGACCGATTGCTCGCCCAAGTTGCGCGACACGCGCCCGGCGAAGAGGTTCTGGCCGTCGAGCTCGCCGGAGTCCTCGGTCTGCACGTCGAGCACGCCGATGCCGTAGTCGCCCGCGCGCCCGGTCAGCTTGGTCCCGGCCAGGATGGGCACCTCCTGGCCCTGGTCGTCCAGGCCGATGCGCCGGCTGAAGAAGGGCAGCAGCGCCACGTCGCGCCCGCGCCCGCCGCCCACGAAGTTGGTCCCGAACTCGAACAGGCCGGCGTCCTGCAGGAAGAAGTCGCGCCGCTCCGGGAAGAACAGCGGGAAGCGCGTCAGGTTGATCTGGCGCTCGTCCACCTCGGTCTCGGCGAAGTCGGTGTTGACCGTCAGGCTCAGCGTCAGGCTGGGGATGATCTTGTAGAAGGCGTCGAAGCCCGGCTGGCCGAGCAGGGTCTTGTCGTCGCCCGGCCGGTCGTTCTGCCAGCGCGAGACGAAGAAGGGCACGACGTCCAGGCCGATGCCCTGCTGCATGCCCTCCAGCCCGGCGAGGTCGCCGGCGTGGAAGATGTCGAACAGCGAGAAGGCGCGGCTGGCGCACGACCAGCGCGCCTCCTCGCGCTTGCGGCCGATGAAGCGCGTGATGTTGAAGCCCCACGTGCTCGTGTCGGGCGCGAAGTTCAGGGTCTTGAAGGGCAGCGCGAACTCGGCGCTCCAGCCCTGCGAATCGATGGTCGCGACGCCGTCCCAGATGCCGTCCCAGGGCTTGTTGAAGTTGGCCCCGTTGCCCGTGACCAGCGCGTCGCCCTTGGAGCCGCCGGCGTTGATCTGGAAGAAGAACGCGTTGCGCCGGTCGTGGAAGGTGTCGATCACGAGCTCCACGCGGTCGTCGACGTCGAGCAGCGCGTCGCGGTCGCGCGTGGTGGTCAGGATGCGCTCGGGCTCGCTGTCGAAGCAGCGCACGCCCAGGTAGAGGTACTGGTCGTCGTACAGGAAGCGGATGTCGCTCGTCTCGGAGGGCGCGGCGCCCTCGACCGGCTCGATCTGCACCAGCTCGCCGATGGGCGTGGCCTGCTGCCAGACCGCATCGTCCAGGCGCCCGTCGATGCGGGGCGCGCCGCTCGTGCGCGTGGCGCGCGCGTGCGCGTGCTCGGGTTCCTGGGCCCGGACGGGCAGCGCGAGCAAGAGCGCGGCCAGCGCGCAGCGGGGGGAGGCGCTCATCGCGGGCGCGACATCCTGACGCGCAGGATGCGCAGGGAAAGGCCGTTTTCCGGCCTCTTACGGCGCGCGCAGCTCCTCGGATAGGAGGCGGTGGAACTGGTACATGCCGGTCTCGCTCCGGGCGTAGCGGCCGACGTCGTAGGAGCGCGAGGCGACGCCGCGCTGCACCGACTCGGAGATGGCCACGTCCTCCTGCTGCACGTCGTCGCTCGCCTCCAGGCTGGCCTGGATGAAGCGCTGCGCCTCCTCGCCCTCGGTCTCGGGGAACCAGTAGTCGAAAACGACCTCACAACGGTCGACGGCCACGGGCAGGACCCAGTTCGAGTCCAGGATCGGCCCGTAGCGGTTGAGCATCAGGTTGGGGTGGATCCAGGCGTACAGCGCGCCGCGCCCGATGCGGTCGCGGAAGTCGCGGCCGTGGAAGCTCGCGTCCTCGGCGCTGGGGCAGGTCTGCAGGTTGCAGCGCTCGAAGAGCTCGGTCGTGTAGCGCTCCATCGAGAGCTGCCCGGCCAGGCCCTTGTGCAGGTGCGCGACGTGGTAGCCGCCGTCCAGGTAGTTGTCGACGAACACCTTCCAGTTGCAGCGGATCGGGTAGCGCCGGCGCGCGACGTGCTTCAGGCCCTGCATGCCGAACTCCTCGAAGCGCGCGGCCAGCGGCGCCAGCTCCTGGGCCACGGGGCGCAGGGGCTGGCCCGGGTGCAGGAACACGAGCGGGCCCCACACCTCGACCGGCACCTCGGGCAGGGCGAAGCGCGCGCGGTCGAACTGGCGCTGCGCGCCCATGCCGGGCGCGCTCTTCAGGGTGCCGTCCAGGCCGTAGGTCCAGCCGTGGTAGGGGCACACCAGGCGCTCGACGCAGCCCTCGCCCTCGAGCAGCTGCGCAGCATGGTGGCGGCAGACGTTGTGCAGGCCGCGCAGCGTGCCGTGCTCGTCGCGCAGCACGAGATAGCTCTCGCCCAGCAGGTCGAAGCGCACGTAGCTGCCCGGGCCGCGCACGCGGTCGAGCGGGCAGGCGAACTGCCACGACGAGCGGAAGACGGTCTCGACCTCGCGCGCGAACAGCGCGGGCGACGTGTACCAGGAGGAGGGCGGGGTCGAGGCCTCCTCGATGTCGAGGTCGGCGCGGAAGCGCGCCACCTCGCGCGCGACGTCCAGGGTGCTCGTGTTCACGGCACGCGCCCGCTCACGATGGGCAGGAACCACACGCCGTAGGCGCGCGGGTCGCGGAAGGCGGCCACGATGGCCTCGAAGCTCGCGCGCACCTCGGGCTCGGAGAGCTCGGTGTTCGCGGCGATGATCGCGCTGTAGCCGTCGCGCCAGGCCTCGAAGATGCCCACCAGCAACGCGCGCGGCACGCGCTGCGTGTCGACGATGGCGTGCTCGACGCGCACGTCGACCAGGCCGAGCTCGACCAGCCAGTGGAAGGCGCTGCGTCCGCAGTGGAGGTCCGTGCCCGTGCGCCGGCCGAACGCGATCGGCCCCGCGCGCCAGAAGCGGTCGTCGTCCACCGCGCAGGGATGGCAGTGGATCATGCCGTAGTCCTCGGCCACGAGGTGCAGCCAGCCGCCGCGGCGCGTGACGCGCTTCATCTCGGCCAGCACGCGGCGCGGCTCGGGCACGGCCTGCAGCATGTGCCGGCACAGCGTGAGATCGAAGCTCGCGTCCGCGAAGTCGAGCTCGAACGCGTCGGCGCGCCGGAACTCGACGCGCGCCCCGAAGGCCTTGCAGCGCGCGCGCGCGTACTCGAGATGGGGCTCGTGCAGGTCGACTCCCACCAGGCGCGCGCGCGGGCGCTCGTCCGCCAGGCGCAGCACGATCTCGCCCGTGCCGCAGCCCACGTCGAGGATGCGCGCCTCGGCCGGCAGGGGCAGGGCCGCCAGGAGCGGCCGCTCCTGGGGCCAGATGGCCTCGGCCTGGGCGGCCAGGTTGCGCACCATCGACTCGTGCGCCATGGGCTCGGCCTGGGGGTTGCGAGCGCTCTTCATCGCGCCTGATTCTGCCATCGCGGGCCGCCCCGGGCGTGTGCGTACTGCGGCGCGCGTCCGCGCTGAAGTTCGTGCCCGGGCCCGGTCGATGGACGGGAACCCGTGCCCCTCGCAGGGACGGGAGCGACATGCACGCCGTCCTCCACCTTGCCGGAGCGGGCGATGGCCAGCGGGCTTCCGTGGGGACGGAAGCCGCGCGCCGTGCCCAGCCGGCGGGCCCGACCCGCCCGCGCGGCTGACCCGGGAGCGCCGCACCTTGTCCGCACCCGAGGTTCTCGATCCGCCCCCGTTCCCCGCCCGCGAGGGGCCGCGCGGCGCCGCGCGCGTCGCGGCCCTCACGGGCGAGACGCGCCTGGGCAGCACGCCCATGGTGGTGCTGTGCGCGCTGGTGCTGCTCGTGATCGGCGGCTCGAGCTTGTTCCTCTACCACGAGCGCGGCACCGCGCTGCGCGAGCAGGCGCGCGGGCGCTTCCAGTTCGAGCTCCTGACCGCCAGCGGCGACGCGCGCGAGTTCCTGGCCGACCTGGTGGGCCAGATGGAGGCCCTGGGCGGCCGGCGCGCGCTGGTGAACGGCATCGAGCAGCGCCGCGTGGCGGATCTCCAGGAGCTGCTCTCCGACGGGACGCCTTCGACGGCGCGCGCGCGCGTGGAGCTGTGCTGCGCCGACGCGACCGGGCGCGTGCTGGCCAGCACGGGCGAGGCGCGGGCGTCCGAGGTCTTCCTGCCCGACGACCCGGCCCGGGCCCCGCGCGCGCGCGTGGCGCTCGTGCGCGGCGAGCTGCACGTGACGCTGCCCGTGCGCGCGCCCGACCAGCCCTGGAAGGGCGTGGGCTTCCTGGGCGCGCACCTCGACCTCGAGGACTTCCTGCCCGTGGTCGCCAGCCCCTGGATCGGGCTCGTCGACGGCGCCGGACACGTGCTCGCGCACCGCGGGCCGAGCCTGGACGTGCCCCTCGGGAGCGACGAGTTCGTCGGCCCGGACGGCCAGCCCTGGGCCGTGCTGGCGCGGCCCTTCCCCGTGCCGAGCGACATGGCCGACGAGGACTGGCGCCTGGTGCAGGCCTGCCCGCACGCGCAGCTCTACGGCGACCTGCACGCGCTGCAGCGCGTGACGGCCGCGTCGACGCTCGTCAGCATGCTGCTCGTCCTGGTCATGCTGCAGGTGTTCCTGCGGCGCCAGCGCCTGTTCGTGGTCAGCCTGACGCGGCGCGCGCTCGAGCTCGCGCGCCTGAACGAGCGCCTGTCCTTCTCCGAGCAGGACCTGCGTCGTGCCAGCGCGCGCGCCGAGGCCGGCAGCCGCGCCAAGAGCGAGTTCCTGGCCAACATGAGCCACGAGATCCGCACGCCCATGAACGGCGTGATCGGCATGGCGAGCCTCCTGCTCGAGACCGAGCTGTCGCGCGAGCAGCGCGAGTTCTCGCAGGTCGTGCTGCGCTCGGGCGAGGCCCTGCTCGGGATCATCAACGAGATCCTGGACTTCTCGCGCATCGAGGCCGGCAAGCTCGTGCTGGAGAAGAAACCCTTCGACCCCTGGACGCTGATCGAGGACGTGGTCGAGCTCCTGGCCGTGCGCGCGCGCCTGTGCGAGCTCTCCACCGCGGTGAGCCCGGACGTGCCGCGGCGCGTGCTGGGCGACGCGTCACGCCTGCGCCAGGCCCTGCTCAACCTGGTGGGCAACGCGGTCAAGTTCACGGAGCGCGGCGAGGTGAAGGTCGCGCTCTCGCTGGGGGCCGATCCCGAGGAGCTCGTGTTCGAGGTGAGCGACACGGGCTGCGGCATCGCGCCCGAGGCGCAGGAGCGCCTGTTCGAGCCCTTCGCGCAGGGCCGCACGGGCGTCGAGGGCACGGGCCTGGGACTCGCCATCACGCGCCGCCTGGTCGAGGCCATGGGCGGCACGATCCGCGTCGAGAGCCACGCCGGTCAGGGCAGCCGCTTCCGCTTCACGGCCCGCCTGCCGCGCGGCGAGGCGCCGGCGCGCACGCCGCTCCCCGCGGCACCCTGGCGCGTGCTCGCCGCCGTCTCGAGCTCCAGCGCGCGCGGAGAGCTCGAGCGCCACGTCGTCGCCCTGGGCGGCGAGGCCTCGGCCGCGCCCAGCGCGCTCTCCGCGCTCGAGCTCGCCGGCACGGGCGCGCCCTTCGACGTGCTCTTCGCCGAGCTGCACGACCCCGACCTGCGTCGTCTCGTCGGCGCCCTGCGCGAACGTCGGCCGGAGCGCGCGCCCGCGCTGATCGCGCTGCAGCCCCTCGGTCAGCCGCCGCTCGAGAGCACGCGCCGCGACCTCGCCATCCGCGTGGGCGTGACCATGCCCCTGCGTCCCTCCGAGATCGAGCCCCTGCTGCGGCGCGTCCTGTGCCCGGAGGAGGCACCCGCGCCGCTGCCGGCCAGCCCGCGCGCCGCCAGCGCCCGCTCGCTGCGCGTGCTCCTGGCCGAGGACAATCCCGTCAACCAGCGCGTCTCGGCGCGCATGCTCGAGCTCCTGGGCTGCCAGTACGAGGTGGTCGAGAACGGCGCGCAGGCGCTCGCGGCCCTCGAGCGCGGGCGCTACGACCTCGTGCTGATGGACTGCCAGATGCCCGTCCTGGACGGCTTCGCGGCCACGGCCGAGATCCAGCGCCGCCCCGACGCGCCGCCGGTGATCGCGCTCACGGCCTCGGCCGATCCGGAGAGCCTGGAGCGCTGCCGCCGCGCCGGCATGAGTGACACGCTCACCAAGCCCGTGCGCCTGCAGGACCTCGAGCGCGTGCTGCAGCACTGCGCCGAGGGCCGCGCCACGGTCTGATCGCCGCGAGCTGAACCTACGGAAGCACCGCGTGCGCCACGACCGCACGTCGGGTTCGGAGAGGAGCGGACGCCCTGCGCGGGCGCGTTACCAGCGGTCGCCGCCGCCGCCGCCGCCCCCGCGGCCGCCGCGACCACCCCCGCCACCACCACCACCGCCGTAGCCACCGCGGCCACCGCCTCCGCCACCACCGCCGAAGCCGCCGCGGCCACCACCGCCGCCGCCGCCACCGAAGCTGCGGCCACCGCCGCCGCCACCGCCGAAGCCGCCGCGGCCGCCACCGCCAGCGCTGCCACCCGGAGCGCGCTCACGCGCCTCGTTCACCTTGAGCGGACGACCGTCGAGCTCGACCCCGTCGAGGGCCTGGATCGCGGCCTGCGCATCGGCGTCCGTACCCATCTCGACGAAGCCGAAGCCGCGCGAGCGACCGGTTTCCGGGTTGGTCAGGATGGCCACGCTCTTGACCGTGCGCCCGCCCTCGGAGAAGGCCGTGCGCAGAGCGTCTTCGGTAGTCGTGAAATTGAGATTGCCTACGTAGAGTTTGGTTCCCATGGGGGAGCTAGCTTTCCGCGCGTACAGCTTGTGGCCGTGACCCCTTCACGGATTCGGGAAGCCCGAGCACAAGTTCAGGATCGAGACTGGACGGAGCGAGAATTCGGAACGGGACCCGTTCCTCGAACGAGAAAAAGCCTAACCAAGGCCCCCGTTCCGTACAGCGAAAACCGCCTTCCAGCGCCCCCGTTGCGGTTCGAGATCGACAGCCCGCCGCGCGCGTTCACGCGCCCCGCGGCGACGCTCGGCCGGGCGCGCTCAGGCGCGGGCGCAGCCCTGCAAGGGCAGGGTCGCCATGGTGTGCAGGCCGGGCTCGGCCTGGAGCAGGCTGCGGACCGTGTTGAGCACCAGGGCCGAGGTGGCCGTGTCGCCGTGGACTCCGCCGGGGATGACGAGCTCGACCGGCGGCTCGCCCTCGATGAGCGCGCGATCGCGCGGCTCGGGCTCGCCCAGGCTGGCCTGGAACACGAGCTCGAGCGCCACGCGTCCGTCGACCCAGGCGCGCGCCTCCTGGCGCACGCCGCGCGCCGCGCCCGCCGCCACCGGGCCGAGGTCGCTCGTCAGCGCGCGCTCGGCCAGGACGGGCGCGATCGATTCCTCCCAGCGCTCGATGCGCCAGCCCAGGTAGTGTGCGAGGAAGTGCAGCGACTCGCCCAGCCCCACGTGGCGCAGGGTGCGCGCGGCCACGCGCTTCTCGAACTCGGCGACGGAGAGGCCGACGCCCACCTTGCGCTGGAACGGCAGGCGCCGCTTGCCCGCGTCCTGGATGCGCTCGACGCGCACGCGCGTCACGGAGTGGCAGGCGCTCGTGGCCGCCACGGGCAGCGCGTCCATCAGGAAGCCGGGGTTGATGCCCGTGCCCACGATGCGCGCGCGGCCGCGCACGGCGAGCTCGTGCAGCTCCTGCGCCAGCACCGGGTGGCCGAGCCAGGGCCAGGAGAGCTCCTCGCACGTGCTGACCACCGAGCAGCCGCGCGCGAGCAGCGCACGGAAGGTCTCCATGCACAGCTCGAGGTCGGAGCTCGTCGTGACCAGCGCGCAGCGCACGCGCTCCCACTCGCGCACCTCCTCGACGCTGGAGCGCACGACGACGCCGCGCTCGGCCGCGGGCACGAGCTCGGCGAGCTCGCGGCCCACGAGCTCGCGCGCCGGATCGACGGCGGCCACGACGCGCCCGAGGCCGCGCCGGTAGAGGTCGGTGACGACGCGCTGGCCGAGGGGGCCGAGGCCCACGTGCAGGAGCGAGAGCATGGGGCGGCATTCTCCACGCCGACCCCGGCCGGGGAAAGGCGTACGCCATGACCTGGACCGAGCCCGACGGCGTGCCCGCCCTGCGCGTGCGCGCCTGCAACGCCGCGCCCGTGCGCCGTGCGCGCCACGTCCTGTACTGGATGATCGCCGCGCGGCGCAGCGGCTGGAACTTCGGGCTCGAGCGGGCGCTCGGCTGGGCGCGCGCGCTGGAGCGGCCGCTGCTCGTGCTCGAGCCCCTGCGCGCCGGGTATCCCTGGGCCTCGGCGCGCTTCCACCGCTTCGTGCTCGACGGCATGGCCGAGAACGAGCGCGCCTTCGCGGCCGGGGGAGCGACGTACTACCCCTACGTCGAGCCCGAGGTCGGACAGGGGCGGGGGCTTCTCGCCGCGCTGGCCGAGGACGCCTGCGTGGTCGTGACCGACGACTTCCCGTGCTTCTTCCTGCCGCGCATGGTCGCGGCCGCGGCGCGCGCCCTCTCCGTCCGCGTCGAGGCCGTGGACTCGAACGGCCTGGCACCCCTGGCCGCGCACCCGCAGGCCTTCGGCACGGCGCACGCGTTCCGGCGCTGGCTGCAGCGCGAGCTCGTTCCACACCTCGGGGCGGCGCCGCTCCCCGAGCCGCTCGGCGCGCTCGGCCCCCTGGCCGCGCCCGCCGAGGTGCCGCGGGAAGTCGAGCGCCGCTGGCCGCGCGCGGCCTCCGCGCTCCTCTCCGGCGACGCGGGCGCCCTGGCGCGCCTCCCTGTCGACCACGGCGTGGGCGTCGTCTCCACGCGCGGCGGCCGGGCGGCGGGCGCGCGCGCCCTGGAGCGCTTCGTGGCCGTACGCCTCGCGCACTACGACGAGCTCAGGAACCACCCCGACGAGGAGGCGACGAGCGGGCTCTCGCCCTGGCTGCACTTCGGCCACGTCTCGGCCCACGAGGTCTTCGCGGCCGTGACCGCGGCCGAGGGCTGGACGCCCGCGCACGTCACGGCGCGCCGCGACGGCGGGCGCGGCTGGCTCGGGCTCTCGCCCGCGGCCGAGGCGTTCGTCGACCAGCTCGTGACCTGGCGCGAGCTCGGCCACGGCTTCGCGGCCAGGCGTCCCGACCACGCAGACTACGAGGCGCTGCCCGACTGGGCGCGCGCGACGCTCGAGGCCCACGCGCGCACGCGCGGCGAGACCTACTCGCTGGAGCGCCTCGAGCGCGCCGAGACCGGGGACGAGCTCTGGAACGCGGCCCAGAACGAGCTCCGCAGCGAGGGCCGCCTGCACAACTACCTGCGCATGCTGTGGGGCAAGAAGATCCTGGAGTGGTCGCCCTCGCCGCGCGAGGCGCTGGCGCGCATGATCCACCTGAACGACAAGTACGCGCTCGACGGCCGCGACCCCAACTCCTACTGCGGCATCACCTGGTGCCTGGGACGCTTCGATCGCCCCTGGGGCCCGAAACGCGCCGTGTTCGGCACGGTGCGCTACATGAGCTCGGAGAACACCGCGCGCAAGCTGCGCCTCGCGCAGTACCTCGAGCGCCACGCTCCGCGCCGTCCCGAGGTCGAGCTCCCCGGCGCCGCACCCGCGCCCGCGCGCCAGCGGCGGCGCCGCGGGTGACGCTATGCTGGGGGGCATGCGCTCCCCGACCATCCTCGTACCCACCGACCTCTCGGCCGAGGGCGAGCGCGCGCTCGGCGGCGCGCTCGAACTCGCCCGCACCTACGGCGGCCGCGTGATCCTGCTGCACGTCGTCGAGGACATGGCCGTGAGCCCGAAGGACAAGGGCAAGGCCGGCGGATTGCACACCCCCGGCGCCGTGCAGGAGGGGGAGCGGACGCGGAAGGAGCTCGAGGAGAAGCGCCGCGCGCTCCCGCCGGGCATCGACGTCACGGTCGACGTGCGCCTCGCGCCCAGCGTGCCGCACGCCATCGTCGACTACGCCGTCGAGAAGGGCTGCGACCTGATCGCCCTCTCGACCCACGGCCGCACGGGTTTCAAGCGCCTGATCGTGGGCAGCGTGGCCGAGGCCGTGCTGCGCGCCTCGCCCGTGCCGATCCTGGCCTGGCCGCGCCAGTCTTAGCCCTCACTCGCTCGGCCAGGGCGCTCCGACCGCGACCACGGCGTCGCCCACGTTCTGGTGGCGCACGGCGAGCTGCGCGTGGCGGCTCATCAGCCAGCGCGCCACGCACCAGACCGCGCGCTTGACGGCGTGGGTCGGGTAGGGGAGGCCGAGGTCGGAGAGCTTGATCAGCCATTCCCCGTGGCGCGCGAGCACGTCCACGCCGAAGTGCTGGCGCAGCTGGTCTTCCTGCGCCAGCACCTCCACCAGCCACAGCGGGCGGTCGACGCGCCGGTACACGGCCTCGAGCTTGACCAGCACCTCCACGCCCGCCGCCGTCTCGCGGAAGACCTGCGGCCGGAAGCCCGCGAAGAGCTCCTCGACCGGGGCCTCGCCGCTCAGCGTGATCGTGGGCATGCTCGCCTCGGCCGCGGGGGCCGCGTGCGGACGCGGCGCGGGGCCGTCGGCCCGGCGCCACTCAAAGTAGTGGATGGGCAGGCCCTGGGCCAAGGCCTTGCGCTCGTACTTGGTGGGCGTGCGGCCGGCGAGCGCGCTCACCGTCGGCGTGGCGTGGCGCGAGACCAGCGCGTCCTGCGCGGCGAGCTCCTCGGTCAGCCAGGCGGCGTACTCGGCGTGGTCGGTGACCATCGTCAACGGCGCGCCGGGGAGCATGCGCTCGGCCAGCTCCGCCAGGAACGCGCGTCCGAGCAGGCGCCGCTCGACGTGGCGCGCCTTGGGCCACGGGCAGGGATGGTTGACGAAGACCGCGGCGAGCGCGGCCGGCGCGAAGTGCCGGCGCACGAACGCCTCGGCGTCCCCGAGGAGAACGCGCACGTTCCCGAGGCCGCCCTGGTCCAGGCGCCGGAAGAGGTAGGTGGCCGCGGTCCAGGAGATCTCGAGCCCGACGTGGTCGCGCTCGGGGTGCAGGCGCGCCTGCTCGGCCAGGAAGGCCCCGTTCCCGAAGCCGATCTCGAGCGCGAGCGGCGCCTCGCGCCCGAAGACGCTGCTCCACGCGATCGGCCAGGCCTGACGCTGCCAGTCGACCACGTAGTCCTGCAGCGCGCACGAGAGCGGACGGACCAAGCCGCGCAGGATAGCGGCCGGTTCGGCCGGCTTCCCGGGCCACGGTTTGACCTCTTTCGGCGAGCGGTCAACAATGAGAGGTCCGGCCCCGTATCGCGCGGGTCCAAGACGTGCCCTCGCCTCCCCGACCCCCGCCCCACCTCCCGATGCGCTCCTCCTGCCTTTCCTTCCTGGCTGTGTCGCTCCTGGTCGCGGGCTGCGGCGGGAACGAGTCGAAGGCCCCCGACCAGACCGCCTCGCTCGCGGCGAGCCCCGCCGCGTCCAACGGGAAGGTGCCCGCCCAGGCCGGCGATCCGGCCGCACCCGCCGACCCGGATCGGCTGGCGGGCAAGGACTACGCCTCGCCCCCGGGCAAGAAGACGCCGAGCTCGCTGCTCAAGGCCACCCAGTCCGGCAACATCGAGGCTGTGCGCAGCCTGCTTGAGAGCGGCCTCGACCCCAACGCCGCCCTGGACGACGGCCTGGCCCCGCTTCACGTCGCCGTCGGCCTCGAGCTGAAGGAAGTGGCCCAGCTGCTCCTGGACAAGGGCGCCAATCCGGACTGCAAGCAGGTCGACGGCGCCACGCCGCTGCACCTGGCGGCCTTCACGGGCAACCTCGAGATGGCCACGCTGCTGCTCGACCACAAGGCCGACGTGAATGCCAAGGACAAGAAGAACCAGACGCCGCTGATGGCGGCGGTCGAGAACAAGAAGCTCGACGTCATGCGCCTCCTGCTCGACCGCGGGGCGGACGTCTCGGTGCAGAAGAAGGACGGCGCCACGGTCCTGCACTCGGCCGTGTACTTCCAGGTCAAGGAGGCCGTGGCCGAGCTGCTCGCCAAGGGCGCCGACATCAACGCGCTCACGGGCCAGAAGTACACGCCGCTGCACATGGCGGCCTACAACGGCAACCGCGAGATCGCCGAGATGCTGATCGACCAGGGCGCCGACGTGAACGTGCTCACGACCGACGGCGGCACGGCCTTCCAGCTGGCGGCCTTCAAGGAGCACGAGGAGCTGGCCAAGTATCTCCAGGAGAAGGAGATCGCCGCTGGCGGCCCGGCCTCGAAGGCAGCGCCCACGCCCCAGCCGGATGCCACCACGCAGAAGCCGCAGGCCTTCAAGAAGCCGCAGTAGCGGCCGGCGCGTCGGCGGCGGAAGCGCGTTTCGGGCACAGGGGATAGACTCGCACCCGCCGCTCCCCCCTGGTTCCCAGGAGCTCCCATGGGTTGGTCAAGCGAGCTTGTGCTGCACAGCGTCGCCTTCCTCCCGGCGCTCGTTCTCCCCGTCGCCGCGCCGGCCGAGATCGACCAGGGCGGGCCGGTGCAGCTCAACGACAACGTGTTCAGCGGCGCCGGCGTGGTCGACTACGCGATCACCTCGGATTCCGCCAGCGTGGTCTACCGCTCGGACGAGCAGTCGGGCGCGCTCGAGCTCTTCGCCGTGCCGATCGACAAGAGCACGCCCGCCGCGCGCTTGAACCCGCCCCTGGGGCAGAACGGCGACGTGGCCGGCTTCGAGCTCACGCCCGCCGGCGACGTGGTCGTGTGTCGCTCGCGCTTCAGCTCCAGCACCGCGGTCGAGGAGCTGTTCGCGCTGCACCGTCGCGGGCGGCGTGCCCGTGCCCCTCAGCCCCGCGGGCGTGGACGTGACCGAACGCCGACCCTGCAGAGCGTGCCGATCGCGGGCGGGAGCGCGCTCACGATCCACGCCGACGTGCTCGACTTCCAGCTCTCGCCCGACGGGGCCGAGGTCGCCTTCCGCGCCGGGAGCGCGAATGCCCCGGCGCTGTTCGTCGGGTCGAGCTTCGGCGGTCCGACGGCGGACGTGACGCCGCCCCAGGGGCACGTCGGCGGTCTTCCGAGGTACGCCATCGACGCCGCCGGCGGGCGCGTCGTGTTCCTCTGCACGCGCTTCACCCTGAGGTTCGAGCTCTGGGGCGCGCCGCTCGACGGCTCGGGGCCGCCCGAGCGGCTCGGTCCCCCGACGATCGGCGACCAGGGCGTCGCAGGCTTCCTCGTGACGGGGGGCGAGGTGCTGTTTCGCGACGACCTCGCCTTCCGCAGCCACGACCAGCTCTACCGCGTGACGCCGGCCGGCGCCGCCGTGCACGAGCTGGTCAACGACCCGCTCCCGGCCGGCGACGAGGCCGTGGGGGACGTGACGAGCTTCCTGCTCGACCCGCGCGGCGAGCGCGTCTTCTACGGCGTGCAGCAGGGCAGCGCCGGACCCTCCGGAACGATCTCCGTGCGCTCCGCCGGCGGCTTCGGCGTCCCGCTCTTCATGGCCGAGGCACCGAGCCCGGCCCTCGCTCCGGTGGCGGTGCTGCCCGACGGCAGGGCCGTGATCCTGGCCGGCCAGCCGGCCTTCGGCGAGCCGGGCTACAACCTCGTCCCCGCGGCCGGCGGTCCGGCGCTGCAGCTGACGCACGAGGTCGGCCTCGCCCCGCTGCTCACGCCCGACGGCGCCCACCTGCTCTACGTCGAGGACGCGCGCGTGCACACCGTCCCCACCGACGCCAGCCAGGCGCCCGTGGTGATCGACTCGGCGCTGATCGTGGGCGCCGGCGTCGAGGTCTCGGCCACGCAGAACGAGAGCGTGCGCCTCACGCCCGACGGCGCGCGCGTCGTGTTCCTGGCCGAGCGCCTGACCGTGAGCGGCATCCGCCAGCCCGGCCTCTTCAGCGCGCCCACCGATGGCAGCGGTCCGGCGATCCCCCTGCACCCCGCGCTGCCGCACGGCGGTGTGGACCACTTCGACCTGGCCTCGACGGGCGAGGTCCTGTTCGTGTCGCAGGCGGACAACTTCGCGCCGCGCCTCCTGCAGCGCGTCCCGGCCGACGGCTCGCTCCCGCCTGCGCTGGTCGCGGGCGGCCCGGAGCTCTCCGTCACGGGCGGCCTCGTCACGGCGCGCGAGACCTTCCAGATCACGCCCGACGGCCGGAGGGTCGTCTTCCTGGGCGGGAGCGCGAACACCGCCGTGCAGCTCTACGCCGCGCCCGTGGACGGCAGCCACCCGCCCGTGCGCCTGAACGCACGCCTGCCGAGCGGCGGCGACGTGCTCCAGTTCGAGCCGTTCACGAGCCCGATCTCGGGCTTCCAGATCGGGAGCCGCTTCCTCGTCACTCCCGACGGGGCGCGCGTCGTCTACGTGGCGGACCAGCGCGTGGATCAGCGCTTCGAGCTCTTCTCGGTCGAGCTCCCCACCTTCGCCCACGCGCAGCCCGCGCGCCCGCACCGGCCCGTGCGCCTGAACGGCCCGCTCGCGGGGAGCCAAGTCTTCCACGTCGCCATCACGCCCGACGCGCAAACGGTCGTGTACGACGCCCTGCAGGACTCAGCCTTCGTCTACGACCTCTACCGCACGCCCATCGCCGGCGGACCCAGCGTGAAGGTCAACGCGCCGGGCAGCGGCAACACCTCGCTCTTCTGGGAGCTCGCGCCCGACGGCACGGGCCTCCTGTACCGCGCCGATCCGAACGTGCCCGGCCACTTCGAGCTCTTCCACGCCGTCCTCGACGGCTCGCGCCCGCCCGTGCTGGCGAGCGGCGACCTGCCGCTGGACACGGACGTGAGCCTGGTGATCCGCTTCGGGACCGATGGACGGCGCGCCTTCTTCCTGACGCAGCAGCAACGGCTCCTCGGCGTCGACTCGATCTTCGAGCTCTTCACCACGACCTCGACCCTGCTGCGGCCCGCGGCCGAGCCCGCGTTCTAGGCGCCGGCGCTACGGCACCAGCGCCGCGAGCTCGTCCAGCGCGCGCTCGAGCTGCGGATCCACGCCGCCCGAGTACGGCCGGCGGAACGGCACCTCGACGTCGGGTGCGATGCCCACGCCCTCGAGGCGCTGGCCGTCGACGAGGACGTCGTTCACCGCCAGGTAGAGCAGCGACCCGTCCGCCATCAGGAACGCGCCCCCGCCCAGAACGGCGCCCGCGCTGCGCGCGCCCACGATCGGACCGCGTCCCTGGCGGCGGAAGCCGTGGGCGAGGATCTCCTTGCCGCTGGTCGTGCCCTCGTCGATCAGCAGCACGACCGGCCGCTCCCAGGCCACGCGCACGCGCTGCGCTGTGCCATCGCGGCCCACGAAGTCCACGGGCGCGAAGTCGCGCCGGAAGAGGTTCAGGTACTCGGGGTTGGCGCCGCCGAAGCCGGCGCGCAGGTCGAGCACGAGCCCGTCGGCCTCGGAGAGCGGCCCGGCCAGCAGGAGCTCGGCCAGCGTCGCCTGCACCGCCTCGCCCGCGTAGGACCACACGTGCGCGTAGGCCAGGCGCTTTCCGCCGCGCTCGACCACCGTCGCGCCGTCGCGCAGCGCGCGCAGGAAGAGCGCGCTCGGCGCGAGCGCCTCGGGCACGAGCACGAGCTCGCGCGCCGATCCGGATGCGCTCGTGCGCTGCACGGTCACGCGCGTCGGCCGCCCTGCGCGGCCGCGGAACGAGGCCACGGGCCGGTAGGGCTCTCCTTCGACCGCGACCAGCCGGTCGCCGACCGCGATCCCGGCCGCCGCCGCGGGCGAGCCCGCCAGGACGCCGCGCGCGAAACAGGCGCCGTCGAGCTCCTCGGTCAGGAGCCCGATGCCCTCGAGCGCCGGCGGCCCGCCCGGGAAGAGGCGCGCGCGGCGACCCTCGTCGAGCCCGTCCCAGAAGAGCTCGAGCAGGGCGTAGAAGGGGAGATCGTCGCGCGTGAAGTACGCCGTGTGCGAGGCGCCGAGCTCGCGCACCATGGCCGCGATCGCGCGCGCCCTGCCCGCTTCGTCCACCGCCCCTTCGAGCGCCGTCCGGGCGCGCACGCGCGCCGCGTCCCAGTCCACACCGCGGAGCTTCGGATCGTAGAGGTGCGCGCGCACCGTCGCCCACACCTCGTCGAGCACGGCCGCCGGCTCGGCCGGAGTGCTCCGCGCCGACGGCGTGGTGCAGGCGGCCATGACGAAGGCGGCGGCGAGCGGAGCGAGGCGCACGCGCGCCAGTAGGAAACCCGCCCCCGCCCTCGTCCAGGGGGAAGCGCCGCGCGTTTTCCGTTTCACGCCGTCGCGCGCCAGCACACGGCCAGGGCATGACGCCCGCCCTCACCCACGGAGTCGCCGAGGAGCGCCTGCGCGCGCTCGCGCCCCTGCCTCGTCTGGCGCCGCCCACGCCCCCGTCGCGCCGCGGTGGGACGGCCCTGCCACCGCTCCCCTCGTTCGCTCCGATGACCGCCGCCGGGCCGCGGCCGGCGCCGCGGCGCGACGCGCTGGCGGCGCTGGTCGAGCGCGTCACCTTCGGCTTCCGGCCGGACGAGCTCGAGCGCGCGCGCGCCCTCGGCTACGAGGCCTACCTCGAGGAGCAGCTCCACCCCGAGACGATCGACGACTCGGCCTGCGAGGCGCGCCTGGCGGCCTTCCCCTCGATCGCGCTCGGGCCGGCCGAGATCGCCGCGACGTTCGGCGAGAACACGCTGACGCCCTTCCTCGAGCTCAAGGGCGCCACCCTCGTGCGCGCCGTGTACTCGCGGCGCCAGCTCTTCGAGCGCATGGTCGAGTTCTGGAGCGACCACTTCAGCATCGACCACCTGAAGGACCTCTCCTACCTGTTCAAGCCACAGGACGACCGGCGCGTGGCGCGCGCGCACGCGCTCGGCACCTTCCCCGAGCTCCTGGCGGCCTCGGCGCGCAGCGAGGCCATGCTGTACTACCTCGACAACTGGCTCAACTTCGCGGGCGTGCCCCAGGAGAACTACGCGCGCGAGCTGATGGAGCTGCACACGCTGGGCGTCGACGGCGGCTACGGCGAGGCCGACGTGAAGGAGGTCGCGCGCTGCTTCACGGGCTGGACGATCGACGGCGACGAGAGCTCGAGCACGTACCTCGCCACGCGCTTCCTGGACGAGCTGCACGCCGGCGGAGCGAAGCTCGTCCTGGGCCAGGTCATCCCGGCCTTCCCGCCGCGCCACAACGCCACGCGCGTGCTCGAGCTCCTGGGCGCGCACCCCTCGACGGCGCGCTTCCTCGGCACGAAGCTCATCCGCCGCTTCCTGACCGAGACGCCGCCGCCCGAGCTGGTCGAGCGCGTGGCCGCCGTCTATCTCGCCACGGGCGGCGACGTGCGCGCCCTGCTGCGCGTGATCCTCGCACGCGAGAACCTCGAGCGCGCGTCGGCCGTGCTCACGCCCAAGTTCCGGCG
>Ga0315910_10001778_pt1 | contig 19512 bp, 16 predicted proteins | sample EdamamesoilMG_FD_204470 | JGI IMG/M metagenome (GOLD analysis project Ga0315910, IMG submission 204470) | Garden soil microbial communities collected in Santa Monica, California, United States - Edamame soil | ecosystem: Environmental > Terrestrial > Soil > Garden | place: USA: California...
CTCACGCCCTCACGCCCTCATGCAACTCCGCCTTATCGCCGCCGGTACGCGTCTGCCGAGTTGGATTAACGAAGGCTATAACGACTATGCCTCGCGCTTGGTCGGCGACTACAAACTACAGCTGATTGAAATTCCGGTTGCGCAGCGCGGTGGAGATGTTGCACGTGCAACGGCTAAGGAGGGCGAGCGCATGCTGGCTGCTATTGACGATCGCCCGTACGTGGTTGCTCTGCAAGTTACCGGTAAACCGCTTACTACGGAACAACTGGCCAAGTTTCTGGAAGCTCGTGCGCAGGATGGCCGCGACGTTGCATTTTGTATCGGTGGTCCGGATGGTTTGGCGCCGGCGATTGACGCTCGCGCCGACTTACGCTGGTCGTTGTCAGCGTTAACGTTACCGCATGCACTGGCGCGCGTTGTCGCAGCCGAGGCTTTGTATCGTGCAGTAAGCGTGATTAAACGGTTGCCGTATCACAGAGCCTGAGAGGCAACTAGGCTCTAGCTACTAGCCGCTAGCAGGCGATTTGAGGCCACTGGTTGCTTCTGGCTAGAAGCTAGTAGCTAGCGACTAGATGCTTCTTCACACCTTCATCCTCGCCAACATCCCCAGCGCGGCATCGGCACTTCCGAATCGTTGCGCCGGATCCTTTGCCAGTAACCCGTCGACCAGTGGCTGGAAGCGTGCGAGGGCGTCCGGTAGACGCGGTATCGGATCTTCTTGATGTGCGGCTAAGATCGACACGACCGTGCTCCCTTTGAACGGCCGTTCGCCGGTAAGCATTTCGTACAGAATTACACCCAAGCTGTATAAGTCGCTGCGTTGGTCCACGGCGTTTCCCAATGCCTGCTCCGGGCTGACATAGTAAGGCGAGCCGCGGATTTCGCCTGCGGTGGTCAGCGGTGCGGTCTCGTCCATGGATTTGGCAAGGCCAAAGTCGATCAATACCACTTGGCCGTCCTCACGGAGCATGACGTTGGCCGGTTTCATGTCGCGATGGCAGAGGCCGGTGGTATGCACTATGCGCAGCGCCCCGGCAATTTGTACAAAAATGTCGATCGAATCGCTGGTGGACAGCAGATTGCGCATGCGCAGCTCCAAGCTGCCGGCAGGGAAGTATTCGGTGACGATATAGCGAAAATCCGGTCCGCTGCCCCAATCGTAGATGTCGACCACCCCGGGGTGCCGGATCCGCATCAGAAGCTCTCGTTCGCGCTCGAAACGGTCGGCGTCGCTGAGGCCTTCCTCGACGGGTTTACCCAGGCGCACCACCTTGACGGCGACGTTGTGATTCAGTTCCTCGGAATAGGCCAGATGTACTTCGGCGTGCGGAGAAACGGCAATTCCTTGGATAAACCGATATCCACGGATTTTCGGGAAGGACACGCGTAGCACGCGGCGCCGTTCGTTGCCTGGATAACCCTTATCGACCATGAATCCTAGCGACCGTGAATAAGTACGCGCATTGTAGTTGTATTGCCAAGGAATACTGGCCTGCGCCCCTCGGCATCCCTCAAAATGCGAACTCTATCTGGAATAGCGATGGTAAGGCCATCTAAAAGCCAAAAGTTCAGTCCATCCCCTAAGAACAGACACCGACACATAAAGCCATGCCCCCCATTGCCGCCGATTTGGAAACAGTCCGCATCGACTTGATTGCCGGTCATCGCGACCCGCGTGGCGTGGTATTCGAGCCTCTGGATGCGGACGAGATCGGCGAATTCAGGAATGTGCATGTGGTCGTTACTGAAGCGGGTGCCATTCGCGGCAATCATCGGCACATTCTCGGCATGGAAGTGACTACGGTGGTCGGGCCCGTGTTAGTGCGCTTCCGCGAAGCAGGCGCGACTCGCGATGTGAATGTGCCAGACGGCGAAGTGTGGCGGTTTCACTTTCCGCCCGGCGTGGCGCATGCGTTCCGCAATACTGGGTCGCGTCCCTTTTTTCTTGTGTCGTTTAACACGCAGGCGCATGACCCTGCCGGCGGCGATGCCGTGCGCGATGTGCTGATCGAGCCTTAAGGCGGCCGTCTAACCCCGCCGCGCCAACCTATTGCGCCAATTTTTAACGAGACTATGGCCACTCCGCTTATCTATCTTGCCTCGGCATCGCCGCGCCGTAGTCAGTTACTGGCGCAGATTCGCGTGCCGCACACCGTCCGGCCGCTCGACTTAGACGAAAGTCGAGCCAGTAACGAATCGCCCGCCGCCTATGTGAGCCGGCTGGCCGCCGCGAAGGCGCAAGCAATGTGGGATCGTTTGCCTGCGAGCGAGCGGCTGCCGGTGCTGGGAGCGGATACGACCGTGGCGCTTGGCAGCGACATTTTTGGTAAGCCGCGCGACCGTGAGGAGGGCGTATCGATGCTGATGACGCTATCCGGCCGCACGCACGCCGTCTTTACCGCCGTCGCGCTGCGTACTCAGGCAAGCTGCGATGTGTGCCTCAGCGCCAGCGAAGTCACTTTCGGCATGCTTACCCAAGAGCAATGCGCGAGTTACTGGGAGTCGGGCGAGCCGCGGGACAAGGCCGGGGGTTACGCGGTGCAAGGGCTGGCGGCGGTGTTCATAACACGCATTGCCGGCAGCTATTCGGGAATTATGGGTTTACCGCTATTCGAAACGGCGCAATTGCTTAAACCGGTTTTGCCGGTGGATTGGCCGTATGCAACGACATTGGAGAAGACAGCGTGACGGCCGAAGTACTAATCAACGTGAGTCCGCGCGAAGTCCGCGCCGCGCTCCTCGAACAAGGCGTGCTGCAAGAGTTGTTGTTGGAGCGTGCCAATCATCGCGGGTTGATCAGCAACATATATAAGGGCAGGGTGTCGCGCGTGCTGCCGGGCATGCAGGCGGCGTTCATCGATATCGGGCTGGAGCGCGCCGCATTCCTCCATGTGTCCGACATCGTGCAACCTTCCGACGCCGAGTATGGCGATCAACCGCAAGATAACCCCGCCAAGACCGACAACATTCAAGCGCTAGTTGCGGAAGGCGGCGAGATCCTGGTGCAGGTGCTCAAGGATCCGCTCGGCACGAAAGGCGCGCGCCTCACGACGTTTATTACCGTTCCTTCGCGTTATCTGGTCTACATGCCCAAGGGCCATGGCGTCGGTATTTCGTCGCGCATAGAAGACGAGCCGGAGCGCCAGCGACTGCGCGAGGCAGTGCTTGGGTACATTCAACCCAACGAAGTTGGCGGCTACATCGTGCGGACGGCCGCGGAAGGCGCCACACCGGATGCGCTGCGCGCCGACATGATGTTTTTACAGAAGCTTTGGTCGGTGATAAGCGAGAAGACAGCCAGCGTTAAACCCGGGAGTTTGGTGCATGAAGATCTGCCGCTGACGCTGCGCGTATTGCGAGACATCGTCGTCAGCAAAGTCGAAAAGGTAAGCGTAGATCGATTATCCACCGCCGAACAAATGCAGGAATTCGCGCGCACGTTCATGCCGGACCTGGCGGATCGTATCGAACACTACACCGGTGATCGGCCGATCTTCGATCTGTACGGAGTGGAAGACGAGATTCAACGTTCACTGGATCGCAAAGTGCCGTTGAAGTCGGGCGGCTACATCATCCTCGATCAAACCGAAGCGATGACGACTATCGACGTCAACACCGGCGCCTATGTGGGTCACCGTAACCTGGAAGAAACGATTTTCCGCACCAACCTTGAAGCCGCGGTGGCGATCGCCCGTCAGCTGCGCCTCCGAAACCTAGGGGGCATCATCATCATCGACTTCATTGATATGCAGGAAGAGGAACACCGCAAGCAGGTGCGGCAGGCGCTCGAAAAGGCGCTCGAAGGCGATCATGCGAAAACGCATATTTCCTCCGTATCGCCGCTCGGTTTGGTCGAGATGACCCGCAAGCGCACGCGCGAAAGCTTGGAACATATTCTCTGCATGGCTTGTCCGATGTGTGAAGGCCGCGGTTTCGTTAAGACCAACGAAACGGTGTGCCTGGAGATCTTCCGCGAAATCTTGCGGCAGGCGCGGCAGTTTCAATACAAGGAGATGATGGTGTTGGCGCATCAAGATGTAATCGAGCGTTTGTTGGACGAGGAATCGGCGACGCTGGCGGAATTGGAGGTGTACACCCGCAAACCGATTCGCCTGCAAACCGAGGCCTTGTACAACCAAGACCAATACGATGTGGTGTTGATGTGAAGAAGAGTGCACTAGGCGCTAGCTACTAGGTTCTAGCTGGAAAAATCGTATGCAAGCAGTGTTTTATTTTCGTAGTTTGCCGCCGCTAACACTGAATTGGTTCATTCCTGCTCTGGCTAGCGCCTAGCAGCTGGTACCTAGCGCCTTCCCATGTCCCCCCGCCGTCGCAAACTTCTGAAGTTATTCGCCATAGCCGGCGGCGGCGTCATCGTTTTGCTGGCGGCCTTACTGATCGCGTTTCGCGTTGTCTTGGCGCGCGCGCCGGAGTATCGAGCGCAAGTGCAAGCATGGGTCAGTGCGCGAACCAAACTCGATATCGAATTCGCACGGATGGACGCACGCTGGCGTTTTTATGGCCCCGAGTTGGTGTTCGATGAAGCGGTAGTGCGTAGCGCAGATCGTAAGAGCAGTTACGTCCGTGCGCGCCGCGTCAGTTTGGGCTACGACATTTGGACGGCGATCGGTACGTTGCGTTTGGCGGCGGGTCGCTTGACCGTCGAGGCGCCCGAGTTGCAAGTTATTCGCACGCTAGAAGGTCGATTCGAAGTAGTCGGCCAAAGCGATCTGCCGGAGCGCGATCCCACCGACTCATTCGAACCCGACGCTATGCCTACCGGCCGGCTGCAAGTGGTCGATGCGCGCGTCAGCTTTCGCGATCTGAAAACGGGGCGCGGTCCATGGGTAGTGCCGAATGTAAGCTTTCGATTGCAGCGCTCCGGCAGCGAGTCGACGGTGGACGGCGCGGTGGAATTGCCGCCGTCGCTTGGCAAGTTACTGCGTTTCGATGCACATACCGAAGGGAAGTTCGCCGCAGCTAGCGATCTAGCGTGGCGATTCACGGTTGACGCCCAGGATTTAAATTTGGCCGGATGGGCCGAACTGGGGCCGGCGAATTCGCTGGTGCCGTCCGCAGGAGTCGGATCGTTCAAGATGTCGGGTGCTTTCCAAGGCGCGAACGTTAATGAGTTGGCTGCGCAAGTTCGATTCGACAAAGTCACGCTGGTCTTACCTAACTGGTCATTGTCGCTGCCTGCCGAAGCGCAATTGGATACACCACCTGCCGAACATACTGAAGCGAGCGAAGCCGCATCGGTTGCCGCTTCGGACATCGTCTCGACACTTGCAGCGGACGGTGCAGCGGATGAACAGCAACCCGCGGCCACCAAAGAAGTCGTTGCTGAAACGGCGCGCGGCAAAGAAACGTATAAGACGATCGCTTTCGAGTTGAAGATTGCGCATACGCTGCTGGACGGCCGCGACACGTGGAATCTACGCGTCGACAATCTGGAATTGTCGCGCGGCGATTCGGTATGGCGCGGAGCCACTGTGCAAGGTTCGGCGCAGCGCGATCGGCAAGCGGCGCTGCAGGTAAAGGCGTCGTTAGACGCGATCACATTGGAAAATGTTTGGCCGTTATTGGCCTACGCGCCGGAATCCGAGGCTATGGCGCAGTTGCGTGCGATGTCCGCCTCGGGAAAAGTGCAACAGTTGCAGGTGGAGTACGCGTACGACGCCAATAAGGCGGTGAAGTATGCGGTGGACGCCCGCTTCCAACAATTAAACGTCAAAGCTATCGGCAAGGTGCCGGGCATCGACAATTTTAGCGGTAGCGTTCACTTCGCCGATAGCGGCGGCCAAGTCGACTTGAATGTGCGCGACGGCGCGCTTTTGTTGCCGCGTCTTTTTCGCACACCCTTGCCGGTCGATCGCGTTACCGGTGCGCTGCGTTGGCAGCGTGAAGAGAACGGCTGGCGCATCAACTCCGATAATCTTGCAGTCGATACCGTCGATGGTCATGCACAAGCGACTATCGATATGTCGATGCCCAACGACGGTAGTTCCCCGCTGATCGATGCGAAAGCGGTGGGTAGTAATCTCAACGCGCGATCGGCACCTCGCTACATGCCTGCCGGTGTTATGGGTCGTGGTGCGCTTGACTGGCTTGATCGGGCGTTCACGGCCGGCACGGTGTCCACCGCCGCCCTTGAATTGCGGGGACCGTTACGCGCTTTCCCGTTTCGCAAGAACGAAGGCCTGTTTCTGATTAAGGCGCATATCGAAGGGCTAACGCTCGACTATCAGCCCGGCTGGACGCCGGCAACGCAACTGGTGATCGACGCGGAGTTTCGCAATCAAGGAATGACGGCCATCGTTCGCAGCGCCGATGTGAACGGCATGCTCGTTAAGTCCGCCACCGGGAAATTTCTTGATTTCCGGACGCCGGAGTTATTGCTGGAAGCCAATGTCGAAGGCAACCTATCGCAGGCGCTGCCCTATTTACAGCAAAGCCCCATCGGTCCTTCGCTTGGAAAACCATTCATGGCGCTGGAAGCGCAAGGCGCGATACGCTCGACGGTAAAGTTCGCTCTGCCTCTAAAACATACGGACCGACGGCAGTTGTTTGTGGATGCGCGCATCGACGATGCGACTGTGGGCCTGAAAGGCTTGCCGCAGCGTGCGACGCGCGTTGGCGGCAAAGTGACGGTGGAAGATCACGCGGTCAAATCCATCGCGCTAAACGGCGAGTTCTTGCAGGGTCCGCTTACTGTAACCGGTGGAGTCGAGGGGCGTTACACCGGCGCCGGCGCAGGTTTGCAGTTGCAAGCGCAAGGCAGAGTATCCGGTGTGCAGCTGGCTGAGTTGCTCCATCTACCGTCGTCAGTGCCGATGAGCGGTACCATGCAGTGGCAACTCAGCGGCAGCATCCCGCGCCACGATCCGAACGAGCCGTCTCAGCCGCGCGCTACGGTTACCTCCGACGGCATAGGTTTGGCGCTTGGTTTACCGGAGCCGATCGGAAAGAGCGCCGAGCAAGAGCGCGCGCTGAGCTTCAATATCGAAACGCCAATGGAAGATGCGCTGCTAGTCCGTGTTGCATTTGGCAAGGCACGTGCTTTGGCGAGACTTGAAAACCGCAATGACGAATGGCGGTTAGATCGTGCTGGGTTGCGTGTCGATGGGCAAGCGGCGTCGCTGCCCGCGCACGAGGGACTGCGCATAGAAGGCGGTGTCGAGCGCTTCGTGCTGGACGACTGGCTCAAGATCAAAAGCGATCGCGCCGGCGGTAGACCGATTTCCGATTACTTGCGCGCGGCCAACGTCAACGTCGGCGAGTTTGGGTTGTATGGATACAGCTGGAAAAATGTGCGCGGTATTTTGCAGGCAGAGAAGGCTGCATGGCGCGTCGACGTCGTCAGCGACGACATCACCGGTCAGTTGCAAATTCCATTTTCGTTCGACGGCGGTACACCTTTGGAGCTTGCTTTAAGCAAGCTCGATATCGGCGAGCGTGCCGGCGGCGGTCCGGCTACGCATACCGATCCGCGCGATCTGCCGGCTTTGCGCGGCCGCGTCGATGAGTTGCAGTTATCCGGTCGTCCTGCGGGCATGTTGCGGTTCTCGCTGGAGAAGATGCCTCGCGGCGTCAAGCTCGGCAATTTCGAGTTGCGCGGCTCGTCATTCACCGTCAATGCGCATGGCGATTGGTTGATGCCCGAGCAAGGAAGCGACGTCCAAACACGGTCCTCGCTGACACTCGACATTACTAGCACCGACGCGCGGGAAACCTTGCGCGCTTTCAACTATCACGACGTGGTCGAAGCCAAGCGCGCAAACGTGCATGCGGTGCTCAAGTGGCCGGGCGGGCCCGACGAGCACATGCTAGGGCGTGCCGACGGCACCGTTATGCTCGAAATGGCCGACGGACAATTACTGGGGTTGCAACCCGGGGCAGGAGGTCGTGTATTAGGCCTCATGAGTTTGTCGGCGTTGCCGCGCCGTATGTCGTTGGACTTTAGCGATGTCACCGACAAAGGTTTGAGCTTTGACAGCATTCATGGCGACTTCGAACTCAGAAATGGCGATGCGTTCACGCAGAATCTGTTGTTGCGCGGGCCGGCGGCGGAGATCGGCGTCGTCGGTCGCACCGGTTTCGGAACGCGCGATTACGATCAAACTGCGATTGTGACCGGCGATCTCGGTGGGTCTTTAGGCGTGGCCGGTACCGTGGTTGGGGGTCCCGTTGTCGGTGCGGCGTTGCTCTTGTTCTCGCAAATATTCAAGGAGCCGCTCAAGGGCGCAACGCGCGGCTACTATCACATCACCGGACCTTGGGATGATCCCAAGGTCGAGCAGATCGATAAGTCCGCAGCCGGGCAAGCGGCTGAGGCAGCGCAAAAATCTCTATCTAATCGAGCAACTCCATGACGCTTGCAGCAGTTATTCAAATGACTTCGACCGCCAGTGTCGACGAAAATCTTGCATCGGCGCGCGAGTTGATTGGGCGGTCGGTGCAGCAGGGCGCGCAGCTTGCTGTGCTGCCCGAAAACTTTGCCATCATGGGCAAGCGCGAATCGGAAAAGTTAGCTGTCTCGGAAGCGGATGGCGAAGGGCCGATTCAAGCATGGTTGGCGCAGACCGCCCGCGAATTGAAAGTCTGGATTGTCGGCGGCACGATTCCTTTGCGCTCGCCGGAGCCCGAGCGCGTCGCGGCGGCTTGTTGTGTTTTCAACGCCGACGGCGACCGCGTGGCACGTTACGACAAAATCCATTTGTTCGATGTCGATGCTCGAGCGGCGGATGCATCCGGCAAGGCTGAGCGTTATCGCGAGTCGGCGACCATCGTGCCCGGCGAAAGTGTTGTCGTGGCCGATACGCCAATCGGCAAGTTGGGACTGTCCGTGTGTTACGACTTGCGGTTCCCTGAATTGTTTCGCGCCATGCAGGCCCAAGGCGCGCAAGCATTGAGCATTCCTGCGGCTTTCACGGTGCCGACCGGCGAAGCGCATTGGGAGGTATTGATGCGTGCGCGAGCTATCGAGAATCTATGTTACGTGTTGGCGCCCGCACAAGTTGGCCGGCATGCAAACGGCCGCGAGACCTACGGCAATAGTTTGATTGTCGATCCATGGGGTGTGGTACTTGCGCGTGTCGACGGCGGCGAACCGGGTTTTGCGTGCGCGCAAATCGATTTGGATGCGCAGCATGAAATTCGCAACCGGTTTCCGGCATTGGCACATCGGCGCGTTAAGGCATCATGACACGACGTTTACCGCAGAGCAGGTGCTATGGGTTGACGCTGCCGGAAACCTTGGCGGCGCTTCTGGCTTTCGGCGTTGTAGTGTTGAGCGTCGTCACGGTGCATTTGGAACGCGTACGCGCGGCACCCGGCATCGCGTTGCGCGAGGAGGCGCAGCGGCTGGCGCAGGAACTGGCCATCAAGATTCGCGACACACGCGGACTCAATGTGCACTATGAAGACGCGGTGGGCGTGGTCTGCAACCGCGACCTGTCGCGCAAGAGTCCGCAAGTCATTGCCAACAACGACCTTGCATGTTGGCAAAGCCGCGTCGGCGAGCGATTGCCGAACGGCGAAGGCGCGATTACCAGCGATACCAGCTCTATACCGCCGGCGTACGTCGTGACAGTCAGTTGGTCGCAGCCCGGCGCCCGCGGCGCTTCGTATTTACTGCGTGTCGATAAACCCGCCAACACTTCTCCTCCCGTTTCACGGGGGAACGTTGGCACGGGAGCATCCGCAGACGTTAGGGCAGAAACGACCGCCGCAAAATAGCGAGTCGATGACGACTATAGATCTATAAATTAGGTGCGTGCGGCAGGTCGTAACTCGCGCGGCAGACTAAAGACAACGTGCTCTTGCTGGCCGGGCGCTTCCACGGCAAATTCGCCGCCCCATTCGCGCAAGCGTGCGACGACGCGTTGTACCAGTACTTCCGGAGCGGATGCGCCGGCAGTCACTCCGACGGCGTGTTTGCCGCTCAGCCATTCGCGTTGAATGTCTTCCGGCCCGTCGATCAAATAGCCGGGAATACCGACTTTTTCGGCAATTTCACGCAGGCGGTTGGAGTTGGAGCTGGCCGGCGAACCGACCACCAGAATGACGTCGCAGCTTTTTGCCAATTGCTTTACCGCGTCTTGACGGTTTTGCGTGGCGTAGCAAATGTCTTCTTTGCGCGGGCTATCGAGATCCGGATATTTTGCTTTCAACGCGGCTACGACGCGCTGCGTGTCATCCACCGACAAAGTCGTTTGTGTCACAAACGCCAAACGCGACGGATCGCGGATCTCGATCTTGTCGACATCGCGTTCCGTTTCGACCAATACGATGCGTCCCCCGTAGGAGGTATCGAATTGGCCCATGGTCCCCTCGACTTCGGGGTGCCCTTCATGGCCGATCAAAATAACTTCTCGGCCTTCGCGCGAATAGCGGCTGACTTCCATGTGCACCTTGGTGACCAGCGGGCAAGTAGCGTCGAACACACGCAAGCCCCGGCGCTTCGCCTCGTCTTGCACGGCCAACGAGACGCCATGTGCGCTGAAGATGACTGTCGCATCTGCGGGCACTTCGTCGAGTTCGTCAACGAAGATCGCGCCGAGGTTACGCAGGCGATCGACCACAAAGCGGTTGTGAACCACTTCGTGCCGTACATAGATCGGTGCGCCGAACAATTCGATGGCACGCTCGACGATGTCGATGGCGCGATCGACTCCGGCGCAAAAGCCGCGCGGATTAGCCAGCAGAATTTTCATGCTTGCTCTTCTCTCGTTTCTCGCGACCGCTTTCCAAAAACGCGTCCCATAGCAGACAACCGGCGCCGATGGTAATCGCCGAATCCGCGACGTTAAAGGCGGGAAAGTACGCGTTGTCCCAGTGCACGAAGATGAAATCGATTACATGACCCAGCCAGACTCGGTCAATGACGTTGCCGAGCGCTCCGCCCAAGATCAGCGAAAGGCCGACCGCCAGGATGGTTTGCTCGGGAGTACGAATGCGGCGCAACCACATCATTAGTACTGCGCTGACGATTACCGCCAGCGCGATAAAGAACCATCGCTGCCAGCCGCCGGCGTTCGCAAGCATGCTAAAGGCGGCGCCGGTATTTTGCAGATGCGTCAGCTTGAGCACCGGCAGGAGATCGATGCTGTCGTACAGTTCCAACGATCGAGTGACCATCGCTTTGGTAATCTGATCGAGCAGAATCACGAAGAACGATAGCCACAGCCAATTGCTTGCGCCTCGCGTGGGCGTGAACTGCAGCTTGGCCATGCGGGAGGTGGTGCTCGCCCATTCTTTAGGAGTGTCGTTCTTAGACATGATGTCGAAGCTCGCCGGAACCGTCGATGTTGGTGATGCAGCGCTCGCACAATTCCGGATGCGCCGGGTGCCTGCCTATGTCGTTGCGCTTGTGCCAGCAACGTCCGCACTTCGCATTCTCGGAGGCTCGCGCCAGTATCCAGATTTGATTGGCGTCGCTTGCTTCTGCCGCCACCGCTTCCGCTGGGCGCTTATCCGCCGGATGCAGAGTCGCAGCGGACGTAATTAACGCAAAACGCAATTCGTCGCCGAGTTGCTGGACGATGTCGTACAAAGCCGCCGCGCAGTAAACCGCCACTTCCGCATCGAGCGGCGCGCCGATAGCGCCCGCCACGCGCAGCTTTTCCAGCTCACGCGATACCGCGCTGCGCACTTCCAGTACTTTTTCCCAATCGATGTGCGGCCGTTCTTGTGCGCCTGCCGGAAATTCAACCCAGCGACTTAAGAAGACGGATTCGGCTTTTTCGCCCGGTAGAAACTTCCAGATTTCTTCCGCGGTGAAGGAGAGAATCGGCGCCAACCATCGCGCCATGGCGTGCACGATGTAGTACATGGCCGTTTGTGCGGAGCGCCGTGCAACGTTCGTTGGTTGCAGCATGTACATGCGGTCCTTGATCACATCGAGGAAGAAACCGCCCATGTCCACACTGCAGAAGTTATGGACCTTTTGATAAATGACATGGAATTCGTACTGGCGATAGGCCTCGAGAAGCTCATTCTGCAGCTGTTGCGCGCGCCAAAGCGCCCAACGGTCCAAGGCAACCAGATCTTGCACCGGCACCAGATCCTTTTGCGGATCGAAGCCGGCCAGATTGCCGAGCAGAAAGCGCGTGGTGTTGCGCACGCGTCGATACGACTCGGAAACCCGCTTTAGGATTTCATCCGACAAACTCATCTCGTTGGCGTAATCGGTAGCGGCGATCCATAGACGCAGCACATCCGCGCCGGACGAATTGACAATCTTTTGCGGTGCGATGACATTGCCCAACGACTTGGACATCTTTCGGCCCTTGTCGTCGACGGTGAAGCCGTGCGTCAGCACCGCGCGATAGGGCGCATGATTGTGAATCGCAACCGACGTCATCAATGAACTCATGAACCACCCGCGGTGTTGGTCTGAGCCTTCCAAGTACAAATCGGCGGGCACCGTCATCTCCGGCCGCAACTTCGCTAAGCAATGGTTGAGTGCGCCGGAATCGAACCACACGTCCATGATGTCGGTGACCTTCTCATAGTTGGCGGCTTCGTCGCCCAATAATTGCTTCGCATCCAAATCGAACCAGACATCGATGCCGTCCTTTGCGACCAAATCGGCCACTCGTTCCAGCAGCTCTGCCGATCGCGGATGAAGTTCGCCGGTGTTCTTATGCGTGAACAGCGCGATGGGTACGCCCCAAAATCGTTGTCGCGAAATACACCAGTCCGGCCGATCGGCGACCATGTTGCCGATGCGGCTCTCGCCCCAGGAAGGCATCCACTTCACCTTGCCGATTTCGTGCAGCGCGGTCTGCCGCAGCTTTGCTTGGTCCATGCTGATGAACCATTGCGCCGTTGCGCGGAAGATCACCGGTGTTTTATGCCGCCAGCAATGAGGATAGCTGTGGCGCAGAGAGGTCTGCTTGAGCAAGCGTCCGCGTTCTTGCAACACTTCGATGACATGCTTGTTCGCATCGAATACCTTCTCACCCGCGAACAACAGCGTGCCTTCGACAAATCGGCCGTCGCTGCCGACGGGGTTGTCGACCGCAAGCTTGTATTTCAGACCGACGGCAAAGTCTTCTTGACCGTGGCCCGGGGCCGTATGAACCGCACCGGTGCCGGCGTCGGTGGTGACGTGGTCGCCGAGAATGACCGGCACCGTGCGTTCGTAGAACGGGTGCGATAATTTCACGCCCTCGAGCGCGGATCCTTTGACGGTCGCAACAGTGCGCGAGTTTTCGATGCCGGCACGTTGCAACACTGCGTTCGAAAGCTCCACGGCAAGCACCAAGTGTTCGCTGCCGGTGTCGATCAACGCGTAGTGCATCTCCGGATTGAGCGCCACGGCCTGATTGGCTGGCAGCGTCCAAGGCGTTGTGGTCCAAATGACAATGTTCGCTTGCGATGCGATAGGGGAGGTGCCGAATCTTGTCGCCAGGTCTTTGGTATCCGCGACCGCGAATCGAACATCGATTGCGGGCGACGTTTTGTCCTCATACTCGACCTCGGCTTCGGCCAGCGCCGACCGACAATCCAAACACCAATGCACCGGCTTTGCGCCCTTGTAGATATGGCCATTGCGCAGGATTTGCGCGAGCGCTCGCAGCTGTTCGGCTTCGTACTGCGGCAGCATCGTTAGGTAAGGATTTTGCCAATCGCCCATTACGCCTAGGCGAATGAAGTCGGCGCGTTGCGTATCCACTTGCTCTTGGGCGTATTGCCGGCAGGCTTGGCGGAAGGCACGCGGATCGAGCGCCTTAACTTCCTTGCCGCGCGTCTTTTCGATTTGATGCTCGATCGGAAGACCATGACAGTCCCACCCGGGGATGTAAGGAGCGTCAAACCCATCGAGCGTGCGCGATTTGACGACGATGTCTTTCAGTACTTTGTTGATCGCGTGGCCCAAGTGAATCGGGCCGTTTGCATACGGCGGCCCGTCCGGAAGAATGAACGTCGGGCGGCCCTTGGCTGCGGCGCGCAACTTAGCGTAAATCTTGTTGTCGTCCCACCACTTCAATAGTTCGGGCTCGCGGCGCGCGAGATCGGCTTTCATCGGAAAGTCGGTAGCGGGAAGATTGATAGTGTGTTTGTAGTCAGCCATATCCGGTCGTCATTAATATCTCGCGCGCTTGCCGCGCATCCACTTTCATCTGCACAACCATTTCGTCCAGATTCGGAAATTTCAACTCATCGCGCAGCCGCGCAACGAAGTCCACGTGTAAATTCTTACCGTATAGGTTGCCGGCGTAGTCGAACACATGCGCTTCGAGCAATGGCTCGCTGCCGTTAACGGTGGGGCGCGTACCCAGGCTCGCGACGGCCGGTGCGGCGTTCAATCCGGCGCCCGTGACGCGCACAGCAAAGATGCCGGTCATCGGAATGGTGCGCCGATGAAGCCGCAAGTTGGCGGTCGGAAATCCCAGCGTACGGCCCAGCTGTTGGCCGGCGATTACTTTACCGGACATGCGGTAGGGTCGCCCGAGGAATTTCGCCGCGCGCGGCAGATCGCCCGCAGCCAGGGCATCCCGCACCAGCGAACTGCTGACGCGCACTCCATCCACGAGATAAGGCGCCATTTCGTCCACGCCGAAACCGAATTGCGGGCCCAGCTCGCGCAACAGAGCAGTATTGCCTTGGCGTGCGTGCGCAAAGCGAAAATCGTTGCCGACAACGATCCAACGCACGCCGAGGCCGTCCACAAGAATGTCTTTAACAAACGATTGCGGCGTGACTTCTTGCATGCGTGCATCGAACCGCACGCAGATCATCCGATCGATCGGATACGCCGCCAAGTTGTTGAACTTTTCGCGAAAGCGGCTCAAGCGGGCCGGAATGACGGCCCCTGGGCGTCGGCTCGACAAAAATTCCAACGGACTGGGTTCGAAGCACATTACTGCGGCAGGCACATTCAATCGGCCCGCGTGTTGCCGCAGTGTGCGTAACATGGCTTGATGACCGAGATGCAGACCGTCGTAGTTGCCGATGGTCAGCACGCAACCCCGATGCCGGGGCCGCAGATTGTGTAAACCCCGCACCAACTGCATCGTTTTAGAACCCTGTCTCCGCCGAATCGATTAAACAAGAAGGCGAATTATAGGGGAGATCACAGCGACGCCGACTTATGGGCGCGGAAATGTTCGACCCGTGCCCCGCATAGCCATAATGCAGCGAAATAAACGGCTCCGCCGCCTGTGACGCAAGCGGCTAAGCGCCATACTCGCGTCCAGGTCGGCAGATCCAGCCAGAGCTCCGTGCCGCCGCTGAAATAGAGGAGGCAGGCGCCCATCGCGACATTGGCCAACACGATGCGCAAAATGAGCGCCGGCCAGCCCGATAGAGGCGTAAAGACCCCGCTGGATTTCAGCCCTCGATACAGCGAGTACGCGTTGATGATGGCGCCCACGGCGTTGGTTAGAGCGAGCGCAATATGCAATCCCGGTGTATTGATGTTGCCGGTGACATATGCGACGAGAACGAAAAGTAAATTCAGTCCCATGGTCACGCCTAACGACCACATCGCGATGCGCATCGGCGTGCGCGTGTCTTGGCGCGCGTAGTAACCCGGAGCCAGCACCTTGATCAAACTCCATCCCAAGAGAGCGAAGGCGTAGCCCATCAATGCCCAGCGTGTCATCAGTACGTCGTTCGCGCTGAATTGACCATAGTGAAAGATCGCGACAGTTAGCGGTCCGGCAATTACGAACAACGCGACGGAGGCGGGCACGACTATTAAAACAAGCAATCGCAGCGCCCAATCGAGAGTGGTATTAAAGCGTTCCGCCGACTGTTCGGCGTGATGTCGCGAGAGACTGGGCAAGATAATCGTGGCGAGCGCAATGCTGAAAACGCCCAGCGGAAACTCCACCAGTCGATCTGCGTAATAGAGCCACGCGACGCTGCCGGTGGAAAGCAGCGTTGCGATCGATGAACTTAGCAGCACGCTGAACTGCCCCATCGACGAGCCTAAAATGGCGGGAATCATCAGCGTGCCGATCCGCCGCACACCTTCATGTCGCCAGTGAAATCGCGGTCGTCGCAACAGCCCGAGTTTCAACATGGGCGGAATCTGCATCGCAAGCTGAATCACGCCGGCCACAAACACACCGATTGCCAGCGTTACTCCCGGACTCTCCGTGTGCGGCGCAATCCATACCGCAAACACGATGGCGGTGAGATTGAGCGCCACCGAAGTGAACGCAGGAATACCGAATTGTCCATAGCTATTGAGAACGCCGCCGGCTAATGCTGTCAGCGAAACGAATAGCAGGTACGGGAACGTCCAGCGCAGCATTTCCGTTGCCAGGGAGAATTGCTCCGCGCTGTCGCTAAATCCCGGCGCCAAAACCACAATGACGAGCGGCGCGAGAATCACGCCTAATCCGGTAACCCCTACCAAAACGGTAGCTAATGTTCCGGCGGCGCTGTCGACCAACTGACGCACTTCGTCGTGTGATTTGCGCGACTTGTACTCGGAAACGACCGGCACGAACGCCTGGCTGAACGCACCTTCGGCAAAGAAACGACGCAATGTATTGGGAATTTGATTGGCGACTAAAAACGCATCCATTAGCCCAGTGCCGCTCGGAAACATCCATGCGTAAGCCATGTCGCGCATCAGGCCGGTGACGCGAGAAATGAGGGTCAAAAAGCCGACGTAACTGGTTTTTTTTAGAAAACCGCGGCTCATGCAGAGTAGCGCCGGCGGCGGGGGAGGAGTGCGGTATTCATGTGGCGGGGCATGTTAGTGGTTATGGGCCCTGGGCACTAGGTTCTGGGCGGCAGCCAGAAATCGGAATTCTGACTCAGTTATGCTGCCTATCGCCTAGAAACTGGCGCCTAACGGCTTATTCCGCTTGCCTTTGCCGTCCGCCATCGGCAGAATTCGCGCCTCATTTTTCCGCCCCTGGAGCCTGGTCTGTGGCCAATATTAAGTCAGCCGAGAAACGCGCTAAACAAGCGGTCAAGCGCCGCGCGCACAACATGGCGGCTCGTTCGAGCATGCGTACGGCTATCAAGTCGGTACAGGCGGCCGTTAAGTCCGGCAGCAAGGACACCGCTGCTACCGAGTTCAAGGCTGCGGTACCGCTCATCGACGCCATGGTTAACAAGGGCATTATCCATCGCAATGCCGCTGCTCGGTACAAGAGCAACTTGAACGCACGCGTTAAGGCGCTGGCGACCGCCAAGTAAGAGTAGCTGGTAGGCGCTAGTTTCTAGCCGCTAGCCAGAATAAGAAAAGCCGGGCAATGCCCGGCTTTTTTATTTCTTGCGCTTGGCGGCCTGAGCGCGGGGTGAAGAAGGACGCTTGGTAGTTTTGGCGCGCGTGGCTTTTTTCTTGGCCGCCTTTTTCTTCGGCTTTTTCTTGGCTGTCGTTACTTTGGTCGTAGCTGTGCCGATAGTTTTGGCTGTCGGTTGTGATGTCGTCTCTGCCTGCGCCTGGTCGGCTTCGGCTTGCTCCGCTTCCACTTCGGCGGCTCTTTTTGCTTCCAAGCGCTTCATGATGGCTTGAGCGAGCTCCTGCGTGCCTTGGCGCGCAATGCCGGAAATACGGAACACCGGACCGCTCCACTTGAAGCGCCGCAGAATGTCCTTGCAGCGTTTCTCCGCTTCTTCGGGCGGCAAGAGATCTAGTTTATTAAGCACCAGCCAGCGTTCTTTTTCGCCCAATGCGGCGTTGAATTTCTTTAGCTCGCCGACAATGGAGCGCGCATCCTTGACCGGGTCGGCATCCGGGTCCAACGGTGCGATATCGACTAAGTGCAGCAAAATGCCGGTGCGTTGCAGATGCTTTAGAAAGCGAATGCCGAGGCCTGCGCCTTCTGCGGCGCCTTCGATTAATCCCGGAATGTCGGCCATCACGAAGCTGCGGCCTATGCCCACCGACACCACGCCCAGGTTGGGATGCAGGGTAGTGAAGGGATAGTCGGCGACTTTGGGCCGAGCGGCGGAAACCGCACTAATAAGCGTGGATTTGCCGGCGTTTGGTAAACCCAGTAATCCCACGTCGGCAATCAGCTTGAGTTCCATGCGTAGCTCACGCGCTTCGCCGGGCAGTCCCGGCCCGCTCTTGCGTGGGGTGCGGTTGGTGCTGGTCTTAAAGCGGGTGTTACCCCAGCCGCCTTTGCCGCCTTTGGCGACGATCACACGTTGTCCGACAACCGTGAGATCGGCCATTTGCTCTTGGGTGTTGGAGTCGTAGACCACCGTGCCCACCGGCACCGAGACCTCCAAATCGCCGCCGCACGCGCCGGTGCAATCGTTGCCGCTGCCGGCCGTTCCATGCGGTGCGCGGTAAGTACGTTGAATACGAAAATCCGCGAGGGTGTTGATGCCGGCTGCGGCGATTACATAGACGCTGCCGCCGTCGCCGCCATCGCCACCGTCCGGGCCGCCGAACGGGATGAATTTTTCGCGCCGAAAGCTCGCGCAACCGCGTCCACCGTTGCCGGCTTGGACTTTGACGATGGCTTCATCGACGAATTTCATGAGGAGACTCTAGTAGCTAGTGGCTAGCCAGAAACGCAAAAGCCCCGCCATCGCGGGGCTTTTGCAGTGGAAGGCGCTGCAAAAATTACTTGGTCGATACGCTGACGTAAGTGCGTTGATCCACGCCTTTCTTGCGGAATTCGACGCGGCCATTGATCAGCGCAAACAACGTGTGATCGGTGCCGATGCCTACGTTTTCGCCGGCGCGGAATTGCGTGCCGCGCTGGCGAACCAAAATGTTGCCTGCGACAACGGCTTCGCCGCCGAACTTCTTCAAACCCAGTCGTTTCGACTCTGAGTCGCGGCCGTTCTTAGTACTGCCGCCTGCTTTTTTGTGTGCCATGGCTAGGACTCCAAGAAATGTAGGGTTAAGCGCCGACGATGCCGGTCACTTTCACTTCGGTGTAGTGCTGGCGATGCGTGCCTTGACGCAAGTAGTGCTTGCGGCGCCGGAATTTAACGATCGTGACTTTATCGCTCTTGCCGTGGCTTTCCACGGTGCCGGTGACTTTGCCGCCGGCTATATAAGGAGCGCCCAGCGTCACTTTGTCGCCGTTGGCGACCAGCAACACTTGATCGAATTCGACTTTCGCACCGGCTTCGGCATCGAGTTTTTCGATGCGAACGACGGCGCCTTCGCTGACGCGATACTGTTTTCCACCCGTGGCTATGACGGCATACATCGTCTGGAACTCCGCGACCGGGAGGGTCCCGGTTAAAAGGGCGCAGAGTTTACGGTCCGGATGGGCTCCGGGCAAGACCAAAACTCCTACTTTTGAGCGACTTTCGGCTACCATTCCGGGGCTTTGAGCCCTTAAGACTAGAACAACCTCACACCCGATGACCATCGACGCGATTAAGCAACTGGTAGCCGACGATCTCAAGGAAGTAGATCAGGTGATCCGCCGCCGCCTGGCCAGCGACGTGGTTTTGGTAAACCAGGTGGCCGAACACATTATCGGTGGGGGCGGCAAGCGCCTACGTCCCCTGGTTGTAGTGGTTGCGGCCCGCGCCTGTGGCTATGGGGGCTCCCGCCACGCCGAGGCA
>Ga0315910_10001779_pt1 | contig 19511 bp, 10 predicted proteins | sample EdamamesoilMG_FD_204470 | JGI IMG/M metagenome (GOLD analysis project Ga0315910, IMG submission 204470) | Garden soil microbial communities collected in Santa Monica, California, United States - Edamame soil | ecosystem: Environmental > Terrestrial > Soil > Garden | place: USA: California...
GCGATCGGCCACGTGCGCTACTCCACCGCGGGTGAGACGCATGTCAAAAACGCACAGCCGCTGGCGGTGGACTACGCGCTGGGCTCGCTGGCAGTCGGGCACAACGGCAACTTCACCAACTACGAAGAGCTGCGCGAAGAGCTCGAACGCCAGGGTTCGATCTTCCAATCCACGAACGACAGCGAAGTGCTGGTGCATTTGGTGGCGCGCGCAGCGGAGACCAACGCGGTCGATCGCGTGGCCTCTGCGCTCGCGCGCGTGCGCGGCGCCTTCAGCTTGCTCTTTCTCACCAACCGCGAGCTGATCGCGGTGCGCGACCCGCACGGGTTTCGTCCGCTCTCCATCGGCAAGCTCAAGGACGCCTGGGTGTTCGCCTCCGAACCCACCGCCTTCGATCTGATCGCCGCCGAATTCGTGCGCGACGTGGAGCCCGGCGAGATGGTCGTCGTCAGCGACGCGGGCGTCAAAAGCTATCGGCCCTTCGCGACCATCGGCCGCAAGATGTGCATCTTCGAGTACATCTACTTCGCGCGGCCCGACTCGGAGCTCGAAGGCCTCAGCGTGTACGAGACGCGAAAGCGTTTGGGCGAAACGCTCGCGCGCGAGCAGCCGGCCGCGGCCGATCTCGTCATCGCCGTACCGGACAGCGGCGTACCGGCCGCGCTCGGATATGCGCAGGCTGCCGGCGTGCCGTTCGAGCTCGGCTTGATCCGCAGCCACTACGTCGGTCGCACCTTCATCGAACCGCAGTCGTCGATCCGACACTTCGGCGTGCGTCTCAAGCTCAATCCTCTGCGCCACGTGCTGAAAGATAAGCGCGTGATCGTCGTCGACGACTCCATCGTGCGCGGCACGACCAGCCGCAAGATCGTCAAGATGCTGCGCGACGCGGGCGCCAAGGAGGTGCACATGCGCATCTCGTCGCCACCTACGCGCTGGCCCTGCTTTTACGGCATCGATACCCCATCTCGGGCCGAGCTGATCGCATCCAACCACAGCATCGAAGAGATCGCCCGCTATCTCACCTGCGACACGCTCGGCTACCTCAGCCTCGAAGGTTTGCACGCAGCGATACCCGGACCTGGGTTCTGCGATGCGTGCTTCAGCGGCGAGTACCCGGTCCCGTTCTCCACACAGTCGAACCACCGTCGCCAGCTCGAGCTAATCCTGTAGAACGCGAAAGAGCTGTCTTGTGGCTGGTTGCTCGCCAAAGAGCGCTGAAGTCCGGCCGAATCGGGCTGCAAATTTCGTGTAGGTGCGCCATGGTGTGTCCCATGCTTGCGCAAAGCCCCTTCCACCTCAGTCCCGTGCGGCTCCAGCACCGGCGCTCCGTCGCAGGTCTGTTGACGCTCCTCGTGTGTCCACTGTCGCTCGTGCCCCTCCAAGCGTGTAAGCGCCAGGGTGAAGAGACAGCCAGCGCCAGTGCCACGGACGAAAGCAGCCGGCCGCTCTCCGATCTCGAGCTGCCGGTGTCGCTGCGCAATCGCGACAACGCGCCGACCGATGCGCACCAGCTCGAGGCGACGCCCGAGCAACTGCGCGTCAACGGGACCAAGGTGATCGCCCTCCAGAAAGGCGTCGTCCCGCCCGAGGAGCTGCGAGATGGGGTGATCCCCAAGCTCGAAACGCAGCTGCGCAGCCAGAATCACGCGACGCTCGCGCTGCGCCTCGCCGCGATCATCCCGTACGAGACCACCGCGTTGATCCTCAACTCCGCCAAGCAAGCAGGCGTCAGGAACGCGGCGTTCCAAGTGCGCGAGACCGGCAACAGCACCAAGACCGGCTGGCTCTACGTCGAGAACTACGTGATGAGCTCGCGCGCGGATGACGTGCCTCCCATCGAGGCCGTCAGCGCCAAGAGCTGGGATGCGTTCACGTCGCGCTGGAAAGCCATCACCGACGCGTGCAAGAGCGCCGCCAGCGGCAACTGCGCCTATGCCGACTCCAACTTCGCCAAAGGCGGCACGCTCAAGATCGAGCTGCACACCTCCGGTCGCGGCCTCAACATCAACTTCTTCCGCCGCGGTCTGACGCCCGCCCAAGAGCACCAAGAAGAAGTCAAACGCACCAAAGAGCTGGCGAAGAAGAAAGAGCAGTTCCTGCAGGGCCACATGAGCCACGAAGAGATGGTGGAGTACCTGCTGCTCGGCGATCCCTCGACACAGGCGCTGTTCCAGTTCCGTTACGTCGAAGCGCTCTCATCACCGTCCGCGATGACCGGCACGATGGCGCCTTTGTGCCACCAGGAACGCTGCGGCGTCTTGGTCGCGGCCGACACCATCTCGCCGATGGTGCGCGTGGTCAGCTTGATGGGGGCGGCGTTCCCCGACGGCACGCTAGCGCCGGCGTACGCCTTCGAGATGCCTTGGACCAAGCGCCCGGTGCCCACCGGGCTGCCCGAGTGGGCGGCGCGCGAGCTCGAGAAGAACGAGCTGCTGCAGGGCAAGCTGAGCGCAAAGAAGTAGCGAGCAGGCCTCCTGAAACCCGACCAAGCCCGCGGCAGCGCGACACGCGCAGCGCGGGCTTGCCATTCCGTCGTGCTCGATCTCAGGCGCGCTCGACCGCGACAGGCTCCACATCCAACGGCAGCTGCGGAACCTCCCGAGCGAGCTGCCACGACTCGACCGGCCAGCAGCGCCACGCCTCGCGGTGCAGAACACGCAGACTCTCAGCGTCCTCGGACAACGCCTTACGCTCGGCCTCCGACAACGCCGCTGGGCCTACGCGCAGCGCACGCTTCTGCAACCGGACCAACTCGAGCCGCGCACGATCGAGCTCCGTAGCGCCCTCCTGCGGCTTGCCCGCCTGCAGCTTCTTGAGCTGAGCGGTGAGCAGCAGCGGATCGAGCACCAGGTCGCGGAAGCGCGCGGCTTCGTCGGCCTTGGTGAGCGCTTGCATGTCGTTGGCGCGCAAGAGCAGCTCGTCCGGCGCGACCTCGCTCGGCACGGCGAAGATGCCCGTGCGCGCGATGAGCTCGCCGATGCGCACGCTGGAGACCGCCAGCACGATCGGGATCGACAGCGTGAGCGGCAGCCAGATCGGCGCGAGCCACAGCAAGAGCCCGGGGGCCGCGAGCGCCAAGCTCGCAGCGGTCACCAAACCCAGCACAGTCGAGAAAACCTCGCCGCGCGCCAGCTGGCTGAACTTACCGCGCCCGCGGCGGCGCTGAGCGCCCCAGCGCACGGCGCTGCCAGTGATGATCGAGAACACGATTCGCGTGTGGTGCACCATCAGGAGCGGTGCGAGCAGAGACCCCAGCGCGAGCTCGCACACGCCGCTGAGGATCACGCGCAGGGCGCCGCCGTGAGCGGCACGCTGCTCGGGCTGCACGAGCGTCGCGAGCACGCCCAAGATGCGCGGCCCGAGCAAGAGAGCCGCCGTCGCGAGCGTGACCGGCAGCGCGATGGCAGCCGGCACGAGCGGGCCTGTGGAGGTCACGGCCAGCACCGCGCCGATCAGCGTGAAGCAGAGCCAGGCCGGCCCCGCGAGGTACGCGCCCGCGCCCACCCACATGTGCAGGCGGCTCATGGGCTTGAAGCCCTCGGCCAACGCGACGCGCAGGTGCTGCAGGTTGCCCTGGCACCAGCGGCGGTCGCGCGCGACGTAGTCGGGCAGCGTGGCCGGCAGCTCTTCCCAGCTGCCGGTAAGATCGTGCGCGATCCGCACCTCCCAGCCTGCGCGGCACAACAACGCGGCCTCGACGAAGTCGTGGCTCAGGATGTGGCCGCCCAGCGGCGGTTGACCATCGAGCACGGGCAGCGAGCAACAGGACAGGAACGCACGCACGCGCACCACGGCGTTGTGGCCGTAGTAGTTGCCGTGCGGGCCGGACAGCTCCGACAGACCGCGCGTGAACAGCGGGCCGCACACGCTCGCCGCGAGCTGCTGCGCCCGCGCGAAGATGGTCGTGCCGGCATGCAGCGCGAGCGGCGCCTGCAACAGCGCGACGTTCGGCGCGGCTTCCATGCGGCGGATCATCTCCACCAGGGTGTCGCCGCGCATGAGGCTGTCGGCGTCGAGCACCACCGCGTATTCGTAGCGATGCCCGAAGCGCTCGAAGAACTCGCTCAGGTTGCCCGCCTTCTGGCGCTCGTTCAGCGCGCGGCGGCGATAGTAGATCGGGATGTCGACCGGCAGCGCCAAGCTGGCCACGCGCCGAAACGAGCGCTCTTCTTCGGCCACTTGTTCGGGCCGGCGCGAGTCGCTGAGCACGAAGATCTCGAACGCGTCGCCGCCGGGGGTCTCGGACAGCGATTCACGCATCGCCGCCAGGCCCGCGAATACGTGCTCCGCGTCTTCTTCGTAGATCGGCATGATCAACGCGCTGCGCGGCAGCGGCCGGCCCGCGTCGGTCGAAAGCTCGGGGAGCGCGGCTCTGGCACGACGTGCGCGGCTCCAGCTCCAAGCGAAGCTCAAGAAGCCGGTGACCGCGATCGTGAATCCGATGCCGCCCAAGCAGAACAAGCCCGCGACCAGCGCGGCCCACACCACCTCGGCCGCGCTCAAACCATCGGCGGCCAAGCCGCGCACGAGCGCGGTGGTCGCGAACGCGGTCGCCAGACCCGACACACACAGCCCCACGAGCCAACCCGGCACGCGCATGCGGCGCAGCTCTTGCGCCTCGAACTGTGCGCGGGTCTCCGGGCGGAACGCCCGCGGATCACCGAAGCGCGCGGCCGCCTTACGCGCCGCAGCGACGTCGCCCAAGAACAGCTCGGGACACGCGGCCAAGAACGCGCGCAAACACAGCGGGTCTACGGCGTACATCTCTTCGCCGAAGACCTCACGGACGAACTGATCGACGCTGCCCTGGGCGAACTCGACCGCGAGCTCCGGTGAAGCAGCGAGATCGGCGAAGCGACCTGCGAGCTCCTCCACACGCTGGCTCTGCGTCAAGCCGAGCGTGCGCAGGTACTCAGCCACCCGGCGCTCCGCTCGCGCTGCCCCTTCGGACGAGCGCTCTCTGACGTGACTATCGACGCGGTCTGACGGCGCTTCGACCACGGACCCTTTGACCAATCTCATCACCACGATCCTCGCTCCCGCACGACTGCTCGCTCTGTTAGGCGCCCCAAGACATCACGACATCCGCTGCGACAATGCCAAGTTTTACCGGTTGCGAGTCCTCAAGCCCCCGCAGGGCATAGCCACAGCGCACTACCCGAACGCTCGCCCTCTGGCAAGCGCTTACATCCTCCGTAACTACTTCAACTTATTGCAAGACTCGGACCGACACGAAACTTCCGCAGCCCGTCACTTCAGACGAGAACACCCCGCATCTTAGTCACAGGTGTGGTGCTCCTCCCCGCGTCGCGCAATGACCGAGGTGCGATCAACCACACGGCGCGGGCATTCTGGATCAACACCCGGCTTTCCCGTCTGTTCCATGGGTTGCGAAGCAGAGCGCACGAGGTCACGCTTCGTAAGTCCCGGTCACCATGCAGCAATCCCCCGGCCCCATCCGCCCGAAATCGCTCCTGGGTTCCGAGCGAGCCCTCCGCATGTCCATCCGTGAAACCGTACGTTCACTGGACATCGCGGCCCGCTCGATCGTGGAAAACCAAGCGATTGGGGGCACCGTCGCGGGTGTCATCGCGGAACGCGCCCTCGACCATCACTGGGAAGGTCTGTTCCAGTACGCGGCATGTCGGACGAACTCGGAAATTGCGGTGAAGCTGCTCGACCAGCTCGCGCATGCCGTAGAAGAGGACCCTGCGCGAGACGCGAAGCGCCCGGCCCCCAGTCCCCAGGCGGGCCTATACGCCCGCTTGCGCGCGCTCGTGGCCGCGGGCGGAACGATCGCGCACAGCGCGGATGACAGCATTTGGTGGTCGCCGGATGACGCGCGCTTTCGGCGCGGGCTGCAGGAAGTGCGCCGGGCACTGTCCACCGAGCAGTCCGAAGTGGCCGAGTTGCGCTTCGCGCGGCGTTTGACGGCCACCGAGGTCGCGCACGTAGTCGACCAAGACGTCGACTACGTGGAGGTCACGAGCGCGCAGTGCCTGCACGTCACGGAGCGCTGTCTCGGCAAGCGCCCCAAGAGCCGCGACCACTCCCCCGAAGGCGCCCTACAGGAAGCTTTCACCCTGGATCCCCGGCGTATGCGCGCGCCGCGCCGCCGTGCACGGCGGCCGATCCTGGAGCTGGGGGCGCGCATCGGCGATCGCTACGAAATCGAGGGGCTGCTAGGCAGCGGCGCGTTCGCGGACGTCTACCGCGCGCGCGACCGAGACGTGACCGATCACGTGGTGGCGCTGAAGATCCTGCGCACCCCTGCCGCCGACGAGCAGTCGGTGCACAGCGCGCTGCGCGAGTTGCAGCTGATCGCGTCGGTGTTCCACCCCTCCGTGGTGCAGCTCAAAGACCACGGCTGGCACAACGGTCAGCTGTGGTTCGTGATGCCGCTCTATCGCGGTGAGACGTTGAGCATGCGCCTGCAGCGCGGGGCCTTGAGCCGCCGCGAGGCGCGCGAGATCTTCGAACCGCTGGCCGAAGCCTTGGCCACGATGCACCGCGCCGGCGTGCTTCACCAGGACATCAAGCCGGACAACGTGTTCCTCGCAAACCTCGATCCGGACGGCAGCAGTCACGACGCACCGCGCCGCATCTTGCCCGTGCTGCTCGACCTGGGTGTGGCGGCCAAAGATGCAGAGCTGGTGCTCGCAGGCACGCCCGCGTACTTCGCGCCCGAGGTGGCTGCGCGCTTCGCGGGCGCTCCCGATCCGGCGCCGGTCGGCCCGAAAGCCGACGTCTTCTCGCTCGCACTCACGCTGCGGCGTGCGCTGGATCCTTCGGCAGCCGAAGAGTTCGCGGGAGCCGCGGTCGATGCCTTCGTCGAACAACGGGCCACCCGCGCACCGGCTCCGCCGGCGCGCCGCGATCTGCGCGATCTGCGCGGGTTCTTCGAGGCGGGCCTGCATTTTTCACCGGACGGTCGGCCCTCGGCCGAAGAGTTCCGCCAGCGTCTCGCCGAACTCACGGCGCCCGAAGAGCAGCACGCGCGCCGCATGTCGACGATGCGCTGGGCGCTGCCCACGGCCATCGCGTTGCTCGCGCTGTTCGGCTCGATCGTGTTCGCGCTGTCGCGCGAAGCCTCCGTGCAGCGCATCGAAGCCGCCGAAGCGCGCGCGCGCGCCGAGCAGGCACGCGTCCGCGCAGCCAGCGTATCCGCAGATCTCACCGTGCAGCAGGCGCGCCGGCGCGAGCTCGAAGCCGATGTGGCGCGGCTCGAGCTGGAGTACCAGTCCAGCAAGATGACACGCGAGCAGCTGGCTTCGCGCCTCGCCGAGGCCGAGGCACAACTCGAAGTGCTCAGCGAGCACAAGGTGCAGCAGACGGCGAAGCTCAAGGCCCAAGCCGACGAGCTGCGCGAGCTGCGCGACGAGCACACGCGCGCGCAGGCCGAGCTCAAGAGCGTGACGGCACGCCGCGACGAGCTCAACGCGCGCGTCGAGCGCATGGGCGATCAGCTCTCGACCGAACGCGCGCGCCGCGACGAGCTCGACGGGCAAGCGGCGCGACTACGCGACGAGCTGCGCACCGCGCACGCCGAGCTGGAAGATGCGCGCAAGCGCCAGAACGAGCTCGAGACCCGGCTCACGATCCTGCGTCGGCTGCTAGGTCCGTCGATGGTCGAGCCGGCCACGCCTGCAGTTCCGCGCGCGCCTGTCGACGCGGCGCCCTCGGCCGCGAACAACGCGCCGCGCCTGCAGTGACGTTCACAGCAGCGCGCCGATGCTGCCCACGGTGATGCTCGGTCCGAATACGAAAGCCCACGGGCTGGCGTTCACAGTCTGGCCGCCGGTGCTCGAGCGCGCCGCAAAATCACCCACCGTGTACGAAAGCCACATGTGGATGTTGATGGCTGCCTGCGTGGGTTGGTTCACGTTGCCGAGCGGGATGGCGACGCCGAGCCCCGCCACCAGCGAGAGCTGCCGCTGCACCTGATCGGCCAAGCCCATGCCCATCATGCCCGCTTCGACGGCGAGCAGGCCCTCGTGCCCGTCGTTGTCGAGCCACGTCACACGCGCGAGCAGGCCAAGGTTCAACGCCAGCGTCCCCGAGCTGTCGTTGTCACCGGAGAATCGATACAAGCTCGCCGGGATCGCGGCCGTCGCATAGAACTTGAAGCGCGCGTTCTCGGTGACCACGGTCCACTGCCCGCTCGGGATCTGCATCTGCTTGCGCACACTGCTGTCGAACAAGCTCTCGTCGATTACGTGCGTGATGCGGACGTCGATGCGATCGAACTGCTCTTTGGCGCCGCGGATCCACACCACCTGGACTTCGTTCGTGTGGCGCAGGGCGAAGTGTTCGACCAGATGCGCCTCCGAGCGCTCCACACCGCCGACGGCCGTGACGCTCACGTCGACGTCGATCCGCTGCTCGCCGGACTCGGGCGGGATGCGCTCGCGATGCACGATCAGCCGGCAACTGTCGCGCTCCTTGAACGGGATGTGTACCGGTGAGCCGGGCTTGATCAGCTGCAGTTGCCCCTCGGCGTCGTTGCAGAACAGCTCGACCAGCGCGTTATCAGACAGGCTCGAAGCGCCGATGGGCGCGGGGATGCTGGCTTCGCGGATCGGGCGCTGCACGGGATCCGTGATCTGACCGAAGTCCGTGTCCGCGAACGCGCTCGGCACGCCGACGACACGATAGGCGAAGCGCAGCGCGGCATAGCCGCCTGCAGCGTACACGCCGCGCACTTGATAGCCCTGCGCGCTGCGCGTCACGACGTATGCGCCGGGCACCGAGACCGGAACCAGCTCGCCCTTGCCTGCGATGTGCGTCACGCTGACCAGCGCCGGACGGTTGCGGGGGATGAATTGGATCTCACCATAGCCGTTGAGGCTCAACGTCGCGATCACCGCCGGCACGCCCGCGGTGCGCTTGGTGGCGACGGACAAGATCGACCCGTCGTCACGCGACACGACCACAGTCAGCCGCTCTCCGGAGACGCGACCGACCCAAAGCAGCACGTACACGCCGTCCGGCAACGGCTCGACGCGCACCACCTCGGAAGGCTCGGAGTTGACCGTGAAGTGCAAGCGGCCCACGTCGGGCGCACATGCCGGGTCGAGGCGCAACAAGACATTGAGCTCATCGACATTTCGAAGCGGCTCGCCGGACATCACCGCCACCGGACAACGCAGGACGATCAACGTCTCGCCGATGACGTTGTCCAGCACCTCGCCGCGCGCGTAAAAGACGCGCGGCAAGAGCTGCAGCTTGGCAGCCAGTTTCGACGCAGCTGCCGGCACGGACGTGACGATCAAGCCCTCCGGGTTGATCTCGCAGCGCGCGACGCCGCAATCCGCGCCTGACACGGCCTCCGGGTGAACGAGCAGAACCTTGCCCACACCATGCGCGACGTCCACCATGCGCGCTTCCGGGATCATGCGCGAGATGAGCAAACGCGCGATATCCAAGCGCGTTTGCTCCGGTGCCAGCGGCGCGCCGCGCTTGTCGTAGGTGATGACGTCGGGACCGGCGCGACCTCCCGGTGGAGCCCAGTGCAGCTCGATGCGTTGGGGATCGGCGGGCAAGCTGCGATCGACGTTGAGCGCGCAATTGTCGCGATCCCGGTCGCGCGCGACGTTGAGGCATACATCGTCGCCGCCCTTGTCGTCGGCTTGGAAGGCGATGCGAATGCCTTCGAGGCCTTCGCCGCGTAGCTCCAGGCGGCCCGCGTCGAGCGCGAGCGTGACGCTGCTCGCGTCGATGCTGGGATGATCGCCCGTCGCGATCAGCGTGGCTTCTTCGACCGCGGCGGTCCTACAGGCGGCCTCCGATTCGGCGAGCACCACCAGGAGCGCCTGGCCGACGGGTGTATCGTCCTTGGGTTTGAAGCTCTTGCGCGTAGCATCGACGGCGAAGCCCGCCGGCACCGGTCCGCACAACACGCGACCCTTGGGGAACGCCGCAAAACTGCCGCCTTTGGGCATTTGCAACACCCAAGGTTGCGCGTCTGCCACGACTACGCAGCACGGCCACAACCACGCTGCCCAAAGCATGCAGCGCAAGCATGACCACAAGATCGAACGAGAGCGGTCGCCGCGCAGCATGGCGACGCCCAGCGTAGGCACTCACGCGTGGTCCGTCTAGACCGAAGCGCTGCTCGGCGCGCCGCGCAGGCGCTGCAGTGGACCTTTCACCTACGTCGCCGAGCGCGAGCGCGTATGGCGAACACCTCGCGTGGAACCTTGCCAAGTTCCCTGGTGGGCAAAGGCGGCAAAGCCTTGGCGCGCTTCAGCCCGCAGGCCGCGCCGGAAGTGCTCAGCGCCATCGAAGCCGCCACCGAGGACGCCTGAAGCGAGCCGCCGTCTCGGCCGGCCCGGCAAGCTCGCCCTCACAACATCGAATACGGATCGATGTCCAGCGAAGCGCGCGCCGGCGCGACGCCGTCGTCTAGACGACGCGCGATCACGCTCGCGACTTGGCGCAACGCCGCGCGCTCGCGCGCTCGCAGCAAGAAGCGAAAGCGGTAGCGCCCGCGCAAGCGCTCGATCGGCGCGGGCGCCGGGCCGAGCACTTGCACCGCGTCGCTCTGCACCAGCCGATGCGCGCGCGCCAGATCCGCCAGCATCTGACACACGCGATTGGCTTGCAGCGGATCGCCCGCATCCACGCGCACTGCGGCCAAGCGCGAGGCCGGCGGAAACGCGAGCTCGCGCCGAACCCGCAGCTCCCAGCGGCAGAAGCCCAGGTAGTCATGCGTGCGCGCGTGCACGATCGCGGGGTGCTCGGGTTGAAAGGTCTGAAACAACACCCGACCCGGCCGGTCGCCGCGCCCGGCTCTGCCTGCGACCTGCGTGAGCAGCTGGAACGTGCGCTCGTGCGCACGAAAATCCGGGAAGGCCAGCGCTTGATCGGCGAGGATCACGCCCACGACCGTGACGTTCGGGATGTCGTGGCCCTTGGTGACCATCTGCGTGCCGACCAAGATGTCTATCTCGCCGCGGCGCAGGCGCTCGACCGCGGCGCCGGTGCCTTCGGCTGCCGCGGTGTCGCGGTCGAGTCGAGCTACGTTCGCGCTCGGAAACGCGGCCCGCAGCTCGTCCTCGAGCCGCTCGGTGCCGAGACCGAGCTCGATCAGATCGGTCGACTTGCAGCGCAGGCACGGACCGTGCGCCGGCATGTGGAAATCGCAGTAGTGGCAGCGCAGGCGCGCGGCGCGGCGATGTTTGGTCAGCGACACGCTGCAGGCGGGGCACTCGAGCAGCTCGCCGCAGCCCTGGCAGCGCATGCTGGGCGCGAAGCCGCGCCGGTTCAAGAACAGGATCACCTGCTCCTTTTGAGCCAGGCTGTCGCGGATCGCCGCCATCAGCGGCGCGCTCAAGTAGTACGCCCCCGTGGGACCGGAGCGCATATTGTTGAGATCGACGATCTCGATCGGCGGCAAGACCGCGCGCGCGCTCGCGCGCTCGGGCAGCTGCAGGTACGTGAGCCTATTCTGCTGCGCCAGCTGATAGCTCTCGAGCGCAGGCGTCGCGCTGCCCAGCACGCACACCGCTGCCGCGCGCTGCGCGCGCAAGAGCGCCAAGTCGCGCGCCTGATAGCGAAACCCGTCCTCCTGCTTGAACGAGGCGTCGTGCTCCTCGTCTACGATCACCACGCCCAAGCGCGCGACCGGCGCGAACAACGCCGAGCGCGCGCCGATCGCCAGCCGGACGCTGCCGCTGCGCAGGGCCTGCCAGGACACGGCGCGCTCGCGCTCGGCGAGCTCGCTGTGCAGCACCGCGATCTCATCGCCGAAGCGCGCGCGAAAGCGCGCCACGAGCTGCGGCGTGAGCGCGATCTCCGGGACCAACATCAGCGCGCCCAGGCCGCGCGCTCGGGCTTCGGCGATGATGCGCAGATACACCTCGGTCTTGCCCGAGCCGGTGATGCCGTGCAGCAGAAAGCCGCCGCCTTGCCCGAGCTTGGCGACGATGGCATCGATGGCCGCTTGCTGCGCGGCGTTCGGTGTGGGCGCCGGCTCGCTCGGCGCTGCCTGCGCGAAGAAGCGATCCTGCGGGGCGTCACGCTCTTCGATGGCCACCCAGCGCTTCGCCGCCAATGCGCGCGCGACCGCGTTCGGGTTCTTCACGAGCGGCAGCAGCTCTTGGACGGGCACCTCGCGCCGCTCGATCACCCGCGCCAAGACGCGCGCTTGACTCGGCCCGATGCGTTCTTCGGGCAAGCGGTCCACGAGCGCTCGCACCACCCGCAGCGTGCGCACCGCGACGCGACGCCCCGTCAAGCTCTCGCCCAGCTCGAGGAAGCCTTGCTGGCGCAGCTGCGACAAGCTGCGCGTCTCGAGCGCCGGCGCGGCCGTGCGCAGCACGTCGCCGAGCGGGTGCATGTAGTAGTCCGCCGCGCTCATCAAGAACTGAAGCAGCTCGGCGTCGAACACCGGCTGCGCGTCCAACACCGCCGCGACGGACTTGACCTTGACGCTGATGGCGGCATCCGGCGGCGGCGCCGCCGCCACCACATAGCCCGCGACCTTGCGGCGCCCGAACGGCACGGCCACGCGCGACCCGATCTCGATCGCGCCTGCGAGCTGCGCCGGCACGGCATAGGTGAAGAGCCGCCGCAGCGGCACGGGGATGGCCACGCTGACGAAGCGCTGGCTCGCGACCTCCGCCGCCGTGAGATCCAGCGTGCTCACGCCACTCGTTCCGTCCCGCGCAGGTTCGAGCGCGCGAGCAACGACGCCACGCGCGCGGACCACGCCGCGGGGATGGGCTGCATCGCTTCGAGCCGATACAGCTCGTCGGTCAGGAGCGCATCGGTCGCGAGCGGCACTCCGAGCGCGTACGCCCGTCGCACGAGCTCGACGGCCTGTGCAGCCTCCGCTTTGAGCCAGAGCACCGGCGCGGCGTCGCGGCCCTTCACGTAGCGCAGCGCGAGCACACGGCCGTCACCGGTGAGCACGAGGTCCGCCGCTTCGAGCGACAGGCTCGGTGTCGAGCTGCGCGCGCGGCGCTCCGACGCGAGCCGCGGATCCGCCGCGAGCTCGCGCTGTTCGTCGCGAAGCTCGCGCCGTGTCATGCGCAGGCGGCGCAGGCGCAAGAGCTGCTGCACCAGCAGCTCGAGCGCGCCCAACGCGAGCAGCACGAGCGCGCTGCGCAGCGACAGCTGCCAGAGCAGCCGCGCCGACAGCGCCAGCAACTCCTGGGCATCGCGCTCGAACGCCGCGTGCACACCCGCCAGGCTACCGCGGAGCTGCAGGGCGAGCGCACCCGTGAGCACGAGCACCTTGAAGGCCGACAGCGACGCGTTCACCCAGGCCGGGTCGCGCGTCGATCGGCGCGCGCCAGTGGCTGCGCCTGAGGCTTGACCCTGCAGCCGCAGGGTTGCGCCGCGCTGCGCCAAGACAGCGACGCCAACAGCGGCACCGGACCCGAGCAGGATCCACGCCGTGGGCCACAGCAGCCCCTGCGACAGCTGCGTCGGGGCCGGCGGCCGGCCGGACCAGGCGCGCGCAGCAAACTCCGACCACCCCGCGACGAGCCTGCTGCCTGCGTACGCAAACGCCGCGAGCCCGCCCAGCACGCTGGCGCCGAACACCACATCGCCCGAGAACGGCACGTCGCCGCGGGCGCGGGCGCGCGCAAGCACCCTCTCACTGGCTGGCTCGGTCGGCGTCTCGGACACGGCGGTCGCGGAGCATAGCGCAGGGCGCAGCGGCGTTCAGCTCACCGGCGCACAGCGCACGCCTTCCGGCGCGGGCGCGGTGCAGCGCGGCGCCTGCGCCCGGGTCGCGAACCTCCGGGCGCGATCGCCGCGCGCCGTCCACCCGCGGCTGAAGCGCGTTCCATCACACAGTTGCCAAACGGCGTGTGTCCGGTTCATGTTGGCGCGTGTTCTCTCGCCGCAGCCTCGACGCGCCTCGCAAGAACGCCATCGCTCAGGTGTTGGCGCAGCTCACGCCCGCCTACGACTTGACCGAGTCCAACCCCACGCGCTCGGGGCTCGTTTACCCGCACGCCGAGCTGGCTCGCGCCATCGACAATGCGGCCGTGCGAGAGTACACGCCCGAACCGCACGGCCTGCCCGAAGCGCGGGCTGCGGTGGCTGCACGTTTTGGTGAACGCGGCGTAGCCGTGACACCCGCCCAGATCACGTTGGCGTCCGGGACCAGCGAGGCCTACGGCTACCTATTCAAACTGCTGTGTGATCCCGGCGATGAGGTCCTGGTCCCGGAACCGAGCTACCCATTGTTCGCCGATCTATGCCGGCTCGAACACGTAGTGGCCCGTCCCTACCCGCTCCACTACGACGGCGAGTGGCACCTCGGGTTGAGCGAGCTGCGCGAACGCATCAACCCGCGCACTCGCGCCGTATTGATCGTCAGCCCCAACAACCCCACCGGCTCTTATCTCAAGCGCTTCGAGCTCGCCGGCCTGGAACAGCTGCAGCTGCCGCTGATCTCGGATGAAGTGTTCGCCGACTATCCGCTGCGCGCGGATCCCGAGCGCGTCTCGAGCGCGCTCGAGAGCCGAGAAGCCTTGGTCTTCGTGCTGGATGGGCTGAGCAAGCAAGCAGGCCTGCCGCAATGGAAGGTCTCGTGGATCTGCGCGAGCGGACCTCTGCGAGAGCTCGCGCAAGCGCGCGAAAAACTCGAGCTGATCGCCGATACGTACCTGTCGGTCGCGACGCCCACGCAGCTCGCGCTGCCGCAGCTCCTCGCGCTGGCTCGCCCCGTGCGTGAGGCCATCCACGCGCGCCTGCAGCGCAACCTCGCCCACTTGCGCGCGACGCTCGCGGGGCACGGCGCGGTATCGCTGCTCGACGTCGAAGGCGGCTTCTACGCCACGCTGCGCGTCCCGAGCGTGCAGAGCGAGGAGGCCTGGGTGCTCGAGCTCCTGACGCGCGACTCGGTCTACGTGCATCCAGGCTACTTCTTCGATTTCCCGCACGAAGCCTTCTTGGTCGTGAGCCTGCTCACGCCTGAAGCCCGCTTCGATGCCGGCCTCGAACGCATCTTGGCGCGCGTTCGAGCCCGCATCGCGTGATGCGCGCTCTGTCTACGGAGCCGCGCCGTACTTCTTCGCCAAGTACTCGATGAGATCGATCTTGGTGATCACGTCGACCAGCGTCGTGCCGTCGCGCACGATCGCCATACGCGTGTTGACCAGCAAGCTCTGCACCAGCTCGATGCGCGTTTGGGGCGACACCGTGGCGTAGTCGCCTTCCGTCAGCGGACCGATCGTGCTCGAGAGCGAATACTCGCCGCTCGCGAGATAACGCAGCAGCGCCACCTCGGTGACCACGCCGACGAGCTCGTCGCCTTCGAGCACGGGCATCTGCGAGATGCCGCTATCTTTCATGGCCGCGATCACGTCGCGCACGCGATCGGTCGTGCGAGCGCTGATCACCTTGCGCCCCCGGCGCTGGATCAAGTCGCTCACGAAGCCCAGCCCCGACGGGGTCTCGAGGAAGCCGTTCTCGCGCAACCACTCGTCGTTGAAGACCTTCGACAGATACTTGGCGGCGCCGTCGGGCAGGAGCACGACGATGTTCTCGCGCTTGCCGCTCTCACGCGCGTATTTCAGCGCGCCCGCCACGGCCGCACCCGCCGAGCCGCCCGCGTACAAGCCTTCCAGGCGCACCAAGTCGCGCGCGGTCAAGAAGCACTCGCGATCGTCGACGCGCACGATGTCGTCGAGCAGCTTGGGATCGAACGTCGACGGCAGGAAATCTTCGCCGATGCCTTCGACCTTGTACGTGAACGGCTTGGTGAGCCGCGCGCTCTTGACGAAGTCGTAGTACAGCGAGCCGACCGGGTCGACGCCGACGAGCTTCACCGCCGGCTTGCGCTCTTTCAGGTAGCGCCCGACGCCGGCCATGGTGCCGCCCGTGCCCATGCCGGCGACGAAGACGTCGATTTCACCGCCGGTGTCTTCCCAGATCTCCGGTCCGGTCGAGACGTAGTGGCCGCCGGGATTATCCTGGTTGTGATACTGGTTGGCGTAGAACGAGTTCGGCGTCTCCTGCGCCAAGCGCTTGGCGACCGAGTAATAGCTGCGCGGATCTTCGGGCTCGACCGCAGCCGGGCACACCACCACGCGCGCCCCCCAAGCGCGCAGCGACGCGATCTTCTCCGCCGACATCTTGTCGGGCATCACGAACACGCACTGATAGCCGCGCACGGCGGCGATCATGGCCAAGCCGGAGCCGGTGTTGCCGCTCGTCGCCTCGATGATGGTACCGCCGGCGCCCAGCTCGCCGCGCGCTTCGGCTTGGTTGACGAGGTGCACCGTCATGCGGTCCTTCATGGAGCCGCCGGGATTCATGTACTCGCACTTGACGTAGATATCCGCCGCGAGATCGTTGCCGAGGCGTTGTAGCTTGACGAGCGGCGTGTGACCGATCGCCTCGAGGATGTTGTTGCGCGCACGCGCGAGCATAGTCGTGCTCCCTTTGCTGCTTCCAGTATGCGCAGCGGAAGACCGCGCGAGCAAGTTCGGCGGCCGACGAGCGGCTACACACGCGGTAAGCGCGAAGACTTGTAGCGGCGCATCGCAGCCTGCTCGGCCGATACACCGAGGATGGGACTGCGCGAGAACACCGACAATCCGAGCCCGTCGTTTTCACCCGCGAGCAGCCGCTGCGCACCTGCGTACGCGATCATCGCCGCGTTGTCGGTGCACGAGGCGAACTCGGGGAAGAACAGCTCGACCTGAGCGCTCGCGCAAGCGCTCGCGGCCCGCGCGCGCAAGCCGCGATTGGCCGCGACACCGCCGGTCACGACCAGCCGCCGTACGCCGCGCCGCTCGCACGCGGCCAGCGCCTTGTCGACCAGCACCGAGACGACGTTGTGCTGAAATGCCGCGCAGATGTCGGCGATCTGCGGCTCGGTCAACGGCGACGTCTGCGCCGTCACATGCTGCGCGAGCGCCGTCTTGAGGCCGGAGAAGCTGAACTCGAGCTGTTTGCGGCCCGCGAGTGGGCGCGGCAGCACCACGCGCGATGGGTCCCCGGAGCCCGCGAGCCGGTCCACGCGCGGGCCACCCGGATAGCCCAAGCCGAGCAGTTTGGCCGCCTTGTCGAAGGCTTCGCCGGCTGCGTCGTCGCGGGTCTGTCCGAGCTGTTCGATGTCGAACGCCGAGCGCACTTCGTACAGCGCCGTGTGGCCGCCGCTCACCAGCAGCGCGATGAAGGGAAAGCTTGGTACCGGGCTCGGGTTCGCAGGTTTGCGCTGGAGGAAGATCGCGAGCAGATGGCCGATGAGGTGGTTCACGCCCACGATGGGCAGCGAACGCGCAAACGCGATCGACTTGGCCGCCTGAACGCCCACGAGCAGCGCTCCGACGAGCCCTGGCCCCTGCGTCACCGCCACGCCGTCGATGCCAGCGAGCCCGTTCGGCAGTGCTGCGAGCGCCTGTTCGATCACCGGCACGATGTTGTCCATGTGGCAGCGCGCGGCGAGCTCCGGCACGACACCGCCGTACGGGGCGTGCAGCGCCACCTGGCTGGACACCACGTCGGCCAACACCGAACCGTCCGCAGCCACTACGGCCGCGGCCGTCTCATCGCACGAAGACTCGATACCGAGGACGATCAACACGCACTCCTTCGCGAACGCGAGGCTGATGTGACACCTCACCCCCGGAAAAGCAAACACCCGCGGACCTCGCCCACCCGACCTAGCGCGCGTCCGAGCCGCGTTCCATGACGGTCCCCCAGCGCGGTCTGCGCCGCGCGATCAAGAGGCCCCCGGTCGCGAGCAGCAACGTCATCACGCCGAAGTGCCAGCCCGCCCAGGGCACGGCCGGAGGCACTTCACTCGGGCGAAACGTCAAGCCGACGACGACTGGGTCGTGATCGGAGGACCGAAAAGCATCCGGCGCGTACAGCGACGCCAGCTGCCGTGCGCTCTTGTACTGGCTGTTGTAGTCGAGCACGACCGGCTCATCGGCCGAGATGTGCAGCTCGACCGCGCTCTGCACGTGCTCGAGCAGACTCTTGGAAGCGAGCGCGTGATCGAGGTAACCCCACTGCCCATCGAACGCATACGAATAGGCGTCAGGTCCGACGTAATGCGCGATGAGATCCGTGAAGCCTGCGGCGGCGAGGCGCGCGATCGGCGTCTCGCGCGCGTAAGCATTGAGGTCGCCCAGGATCAGCGTGTTGCGTTCGCCCGTGCCGGTAGGATCGCTGGCGAGCCAAGCCACGAGCTGGTCCGCAGCCGCCGTGCGCGTCAAGTTGCACTCACCTTGCCCGTCGCGTCGATCCGGATCGGGGCCTACGGGCTCGCGGTTGTCGGCGCACGAGCTGCCCTTGGATTTCCAGTGATTGCCCACCACGACGAAGCGACCACCGCCGTCCACCTCGAACGCTTGCGCCAGCGCGGGGCGATTGCGCTGCAGCGCGCCGCTCGTCGTCTGGAAGACGCCGAACGCGCCGTTGTTCAGCACCGCGGTCTGGCCCACCGGCCGAGCGCTGCGCGGCTTGTACAGCAGCCCGACGCGGATCGCGTCCACGCCGAGCGCGTTCACTTGCCCGGTGAGGGCGTCGACGTCGAGGAACGCGAACGTGCCGGGCGCCGAGGCTGCGTTCAGCTTGTCCAGCAGGTCCTGGATCGCGCTCGTCGGCCCGTAACCGTCGTTCTCCAGCTCGGTCAACACGACGATGTTCGCGCCCGTGCCCAAGATGGCCGCTACAGTCTTCGGCCACTGTCGCGAGAAGTCGGCAGCGTTCGCAGCGCCTCGGCACTCGGCGACGGGTCCGCCGACCCCGTAGGCGCACGCGCCCGTGCCGAACGAGTTGAAGTAGTTGAGCAGGTTGACGCCGGCCACCTTGACTGCGCCGGCACCGATCGCGGGCAAGGTCGGGCGCGGATTGTCGGCTCGAAACTCGAGCTTCTGTGCGTGCAGCACTTGGAACGGGCGCACGCGGTACGCCACCGGATCGGTGCTGGCCGACACGTTGGGCGCACTCGTCGCATCCGATTGTGTCAGTACGCCTACCACGCCCGCGATCGAATCGCCCGCGCGTAGCGGGTTGCTCGCGGTCAGCTCGCCGCCGGCGCGTCCGAACACGATCGGCTCGGGGTTCTGCGCTTGCCACGCGTCGTCGAGCAGGATGCGATTGAGGTCGTTGGCCGCCTGCTGCGCGAGCGCGGCAGGCCCGGGATCGGCGACGCTCGTCGGCTGGCGCAGGCGCCCGTCCGAGGCGAGCACCAGCTGGCCGAATCGACCGAGCTGGTAGTGCTCGGTCACGAACAAGCGCTGCGGCAGACGCACGAGCATGCCTTCGTAGCGCTCGAGGAAATCGACGCTCGGCAGCGGCAACGTCAGATCGATCGGCTCGACGCTCGCGCCGCTACCGCAGATCTCGATGCGTGGGTTCGTCATCTCGGTGAGCGTGAGCGCGCGCCCCGAAGCTCCGAAGCCGTATTCGACCACGTCGCCCGTGACCTGCACGATCTGTCCGAGGCTGACGAGATCCGCCTGACCGCTGTACACGAAGATCGCATCCGAGCTGAGCGGATCGGCGTCGTCCGTACCAGGCGCGTTCTG
>Ga0315910_10001780_pt1 | contig 19509 bp, 16 predicted proteins | sample EdamamesoilMG_FD_204470 | JGI IMG/M metagenome (GOLD analysis project Ga0315910, IMG submission 204470) | Garden soil microbial communities collected in Santa Monica, California, United States - Edamame soil | ecosystem: Environmental > Terrestrial > Soil > Garden | place: USA: California...
CCGGGGGCAGCGCGCCGATGAGCGCCTCCTCGCGCGAGATGCGCTCGAACACCTCGACCACGAGCACGGAGTGCGGCGCGGCCACGGCGCGGCCGCTCTCGGAGACGAGGTCGGGCACGGGCACGCTCATGGCCGTGCAGACCTCGCGGACGTTGAACACCACGTCGCGCGCGTACTCGTCGAGCGAGTAGTTCATCGAGCTCTCGAAGTTCGTGCGCGAGCCGTCGTAGTCGATGCCGAGCCCGCCGCCCACGTCGAGGTAGCCCATGGGGAAGCCGGACTTCACCAGCTGGCAGTAGTAGCGCGAGGCCTCGATCACGGCGTTCTTGATCGTGATGATGTTCGGCACCTGCGAGCCGATGTGGAAATGCAGCAGGCGCAGGCACTGCTGCATGCGCAGCTCCTTCAGGCGCGTGCACACCGTCAGGATCTCGGCGGTGGTCAGGCCGAACTTCGCGGTGTCGCCCGTCGACATGGCCCAGCGTCCCTCGCCGCGGGTGTTGAGCTTGGCGCGCAGTCCGATCATCGGCTTGACGCCCATCTCCTGGGCGAGGCGCAGGATCGGCTCGAGCTCCGTGAGCTGCTCGACCACGATGATGATCTTCTTGCCGAGCCGCCGGCCGAGGAGCGCGATGCGGATGTAGTCCTCGTCCTTGTAGCCGTTGCAGATGATCAGCCGCTGGTTCGAGTCGTGCACGGCGAGCGCGATCATCAGCTCGGGCTTGGACCCGGCCTCGAGGCCGTAGGCGAAATCACGGCCGGCCTCGAGGATCTCGTCGACGACCTCGCGCAGCTGGTTGACCTTGATGGGAAATACACCGCGGTAGGCGCCCTGGTAACCCTCCTCGCGGATGGCGTGGGCGAAGACCTCGTTGAGCTGCTTCACGCGGTGGCGCAGCAGGTCCTGGAAACGGATGACCATGGGCGCGCCGAGGCCCTTGCCCCGGGCCTCGTCGATCACGTCCATGATGCGGATGGCGCGGGCGTCGCCCTGCGGGTGGACGGCGACGAATCCCTTCGAGTCGACCGAGAAATGCCCGGCTCCCCAGCGTTTGAAGCCGTACAGCTCCTCGGATTTGGCGGGCGACCAGCTGGCCGTCGTGCGTGTCTTCAAGGCGGGTGCGTCGATGGGTTGGGTTGGGGGCCGGGGCCCGGCGGACTCGGCGGTCGCGCCGGTGGAAGTGCGTGTCGGCTCTGGGCTTGCGTTTTGGGAACGCGGATCCTTTGTTGCGCCCTTTCATCGACAAAACTTCCCTCGACGCAATGCAGAACATGCTCACTCAGGCCCTTGTCTCCCCGGTAGTTGCGCAGTCCCCGGCCCCCGCGGGCGCCCCCGGAGGCAACATGTTTCTCATCGTCATGGTGCTGATGTTCGTCGGCATGTATTTCCTGACCATCGCCCCGCAGCGCAAGAAGGAGAAGGAGCACAAGAAGATGCTCTCCGAGCTGCAGTCCGGCGACGAGGTGGTGACGGCCAGTGGCATCCACGGCGTGATCACCAATGTGAAGGACGACCGTTTCGTCGTGCGCATCGCCGACGGTGTGAAGATCGATCTCGAGAAGGCCTACGTCTCCCGCCTCATCAAGAAGGCCTCGAGCTCGAGCTGATCCCATCGCGCGCAGGCGGCCGGACGTCGGGAGGCGGCGCAGCCCCTTTCCGCGGGCGGCGCCAGAACCGACTTTAACCACACACACCCCATGTCCGGAAAATACACCTGGAAGCTCATCATCACCGCCGCGGTGATGATCTGGGCCATCCTGAACCTGAACCCTGTCTCGACGACTCCGTTCGAGGAGTACCTGCGGCAGGAGGCGACGACCAGCCCGGCTTTCGAGGCCGTGATGCTCAAGGCGAAGCAGCGGCTCGATGCCAAGGAGGCGCCGAGTTTCTACGTGGCCCTCAAGCAGGTGGCCGAGGCCGACGGCACTGACCTCTCGCAGTTCTTCCCGCAGGTCAACCTCGAGAAGACCCTCCAGAACATCCGCAAGAAGAACAGCATCCTGCTCGATCACCTGCTCAAGGAATCGCAGGCGCGCCTGCGCAAGGGCCTGGACCTGAGCGGTGGCATCTCCTTCCTGCTCGAGGTCGATCGCCCCGTGGGCTCGACCGACGCCGACCAGCAGCGCGCCGACCTCGACAAGGCGATCGAGATCATCGCCGAGCGCATCGACGGCCTCGGTGTCTCCGAGCCGATCATCCGCCCGGTCGGTGAAAACCGCATCGAAGTGCAGATCGCCGGCGTGAATACGCGCGACAATCCCGAGGTGGTCAACGAGCTGAAAAAGCCCGCGCGCCTCGAGTTCCGCCTCGTCGACATGGTCAACCGCCCGGATCCGACCAACCCGACCGAGGTGCCGATCGGCTACGAGCTGCTCGTCTACAACGCCGAGCGCGGCGACCAGAGCTTCGAGGAGGAACTCTTCGTCAAGCGCGTGCCCGAGATGACCGGCGAGGCCGTGGAGCGCGCCTTCGTCTACCGCAACGACTACGGCCAGGCCGAGGTCGGCCTGCGCTTCACCTCGAAGGGCGGCGATCGCTTCGGCGAGGTCACGCGCAAGATCGTCGAGGAGCACGGCCGCAGCCGCGGCCGCCTCGCCATCGTGCTCGACGGCCGACTCTACTCGGCGCCCACCGTCAACGACGCGATCACCGGCGGCAACGCCCAGATCACCGGCAGCTTCACCGACCGCGAGGCCTTCGAGCTCGCGAACGTGCTGAACAACCCGCTCGACGTGCCGCTGCGCGTGGTGTCGATGTCGGAGGTCGGACCCTCGCTCGCCGCCGACTCGGTCTCGAGCGGCTGGAAGGCCTTCATCATCGGCACGTCCATCACGGCCGCCTTCATCATCGTCTACTACACGTCGGCCGGCCTGCTCGCCGTCGTGGCCATGGCGGTCAACGTCGTGATCATCCTCGGCGCGATGGCAAGCGACCTCGTGGGCGCGACGCTTTCGATGCCCGGCATCGCCGGCATCGTGCTGACCCTCGGCATGTCGGTCGACTCGAACATCCTGATCTTCGAGCGCCTGCGCGAGGAGGTGGCCGCGGGCAAGAACCTGCGCGCCGCGCTCGAGGCCGCGCACGAGAAGGCGTTTTCCGCCATCTTCGACGCGAACATCACCACCCTGATCACCGCCGTGCTCATGTGGAACTACGGCACCGGCCCGGTCAAGGGCTTCGGCGTGACGCTGACCATCGGCATCTTCTCCACGATGTTCGCCGCGCTCATCGTCACCCGGCTGTTGCTCGAACTCATCGTCCACACCGGCGTGGCCAAGCGCATCAAGATGTTCCAGGCGATGCCGGAGACGCGGATCGATTTCCTCAAGTACGCGAAGCCCGCGTTCATCGCCTCGTTCGCCGTGGTGGCGATCGGCGTGGCCGTCGTGCTCTTCAAGGGCGACCGGATCTACGGCATCGACTTCGCCGGCGGCGACGAGGTGACACTCTCCTTCACCGGCAAGCCGCTGGACGTGGCGCAGGTCCGCGCCGCCGCCGCGCAGGCCGGCGTGACCGATATCAATCCCGCGATGCAGAAGGCCCTCGGCACCGGCGTCGAGGTGATGAAGGTCGTGACGCCCTACGACCAGGGCGACGTGGTCGTGAAGAAACTCCAGGAGCTCCATCCCGAGGCCGGCGTGAAGGTCGAGGGTGAGGAGCGCATCGGCGGCAGCGTGAGTTCCCAGATCAAGTGGAACGCTCTCGCCGCGATCGGCCTCTCGCTCATCGGCATCCTGCTCTACGTGGCCTTCCGCTTCGAGATCGGCTACGGCATCGGCGCAGTCGTCTCGACGCTGCACGACCTGCTCATGACGATCGGCGTGTTCGTGGCGTTCGGCAACCAGTTCAACGCGGCCATGGTCGGCGCGATCCTGCTCATCGCGGGTTACTCGATCAACGACACGATCGTCGTGTTCGACCGCATTCGCGAGGAGCTGCAGCTCAACCCGAACATGAAGCTGCGCGACGTGATCAACCACTCGCTCAACCGCACGCTCGCCCGCACGATCGTCACCGGCGGCACGACCTTCTGCACGGCCATCACGCTCTTCGTGGTCGCGGGCGGCGCGGTCAACGACATCGCCTTCACGCTGATCATCGGCATCATCACCGGCACGTTCTCGTCGCTCTTCATCGCCAGCCCGATCTTCTACTGGTGGCACAAGGGCGACCGGAAGCACGTCGAGGAGTCGCACGACATCGCGCCGAAGTACGAGTGGACGGCCGGCAGCCGGGCCGCGGAGTAACGCGCCGCGATGCAGTGGCGGCACGATCCGATCCCCGTCAACCGGATCCGTGCCCTCAGCCAGCAGCTCGGCGTCGGCGACATCCTCGCTGAACTCCTGCTGCGTGTGCCGGTGGGCACGGTCGCGGAGGCGCGCACGTTCCTCGAGCCCAGGCTCGCGGATCTGTGCGACCCGTTCGCGTTGACGCAGCTCGACCGCGCGGTCGCCCGCCTCAACCAGGCGGTCGATCGCGGCGAGGCCGTGACGGTCTTCGGCGACTACGATGTCGACGGCGTCACCTCCACCGCGCTGCTCGTGAGCGTGCTGCGCCGCCTCGGCCTGCAGCCGCGCTTTGTCGTGCCCCGCCGGCTCGAGGAGGGCTACGGCCTGAGCCGCGAGGCCATCGACCGCGCCCTCGCGCCCGGCCATCCCGCGCTCTTCATCGCGCTGGACTGCGGGACCAACTCCGTCGCCGAGGCCGCCTACCTGCGCAGCCTCGGCATCGACGTGATCGTGGTCGACCACCACCGCTCGAAACACGCCGTGCCGGACGACTGCGTGCTGATCAACCCGCACGTGCACGGCGACTCGGCCAACGGGATCAACGATCTCTGCGCCGTGGGCCTGGTCTTCAAGCTCGCGCACGGCCTGCTCAAGGTCCGCCGCGACGCCGGCGATGCACGCGCCCTCGCCATCACGCTCAAGGAGTACCTCGACTTCGTGGCCCTCGGCACGGTCGCCGACCTCGTGCCGCTGCTGCGCGAGAACCGCATCCTCGCCAGCCACGGCCTGCGCATGCTCGGCCGCACGCAGCGGCCCGGGCTCGTGCGCCTCATGGAGGTCTCGGGCATGACGCTCGGCGAGGAGCCGCGGCCCGTCGACGTGTCGTTTCGCATCGGCCCGCGCATCAATGCCAGCGGCCGCCTCGCCGACGCCGCGCTCTCCGTCGAGCTGCTGCTCAGCGACGACGCCCGCTTCTGCATCGAGGCCTCGGGCCGGCTCGAGACGTTCAACCGCGAGCGGCAGGATATCGAGCGGCTGATCACCGAGCAGGCGTTCGCCATGATCGACGCGCGTTTCGCCGACGCGCCCGGCATCGTGGTCTACGACCCCGAGTGGCATCCCGGCGTGGTCGGCGTCGTCGCCAGCCGGCTGATACGCAAGTACCACCGCCCCTGCATCGTGCTCGGCCGCGAGGGCCGCATGGCCAAGGGCTCGGGACGGAGCATCCCGGGGTTCAACCTCGTCGAGGTGCTCGGCCGCTGCGCCGACCTGCTCGACAGCTGGGGCGGGCATCCCATGGCGGTCGGCGTGTCGCTCGACGCCGCGCGCGTGGCGGAGTTTCAAAAGGCCTTCAGCGACGCGGTCGCGGCCGCGCCCACCACCGGCGTGAGCGAGCCGACGATCGAGATATCCTCGTGGATCCCGCTCGACGCCGTGCGCGACCGCATGGTCGACGAGGTGGAGCGCCTGCATCCCTTCGGCCAGGCCAACCCCGAGCCGATCTTCGGCACGCGCGGCGTGATCTTCGACTCGCCGCCCGAGGTCTTCAAGGAGCAGCATTTCCGCTTCCAGCTGCACACGCTCACCGGCCGCCGCATCTCCGGCGTGGCCTGGAGCATGAAGGACAACATCCCGCCCGTCGGCCGCCCGGTCGACATCGCCTACCAGGTGCAGTGGAACCGCTTCAACGGCCGCAAGTACCTCCAGATGGAACTGCACGCCTGGCGTCCGTCCGGCGGGTAGGCGGGATTCCCGGGACGGGAGCCCGGACTCGCGGCTCGCACCGACACCGGACGCCCGCTCCCCGCTCCTCGCTCGACAGGCGCGTCGGCGGCGCGCGAGACTTGCGGGAATGATTCACCCGACCGCGATCGTCTCCGACCAGGCGCGTCTCGGCGCCGGTGTCGAGATCGGCCCGTATGCGATTGTCGACGACGGCGTGGACCTGGGCGAGGGCTGCGTGCTCCATGCGCACGCCACGGTGCGGCGGGGCTCGATCCTGGGCGCGCGCGTCGAGGTGCACCCGGGCGCGGTGGTCGGCGGGCCGCCCCAGATGCTCAAGTGGGATGCGGCCACGGCCTCCGGCGTGCGCATCGGCGACGGCTCGGTCGTGCGCGAGGGCGTGACGATCAACCGCTCGACCAAGGTCGGTGGATACACGCAGCTCGGCGCCGGGTGCTTCGTGATGGCGATGGCGCACGTCGCGCACGACTGCCTCGTCGGCGACCGCGTGATCCTCGCCAACAACGTCATGCTCGCCGGCCACGTCTCGATCGGCGCCGGCAGCTTCCTCGGCGGCGGCGCGGGTGTGCACCAGTTCGCGCGGATCGGCGAGCTGGTGATGGTCAGCGGCCTGTCGCGCATCTCCAAGGACCTGCCGCCCTTCACCCTCGTGGGTGAACGCGACGAGGTGTCGGGGCTCAATCAGGTCGGGCTGCGACGCGCCGGTGTCTCCCGCGAGGTGATCGCGGAGCTCAAGGCCCTCTTCCGGCGCGTCTACGGCGCGCGCAACCTGCGGGCCGAGGCCGCCGCCATCCTCGCGGCCGGCGGCGTGGCCGGCGCGGAGGCGCGGCGATTCCTCGAATTCTTTGCGGGCGGCAGGCGCGGCATCGCGCGGCCCGTGCGCGGCGGCGGCGACCTGGGCGATGAGTCCGATGTCGACTGAGCCCGCGGCGGCGGGGCCGGGCGGTGCGGCCGTGTCGCTCGCCATCACCTGCGGCGACCCGGCCGGCGTGGGCCCGGAGATCGTGGCGCGGCTGGCGGCGGCGCCGGCGTACCCGGATGTCCGCTACACGCTGATCGGCCCGGAGGCGTGGCTCGCGACGATCGCGGAGGCGCCGCACCTCGCGCGGGTGGCGGCCGGGCCGGCGGGGTTTTCCGCCGTGGCCGGCGCGCCCTCGGTCGAGGGCGCGCGCGTCGCGCTCGCGGCCATGGAGGAGGCGGCGGCCGGCTGCCGCGCCGGGCGCTACGACGCCGTCGTCACCGGGCCCGTCGCCAAGATCTGGATGCAGCGCGCGGGCTTTCCCTTCCCGGGGCAGAGCGAGTTTTTCGCCGACCGCTGGGCCGGCGCGCCGACCATGGCGTTCACCGGAGGGCGGCTGCGCGTCGTGCTGGCGACGTGGCACATCCCGCTGCGCGAGGTCCCCGGGCGGCTGACCGAGGAGTCGGTCGGGCGGGCGGTGCGGCGGGCCGCGTGGCTGGCGCGCGCCGAGGGCGTGGCGGAGCCGCGCATCGCGGTGTGCGGGCTCAATCCGCACGCCGGCGAGGAGGGCATGCTCGGCACGGAGGAGCGCGATGTCCTCGACCCGTGGCTCGAGGCGCTGCGCGCGCGGTTTCCCGGCGTGTCGCGCTGTCTGCCGGCGGATACGGTCTTCGCGCGCGCGCTGGCGGGCGAGTTCGATGTCGTGGTGGCGCTCTATCACGACCAGGGGCTCGCGCCGCTCAAGACGGTCGACTTCGACACCGCGGTGAACGTCACGCTCGGCCTGCGTCACATCCGGACCAGCCCGGATCACGGTACTGCCTTCGGCATCGCGGGGCAGGGCAGGGCGGACGGCCGGAGTTTCGCCAACGCCATCGCCGTGGCGGCGCGGCTGGCCCGGCACCAGACGGGCTCGCCGTGCCCGGAGTCATGAGACGGTGCACCGGTCGGGCCGGCGGGCCGCGAACCCCCGCTTGCCAAATCGCCCGGGCGCCAGATAGTCGCGCGTCTTTCCACACTCAACCACCATGCCCGAGACCTTGACCACCCTGCCCGAAGGCGTGCGCGAAGGCGACGAGCGCCTCGTGCGCCTCACCGCCCCCGCGATCGGCAAGGTGCGGGCGTTGCGCGAGCGCGAGGCGGGGGGCGGGTTCCTGCGCATCGCCATCTCCGGCGGCGGGTGCAACGGTCTCTCCTACAAGCTCAAGTTCACGCCCGAGGCGCGCCGCGGCGATATTCTCGTGCGCTTCGACGACATCGTCGTGTTGGTCGACAGCAAGAGCGCGCTCTACCTCAAGGGCACCGTCCTGGACTACTCGAGCCAGCTCGTGGCCGGCGGCTTCAAGTTCTCCAACCCCAACGCCAAGGCCAGCTGCTCCTGTGGCGAAAGTTTCAGCATTTGATCCCACGCACGCGGGCGCGGTCGCGCGGTCGCCGCGGTTGCACTGTCGAAAAAGGGGTTGAAACGCCTGCGCCGACCGGGCAGACAGGCTGCACTTTATCTCTACCAACCAAGTACATCTGAATGGCCATATCCAAGCCTGCCGGGGGTCGTCCCAACTCTTATCCTCGTCGTAACACCGACCCGTACGCCCACATCCGCCGCAATCTCCGGATCAAGGCTCCCGAGATTCGCGTGATTCTCCCCGATGGCCGTCAGGCCGGCCTCATGCCGACCTCGCAGGCGCTCGCCATCGCGCAGGAAGCCGGGCTCGATCTCGTCGAAGTCGCCGCCAATGCCACACCGCCGGTGTGCCGCGTGATGGACTTCGGCAAATACATCTACGAGCAGCAGAAAAAGGCCAAGGACTCGAAGTCGAGCTCCGCGAAGGTGAAGGAAGTGAAGTTCCGTCCCCGCGTCGAGACGCACGACTACATGACCAAGCTGCGCCACGCCGAGGAGTTTCTCGGCCACGGCAACAAGGTGAAACTCACGCTGAGCTTCCGCGGTCGCGAGATGGCTCACACCGCCATCGGCTTCGACACGATCAAGCGCGCCGTCGCCGACCTCGCGCATATCGGCCATCCCGACAACGAGGCCAAGCTCATGGGCCGGAATATCATCGTGATGATGTCCCCGCTCCCGGCCAACAAGCGCAAGCTCAAGTACAACGTCGAGGAAGAGGACGAGGGCGCGCCGCCGGCCCCGCACGGCACGCCGCCCCCGGCGCCCCGGACCGAGGTCCCGCAACCGCCGGCGCAGTGAGGGATCGATCGGCGACCGCCCGGCTCCTGCGCGGCGCCCTCGCGGCCGCCACGCTGGTGTTGTCCCTGGCGGCTGTCCTGCACGCGGACACCCAGGTCCGCGCCGCGCCGTCGCGCCCGGCCGTGCGACCGCCACCGGTGCGCACCCCGCTCGATGCCTTCGCCCGCTCGATCGGCTTCGAGCACTCCTGGGTCGCGCCGACGAAGGTCCTGCGCGTGAAGAGCCGGCTCAACGAGCTGCTCTTCGAGGTCGACAAGCGCGAGATCCGGCTCAACGGCCTGCGCCTCTTCATGGGCGACGCCGCCACGCCCGGGAAGAAGACGTTTCAGATCACCGAGATCGACCGCGACCGGTTCCTCCTGCCCATCCTCGCGCCGCAGAAGCTCCCGGTCTTTGCGCCGGTTAAGCGGATCGCCCTCGATGCCGGGCACGGCGGACGCGATCGCGGCACGCGCAGCGACGCCTTCAACCTCGACGAGAAGGATCTCGCGCTCGATGTCGCGAATCGCCTCAAGCCGATGCTCGAGGCGCTTGGCTTCTCGGTGTACATGACGCGCACCGACGACACCTACATCCCGCTGACCGAGCGGCCGAAACTCGCGGCCGGCGCCGGGGCCGAGCTCTTCGTCAGCATCCACTTCAATGCCGCCGGGCCGGCCGTGCGCGGCATCGAGACCTACATCCTCACGCCGCAGTCGCAGCGCTCCACCGGGAGCGACACGCTCGACGCGGCCGACGACGTGCTCGTTCCGGGCAACGCCCACGATCTGTGGAACGCGCACCTCGGCTACGTCATGCACCGCCAGCTCGTGCGCGACCTCGGCGTGCCCGATCGCGGACTGAAGCGCGCGCGCTTCATCGTCCTGCGCGACCTCGCGGCCTGCCCCGGCGTGCTCCTCGAGTGCGGCTATCTCAGCCACAAGGACGAGGCCCGCGTGATCAACGACCCGGCACATCGCGAGAAACTCGCCGCGACCATCGCCGCGGGGTTGAGCGCGTTCAACCAGCGTCTCGTCGACCTCGCCGCCGCCCGCGCCCGCAGCGCCCCGACGCCCCGTTGACCGGGCGTATCCGCGCACCGTCGACGCGCGGCCGGGACCCTTCCATCGCCACCATGAACCCGATCGAGATCCGCGACCTCCGCCCCGAGGAACTTCCCGCCGCCGGCGCCGTCGCCGGTCGCGCCCTGGCCGACAGCCCGATGTTTCACGAGGTCTACCCGACCAATCCCGGCAAGCGCAGCGCCGCCCTCGGGCAGATTTTCGGCGCGCTCCTCAAGGGCTACGCCGCGCACGGCCGCGTCTTCGGCGCCTTCGGCGGCGGCACGCTCTGCGGGGTGTGCACGATCCGCGAGCCCGGCGGCGGCCAGCTCTCCGCCCTGGAGAAACTCGCGTTCGGCAAGGCCGTGGCCTCGGCCGTGTCGCTCGGCTATTCGGTCTCGTTGCAGAAGGTCCTGTCCGACCTCGCGCTGCGCGACCCGCAGGTGCGGCATTTCCACCTCGGGCCGCTCGCGGTCGAGCCGGCGTACCAACGAAAAGGGTACGGCACGGCGCTGATGCACGAGTACTGCCGGCGCGTGGACGTGGCCCGCGAGGTCAGCGCCGCCGAGACCGACCGCAAGGCCGCGATCCCGTTCCTCGCCCGGTTCGGGTTCAAGGAGCTGAGCAGCGCCGCGATCGGCGGCGTGTCCCACGCGTTCCTCGTGCGCTCGAAGATGTGAGCGCGTCAGCAGCGGCCGTTCGCCCCGCGGCAGGCGCGGCGGGGCGGGAGCCCCGCCCTCCACGCTGTCGCGTTGAGCTCCGACCTGGAGGGCCGCGCTCCCGCGCGGCCGCGTTCACACCTGCTTGCACGCAGGCCGGACGAACTTCGCGGATCCGTCCTCTCCCGCGGCGGGGCGGGAGCCCCGCCCTCCACGCGGGCGCGTCGGCAGCCGACCCGGGGCCTCGTCTCAGGCGAGGAGCGCGTTCCGGCGCATGATCCCGGCGATATCCCGCCACGAGAGCGGCTTGAAGAGCACGCCGAGCAGCGTGGCCGGCATGCGGCGCGCGATCGTCTCCGCGTCGAGGGCGTTGCCCGTGACCAGGATCGACGGCAGTCCCGGGCAGCGCGCGGCCACTTCGCGCAGGAAGTCGAAACCGTCCAGCCCCGGCATGCGATAGTCCGAGATGACAAAGGTCGGCCGCACCTCGGCGAGTTTTTCCAGCGCCTCGGCCGGATCGTTGAAGACATGGGTCCGCACCCCGAGACCCTGCTCGAGCAGGGTGCCCATCAGGTCGGTGAAGGGCTTCTCGTCGTCGACGAGGAGCACGACCGGATCGGGCGGTGTGGCGGTTTGGGAGGGAGGGATCTGCACGGTTGTGGTCTCGGTTGGATCGACCGAACGAGTCTCCTTCGTCCCTACAGCCTCAGCCTGAAGCCCTTTCTGTGAAAATGTTGCTATTTGCCCCGCCGGCCCGGTCGCGCCACGGTTCGCGCGATGCTGCATGTCGTTCTGTTTCAACCGCAGATCCCGCCCAATACCGGCAATGTCGGGCGCCTCTGCGCCTACACCGGCTGCCGGCTCCATCTCATCCATCCGCTCGGTTTTGCCATCACCGACCGGAATCTGCGGCGCGCCGGGATGGACTACTGGTATTCGCTCGATGTGCACGAGCACGCTGACTGGCCGGCGTTTCGCGCCTCGCCCGCGGCGCCGCGCCGGCTGTGGCTGCTGAGCACGCGGGGTGGACGGACGATCTGGGAAACTCCGTTTGCCGACGACGACGGCCTGGTTTTCGGCAACGAGGGCGAGGGCGCGCCGCCGTGGCTGCACGAGGAGATCGGCGGGGCGCAGCGCATCCGCATCCCGCAGTTTCGCGAGGGCCTTCGCTCGCTCAACCTCTCGACCGCGGCCGGCATCGCCACCTACGAGGCCCTTCGCCAGTTGCGTGCCGCGGCGCCGCTCGCTCCACTCGACGGCTTCGCGCCATGAAACGCCGGACCGCCCATCTTCCCGCCGACAGCTCGTCCACCCAGGATCTGCGCATCGCCGCCGTGCGGCCGCTCATCGCGCCTGCCGTGCTCCAGGAGGAGCTGCCGCTCGCCGCCGCCGGCGCCGCCGCCATCGCCGCCGCGCGCCACGCCGCCGCCGGGATCATCGCGGGGCGCGACCGGCGGCTCCTCGCGATCGTGGGCCCGTGCTCGATCCACGAGCCGTCCTCGGCGCTTGAATACGCGGGCCGCCTGCGCCGCCTCGCCGCCCGCCTCGAGGACGACCTGCTCGTGGTCATGCGCGTGTATTTCGAGAAGCCGCGCACGATCGTCGGCTGGAAGGGCCTGATCAACGACCCCGGCCTCGACGGCACGTTTCGCATCAACGAGGGCCTGCGGCAGGCGCGCCGGCTCCTCGTCGAGGTCAATGCCCTCGGGCTGCCGGCGGCCAACGAGTTTCTCGACACCACGATCGGGCAGTACTACGCGGACCTCATCAGCTGGGGCTGCATCGGCGCGCGCACCGTGGAGAGCCAGGTGCATCGCGAACTCGCGTCGGGTTTGTCCATGCCCGTCGGCTTCAAGAACCGCACCGATGGCGACATCAAGGTCGCGATCGACGCGATGCGCGCCGCGCACCATCCGCATTGGTTCCCGTCGCTCACGCTCGAGGGTGCGCCGGCCGTCCTCGGCACGACGGGCAATCGCGACACCCATCTCGTGCTGCGCGGCGGCACGCCCTCGGGACCCAACTTCTCGGCCCCGTCCGTCGCGGCGGCGGTCGCGGCGCTCGAAGCCGCCGGGCAGCCGGGCCGCGTGATGATTGACTGTAGCCATGCCAACAGCGGCAAGGACCCCGCGCGCCAGCTCGTCGTGGCCGACGACCTCGCGGCGCAGGTCGCGGCCGGATCGCGGGCGATCCTCGGCCTCATGATCGAGAGCCACCTCGTCGGCGGCCGGCAGGATCTCGTGCCGGGACGTCCGCTCGTTCCCGGTCAGAGCATCACCGACGCCTGCCTGGGCTGGAAGGAGACCGAGCGCGCGCTCACGCGCGTCGCCCGCGCCGCCCGAGCCGGACGCAGCAAACGCCGGTAAGGTGGTCGGCCGCGTCCCGCGGCCGTCTCGCCGGGCGGGAGTCCCACAGGCGTGCGTGGACGTACGCGTCCACCTCGCCGGTGCGCGCAAATTGGGACTCGTGTCCGAATTTGCCTCGCCGACGGGTCGGGAAGCGCTATAGATCCGCGGCCGTCCATGTCCCCGATCAACAGCTTCCTTCTTCAGAACAACCTTCGGATTGCGCACAACCCCTGCGTCAGTCCGGATTTCTGCCTCGATTGGCCGGGCTTGCGGTCCAAGGTGCAGGCCGGTGCCGCGCTGACCGTCTACGCCAAGAGCCGCTTCGAGACGGCGGCCGGGTTTTTCACGCTGATCGAGGATCCCGCGACCGGGGATTGCGCGTGGCGCCTGGAGCCCGCGCGTGCCGGCGCCGTCGCGGACGGGATGACCGAGGGGGCGTCGCTGCCGGATGGCGCGACGGTGTTTCCCGCGAGTTTTGCCAACCTGCTCGCGCTGAAGAATCTCGCGCAGGCGTTCAATCCCGCGACGACCATCTTCCCGACCGCGGCCCCGCGCCTCGGTCAGGGCACGCTCGGCATCGGCGCGCGCTTCACCACGCTGCACTGGCCGGCGGTGGAGTGGGCGATGAGCGCGCTCGAGATCGGCGTCACCGCCAACCAGAACTCCATCCCGCGTGAACTCGTCTACGACGTGAACGCGATGCTCGACGGCCGGCTCGACTCCGTGCCGTTTCCGTTCATCGGCACCAACGTGCCGGAGGGCCACCAGGGCCAGAGCGTCGAGGGCATGAGCCACGGCTGCATCCTCTCGAAGCTGAAGACCGGTTTCCACCGGCGCGGCATCGCCTGGAGTTTCAACGCCGACCACCAGCCGATCGGCGGCAAGTTCGACTCGCGCGAGGACCAGCTCGTCGAGGGCTGCGTGCTCGCGAGCTACATCACCTTCGACCTCTCGCCGGAGCTGGCGCAGACGAAGGTGGCGGACGACGCCGCCGGCTGGGTGAAGGCGCATGTGCCCGCCGATCTCGTCGCGAAGGTCCGCGCGCGCGTCGCCGGGCTCGGGCTCACGCTCAACGAGGCCGAGTTCACCCGCCTCCTCGCCTACGTCTGGCCCTCGATGCAAAAGATGAAGCGGCGCGATGAAAAGTACGCCGCCGCGCGCGCGCGACTCTTCACCACGGAGGTCGGCCGCGCCTACCTGCGCGAACTCTCGATCGACGAGCTGCCGGGCCTCACCACGCCGGAGACCACGGCGATCATGCTCGCGCTCTGCGAGGGCCTCGGGATGAAGATCCATTTCGTCGCCCCGGCCTTCGGCTTCCAGAAGAACATGCCGTATCCGGACAACGCGGCGCTGCGCGGCCTGATCGAGAAGCAGTGGGCGGTGTGCCGGCAGTTCGAGTCAAGCATCGGCTTCCACTCCGGCTCGGGCAAGTCGGCGGAAAACTACCAGGTCATGGGCGAGGTCACCGGCAGCCGCCTCGAGATCAAGACGAGCGGCCGCTACACCTACGAGATGGGTCGCGCCGTCTTCGCCTCGCGGAACGCCGCCGACCAGGCGCTCTGGCGCGACTGGTACACCTTCACGGTCGAGCTCGCGCTCAAGGGCGCCTTCTCCGCCGACGCGACGGAACAGAAGATGGCGCGCATCTTCATCACCGACGCGCTCGAGAAGAGCGGCCGGCCGGTCGACGTCTTCGCGAGCGAGGCCACGGCCCGCGCCGCGATCGAGGCTCTCGCGCCCAGCCCGGAGCACATGTTCTGGTTCGAGTACAACTTCCTCTACGTCCTCGCCGGCGGCGGCCGGGCGGAGAAGGCGGCGCTCGGCGACCACTCGCCGGCCGGTTACCGCCAGCGCGCGCGTTTCTATTCGGTGAGCGACGAGGCGCGCCTCAACTACGCGAAGCTCGTGGCCGGCTACATCATCTTCCTCGCCGAGAACACCGGGCTCGCCTCGAAGCCGCGCTGCGCGGGTGCCGCGAAGTTGCTCGCCGGGTACACGTCGATGGACGCGTTCCTCGGCGGGATCTCGAACTGAGGCGCCGCGGGATCAGGGTGGGGCGGTTTCTCCGAAACCGCCGCGAGAATGCCTGCGTTCGAGCACGTCGATCGATCGTCGGATATCTCCCGTCCTCGCGGCGGTGCAGGAGCACCGCCCTCCACGCTGACGCGTGATTCGCACACCTGGAGGGCCGCGCTCCCGCGCGGCCGCGGACGGCCGCGACCACCTCGAGCCGCCGGACGGCCTCGTGACTTCGGCCGCTACGGGGAGGCGCCCGGCGGGCCGACGGTCGTACGACCCTGACTCATGCGATCGAAGGTGGCCGGGCGCGTCCCTGCGCCCGTGTTCGACGTGCGATGCCCTGACGGCGCGGCCGGGGACGGCCGCGACCACCTCAAGGCGCCAGACGGCTTCGTGACCTCGACCGCCACGTGAAACCGGCTCCACGGAACGGCCGTGAGACACGGCCGACCACCTTGAACGGCATGAGTCTGCGTCAGACGGTCGCGGCGGCCAGCGGGGTGGCCTCGTCCGGGTCGGACTCGGCCACGCCGGCCGCATCGGCCGTGTCGTCCCGCGGCTCGAACGGCACGATCTCGGCGAACTTCTTGAAATCGATCAGCTCGAAGCGGCCATCGTGGTGCTCGACGAGCGCGGTGAGCGACTCGACCCAGTCGCCGGAGTTGAGGTAGTGCACGTCGCCGATCATGCGGATCTCGGGCGTGTGAATGTGGCCGCAGATCACGCCGTCGCATCCGCGCGAGCGCGCGAGGCCGGCGATGCGCTCCTCGAACTTGGAGACGTAGTTCACGGCCGACTTCACGCGCGCCTTGATCGCCTTGCTCAGCGAGTAGTACTCCTTGCCGCGCCACGCGCGGAACTGGTTGTAGAGCCGGTTGAGGCGCAGCAGCGCCTTGTAGCCGAAGTCGCCGAGGTGGGCGAGGACGACGAAGTTTTTCGTGACCGAGTCGAAGACGTCGCCGTGCAGCACGAGGTAGCGCCGGTCCACGCCCTCGTGGATGTGGTCCTCCACGATGTCGAGCCCGCCGAACTCCAGCGGCAGAAAACGCGCGAGGATGTCGTCGTGGTTGCCGCGCAGGTAGATCACCTTCGTGTCCCGCTTCTCCAGCTTCTTGAGCACGATGCGAACGAAACGGGTGTGCTGCTTGGTCCAGCGCGTGCCGCGGCGCAGCTGCCAGCCGTCGATGATGTCGCCGTTGAGGATGAGCTTCTCGCTGCGCGTGTGACGGAGAAAATGGTTCACCTCCTGCACCTTCGAATTCGGCGTGCCGAGGTGGATGTCGGACAGGATGATCGTCCGGTAGGTGAATATTCGTTTCTTCATCGTGGTGGATTTGGCCGCTGGCCCGACGATAGAGTCGGGAGAGGGCCATGCCAGTGTCGATTTTCGTGTGACAGGGGATGTTGCACGATCGTAACACGTGCGGGCCCCGGAACCACGCATGACCGCGCCGCTCCACCTCCTCACCGGTTGCACCGCCGTCGGAAAGACCGGGCTCGCGCTCGCCTGGGCGGAGCGCTTCGACGCGGAGATCGTGTCGTGCGACTCGCTGTTGTTCTACCGCGGCATGGACATCGGCACGGCCAAGCCCACCGCGGCCGAGCGCGCCCGCGTGCCGCACCACCTCATCGACATCGTCGAGGTCGAGGAGCGGCTCGACATCAAGCGCTACGCCGCGCTCGCCCGCGCCGCCGTGGCGGAGATCGAGGCGCGCGGCCGCCGCGTGCTCGTGGTCGGCGGCAGCGGTTTCTACCTGAAGAGTTTTCTCGAGCCCGTGACCGATGAGATCGAGGTCGACCCGGAGCTGCGGGCCACGCTCGAGGCCCGGCTCGCCGGCGAGGGACTCGCGCCGCTGCTCGCACAGCTGCGTGAACTCAATCCCGCCGGCCTGGGCGGGCTGGACGTGCAGAATCCGCGGCGCGTCCTGCGCGCGCTCGAGCGGTGCCTCACCGCGGGCGAGACGCTCGCCGAGCTGGCGCGGCGTTTCTCGGAACAGGAGCCGCCGTATCCAGGTCGTGAAGTCCGCGTGGTCGAACTCGCGCGCGAACCCGACGACCTGCGCGCGCGCATCGCGGCGCGCGTCCGGGCCATGCTCGACGCCGGCCTCATCGACGAGGTGCGCACGCTGCGTCGCTGGGGACTCGAGCAGAATCCCAGCGCCGCCGGCGCCATCGGCTACCGCGAAACGCTGGCCTGGCTGGACGAGGGGGGCGACCGCGCGGCACTGGAGGCCGCGATCGTCGCCAACACCTGGCAGCTCGTCCGCAAGCAGCGCACCTGGTTCCGGACTCAGCTGGCCGAGCACCGCGTCGTGACCCTGGCGCCCGGCGTGGAGGCGGACGCAGCCGGGCTGTTCCGGGGGTAGGGCGAGGCCTCCGGCCGAGCCGGGCCGCAACTGTACGCACGTCGCTGACTCGGCTCGGCCGGAGGCCTCGCCCTACCTTCGGGCATCCGGTTCCGAGGGCGCGGTCCCTCCCTCGGGCCCGAGGATTTGTGTTTATTCCCGTGCGCCGGTGATCTGTCCTCTGCGGCTATGCTCGACACCAAGTTGCTACGTGAAAGCCCGGACCGCGTGCGCACCGCCATCGCGGCCAAGGGCAGTGATTGCGACCTCGACGCAGTCATCGCGGCCGACGCCGCGTGGCGCGCGAAGGTGTCCGAGGTCGAGTCGCAGCGCGCGCGCCAGAAGGCGGCCAACGCCGAGATGGCGAAGCTCCCGAAGGGCTCGCCGGAGTTTCTCGCCAAGGTGCAGGAGATGAAGGCCGTCGCCGCGCAGGTGAAGGAGGGCGAGGTCGCGCTCGGCGAACTCGAGGAGCGCGCGAAACGGCTCCTGCTCACCGTGCCGAACATCCCGCACGCATCGGTGCCGGTCGCGCCCGATCCGTCGGGCAACGTCACGGCCGCCACCTGGGGACTGCCCGGCGGGGTGCCCGGCCCGAAGGCGGCGCATCAGATTCCCCACTACGAGATTCCGTGGTTCCAGCAGATCGTGGACTTCCCGCGCGGCGTGAAGGTCACGGGCGCGGGCTTCCCGTTCTACGTCGGCGACGGCGCCCGCTTCGTGCGCGCGCTGCTCCAGTTCTTCCTCGATGAGGCGAACCAGGCCGGGTACGTCGAGGTCGCCCCGCCGGTTTTCGTCAATGCCGCCAGCGCCACCGCCACCGGCCAGCTCCCGGACAAGGAGGGGCAGATGTATCAGACGGTCGAGGACGCGTTCTACGCCGTGCCGACCGCCGAGGTGCCGCTGACGAATTTCTTCCGCGACGAGATCCTCGAGGCGAAGAGCCTGCCCGTCTGCCGCTGCGCCTACACGCCGTGTTTCCGCCGCGAGGCCGGCAGCTACGGCAAGGACGTCCGCGGCCTCAACCGCCTGCACCAGTTCGACAAGGTCGAGCTGGTGAAGTGGGTGCATCCGTCGACCAGCTACGACGAGCTGGAAAAGCTCCGCGCCGACGCCGAGCGGCTTTTGCAGAAACTCGAGCTGCCGTACCGGGTATTGCTCATGTGCACGGGCGACCTGGGATTCACGCAGACGAAGAAGTACGACCTCGAGGTCTGGGCGGCCGGCCAGCAGCGCTGGCTGGAGGTCTCGAGCTGCTCGAACTTCGAGGCGTTCCAGGCCCGGCGTGCGCAGATCCGCTACCGCGACGCCGAGACCGGCCGGGTCGAGCCCGTGCACACGCTCAACGGCTCGGGCCTCGCCATCCCGCGCGTGCTGGCCGCGCTGCTGGAGAACAACCTCCAGCCCGACGGCTCGGTGCGCGTGCCCGAGGTCTTGCGTCCCTGGTTCGGCAAGGACTCCTTCGGCGGCGTGTGACCGCGAAGCCTCAGCGCGCGACGGTCCGGGCGCAGTCCGCTGCTCAAGGGGGTAGGGCGAGGCCTCCGGCCGAGCCGCTCCAGCGACAGCCCGGCGGTGGTGGCTCGGCCGGAGGCCTTGCCCTACCGAGGTCGGCGTGGCGTCGGCGGGCGGAGGCCGTCGGGGTCGCTCTGCCGCTTGATCGGCTGCACGCCGGCGCGCTGGCGGAGATCCGTCGTGCCGCCGCGGCCGGGGAATCGATCGCCGTGGCCTGCTCGGGCGGGGCCGACTCGGTCGCGCTCGTATGCACGCTCTGGGCACACGTGCCCGAGGCGCGCGGGCGCTGGCTGATCCTGCATTTCGACCATGCCTTGCGCGGCCGCGCCTCGACCGGCGACGCACGTTTCGTCGCCGCGCTGGCCCGCGGACTCGGGGAGGCGTGTGTCGTCGGGCGCTGGACGACGGTAGGGCGAGGCCGCCGGCCGGGCCGCGAGCGTCAACCGATT
>Ga0315910_10001781_pt1 | contig 19505 bp, 13 predicted proteins | sample EdamamesoilMG_FD_204470 | JGI IMG/M metagenome (GOLD analysis project Ga0315910, IMG submission 204470) | Garden soil microbial communities collected in Santa Monica, California, United States - Edamame soil | ecosystem: Environmental > Terrestrial > Soil > Garden | place: USA: California...
AGAAGACATCCAAAGCCATTTCGATTATCTTCGCTTTCCTTACCCGTATTCAAGATGTCAATACTCTTAAAATCACGATGCTTAATTATCGTTTTAGTAATTGTGCTGCTGGCGTGTGCCAAGCCGAAAGAACACACAAACTGGTCGGTTTACAATGGCGGAAAAGGAGCAATGAAATATTCCTCGCTCACGCAGATCGATACCAGCAATGTTCATCAACTCGAAGTAGCCTGGGTGTATCATTCGGGTGATGCAGATTCCCTGCATGCCTCGCAGATACAATGCAATCCGATTATAGTAGACGGTGTACTTTATGGAGTAACTCCGCAAATGAAGTTGGTAGCCGTTGATGCTCAAACAGGCAGCGAACTGTGGCGCTTTGATGCCAACGCCAAAACACGGCACGATGCTGACCGCACTTCGTTTCATATTATGATTAACAGTCGGGGAGTAGCATACTGGACAGATGGAAAAACCGACAAGCGAATCTTTTTCACCGCAGGCTCAAATACTTTCGCGGTCGATGCTACTACGGGAAATCCCATAAAGACATTTGGCGAAAACGGCTCCATCGATTTACACAATGATCTCGGTCGTGATGTAAATGATTTGTTTGTGGTCAGCACCTCGCCAGGTATTGTGTACAGAGACTTGATCATATTGGGTACGCGGGTAGACGAAGCACCACCTGCTGCACCGGGACACATTCGCGCGTATGATGTGCGCACCGGAAAACTGGTTTGGATATTTCATACCATTCCACATCCCGGAGAAGTTGGATATGAAACCTGGAGCGATAAAGATGCCTGGAAACACATCGGAGCAGCCAACACCTGGAGTGGTTTCTCCCTTGATGAAGCCCGTGGAATTCTTTTCGCTCCCACAGGTTCTGCTGCATACGATTTTTATGGAGGCAAGCGCAAAGGTGCCAACTTGTTTGCCAACTGCTTGCTGGCGCTTGATGCGGCAACGGGAAAACGACTGTGGCATTTTCAATTTATGCATCACGATTTGTGGGATAAAGATCTGCCAACACCTCCGGCACTGATCACCCTTCAGCGCGAGGGTAAACCGGTTGATGCCGTAGCACAAACAACGAAGAATGGAATGGTGTATGTCTTTGAGCGGGAAACCGGCAAGCCACTCTTCGATATCGATGAAATTCCGGTTGATACGATCAGCGAATTGAAAGGAGAGGATGTGTGGCCTACGCAACCTGTTCCTCGAAAGCCGGTGCCATTTGCACGGCAAACGTTAACCCCAGATGATATCAATCCTTATGTTTCGGATTCAGTAAAGCAAGTATTACGAAAAGCCTTGGAGGGTTATCGCTATGGCAACATGTTCTTACCACCAGGAATCACACCATCGTTGGTGTTTCCGGGATATGATGGAGGCGGTGAGTGGGGCGGACCAGCCGTTGATCCTCAAACCGGAATACTGTATGTAAACGCCAATGAAATGGCGTGGATCATGAAAATGAATGAAGTAAAAATCGAGCAACCGAAAAAAGAATCGTGGTTGCAGGCAGGTCAGCGATTGTACACACAAAATTGTTCATCATGTCATGGTACTGATCGTAAGGGCACAGGGAACAATCCTACACTAGTTGATACGAAGGCAAAGTATAGTAAAGAATCATTCATCGGCTTAATAAGCAGTGGACGAAGAATGATGCCCGCCTTTACACGATTACGCGATGACGAGAAGAAAGCCATCGCCTCGTTTGTGTTGGAAATAAAATCCGATCAGAAAAAAGAATTCACATCACCATCCACCATCGACTCGGTTAATTTCATGCCGTACAAATTAGATGGCTACACCAAATTTTTAACCCCCGATGGTCACCCGGCTATCAGTCCGCCATGGGGTACGTTAAATGCCATTGATCTTAATACGGGTGAGCTAGTCTGGAAAACAACTCTCGGAGAATACGAAGAACTAAAGGCCCGTGGTGTGCCACCAACAGGTACTGAAAATTATGGTGGTCCGGTTGTTACGGCCGGAGGATTGGTTTTTATAGGTGCATCGCGCGATGGCAAGTTCAGGGCGTTCAATAAATCGACCGGAAAATTATTGTGGGAGTACACGTTGCCGGCACCAGCCTTTGCAACTCCGGCTGTATATCAGTTGAATGGCCGTCAATATGTTGTGATAGCCTGCGGTGGTGGTAAACTCGGTACCAAAACTGGCGATGCCTATGTAGCATTTGCGCTGCCAGATCAGTAAAACGAAACGATTCATGATGTGCTGATATCCTTGTAAGTTATTAGACATTAGCGTATTAACGCGTACTGGGTAGCCATTATTGGCAAGAATAGGTGTTGTTAAAAATGCCTGATTTTATCCACAATCTGCTCGATTCATTACCGATATTTCACAATCCTTCTAACTTTGTGCGCACAAAATCGACCGTATGCTTTTGGATTTTGAGAAACCTATCGCTGAGTTGGAAGCGAAACTGGAAGACATGAAAACTTTGGCCAGCGACAGCGACAAGGAAGTACAAGCTGCAGTGAAAGCGCTAGAAAAGAAAATTCAGGATTTGAAAAAGGAGACCTTTGAAAATCTTACAGGTTGGCAACGGGTTCAACTTTCACGTCATCCTGACCGGCCGTACACATTAGATTATATCTACGAAATCACCACCGACTTCATCGAGTTACATGGCGATCGCACGGTGTCTGATGATAAAGCTATGGTAGGCGGCCTGGGCACCATCGATGGACAAACGTTCATGTTGATTGGTCAGCAAAAAGGAAGAAATACCAAGCAGCGTCAGATGCGTAATTTTGGTATGGCCAATCCTGAAGGCTATCGCAAGGCGCTTCGTCTGATGAGAATTGCCGAGAAGTTCAACAAGCCTATCATCACCTTTATTGATACACCGGGTGCCTTTCCGGGATTGGAAGCAGAAGAGCGCGGACAGGGCGAGGCAATTGCTAAAAACCTGAAAGAAATGTTTTCGCTTAAAGTACCGGTAATCTGTATTGTGATAGGCGAGGGTGCATCAGGCGGTGCGTTGGGTATTGCCATAGGCGATCGCGTGTTAATGTTAGAGAACTCATGGTATTCTGTAATCTCACCTGAAAATTGTTCTACCATTTTGTGGAGAAGCTGGGATTATAAAGAGCAGGCTGCAGAATTACTGAAACTTACCGGTAAGGATATGCTGTCGCTAAAATTGATTGATGGTATTGTGAAAGAACCACTGGGGGGTGCACATACCGATGTAAAGTGGATGGCCAGCGAAGTGAAAAAAGTAATTCTGGATACCACCAAAGAACTTCTAAAGTTAACGCCTGAGCAGCGCATTGAGCAACGAATTGACAAGTTCTGTTCGATGGGTGTTGTAAAGGAATAACACTAGATATTCTGATCTTGTAAAGACCGCGTTATCGCGGTTTTTGTTTTTACGAAGTATTTAATTGCAGACTGATGAAACTTCATGTAATCAACACCGGTAATTTTAAACTTGATGGTGGTGCCATGTTTGGCGTAGTGCCAAAAACCATCTGGCAAAAGCTAAATCCTCCCGATGAGAATAATCTGTGCTCGTGGGCCATGCGCTGTTTGTTGATCGAAGACGGAAACAAACTGATTTTACTGGATAATGGTATTGGTGATAAACAGGATGCAAAGTTTTTCAGTCATTACTACCTGCACGGGTCCGATTCGTTGATTCACTCCCTGAACAAGGCTGGCTTTTCTGAACAGGATGTAACGGATATGTTTTTAACACACCTTCATTTCGATCATTGTGGAGGAGGTGTGCGATATGAAAACAGTAAACTGGAGCTGACTTTTAAGAACGCGCAATACTGGTCGAATGCCGATCACTGGGCATGGGCAACAAAGCCAAATCCACGCGAGAAGGCCAGCTTTCTTCGCGATAACATTTTGCCTATGGAAGCGAGCGGGCATTTAAACTTTATTGATCTGTCTTCTGCATCACCTTTTGCTTCGTTTGATATTCATCATACTTCCGGCCACACCGATAAGATGATGATTCCGAAAATAAAGTATAAGGATAGGGTGATCTGCTTTATGGCCGACCTTCTTCCTTCGGTTGGGCACTTGCCGCTTCCTTACATCATGGCGTATGATACCCGTCCGCTTTTGTCGATGACTGAGAAGGAAGAATTCTTGAATGAGGCTGCAGATCGTAATTACATTCTATTTTTTGAGCATGATCCGGTCAACGAGTGTTGTACGGTAATGCGAACGGATAAAGGAGTGCGGGTGGATAAAACATTTTCGCTAAGCGAAATCTTATAATCTATGAAAGTTGGTCTAGTCTTATCGGGCGGAGGAGCACGGGGTATTGCTCATATTGGTGTACTTAAAGCACTGGAAGAATTAGGCATTGAAATCCATTGCCTGGCTGGAGCAAGCGCGGGTTCAATTGTAGGTTCGCTGTACGCGTACGGCTACAAGCCTGATAAAATTCTTGAAATTGTTACGAGCGCCAGTGTATTCAAGTCGATGCGGCCAGCCTGGGCAATGACGGGCTTACTAACCCTCGATGGACTGCGAGAAATTTTAATCAAGTACATTCCAGAGAATTCATTCGAGTCGCTAAAGAAACCGATTACCATTGTAGCAACTGAAATCCGAAAAGGAAAGTCCGCATACTTTACTAAAGGTGAGTTGATACCGGTTATACAGGCTTCATGCTGTATCCCTGCCGTGTTTAATCCGATCGCTATTAATGGTGGTGTCTATGTGGATGGTGGTGTGCTGGATAACCTGCCGGCACAATCCATCCGAGACCAATGCGATGTATTGGTGGGCTCCCATTGCAATCCGATCATTGATGAGTTTGATGTAAAGAATTTCAGGAATGTGATTGAACGTAGCTTGTTGCTGGCGATTTACGGCAATACAGCGGTAAGTAAAAATCTTTGCGATGTATTCATAGAACCTCAAGCCATTGGCAAATTTAGCGGCTTCGAATTGAACAAAGCAAAGGAACTGGTAGCGATGGGCTATCAGTACACGATACAGAATTTTTCTGCGAGCGATTTCCGAGCTAAGTAATTATGAGCAACACCAGTTTTCAACAACTTATACTTCAGGGTATTCCGGATGAATTGCCAGCCGTTCAGCCATACGATGCAAGCGTAAGTCATGCGCCAAAGCGAAAAGATATACTATCAGCCGATGAGAAAAAACTTGCGCTACGCAATGCACTTCGATACTTTCATCCCAAGCATCATGAAGTATTGTTGCCGGAGTTTTACGAGGAGCTGAAAACATACGGCCGCATTTACATGCATAGGTTCAGGCCGCAGTATGCCATGCATGCGCGATCAATCCAGGAGTATCCGCATCAATCGTTGCAAGCCGCTGCCATCATGGTAATGATTCAAAACAATCTCGATCCGGCAGTAGCGCAGCATCCGCATGAACTGATCACATACGGAGGTAATGGAGCAGTCTTTCAAAACTGGGCGCAGTACTTACTTACCATGCAGTATCTCGCTACCTTGACCGATGAGCAAACGCTTCACATGTATTCAGGACATCCGATGGGATTGTTCCCATCATCGAAGGAAGCTCCGCGCGTGGTGGTAACAAACGGGATGATGATACCCAATTACTCCAAGCAAGATGATTGGGAAAAGTATAATGCGCTGGGCGTAACGCAATACGGACAAATGACGGCCGGTTCGTACATGTACATCGGGCCGCAAGGTATTGTGCATGGCACCACCATAACGGTACTCAATGCCGGCCGCATGATTAGTAAAGCAGGCGAAGGATTAGAAGGAAAGATTTTTCTTACTTCAGGTCTGGGTGGCATGAGTGGCGCACAACCCAAAGCCGGAAACATTGCAGGTTGTATCTCCATTGTAGCTGAAGTGAATCCGAAAGCCGCGTACAAACGTCATGAGCAAGGCTGGGTGGATGAGGTGATCACTGATTTGGATAAGCTTGTTGACCGTGTTGTCGAAGTAAAAGCAAAGAAGCAGGTTGTATCCATTGCCTACCTTGGAAATATCGTAGATGTGTGGGAGAAGTTTGATGAGCGTGATGTGTTTGTCGATCTTGGTTCGGATCAAACATCGCTTCACAACCCCTGGGCAGGAGGATACTATCCGGCTGGTGTTGGTTTCGAGAAGTCAAACGAACTGATGGCGCGCGATCCGGAAGAATTTAAGAAACTTGTTCAAGCATCATTACGAAGACAAGCCGCTGCCATTAACAGACATACTTCACGCGGCACATACTTTTTTGATTATGGTAATGCATTTTTGCTGGAAGCCTCGCGTGCAGGCGCTGACGTGATGAGTGCCGATGGTATTAATTTCAAGTATCCATCCTACGTGCAGGATATTATGGGGCCGATGTGTTTTGATTTTGGATTCGGTCCTTTCCGTTGGGTATGTACTTCGGGCAAGCAGGAGGACTTGGATTACACCGATCAATTGGCAAGAGAAGTTCTTGAAGGGATAGCGACTACTGCCCCGGCTGAAATACAATCGCAGTTGCAGGATAATATTCAATGGATCAAACACGCGAAAGAAAATAACATGGTGGTGGGTTCGAAAGCAAGAATTCTCTATGCGGATGCGGAAGGAAGAATAAAAATAGCAACAGCCTTCAATGATGCTATACGGGCTCAGAAAATTGGTCCGGTGGTGTTGGGCAGAGATCACCACGATGTATCGGGTACTGACAGTCCGTACCGCGAGACCTCCAACATTTATGATGGCTCCAGATTTACGGCCGACATGGCCATTCATAATGTAATCGGAGATTCCTTTCGGGGAGCTACCTGGGTTTCCATTCACAACGGTGGTGGCGTAGGCTGGGGCGAAGTAATGAATGGAGGCTTTGGCCTGGTACTGGATGGCAGTGATGATGCAGACCGTAAGTTGAAAAACATGCTGCACTTTGATGTCAACAATGGTATAGCAAGAAGAGCCTGGGCAAGAAATAAGAATGCCGTAAATACTTTATCACGTGAGTTGCATAATAAGTCGCTGAATGCAAGCATACCTTATGGAGTGGATGAAGGTTTACTTCGTAGTTTTGCGTTATAGCATTCATTTAGATTCTTAATTAACAACTACAACCATGAGAAAAGCACTGCTTACCCTTGTTATTTTATTTTTGACCATTACAGCGTTTGCCCAGTTTAACCAAGGACGAATGATGATCGGTGGTGCCATTAGTATTCAATCGTATAAGGAAAAATCGAAATCTGGAAGCACAACAACTACCTGGGGAAACACCACAGAATTTTCGGTAACGCCACAGTTTGGCTATTTTGTAATTGATAACCTGGCGGTGGGTGCCGGGTTGAACAATAGTTTTTGGGTTTATAAAGCAGATGGAAGTGATGAGAAAGCCACCTCATCATCGTTTCAATTTCAGCCATTTGTGCGCTACTATCTTCCGCAAAAGATTTTTTTTCAGGGGGCATTTGGTGTCGGAGCAGGAAAGGATGTTGAGTACGATGATGATGAAACCAAGTATGGATTATCGAGCTGGACGCTTGCGGCAGGGTACGCAATATTGTTGAATAACAATGTTGCAATTGAACCGATGTTAGGTTACGGATCATCGGTTACCAAATACAAAGATGCAGACCCGGAGTATAAGACTATTGACTCAGGTCTGTTTATTCAGGTTGGGATACAGGTATACATTGGTAAATAGGCTGATATTCAATTATAATAAACCTCACCACTAAACTTGGTGAGGTTTATTATTTTTAAGGCACTATCTTTGATTAGGTGATTTGAAAAAACAATATCCATCATGAAAAAGACAATTCTTTCCTTTGTGCTGGCTGCCGCAACAGTAGGTGCGTTTGCTCAAGAAGTAGCTATTGGGTTAAAAGGTGGCCTGAATTTCGCTAACCTGGATGTATCCGACCTTGAAGGTACCTATAACAATCGCACGGGGTATCATCTGGGCGCTTTTACATTATTTAAGTTTGGTAACATTGGTATTCAACCGGAAATAGTTTTTTCAGAACAAGGTTCGAAAGTAAAATCGCCCTCTGGAAGTTTCGAATCTAATTTTAGTTATTTCAATGTTCCGGTTATTCTGAAATTGTATACGGTGGCAGGTATCAATTTACAAGCTGGTCCGCAGTTTGGTTTTTTAACAACAGCCGAAGTCGATGGCAATGATTACAAAGATGAGCTCAAAAACTCCGACTTTGGATTAGCACTTGGTGCGGGTTGGGATTTGCCCTTTGGTCTTACCATTGATGCCCGATATAACCTGGGCTTAAAGAATGTAAGCGATGAGTCGACTTATGATATCAAGAACCAGGTATGGCAGGTGTCGTTGGGATATAAAATAATTAAGTTAGGCGGTAAGAACTAGAGTTCAAACGTTTGCATTCATCATCTTTTTTATTGACTTTAGTAAGACTTTTAACAAACTATAACTACAATTAAACCCTATTTTTTATGAAGAAACTAGTATGTACGTTAACCCTCATCTCCCTTGTCTCTGCTGGCATCTATGCCCAGGGTATTAGTGGCGGTTTGAAAGCCGGTGTTAATTTTGCCAATCAGGATATTTCCGGTGATGGGATTTCATTGGACACTAAATCCAAAATCGGATTTCATGCCGGAGCCTTTGCAACCATTATGTTTAATGAGAAAATGGGATTGCAGCCAGAAATTCTTTATTCAACACAAGGAAGTAAAATCGATATTGATGGCACCGATGCTCAATTTAATTTCGACTATGTAACAGTGCCAATTCTGTTTAGGTACAACATTAACGAAATGTTCAATCTTCATGCAGGCCCTCAGTTGGCATTCTTAACAAAAGCCGAAATTGAGCAAGATGGAGATACAGAAGATTTGAAGGAGGAAGAAGTGGTAAAAGGAACAGATTTTGGTGGTGCTATTGGTGCCGGAGTTGATCTTCCGATGGGCGTAGGATTTGGTGCTCGTTACATTTTTGCATTTGGTCATGTTACTGAGGATACAGATGCATTTCCAGAAATAAAAAACAGCAACATCCAAATCTTCGTGAGCTATAAGTTGTTTGGTAAAAAGTAATAAGAGAAAATAAAATCTTTGAAAGCCGCTCTGATCAGGGTGGCTTTTTTCATTTTGTATTGGAGAGAAATGAGTAACGAATATTTCTTAGAAAAGCGGTTCGATTACTTTCAACACAATCTCCGCCACAATCCGATGCCCCGCAACATTAGGGTGTATTCCGTCAGCAATATTTAACTTCTCGTTACCGGCTACGTCTTTTAACAAAAAGGGTATAAGCGCTGCATTATTTTTCTTCGCCAACTCAGGGTAAATCTTTTGGAACTTGGCGGTGTACTCAGGGCCCATGTTGGGCGGCACCATCATGCCGGCAACCACAATTTTTGCCTTGGGGTATTTTGCTTTTACTTTATCAAGGATGCCCTGAAGATTTTTCTGCGTCTGTTCCAACGGCAAACCCCGAAGCCCATCGTTGGCTCCCAACTCCAAAACGAAAATATCGATTGGTTGCCGAAGCACCCAGTCCAGCCGGGAGAGGCCGCCCGCAGAGGTTTCGCCACTAAGACCAGCGTTTACTACCTTGCACAACTTTCCTTTTTGGTTCAGCTTATTTTCCACCAGGTTGGGAAAAGCTTCTTCGGTGGATAATCCGTATCCGGCCGTAAGACTGTCACCATAAAAAAGAATTACCTTCGGTGCCTGAGTGGCTTGAATCAGCATCAGCATCGAAATAAATAGAAACCGCTTTACGACCATAAGTAAAAACCTGTTTGTGTAACTATATAAATCAAAACAATTTTACGTAATAACGCTTTACTATCATTATTGATTTAACAAAAACCATGTCAACTCCCATTCTTCAGATCGAAAATCTTATCAAAACATATCAATCGGCTGCTAAATCGCTTACCGTTCTTGATCAGGTATCATTCTCGGTAGAGCAGGGGCATTCACTTGCCATTGTTGGTCCATCGGGTAGCGGTAAAACTACGTTGCTTGGCCTTTGTGCCGGCCTGGATACAGCAACATCGGGCACAGTGTCGCTGATGGGTTTCAAGTTGAACGCCATGAATGAAGATGACCGGGCGTATGTTCGAAACCAGTTTGTGGGATTTGTCTTTCAGAATTTTCAATTACTCCCCACGTTAACTGCGATTGAAAATGTGATGGTACCGTTGGAACTGCGCGGTGAAAAAAATGTAGGGCCCAAAGCCAAAGAACTATTGGAACGTGTTGGGCTTACCGACCGGATGCAGCACTATCCGTCACAACTATCCGGAGGTGAGCAACAGCGGGTGGCTATGGCGCGGGCATTTATTACCGATCCGAAAATACTCTTCGCTGATGAGCCTACCGGAAATCTGGATGAAGAAAATGCGCGCCACATCACCGACTTATTGTTTCGTATGAATCGCGAAAATGGAACCACCCTGGTATTGGTAACCCATAACCCGGAGCTGGCCAATATGACCCAGCGCATTCTTCGTATGCGGGGAGGGAGAGTAGTAGAAGAGATCCAGGGGTTGCAGGCAAAAGTAATGATTAACGGATAACGGATAGGGTATGATTGAGTATACAATCAAAGTAATTCGACCCTTTCGATCGATTTTCAAAGACCGATGGGTATGGGCTATGGCCTGGCGCGATGCGCGTCATAACTTTTCGCGCTTGTTTTTGTTTGTGGCATCGCTCGTTACCGGCATCGCTGCGGTAGTGGCGTTGGACTCACTCAATCAAGGGTTGCAAAACGACATCGATAAAAATGCACGCGAGTTACTCGGTGCCGATTTAGTGATTAATGGCGATAAGAAATTTGATCAGTCAGTACTTTCTCTTTTTGATTCCACAACGCTGGAACAGGCATCGGCTGCAGACATGGCATCGATGGTGTTGTTTCTGAATAACGGTCAGTCAAGATTGATTCGTCTGATCGCCATAGCAGGACCCTTTCCATTCTACGGTTCCATCGAAACACTGCCCACCGATGCGTATGCAAAAATTAAGACTGGAAACTATGCCATGCTGGATGAATCGCTGGCCAGTCAGTTTGAGGTGAGTTCAGGCGATTCAATCAAGCTGGGAAGAAGTGTCTTTACGGTTTCGGGAGTAGTTACCAAGATTCCCGGAGGCGGTGGTGTATCCACCACGTTTACACCTTCTGTCTACATTTCGCTTAGCAATCTTGATTCTACAGATCTTGTGCAGTATGGAAGCCGTGTTAATTACAAACAATACTTCAAAACAAATACAGAAGCCGAAGCGGAGGGAGTAGTAAAAACAATCAAACCTAAAATAAAGAAGTACGGTTATTCATTCGAAACTGTGAAATCGCGAAAAGAAGGATTGGGACGAGGGTTCTCTTCGATCTACAGATTCTTTTCGTTGCTTGCTTTTGTGGCGTTGATTCTCGGGTGCATTGGTGTGGCAAGTTCCGTTCATATTTACGCAAGAGAGAAGCGCAGTGAGGTAGCGGTACTTCGGTGTGTCGGTTCATCGGGCTGGCAGGCGTTTAACATTTTCTTCATTCAGATTTTTGTATTGGGATTGATTGGGAGTGTGATTGGCGCTGTGATCGGGGCGGCCATTCAACAAATTTTACCCATGTTGCTCAAGGGACTTATTCCGGTAGAAGTAGGATTTTCTGTATCGTGGAGTTCGGTGCTGTTAGGTATTGTAATTGGTGCTGTTGTATCCGTGCTCTTCTCGTTGCTTCCGTTGCTTTCGGTGCGGTTTGTTCCGCCACTCACGGTGTTGCGATCAGATTCAGATCCGGTAAAGTATTTTTCTAAATCAAAAGGGTTGGCAATTTTACTTATTGTACTTTTTCCGGTTGGGTTTGCTGCACTGCAAACTAAAAGCTGGGCCACAGGCGCACTGTTTTTTGCAGGGTTGTTGGTTGCTCTTGGTTGCCTCACCCTGGTTTCGATGGCATTACTATACCTGGTACGGAAGTTTTTCCCCAATGGTGCGGGGTTTATTCTACGGCATTCGCTTTCCAGTTTGTTTCGCCCCAACAATCAAACCCGCGCTATGGTAGTCACTATCGGATTGGGAGCATTTATAATTTCTGTTCTGAATATTGTGGAGCAAAGTATGCTGAGCCAGGTAGAGTACACCGGGCAGGAGAATCAGTCGAATACCATTTTGTTTGATATCCAGCCGTCACAGAAGGATGGTGTGCTGAAATTAATGGAAGAGAATAAACTGGAAGTTAAGCAAGTAGTGCCGATCATCACGTGCCGGTTAAGCGAGATAAAAGGAAAGCCGGCAAGTGTTTTAGCCACCGATACTACCGATAAAATTGAGAGTTGGGCTGTGACGCGCGAGTATCGTGTTACGTATCGCGATTCGCTTCATCATGCGGAAGAGTTGATTAAGGGTGAGTTGCACGCTAAAAAGCAAAGTAAGGATTCTGTCTGGGTAACGATTTCAGAAGGGATGGAAGAAAACCTCGATGTCACCATTGGTGATTCGCTCGTCTTCGACATTCAGGGGGTTCCCGTTAAAGCGTTCATTGCCGGTATTCGAAAAGTAGACTGGCCAAAAGATCCACCTAACTTTATATTTGTTTTTCCTACGGGTGTGTTGGAGCAGGCACCGCAGATTTTTGTAACGACCACGCGCATCGATGATCAGCAGCAGGCTAATCGTTTTCAACATGAATTGGTGATGCAGTTTTCCAATGTATCGTTGATTGACCTGCGGCTAATCCTGAGCACGGTGAATAAGCTATTTGATAAGCTTGGCCTGGTTATTCGTTTTCTCGCATTGTTCAGTATCATTACCGGGCTGATTGTGCTGGCGGGTGCAGTGGTTAACAGCAAGTTTGTTCGTATTAAAGAGAATGTATTGCTGCGAACGGTAGGTGCAAGAACGCGTCAGATCACGATGATTACATTGATCGAGTACACCTGGCTTGGATTGTTTTCTGCGATTAGCGGAATGATACTTTCGGTAGGTGGAGGCTGGTTATTGACAAAATTCTTTTTCGAAATAACCTTTGCTGCCGATTGGTTTGAACTGGCAATTATTGGTATTGGGGTTGTCTTGCTTACGGTGTTGATCGGCTGGTTCAATTCCCGCGAAGTTATCAGCACACCTCCGTTGCAAGTGTTGCGTAAGGAAAGTTAAACTGTATAATTTTTTATGAGGTAAGCGTAAAAGCCTGTGGATTTCCCAACGGGCTTTCGCGAAAGAATTCTTCCGCCCGTTTGTTGATCAGCGGTAGCTTATTCATACTGTGTACTTCAATGATGGCGATACCAAAATCTTCTACCACCTTACCTTTGATCGCGTAAAACCCTCTTCCGCGAAAAGGAAACTTACGCGCTACATCCGGAAAATGTACGGTATCAAATGCTTCACCGGCTTCATCGTAGAACGTGCCAAAGTACATCGGGTCGCCTTTTAGCGTGCTGGTATTTTTGGTGGTGACAACATAGCCGATCAACTGAACAAACTTTCCAATATTTTGCAATAGCCCTGATGCCGTGATGTTTCTTCGCTCGTGGGTGTCGACCAATAAAAATGGATTGCACAATGGGAATCCCAGCAGTTCAATTTCATCGAAAGCATCTTCGAGTTTATGACGATGAAGTACGGGCAGCGGAAACTCTTTGGGTTCGGTATCGAACAAATCAATGGTTGTTTTGTTTCGTGTCTTCGCGTTGCCGAAGAACAGCATAGCCTCCCATAGCAATCGTTGTTTGGTTTTGTTGGTAAAGCGAAAGGCATTCATCCGAATGAGGATACGCACTTGCTCCAGTCCAAGGTTAACCCTTCGTAAAAAATTATCGAGACTCTTATACTCACCCTGCAAGTCGCGTTCCGTAGCAATGGCTTTGGCTACCTTGGTTTCAAGACTTTTTAAATGAATGAAACCGATGTAGATATGGGTTCCATAAATCGTAGTAAGGTATTCGCTTTGATTCACACAGGGTGCTTCAATGCTGGCGCCATTCATGCGTGCTTCATGAAAGTAGAATTCCGTTCGATAGAAACCTCCGAAGTTGTTGATCACGCCCACCATAAACTCAAGCGGATAATGCGCCTTGAGGTAAAGACTTTGATAGCTTTCCACAGCATAGCTTGCCGAGTGTCCCTTGGCAAAGGAGTAGCCTGAGAAACTTTCAATTTCAAACCATACACGTTCGGTTATGGCATCGTTATACCCTCGGTCTTTGCAGTTGCTGAAGAAACGATCGCGAACCCGATCGAATTCTTCGCGGGATCGATACTTACCCGACATACCTCTGCGCAATACATCGGCTTCGGTTAGCGTAAGTCCTGCGAAACGATGCGCTACTTTAATCACATCTTCCTGGTACACCATTACACCATACGTTTCTTTCATCAGTTCGTCCATCAAGGGATGAATGGAGGTGTAGCATCCTCCGTTGCTGACAAGATGAAACCGTTCGATGTACGCCTTCATCATTCCCGATCGCGCTACCCCCGGACGAATAATGGAACTCGCGGCTACCAGCGTCAGGTAATCATCACAACGTAATTTTCCAAGCAACATGCGCATGGCAGGCGACTCCACATAGAAGCATCCCATCGCTTTGCTGTTACGCATCAGGTCTTTAATTTTTTCATCCTGCTTAAATTCTTTGAAGCGGTGTACATCCACATCAATACCTTGGTTTCGTTTTACATGCTTTACCGTTTCTTTGATGTGTCCTAATCCACGCTGACTCAGAATGTCAAATTTGTAGATACCAAAATCCTCGGCATTGTGCATTTCAAAGTGTGATACCGGAAGTCCTTTAGGCGGAAGCTCGGTAGCTGTATAAGCATAGATAGGTTTCTCGGTGATCAGCACACCACCGGCATGAATGGAAATATTGGCAGGCAATCCTTTTTGTATGATGTAATGAGCAAAAGCGTGAACTTTTTCACCGATATGATCACGCTCTTTTTGCATGTGTCGTAATTCAACGAGTTCATCGATTTCGTCTTTGGGTAATCCGAATACTTTACCGAGTTCACGCAAAATAGATTTGTCCTGATACGTTACGTGCGTGCCGAGCAAGCAAACATGATCGTAGCCGTAGGTTTTAAAAAGGTATTCGTAAATAGCATCGCGGTTGTCCCACGAGAAGTCGATATCGAAATCAGGTGGCGAGGTGCGCTCTTCGTTTAGAAATCGTTCAAAGTAAAGATCCAGTTCAATCGGATCAACATTGGTGATGCCGAGGCAATAGGCTACCGTACTGTTGGCTCCACTTCCTCTTCCAACAAAATCGTACCCCTGTTGTTTGGCAAAGCGGATGAGGTCGTAAGTAATAAGGTAGTAGGCTGTAAAATTTTTGGTGTCAATAATCGCCAATTCCTTTTCGATGCGTTCCTTCCAGATGGTTTGATCGCTGCCGTAAATTCGGTTGTATCCTTTTGATGTTTCATTTCGGAGATAGGCCAGATCTTCGGTTTTACTCCTCGTGAAGAATTTCTTGTTTTTGTCTTCACCTTCATGGCAATCGATGGAGCATTGATCTAATAGCTTTTGGGTATTTTCAATGAGCGCAGGAAATTTTTCAAAGGAACGCTTTAAGTCATCTTCCGGAAGCATAAATTCTTCCTTGCGTGCTTGTTGATGTTCCTGCAGTTTGCTGAGCAAGGTGTTGTTGGCGATGCAACGAAGCAACCGATGCGCATTATGATCGCGGTAAATAAATTTATTTCCTTTTTTTTCGGGAGGCAGGAAGGTTACCGGATGGAGGATAACAAACTTGTTGCTGTGTTCTTGCCGTGATGGATCGCGAAAGAAAACATTGAGTTCGTGTTTTTGAACTCCCATGTATTCATTTGGTTTTAGTAGCTCAGCTTCAATTTTCCCAAACGGATAAACGATGAAGACATTATCGAGTATTGGAGCGCGTGATGGAAGCGGTTCTGATGTTCGGTTGTGGTAGGATAGAAACCGGTTTATAGCCTCAAAGCCCTGCTTATTTTTAGCAATGGCGATGTAGAGAAATTCGTGTTCTTTTCTGAACTCAATACCAACTGCGAGTTCGAGTGTGTAAGGCTCCTTTCCGAATTTAGTGAGCCCATTTTTGTGCGGAAGGTTTTTGTGACAGATTCTCAGCATCTCCAGGTAAGACGCAGTGTTGTTGATTTCCGTAAGCACCAGTTTATGGACACCACAACGTCTGGCTTCTTTAAATAAAGTTTCAATGGGCAGTGTGCCGTATTTAAAACTGAAGCCGGTGTGGCAGTTGAGGTACATTTATATGCTGATTATAAAACCCGGAAACACAAAGCTCACAACGTGGATACAGTGAACCACGATGAATGTTCTGGATAGATTCTAAACCCTAACTCCTGAATTCTATATTTTTCCTTTTTGATTCTCAAGGTGAGCCATAACCAATTTGATTTCGCCAAAGCTGTAAGTTTCGCCCAGTAATTCTTTAATGGGCGTAAGTGCAGAGCCTCCCACTTTTTCAATAGTTTCCTGGATAGTTTGAATTTTGGAAGAATCAATGAGTTGATCAATATCCAGTCGCCCGAGCTGAACGTAGAAGGCCAAATGATTTTCAATCGTGGAGGTGCTTAGTTGACGTAGTTCAGCAATCTGTTGAACGGAGTTGCCCAGCAGAAACAATTCAAAGCTTTGCTGTTTGGTGTCGGTTTCGCGCTCAGGTTTTATTCTTCGCTGACGTTTAGGTGTTTTTAGATGAATGCGCGACTTCAGATTGTGGTCATTACAATAAGGAATGATTTCCTTCAGGAACGGTGCACCGTATTTTTCAAGTTTCATTTGGCCGAAGCCGGAGATTTTGCTGAGCTCTTCAGGTGTATGAGGTAGGTACGTTGCCAGTTCGATAAGCGTAGCATCAGAAAGAACAATGTAAGCCGGTACATTGTCTTGCTGTGCCAATTGTGTTCTGACGGCTTTCAGTTTTTTGAAGAGTATAGTTTCATATTCCACTTTTTGCTCTTCCTTATAAAGTTTTTCTTTTGTTTTGGTGATCATAACGCGATCAAGCCCTTTTAGAACCAATGCACTTTTTGTAGTAAGCTGAAGAACAGGATAGGTACCGTCAGACTTGGCGAGGTAATTTTGAGCGATAAGGTCGCGCATGATAGTATTCCACTCTTCCTTACTCAGGTCGGCACCAATGCCGAAGGTCTTTAATGTTTTATGATCTTCTTGTATTTTGGATGTGTTTGCTCCGCGTAGAAAATCGATAACATAACCGGCTCCGAATCTTTCCTGCAAACGGGTAACCGCTGAAAGTATTTTTTGCGCCAGCACGGTTCCATCGGTAAGTTCGGTTCGGGTAAGGCAGGCATCACAATTTCCGCAGGAGTCGGGGGCTGCCTCGTCAAAATAGTTGAGTAAATATTTTCTGCGGCATGAACTCAGATCGCCATACGCAGCCATCTGATCCAGCTTTTTCAGGTATATTTTTGTTTGCTCTTCGTTGCCTTCAATCTCCACAAACTTTTTCATCTTGCTCACATCGGCATACGAGTAGAATAGAAGAGCTTCGCTATCTACGCCATCGCGCCCAGCCCGGCCGGTTTCCTGGTAGTAGCTTTCAATATTTTTAGGAAGGTCCATGTGTACTACATAGCGCACATTTGATTTGTCGATGCCCATTCCAAAAGCAATGGTGGCCACAATGATTTTTACATCATCGCGCAAAAACATTTCCTGGTGTTTGGCCCGAAGTTCTTTTTCCATGCCGGCATGGTAAGGCAGGGCGTCAAATCCTTCTTCTGAAAGATCGTTGGCAAGTGTTTCTGTAGAAGCTCTTGACAGGCAGTAAATAATTCCGGATTCGTCTTTTCGTTTGTCCAGGAAATCCAGAAGTTTTTCGAAACTTCTTTTCTTCTGTTCAACGGTGTAGCGAATGTTGGCGCGATTGAAACTGGAGATGAATGTAATCGGATTGTTAAGCTCCAATTTTTCGACAATGTCTTTTTGTGTTAGCCGGTCAGCGGTTGCCGTGAGGGCGATAACCGGAACCTGCGGTATGGTGCGCTTGAGTTGCGCGAGCATGAGATATTCCGGCCGGAAGTCGTGGCCCCAGTGCGAAATACAATGCGCTTCATCAATGGCGATGAGACATACCTCGAACGATGCTATTCTTTTGAAGAAAGAACTTTCGGGCGCGAGGTACAATAGTTTTAATTCCTTTAACCGAACCTTTGCTAAAATTTCTTCCTGCTCCTGTGAAGTTTGTGTGGAGTTGAGGTAAGCCGCCTGAATGCCGTTTACCCGAAGCGCATCCACCTGGTCTTTCATCAGGGCGATGAGAGGTGAGATGACTACGGTTAGCCCATCGAAGAGCAGGGCAGGAATCTGGTAGCATAAGGACTTTCCTCCACCGGTTGGCATCAATACAAAAACATCTTTTTTATGCAGAACAGAATTAATGATAGCTTCTTGTTCCAGCCGAAAGGAGGAGTAGCCAAATTGTTTTTGAAGAATTTCCAATGGTGACATAGCGATAGCAATAGCGATTTAAATATACCAGATTTCAAAGCTGTGCCACAATCGTTATTAGTTCTGCTGGCCAAACAAAATATCCCGGTAGTGTATCCACTTTCCTTCTGATCGTGCCAGCACCGTAATGCGGTCGCACAGAAAATGCTGGCTGTAGGGCAGATCTTTCAGATAAGGCCATGCCTTTAAAAAATCTTCGGCTACCAGTTTTTTGGCGATAGTAATATGTGGCGTGTAACCCGATTCTTCCTTTACCAATTTTTCAAAGATTTCGCGCACCGGGTATTTGTTTACAATGTCCATGTAAATGGTACGCAGCGTGCCATTGTAAAACACATTCAGATCTTTTATAAAAATGTTGAACGGTTTAAAGTAGGCTGCTTTTGCTTCTACATGGCGGATCATGTCATCGGCATGCATGTCGTTGTATTTGAAAAGAGAAATATGTGCTTTAGCGTACCGGTCGTCAAACTCGTGGCCGATCAGGTAGTGTACATCATCTTTCAATACGAAAGCATCGCTGAGGATGTGTCGCGGTGGTGCAATGATAAAGAAGAGCTCCTTTACTGGATTGTGCTGGTTTCGATTGGCAATTTGTAAGGCTGTTGATCTCATAGGTTAGGTTTTGTTTGTGTTTGACTGTTCTGTTGTCGAGCTGCGTGATATGCGGTTCAATCCGATATTTTCCGTTGTATTTTGTCATTACTTCAGGTTTCCTTTAAACATATTCATCTCCATTCGTACGCGCTTGTTCACGTTTAGTGTGGTGGCGCGCATCAATTTTTCCACACCGTGTTTGTGTTTAATATGGTCGATGGCTTCGTAGAGGTTAATGGTTTCTGCGGTGTCATCAAACAGGCTGATCTGGTGATTGCCATGCACCATACCGCTGAGGCGTACACCCACTAACCGAATGAGCATTCTGCGGTTGTAAAGTTTTTCGAACAGTTCGGTTACTACCCGAAGTATGGTGTGATCGGACGATGTATAAGGAATATGAATTTGCCGGGTTTCGGTATCGAAGTTGGAGTAGCGGATTTTTACCGTAACACACGAAGCCAGTTTTTTCTGAC
>Ga0315910_10001782_pt1 | contig 19488 bp, 17 predicted proteins | sample EdamamesoilMG_FD_204470 | JGI IMG/M metagenome (GOLD analysis project Ga0315910, IMG submission 204470) | Garden soil microbial communities collected in Santa Monica, California, United States - Edamame soil | ecosystem: Environmental > Terrestrial > Soil > Garden | place: USA: California...
TGATGTGCAGCAGGCCGTCGATGCCGCCCAGGTCGACGAACGCGCCGTAGTCGGTGATGTTCTTGACGATGCCCTTGACCACCGCGCCTTCGGCGAGGGTGGACAGCAGCTGCTCGCGCTCGGCGCCCGCGGTTTCCTCGAGCACCGCGCGGCGCGACACGACGACATTGTTCCTCTTGCGGTCGAGCTTGATGACCTTGAATTCCATGGACTTGCCCTCGAAGGGCGTGGTGTCCTTGACCGGCCGCAGGTCGACCAGCGAACCCGGCAGGAAGGCGCGGATGCCCTTGGCCATCACGGTCAGGCCGCCTTTCACCTTGCCGGTGATCACGCCCTGCACCTTCTCGCCGCTTTCGAGCGCGGCCTCCAGTTCCAGCCAGGCGGCCATGCGCTTCGCCTTCTCGCGCGAAAGCATGGTTTCGCCATAGCCGTTTTCCAGCGCTTCGATGGACACGCTGACAAAGTCGCCCGGCTTGATGGTGAGCGCGCCGGCGTCGTCGCGGAACTCCTCGAGCGGGATCGCGCTTTCGGATTTGAGGCCGGCGTTGACCACCACGAAGTTCTGGTCCACGCGCAGGACTTCAGCGGTGATGACCTCGCCTACGCGCATTTCCTTGCGCGTCAGGCTTTCTTCAAAAAGCGCCTCGAACGACTCAGGGGCGGGGGCAGGCTTGGAAACGGCTTTGGATACGGCAGGTGAAACGCTGGCCATGGAGTGAGTTTGAAAAAAACCTTCGTTTCCGCGGGCTTGCGATGCGCCGCGCGGGTTGGGTTGCAATATGGGTCGGCCGTCCTAGGCCTGCCCGCCTGTACTACCGAATCATTCTTTCCCGGTACCTGTTCAGTACCTGCTCGACGACTTCATCGACCGTCAGTGCAGAGGAGTCGACGGATACCGCATCGGCTGCCGGCTTGAGCGGCGCCACCGACCGGGTGGCGTCTCGCTGGTCCCGCTCCTCTAGTTCACGGGAAAGGGTCGCGAGATTAGCACTGTTTCCCTTGTCTTTCAACTGCTTATACCTGCGCTGGGCGCGCGCCTCCGGGCTTGCCGTCAGGAACACTTTCAGCACCGCGTCCGGGAACACGACCGTACCCATGTCGCGGCCATCGGCAACCAGGCCCGGGAGCTGCCTGAAGGCGCGCTGGCGCTCGAGCAGAGCCGCCCTGACAGCCGGTACCCTGGCGACCTCGGAAGCGCGGACGCCCACCGCCTCGTCGCGTATCGCATCCGTAACATCTTGTTCCTTAAGGAATATTTTCTGTCCACGAAAAGCCACCTGCAAATGTCTCGCAGTGTCTTCAGCATCGCCGCCGGCCAGGGCGACAAGCCGGTATAGCGCACCGCTCTCCAGATAGTTGAACCCGAGGACCGCGGCCACGCGGCTCGCGATAGTCCCCTTGCCCGAGGCCGAGGGACCGTCGATGGCGATGACGGGAACCATTCCTGGTGATCTGGGCACGCGGGCGGGACCGGATCAGCGCTTCGCGATCGAATCGAGCACGACGAAGAAATCCGGGAAGGTCTTGGCGACGCACTCCGGCTCGTTGATGCGCACCGGCACGCCGCCCAGCGCGGCGAGCGAAAAGCACATCGCGATGCGGTGGTCGTCGTAGGTGTCGATCGCCGCGCCCGCGTTCAGCTTGGCGGGCGGGGTAATTTTCAGGAAGTCCGGGCCTTCGACGACGGCCGCGCCCAGCTTGCGCAGCTCGCGCGCCATCGCGGTGATGCGGTCGGTTTCCTTCACCTGCCAGCTGCCGATGTTGCGGATCGCGCTCTGGCCATCGGCGAACAGCGCCGCCACCGCCGCGGTCATCGCCGCATCGGGAATGTGATTGAGATCCAGATCGAACGACGCGAGTTTTCCCGACGCCGGCGCGGACACCTCGATCCAGTCCGCGCCGATTTCCACGTTCGCGCCCATTTGCGCGAGCACTTCCGCGAAGCGCACGTCTCCCTGGATGCTGTCCTGCCCGACGCCGACGACCCGCACCGGACCGCCGCCGATCGCGCCGGCGGCGAGAAAGTAGGACGCCGACGAGGCATCGCCCTCGACGTAGATCTCCTTCGGCGCCACGTAGGCATAGCCCGGCACATCGAAGGATTTCCAGCCGTTGACGGCGACCTCGATGCCGAATTTGCGCATCATGTTCAGCGTGATCGTGACGTAGGGCTTCGAGATCAGCTCGCCCACGATCTCGACGGTGCCGCCGCCCGCGAGCGGCAAGGCCATCAGCAGCGCGCTCAAATACTGCGAGGAAACGCCGCCGCGAATCTGGATGTGGCCCTTGACCTGGATGCTGCCGGGCTGGATCGCCAGCGGCGGGAAACCCTCGTTGCCCGCGTAGTCGATGCGGGCGCCGATGCTCCGCAGCGGCTCGACCAGGTCGCGGATCGGCCGCGCATGCATGCGCGGCTTGCCCATCAGGCGGTAGTTGCCGCCCGAAAGCGCGAGCGCCGCGGTGAGCGGGCGGAACGCGGTTCCCGCGTTGCCGAGGAACAGGTCCATCTTCTTGCACGGGATGCCGCCCGCGCCGTTCACGACCATGCTGCCGAAGTTGCGCAAGTCGATGACGATGTCGAGCTTCTGCAGCGCGCCCAGCATCATGCGCGTGTCCTCGGCGTCGAGCAGCCCGTGCACCGTCGTCGCCCCTTTGGCGAGCGCAGCGAGCAGCAGCACGCGGTTGGAGATGCTTTTCGAGCCCGGCAGCCGCACGGTGCCGGCGGCGCCGGCGATCGGGGCCAGGTCAAGGAACGTCACCCGGACTCTCCGTTCAGCCAGCCGCCGTCCAGCCACTTCTGTCGCGCCGCGCGCGCGTCGGCGAAGAGTTTTTCAAGGGCGGCGGCATCCTTCGTTTCCAGCAGGCCGCCGACCTCCCGCAATTTTTTCTGGTACGCGGACAATTCCTGCAGCAGGCGGTCTGCATTCGCGAGGCAGATGTCCCGCCACATCTCGGGATGGCTGGAGGCGATGCGCGTGAAGTCGCGAAAGCCGCCGGCCGCGTAGCCGAACAATTGCGCCGCGTTACTGCGCGCCGCGATGTCGCCCACCAGCGCGTACGCGAGCAGGTGCGGCAGGTGGCTCACCGCCGCGAATACCGCGTCGTGCTCTTCCGGGCTCATGCGCGAGACGCGCGCGCCCAGCGCGCTCCACAAGCCGGCAGCGGCGTCGACGTCCCGCGCGCTGTTTTCATCCAGGGGCGTCAGGACCAGGCGACGATCGCGAAACAGTTCCGCGGTGGCCGCGCCGGCGCCGCTGTTCTCGGCCCCGGCAATGGGATGCGCAGGCACGAACCGGGCAATCCTGCTCCCCAGGCCCTTGCGCGCCGCGGCGACGACATCGCGCTTCGTGCTGCCGGCATCCATGACAAGGGCATCTGACCCCAGGACCGGGCCGATTTCCAGGAAGATTGTCTCGAATTGCGCCACCGGGCTCGCAACCAGCACCAGGTCGGCGTCGCGGACTGCCGCGGCGGCCGTGGCTTCGAAGGCATCGATCGCGCCGCGCGACACTGCCAGTTCCAGGTTGGCGGCGCTGCGGCCCGCGCCGACGACGCGGCCGCACAGTCCTGCAGCCTTCAGCGCCAGTCCGAACGAACCACCGATCAGGCCGACCCCAATGACCGCGGCCTTGCGGAAAACCATTATTCCTTCAGGCTGGCCGCGAGCGCGGACAGGAAGCGCTCGTTCTCCGCCGCCGTGCCGATTGTGACCCTCAGGTGCTCGGGCAGCCCGTAGCCGAGCACCGGGCGCACGATCACGCCGCGCTTGAGCAGGCGCTTGTAGACCTCGTTCGCCTTGCCGACGCGCACGGCGATGAAGTTGCCGTAGGACGGAATCCAGTCGAGCCCGAGGTGCTTGGCGCCCTCCTCGATCTGGCGCATGCCCTGCAGATTGGCCGCGAAGCTGCGCGCGACGAATTCCATGTCGTCGAGCGCGGCGGTCGCCGCCACCAGCGCCAGGCTGTTGACGTTGAACGGCTGGCGCACGCGATTCATGATGTCGGCGACCGAAGGATGGGCGAAGGCGTAGCCGACCCGCAGACCCGCCAGGCCGTAGGCCTTGGAAAAGGTGCGCGTCACGATCAGGTTCGGATGGCGCTTGAGCCACTTGACCGTTTCGGCCTTGAGTTCCGGCGAAAGGTATTCGTTGTAGGCCTCGTCGATCACCACCAGCACGCGCTCGGGCACCCGCTTGAGGAACGCTTCCAGCGCTTCCGAACGCAGCAGGGTGCCTGTCGGGTTGTTCGGGTTGGCGATCCAGACCACATAGGTCTCGTCGTCGATCGCCGCCGCCATGGCGTCGAGATCGTGGCCGTAGTCCTTCGCCTGCACCGCGATGGCGCGCGCACCGCGCGCCTGCGTCGCGAGCGGGTAGACCGCGAAGCAGTGTTGCGCGTAGACCGCCGCGCGTCCCGGGCCGAGGAAGGCGTGCGCCACCAGTTCAAGCACGTCGTTCGAACCGTTGCCCAGCACGATCGATCCCAAATCCACGCCGTAGCGACGGCCGAGCGCCACCTTCAGATCATGGCCATTGCCGTCCGGATAGCGCGCGATGTCGCCGAGCGCGCCCTCGATCGCAGCGCGCGTGCGCGGCCCGATGCCGCCCGGATTCTCGTTCGAGGCGAGCTTGACGATGTTCTGCTCCTTGAGCCCCATCTCCCTGGCCAGCTCCGAGATCGGCTTGCCGGGCTGGTAGGGCGCAATGGAGCGCACATAGGACGGGGACAGCTCGCAAGGATCGATGACCATCTGCAGCCCTTTCTAGGATCCGGCGGCCGGGTACGAGCCCAGCACCTTCATGAACGGCGCGCGCGCCCTGAGTTCGTCGATCGCCGCGGCGACCTTCGCGTCGGTCTGGTGTCCTTCGACATCGATGAAGAACACGTACTCCCAGCGCGCCGAGCGCGCTTTCGCCGGCCGCGACTCGATGCGGCACATGCTGACGCCGTTGGCCGCGATCGGCGAAAGCAGCGCGTGCACCGCGCCGGGCTTGTTTTCCGCCGACATCACCAGGGACGTGCGGTCGCGGCCGGTGGCCGCGGGCTCGACCTGGCCGAGCACGAGGAACCGGGTCGTGTTGTTCGGATCGTCCTCGATGCCGCGCGCCAGGGCCTTCAACCGGTACAGCGCCGCGGCGGCCTCGCCGGCGATCGCCGCCGCCCCTTTTTCCTTGGCCGCGCGGCGCGCAGCCTCGGCGTTGGAGGCGACCGGAATGCGCTCGGCATTCGGCAGATTCCGGCCGAGCCAGCCATTGCATTGCGCCAGAGACTGCGCGTGCGAGTAGATTTTCCTGATTTCCTTGAGGCTTTTCATCCTGGAAAGCAGGTTCTGCTTGACGCGCAAATCGACTTCGCCGCAGATCTTGAGCGGCGTGGTCAGCAGCAGGTCGAGCGTCCGGCCGACCACGCCGTCGGTGGAATTCTCCGCCGGCGCGACCGCGAACTGGGTCGCGCCCGATTCCGCGCTGCGGAAGGCTTCGTCGATGGTCGGCGCAGGCTCGGCCGCGACCGCATGGCCGAAATGCTGGCGCACCGCCTGCTCGCTGAAAGTCCCCTGCGGACCGAGGTAGGCGACGCGGATCTCCTGCTCGAGCGCCCGGCAGGCCGAAATGATTTCGCGGAACACCGCCGCCACCGCGGCGGCCGGCAGCGCACCGCCCTTGGCCCCCGCCACGCGCCTGAGGATCTCCGCCTCGCGCTCCGGGCGGTAGACGCGCTTGCCGTCCTTCAACGCGCCGACCTTGCGCACCAGCTCGGCGCGCCGGTTGAGCAGCGCGAGCAACTCCGCATCGACCGCGTCGATCGCCCCGCGCAGCTTGCCGATGTCCTTCTCGCTCATTCGCCGGCGGGGAGGTAGCGCACCGCGAGCACGCCCTTGATCGTGCCCAGTTCCCGGAGCGCCGCCTCCGGCACCGGGCTGTCCACGTCGACCAATGTGTAGGCCATCTCGCCCTTCGACTTATTCAGCATGTTGTGGATGTTGATCCCGCGGCTGCCCATGGCGTTGGAGATGTTCGCGAGCATGTTCGGCACGTTGGCGTTGGCGATCGCCAGGCGGTAGGGCGACTCGCGCGGCATCTGCGTATTCGGAAAATTGACGGCGTTCTCCATCGTGCCATCCGCGCAATAGGCGACGACCTGGTCGACCACCATGATCGCGCAATTGTCCTCTGCTTCGCTGGTCGAGGCGCCCAGGTGCGGCAAGGCCACCACGCCCGGCCTGCCGATCAGATCGGCGGACGGGAAATCGGTCACGTAGCAGCGCAGATGCCCGGATGCCAGCGCCTTCAGCACCGCCGCATCCTCGGCGACGCCGTCGCGCGAGAAATTCAGCAGCACGGCGCCCGCCTTCAGATGCTTGAGGTTCTTTGCATTGACCAGGCCGCGCGTCTTGTCGACGAGCGGCACGTGCAGCGTGACGAAGTCGCTCGCCTTGAGCAATTCTTCCAGCGAGTTCGCCTTGCGCACCTGCGAGGGCAGGCTCCAGGCAGCGTCCACGGTGATTTCCGGGTCGTAGCCGACCACGTGCATGCCCAGGCGGATCGCCGCATCGGCCACCAGGCTGCCGATCTTGCCCAGGCCGATCACGCCCAGCGTATGGCCGGGCAGTTCGACGCCGGCATAGGCCTTCTTGCCGGCCTCGACTTTTTTCTCCAGGTCCTTGTCCTTCAGATCTAGGCCGCGGACAAAATCCAGCGCCGGCGCGAGGTTGCGCGCCGCGATCAGCATGCCGGCCACCACCAGTTCCTTCACTGCGTTGGCATTTGCGCCCGGCGCATTGAACACAGGCACCCCGAGCTTGGACAATTCCTTCACCGGGATGTTGTTCACACCCGCGCCGGCACGCCCCACCGCCTTGAGCTGCGCGCCGAATTTCATGCCGTGCATGTCGGCCGAGCGCACCAGGATCACGTCCGGCGCGCCGGATTCCTTCACGACGCCGAAGCGTTCGGAGGGCAGCCGCTTCAGGCCCACCTGCGCGATCGGGTTGAGGACCAGCACCTCGAGCTTCTTCCCGGCCCTAACCACGGCGCGCTCCGAAATCCTTCATGTAGGCGACGAGCTGGCGCACGCCCTCGACGGGCATGGCGTTGTAGATGGACGCGCGCATGCCACCCACCGAGCGATGGCCCTTCAGCTGCACCATGCCCTCCTTCTCGGCGCCCTTCAGGAATTCGTCGTCGAGCTTCGCATCGGCGAGCGTGAACGGCACGTTCATGCGCGAGCGATCCTTCTTGTCCACGGAATTCTTGTAGAACGAGCTCGCATCCAGGAAGTCGTAAAGCAGCTTCGCCTTGGCGATGTTGTGCTTCTCCACCTCGGCAAGCCCGCCCTGCGTCTTCAGCCACTTGAACACCAGCCCGGCGATGTACATCGCGTAGGTGGCCGGCGTATTGAGCATGGAATCCGCCGCCGCCTGCTGCCGGTAGTCCATCACCGAGGGCGTGCCTTTCTGCGCCTTGCCCGTCAGGTCCTCGCGCACGACGACGATGGTCAGGCCGGCCGGGCCGATATTTTTCTGCGCGCCGGCGTAGATCAGGCCGAACTTCGACACGTCCAGCGGCCGCGACAGGATGTGCGAGGACGCGTCGGCGACCAACGGGATATTGCTTTTAGGTATCCAGTGCGCCTCCACGCCGCCGATCGTTTCGTTCGAGCAATAGTGGAGATAGGCCGCGTCGTTCCTTATCTTGAAGGAATCCTGGGCGGGAAAATACGTAAACCCCTTGTCTTCAGAACTCGCGGCGATGTGCACGTCGCAGTAGGCCTGCGCTTCCTTGACCGCCTTCTTCGACCATTCACCGCTGACCACGTAGTCCGCCTTGGTCTTCCCGGCCAGCAGGTTCATCGGGATCTGCGCGAATTGCAGCGTCGCGCCGCCCTGCAGGAACAGGACCTTGTAGTTCTGCGGGATGGCGAGCAGTTCGCGCAGGTCCTTCTCCGCCTCTGCGGCGATGGACATGAACTCCTTGCCGCGATGGCTCATCTCCATCACGCACATGCCGGTGCCGCGCCAATCGAGCATCTCGTCGCCGGCACGTGAAAGGACTTCCTCGGGCAGCACCGCGGGTCCGGCGCTGAAATTGAATATGCGCGCCATCAGTGAATCGTCGGTCCCTGCGGGTCCAGCGCGGTCTCCGTGGCGGGCGCCTCGCCCGATCCGCCGTTGCCGCCATTGCCCGCATTTTCCCCGCCCGAGCCGTTGCCGTTGCCGTTGCCCTCGTCCTCGTCGCGCTCGAGGATGCGTTCGACGCCGGCCAGCTTCTCGCCGTCCGACAGCGCGATCAGCGTCACGCCCTGGGTCGAGCGTCCCATTTCGCGGATCTGCGCCACCGCGGTGCGGATCAGCACGCCGCCGGTGGAGATCAGCATGACTTCGTCATGGTCATCGACCAGCACGGCCCCCACCAATGCGCCGTTCCTGTCCGAGGCCTGGATGGCGATCATGCCCTGGCCCCCGCGGCCATGCTTGGTGTACTCCGCGATCGGCGTGCGCTTGCCGTAGCCGTTCTCGGTGGCGGTCAGCACGGTAAGCAGCTCGTCCTTTGCCGCCAGCATGCACACCACCTTGCGGCTGCCGTCCTCGGGCAGGCGCATGCCGCGCACGCCGGTCGCGGTGCGGCCCATCGGCCGCACGTCCTCCTCGTGGAAGCGGATCGCCTTGCCCTCCGAGGAAAACAGCATCACGTCGTAGCTGCCGTCGGTGAGCGCGACGCCGATCAGATAGTCGCCCTCGTCCAGTCCGACCGCGATGATCCCCGAAGGCCGCGGCCGCGAGAAATCGGCCAGCGGGGTCTTTTTCACCGTGCCCTGCGCGGTGGCCATGAACACGAAGTGGTTCTCGTCGAACTCCTTCACCGGCACGACCGCGGTGATCTTCTCGCCCTCCTCGAGCGGGAACATGTTCACCATCGGCTTGCCGCGCGCCGTGCGGCTGCCCTGCGGCACCTCGAACACCTTGAGCCAGTACAGGCGCCCGCGGTTGGAGAAGCAAAGAAGGAAGTCGTGCGAGTGCGCGACGAACATGCGCTCGATGAAGTCGTCGTCCTTGGTGGTGGCGGCGGTGCGGCCGCGCCCGCCGCGCCGCTGCGCGCGGTAGTCGGCCAGCGGCTGCGACTTGACGTAGCCGCCATGCGAAAACGTCACCACCATGTCCTGCGGCGCAATCAGGTCCTCGATTGAAATGTCCTCGGCGACGGTGACGATTTCGCTGCGCCGCCGGTCGCCGAACTCCTCCTTCACGCGCTTCAGCTCGTCGGCGATGATGGCGATGATGCGCGCCGGCTTGTCGAGGATGTCGAGCAGGTCGGCGATGGCGAGCATCACCTCCCTGTACTCGTCGCGGATCTTGTCCTGCTCCAGGCCGGTGAGGCGCTGCAGCCGGAGTTCAAGAATCGCCTGCGCCTGCTCTTCAGACAGCCGATAGCCCTCGGGCTTGAGGCCGAACTCGGCGGCGAGGCCCTGGGGTCGGTACTGTTCATGGCCGCCGGAAACGCGGGCGAGCATTTCCTTGACCAGCTCCGAGTTCCAGGTGCGCCCAAGCAGCTCGCGCTTGGCGTCCGCGGGCGACGGCGCCTTCTTGATGAGCTCGATCACCTCGTCGACGTTCGAGAGCGCCACCGCCAGGCCTTCCAGCACGTGGCCGCGCTCGCGCGCCTTCTTCAGCTCGAACACCGTGCGCCGCGTCACCACCTCGCGGCGGTGCGAGATGAAGGCCTCGAGCAGCTCCTTCAGGTTCAGCACGCGCGGCTGGTTGTCCACCAGCGCGACCATGTTCATGCCGAAGCTGTCCTGCAGCTGCGTCTGCTTGTACAGATTGTTCAGCACCACGTCGGGCAGCTCGCCGCGCTTCAACTCGATCACCACGCGGATGCCCTGCTTGTCGGATTCGTCGCGGATGTCGGAGATGCCTTCGAGCCGCTTCTCGGTCACCTGCTCGGCGATGCGCTCGAGCAGCGCCTTCTTGTTCACCTGGTAGGGCAGCTCGTCGACGATGATCGCGTGGCGGTCGCTCTTGCCCGCGATCTCCTCGAAATGCGTGCGCGCGCGCATCAGCACGCGGCCGCGGCCGGTGCGGTAGCCCTCGTGCACGCCCGCGATCCCGTAGATGATCCCGGCGGTCGGGAAATCCGGCGCCGGCATCAGCTTGATCAGTTCCTCGATCGCGCAGCCCGGCTCGTGCAGCAGCAGCAGGCAGGCGTCCACCACCTCGGAAAGGTTGTGCGGCGGAATGTTGGTCGCCATGCCCACGGCAATGCCGGACGAGCCGTTCAGCAGCAGGTTCGGGATGCGCGACGGCAGCACCGTGGGCTCGCGCTCCTTGCCGTCGTAGTTGTCGGCGAAATCGACCGTTTCCTTGTCGATGTCGGCGAGCAGTTCGGCGGCGAGCCGCTCCAGGCGGCACTCGGTGTAGCGGTAGGCCGCCGCGTTGTCGCCGTCCACCGAACCGAAGTTGCCTTGCCCATCCACCAGCAGGTAGCGCATCGAGAAATCCTGCGCCATGCGCACCAGCGCCTCGTAGGTCGCGGTGTCGCCGTGCGGGTGGTACTTGCCGAGCACTTCGCCGACCACGCGCGCGCACTTCACGTAGGCGCGGTTCCAGACGTTGTTCGACTCGTGCATCGCGAACAGCACGCGCCGGTGCACCGGTTTCAGGCCGTCCCTCACGTCGGGCAACGCGCGCCCGACGATCACGCTCATCGCGTAGTCGAGATACGACCGGCGCATCTCCTCTTCGAGACTGACCGGGATCGTTTCCTTGGCGAAGGGTTCCATTTCGGCTCTTGTTTTTTGCTGGCTAGAAGGGGCCGTTCTGCGGCGAAAAATTCAGTCGAAATTTTATCATGCGGCGCGGTTAGAATTGAGCGCAAATCCGTGTCTCAAGCCAGCCTCATCTGCCCCCGCTGGATCGTTCCGGTCGAGCCCGCGGGCGCGGTCCTGGAACAGCATTGCGTCGCGTTGCGCGACGGCGTGATCGAGGCGGTGCTGCCGCTCGCGGCCGGCGAAGTGCGCTATTCCTCCTATGAAAAAGTGGACCTCGGCGAGCACGTGCTCATCCCGGGTCTCGTCAACGCCCACACGCACGCGGCCATGTCGCTGATGCGCGGCTACGCCGACGACCTGCCGCTGATGCGCTGGCTCGAGGCGCATATCTGGCCCGCGGAATCGAAGCACGTGTCGCCCGAATTCGTCAGGGACGGCACGCTGCTTGCCTGCGCCGAGATGCTGCGCGGCGGCGTGACCTGCTTCAACGACATGTACTTCTTCCCCGCGGCGGCGCTGGAGGCGGCGGTGGCGGCTGGAATGCGGGTCTGCGCCGGCATGATCGTGTTCGATTTCCCCTCGGCCTACGGCTCCGACGCGGACGACTATCTCGCCAAGGGCCTCGCGCTGCGCGACCGGTGGCGCGAGCACCCGCTGGCGACGTTCTGCCTGGCGCCGCATGCGCCCTACACGGTGTCGGACGCAACGTTCGGCAAGGTCGCCAAGCTTGCCGCCGAAGTCGACGTGCCCGTGCACATCCATCTGCACGAAACCGAGGACGAAATCCGCCGTTCGCTCGCCGAGCACGGCGTACGCCCGCTCGAGCGCCTGCGGCGCCTGGGCCTGCTCGGGCCCGGGCTGATCGCGGTGCACGCGGTGCACGTCACGGACGGCGAAATTGCGCTGCTGGCGAAGCACGGCGCATCGGTGGCGCATTGCCCGACCTCCAACCTGAAACTCGCCAGCGGATTTGCGCCGGTGGCGAAGATGGCGGCCGCGGGCGTCAACCTCGCGCTCGGCAGCGACGGCGCGGCGAGCAACAACCGGCTGGACATGTTTGCCGAAATGCGCCTTGCGGCGCTGCTGGCCAAGGCGGTCGCGGGGGACGCCGAGGCGATGCCGGCGCACGCCGCGCTGCGCGCGGCCACACTGGGCGGTGCCGCGGCGCTTGGCCTGGAAACGCGCATCGGTTCCCTCGTCGCCGGCAAGGCCGGCGACCTCGCTGCGGTGCGGATGGCCGGGGCCGAACTGTCTCCGTGCTACGACCCCTTGTCACATCTGGTATACGTCGCCGGGAGGGAACATGTCAGCGACGTCTGGGTGGCGGGCCGTCGCCTGTTGCAGGACGGAAAATTCCCCGATGCCGAGGCAAATTCCCCCTTTACAGGCTTGGACACTCGCTGCAAGATGTGGCAGAATACTTTGACTCTACGTGCATAGTGTTGATTCCAATAAATATTTGTTGATTCCAATAAATATTCCGCTGATGAGGCGGAATTTCAGCGAGAGGGACGCATGAACAAAAAAACTTGGATGCCGCTGCTGATCGCCGCCGGTGTAACGCTGTCGGCGCTGCCGTTTACGGCGACTGCGCAGTCGAAAGAGGGCTACTGGATTCAGCCAAGCACGGACCTGGTCTGGAAAAACGCGAGCGGCCAGTGCTGGCGCGCCGGCTACTGGACCCCCGCGATGGCGATCGCCGAGTGCGACCCCGACCTGATGCCCAAGCCGGCCATGAAGCCCACGCCGCCCCCGCCGCCCCCGCCGCCTGCGCCAGCGAAGCCTGCGCCGGCGAAGCCGAAGCCCGTTGCTGAAAAGGTGACGCTCGCCGCCGACGTGCTGTTCGACTTCGACAAGGCGGTGCTCAAGAACGAAGGCAAGGCGAAGCTCGACGACTTGGCGACCAAGGTGAACGCCATCAATCTGGAAGTGGTGATCGCGATCGGTCATACGGATTCGATCGGCGCTGACGCCTACAACCAGAAGCTGTCGGTGCGCCGCGCCGAGTCGGTCAAGGCCTACCTGGTGTCCAAAGGCGTTGCGCCGAACCGCATCTACACGGAAGGCAAGGGCGAGAAACAGCCCGTGGCGAGCAACACGACCAAGGAAGGTCGCGCCAAGAACCGCCGCGTGGAGATCGAGGTCATCGGCACGCGCAAGTAACCGGGATCGAGTCCGGCGAAAAGCCCCGCTGCGGCGGGGCTTTTTGTTTATGGCGACGATGCAACAGAACGCAGACCCGGCGGAGCTCGCGAAATTCGGCGAGCTCGCGCACCGCTGGTGGGACCCGCTGGGCGAGTTCCGGCCGCTGCACGAGCTCAATCCGCTGCGCCTCGGCTGGATCGACGGCCTGGCCAAACTCGCGGGCAAGCATGTGCTCGACGTCGGCTGCGGCGGCGGCATCCTGTCCGAAGCGATGGCGCGCCTGGGCGCCACCGTTACGGGGATCGATCTTTCGGAAAAACCTCTCAGGGTTGCCCGACTGCATCTGCGTGAGAGCGGCCTTGCGGTGGATTACCTCGGCATTTCCGCGGAAGACCTGGCGGGCAAAAATCCGGGCAGTTACGACGTCGTTACCTGCATGGAACTCCTCGAGCACGTGCCGGAACCCGCCAGCACGATCGCCGCCTGCGCGAAGCTCGTGAAACCGGGCGGCCGCGTGTTCTTCTCCACGATCAACCGCAATACGAAGTCCTACCTGTTCGCGGTGATCGGCGCGGAGTACCTGCTCGGCATGCTGCCCAGGGGAACGCACGACTACGCGCGCTTCATCAAGCCCTCGGAACTTACGCGCTGGTGCCGCGACGCCGGACTCGATCCGGTCGAACTGAAGGGCATGACCTACAACCCGGTCACCAACGTCTACCGGCTCGGCGACGATTGCGACGTCAACTACTCGCTCTGCTGTGCAAAGTAAGGCAGTCCTGTTCGACTTCGACGGCACGCTGGCAGATACCGCGGCAGATTTGTCGCGCGCGCTGAACCACGTGCGCGCATCGCGCGGCCTGCCCGCGTTGCCGCTTGAGAAGCTGCGCCCGCACGCTTCCGCCGGCGTGCGCGGCCTGCTCGGGGCCGGCATGGGCATCCTGCCCGAGCACGCCGATTTCAAGCCGCTGCGCGAATTGTTCCTCACGCACTACGCCGAGGAGCTCTGCGTGGACACGCGGCTCTTTCCCGGCATGGATGTCCTGCTCGCCGGCATCGAGGCGCGGGGGCTGCGCTGGGGCATCGTCACCAACAAGTCCACCAACCTCACGCACCTGCTGGTGAAGGCGCTCGGGCTGGAAGCGCGCGCCGCCTGCGTCGTCTGCGGCGACACCACGCCGCACCTGAAGCCGCACCCTGCCTCGCTGCTGCACGCGGCGCAGGAACTCGCGCTCGCGCCGCAAACCTGCGTGTACCTGGGCGACGACCTGCGCGACATCCAGGCCGCGCGCGCGGCCGGCATGCGCTCGGTGGCGGTCGAATGGGGCTACGGCGAGAATCTCGCTGCCTGGCAGGCCGACGCCATCATTGCGAAGCCGGCAGACTTGCTATCGAAGCTTTAAGTCCCCATATGGGGGATAATGCGTTTTTACGAATGCACGAAACGGGGGCGACCTGGTTTCGACGCAGGTACTGAAGCAGCACAGGGCATGCCGAGGACCAGAGCCCTCGTAAATCCATCTGGAAACACTTCAAACGCCAACGACGAGCGTTTCGCTCTAGCCGCCTAATACCGGCTAGACGCTGCACTGACCTGCTGATGGGTCAGGCCTCCTAAAAGAGGTGCAGCGTCATTTTCATCAGCCTCTCTCCAGGGCTTGGCCGCTTGGCCCCGGGGATCCGTCGAAGCGGCTAGCCGCGGATCAGCCTGCCGGTTGGCGGGTCCAAGGCGAAACTCAAATAACCAGGCTAAGCATGTAGTCCTGACTGTGGACGATTTGCGGACGCGGGTTCGATTCCCGCCGCCTCCACCACTGCCACGCCCGATGATGCGAGACGTCAAGGAAAAACCAAAACGCGCCATCGTGGCGGCGGTGCAGCTGCCGGAGGTGAGCGACATCGAATTCGAGTCGTCGCTGACCGAGCTGCACCAGCTCGCCAAGACGCTGGGCTTCGACGTGACCGGCCGCTTCGCGCAAAAGCGCGCCAAGTTCGACCAGACGGCGTATTTCGGCACCGGCAAGCGCGAAGAGCTGCGCATCCTCGCCGAGGATGCCGACCTCATCCTCGTCGACCACGAAATTTCCCCTTCGCAGGCGCGCAACCTCGAGAAGGAAGCCGGCTGCGAGGTCATGGACCGCACCATGGTCATCCTCGAGATCTTCCACCGCCACGCGCGTTCGCGCGCGGCGCGCGCGCAGGTCGAGATCGCGCGCCTGGGCTACATGGCGCCGCGCATGCGCGAGGCGGCGAAGCTCGCGGGGCCGCAGGGCCGGGGCCGAAGCGGCGTCGGCGGCCGCGGCGCGAGCGAATCGCGCACCGAACTCGACCGGCGCAAGATCCGCGACCGCATCTCGGAGCTGGAAAAAGAGCTGTCCGCGATGGGCGCGGAGCGCAAGACGCAGCGCGCGCGGCGCCAGGAACGCCCCGGGCTCGCGCGCGTGGCGCTCGTTGGCTACACCAACGCGGGCAAATCGACCCTGATGCGCGCGCTCACCGGCAGCGAGGCCCTGGTCGCCGACAAGCTGTTCGCGACGCTCGACACCACCGTGCGCGCCCTGCACCCCGAAAGCGTGCCGCGGGTGCTCGTCAGCGATACCGTCGGCTTCATCAAGAACCTGCCGCACGGGCTCGTCGCCTCGTTCAAGTCGACGCTCGACGAAGCGCTCGAAGCTTCGCTGCTGCTGCACGTCGTCGACGCGAGCGACCCGGGGTTCGAGAGGCAGCTCGCGGTCACGGATGAAGTGCTGGCCGAAATCGGCGCGAAGGACGTGCCGCGCATTCTCGTCTTCAACAAGATCGACCGCGGGGGGGACGAGGCGGCGCTGCGTGCCCGTTACCCGGATTGCATCGTCATCAGCGCGCGCCGCGAGGGCGGCATTGCGGCGTTGCGCGGCGCCATCCTCGCGTTCTTCCGGCGGGATCTGGTCGAGGCCGATCTGTACCTCCCCTGGTCCGCGCAGCAACTGCGCGGGGAGATCTTCCTGAACTGCCAGGTGCTGGAAGAGCGTGCCGGGAACGACGGCGCATTCTTCCGGGTCCGCGGCGAGCGCAGCGCCGTGCAGCGCCTGCGCGAGCAGCTTGGGCCAGCGCCCCGGCGCCGACCGGTTTGTTGAACCGAATCCACATGGCATAGAATTGCCGGCCGGGGTCATTTGCAATTGCGTCGGGATCGTTGCGCCGCACCCGCACATCAACCAACAGGGAGGGAGCAAGCCATGAGGAAAATTCTGTCAGTAGCCGTTGCCGCCATGTTCGCGGCTGCCAGCCTGGGCGTTTCGGCGCAGCCGAAAGAAGACGTCAAAACCAAGAGCGGTGGCGGCGTCATGACCAAGGATGGCAAGGAAGTCACCACCAAGGCCAAGAAGGAAACGCCTGCGCCCGCGCCCAAGCCGATGGCCAAGCCGGCCGAGGAGAAGAAGAAAGAGCCGATGAAGGCCGCTGACGTCAAGACCAAGAGCGGCGGCGAGGTCAAGACCAAGGACGGCAAGGACGTCACCACCAAGGGCAAGTAATCCGCTCCCGCGTTCCGGCGGGGCATCAACGCGGTCCGGTGTGCCGCGCGGCGGCGAGGCGAGATTTGGCGCCTCGCCGTTTCTTTATCCGTGCATCGTCAGGCCGCCTGACACGCTGATCGTCTGGCCGGTGATGAAGCCGGCATCGTCGCTGGCAAGAAACAGCACCGCGCCGGCAATGTCTTCAGGTTTGCCCAGGCGGCCCACCGGTACCGCACGGCGGAAGGCTGCGCGCAGTTTTTCCGGATCGCCGGCCCCTTGCATGAAACTCTCCAGCATGCCGGTCTCGGTGACGCCGGGACAGACCGCGTTCAGGCGCACGCCCTTGGTGGCCAGTTCGCGCGCCAGCGTCTTGGTGAGCGAAATGATGCCGCCCTTGCAGGCGGAGTAGACCGCTTCGCCCGAAGACCCGACGCGGCCGGCATCCGACGCGATGCTGACGACCTTGCCGCCGCCGCGCTCGACCATGCCGGGCAGTACCGCATGCATCATGTTGAGCGCGCCCATCAGGTTGATGGAGACGATTTTCTGCCAGAACGCCGGGTCGGTCTTCAGGAACGGCCTGAACATGTCCCAGCCGGCGTTGTTGACGAGGATGTCCACCGGACCGGCCGCCGCAACGGCTTTCGTCACCGCGTCGTAGTCCGTGATGTCGACCTTCGGATCGCCGTTCAGGTCGAAGATCACCACCTTCGTGCCCTCCTCGCGGAAGCGCTCGACGATCGCAGCCCCGATGCCTGCGGCACCCCCGGTGACGATCGCGGTCTTGCCCTTGAGTCCCCTCATGCGATCAGATCGTTCATGGCTGCTTCGGACGCAGGTCGCGCACGCGCACCGCCTTGCCCTGCGAGCGCGGAATTTCGCCCGGATTCTTCACGGCCACCTCGGTGCTGATGCCGATCATCGATTTGATCTGGTGGCGCGCCGCCTCCGCGAGGCGCGCGTGCGCCTGCGCGCCCGGCGCGACCGACGGCGCTGCCTCGATTTCCACGGTCACGTGGTCCAGGCTGCCGCGGCGCTCGACCACCAGCTGGTAGTGCGGCGCGAGATCCGGCACCCCGAGCAGCACCGCCTCGAACTGCGACGGATAGACGTTGACCCCGCGGATGATCAGCATGTCGTCGTTGCGCCCGGTGATACGCCGGATGCGCAGGTGGCTGCGGCCGCAATCACAGCGCTCGGTGCTGAGGCGCGTGACGTCGCGCGTGCGGTAGCGAAGCATGGGCAGCGCTTCCTTGGTGAGCGTGGTGATCACCAGTTCCCCCAGGCCCCCTTCGGCCACCGGCTGGCCTGTGTCCGGGTCGATCACCTCGAACAGGAAATGGTCCTCCCAGCCGTGCAATCCCGCCTGCGCCTCCTCGCACTCGCAGGCGACGCCGGGTCCCATGATCTCGGACAGGCCGTACAGGTCCACCGCCTTCAGGCCGAGGCGCGCCTGCAGTTCCTTGCGCATCGCCTCGCTCCAGGGCTCGGCACCGAACAGGCCGATGCGCAGGTTCGACTTGCGCAGGTCGACGCCCTCCTTCTCTGCGACTTCCGCCATGGCCAGCGCGTACGACGGCGTCGCGCACAGAACGCGAGCGCCAAAATCCTGCAGCAGCGTGATCTGGCGCTCGGTCGCCCCGCCCGAAACAGGTACCACCGTCGCGCCGAGGCGCTCGGCCCCGTAGTGCGCGCCGAGGCCGCCCGTGAACAGCCCGTACCCGTAGGCGTTGTGGACCACGTCGCCAGGACGCGCGCCCGCACAAGCCATCGAGCGCGCCATCAGACCCGCCCAGGTGGCAATGTCCTTCGCGGTATACCCCACCACCGTTGGCTTGCCGGTGGTTCCGCTGGAGGCATGCAGGCGCACGAGCTGCTCGCGAGGCCGCGCAAACATGCCGTACGGATAGTGGTCCCGCAGATCGGTCTTCAAGGTGAATGGCAGGCGCCGCAGGTCCTCCAGGGATCGCAGGTCGCCGGGTTTGAAGCCGATCGCGTCCATGCGCCCGCGGTGCAGCGGCACGTTCTTGTAGGCGTTGCTGACAGTCTGCCGCAGGCGCCTGAGTTGCAGCGCCGCCAGTTTCCCGCGCGGCATCGCTTCGGCAGCGGGTTCGAAGCGGTAAACCATGCCGGCTTCCGGTGGCCGCGCCTACTTCGCGGCGGTCGCGGCGCCCGCGTTCACCGCCTTGATCACCTTTTCGGTGATGTCGATCCGCTGGCTCGCGAAGGCCGCCTCCTGGAACACGACGTCGAGGTTCTCCTGCTCGGCGACCCGGCGGATCGCGCGATTGGCCTGTTCCAGCACCTGCCCCACCGCCTCGTTGCGCCGCAGCGCAAGCTCCTCCGCGTATTCCTGCTTCTTGCGCTCGAAATCGCGGTTCAGTTCGGCAAACTCGCGCTGCTTGGCGCGCCGCTCGGTCTCGCTCAGGGCCGCCGGGTTCTTTTCCAGGGCGTTCTCGAGTTTTTTCATCTGCGCCACGAGCCCGCGCATTTCCTGGTCGCGCTTCTCGATCTCGGTCTTCAGACGCTTCTGCGCCTGCTGGGCCGGAATGACCTCGCGCATCACGCGCTCCGTATTCACAAATCCGATCCGCGCCGCTGCCGGCGCAGGCGTCGCCGCGGGCGCCTGCTGCCCGTTGGCCGTGCCCGCCACTGGGGCCAGTACCGCCCCCGCCATGAGCGCAAAGTGCGCCAGTTTTTTCATCTCAATGCCAAGGCCTGCAAATTTGGATGGGTCAACTATACGCGATGGCAGCGGCTTCGGGCTCAAACGAGCCTGCCCAGAATGAATCCGATCACGATGCCGATGATGATTGCGACCGTGAGGCCGCGGTAGGTCAACACGTCCTTGGAGTAGCCGCGCTTGATGGCGATGAACGAGACGAGGTAGCCGACGCCGTTCAGCAGCCAGATGAATCCGACCGAAAGTATCTTGACGACCAGAGGACCGATCACCGGCACCAGTGCAATCAGGCCGAGCAGCCAGGCGAAGGCGTTGCTGACCAGGCCGACGACGAGCACGCTGCCGGCGATCACCGCGGGTTCGAGGTGCGCTTCGTAACCCCACCAGGCGAGGCCGACGA
>Ga0315910_10001783_pt1 | contig 19464 bp, 11 predicted proteins | sample EdamamesoilMG_FD_204470 | JGI IMG/M metagenome (GOLD analysis project Ga0315910, IMG submission 204470) | Garden soil microbial communities collected in Santa Monica, California, United States - Edamame soil | ecosystem: Environmental > Terrestrial > Soil > Garden | place: USA: California...
CGGCGGGCGGAGGCCCGTCGCACCACGCGCGGTGATGCGTAGCGCGAAAGAACTGCGCTGGCGCGGTACGCTCAGCGCATGACCAGGTTCTCGATGAAGAACTCCATCATGCGCTCGCTCGAGATGCTGGCGTGGCCCTGGTCGGGGCCGACCTGCAGCTCGAAGCTCTTGCCCGCGCTCTGCAGCGCGCGCACCAGCTGCATGGTGTTGTTGGGGTGCACGTTGTTGTCGGCCGTTCCGTAGAACAGCATCAGGCGGCCCTTCAGGTCCTTGACGTAGGTCATCGCGCTGCCCGCGTCGTAGCCCTGCTTGTTCTCCTGCGGCGTCCACTGGTAACGCTCGGTGTAGATCGTGTCGTAGTGGCGCCAGTCGGTCACCGACGACGAGGCGCAGGCCGCGTGGAACACGTCGGGGTGGCGCAGCAGCGCGAGCGCGGAGGCGTAGCCGCCGTAGGAGGTGCCGTAGATCCCGACGCGCTCGCGGTTGACGTAGGGCCGACTCCACAGCGCCTTGACGCCCGCCGCCTGGTCGTCGATCTCGGGCACGCCCAGCTTCATGTAGATCGCGTCGAGGAACTTCTTGCCGCGTCCGCCGGCGCTGCGCGAGTCCAGCGTGGCGTACAGGAATCCGTACTCGGTCAGCGAGTTGGGCGTCGTGAACGTCTCCCTCGCGGCGTTGAAGCCCGGGCCGGCGTAAACGGAGACCAGCAGCGGGTACTGCTTCTTCGGATCGAAGTCGGAGGGGAAGTGCAGCATGCCGTGCAGCGTCGTCACGCCGTCCGCCGCCGTGTACGTGAACAGCTCCACGCGCTCGAGGCCGAGCTCCTCGTAGCCGCTCAGGTCGGCCTTGGCGAGCTCCTTCAGGATCGTGCCCTTGGCGTCGACCAGGCGCGTGACCGCCGGCGTGTCGTGCGTCTGCGCGGTGTCGATGAAGTGCGCGCCGTCGGGGGAGAGATTCACCGTGTGGTGCAGCGCGGGATCGGTCAGGCGCACGTCGCCCTTGCCGTCGAGGCCCACGCGATGCAGCTGCAGCTTCATGTGGTTGTCGCCGCTGCGCGCCATGTAATAGAGCAGGCCCTTGGCCTCGTCGAGCTTGACGATGTTGGCCACCTCGAAGGGATGGCTGGTCAGCGTGGCCAGGAGCTTGCCGCTCAGCTCGTACAGGTAGAAGTTCCTCCAGCCGCTGCGCTCCGAGGTCCAGATGAAGCGCTTGCCGTCCTCGAGCCAGCGCATCGACGGCGAATTCTCGGTCCAGCTCGCCGGCCACTCCTCGCGCACGATCACGCGGCACTTGCCCGTCGCGGGATCCGCGGCGGTGAACTCCATCACGTTCTGGCGGCGGTTGGTGCGGTTGAAGAGCAGCTCGCCGCCGTCGGGCGACCAGTCGACGTTGTAGGCGTAGTGGCCGAGCGCGTCGTCGGTGAAGGGCTTGCCGTCGCGCACGTCGACGGAGGTGGTCCGCTTCGAGGCCAAGTCGTAGATCAGGATCTCGGCGATCGGGTTGGGCGCGCCGGCCTTGGGATAGGCCTCGACGTCCATGCGGCTTTGCACCTTGGTCTGGTCGAGCTGCAGGTAGTAGTCCGAGGTCGGGCTCTCGTCGAAGCGGTAGAAGGCGATCTTCTTGCTGTCGGGCGACCACCACATCGCGGTGTTCTGGTCGAGTTCCTCGCCGTAGACCCAGCTCGCCGTGGCGTACTTGACGCGCGTCTTCTCGTCGCCCTCGGTGGTGATCGCGTACTCCTCGCCGCCGTCGGCGGGCTTCATCCACAGATCGCGGTCGCGGCAGAAGGCCTCCAGCTTGCCATCCGGCGAAGTCGCCGAGGTGAACTGGCGGCCGCGCTCGGGCGCACCGCCGCGGCGCGGGCCGCGTTCGGGCCTGGGCTTGGCCTCGCCGGCGACGGCCGGCGCTTCGCTGGCGCTGCGCGTCGCCATGTCGAAGCGCCAGGTCTTCTCGTCCTGCCTGTACTCGAAGCTCTGGCCGTCCTCGCTCCACTCGACCGGGAGCGTCGTCGACTTGACCGCACCGGCGATCTTGCGGCCGACCTTCTGGTACTGCTCGTAGCCCGGCATCGTCTTCAGGCGATCCTGGGCGAGCGCGGAAAGCGGCGCGAAGCCGATGCAGAGCGCGAGTGCGAGAGCGGAGCCTCGCAGGGACGAGACGCGGAGGGAGGACTGCTTCATGGTCGAGTGCTTGCGATCAGAAACCTTCGAGCGCACGCGTCGACATCGGCGCGTTGCGCATGAGCTTGGAAACCGGAACGGGCTTGCCGACTTCGAGCCAGGCGTCGAAGAAGTTCCAGCGCAGCAGGCCGTCGTCGCTCTCCGGTTCGAGCAGGTAGGCGGCCAGGCGCCCCAGCGGTTGCGCCAGGCGCACGACGATCGTGCCCGCGGGAAGCGTGGCCCGCGCGCTGGCGAAGCTGCCGGCGATCCGGACCTCGTTGTGCTTCTGGAAGGCGCGCTGCGACCTGCCGATCGAGGTCGGCGTGAAGCTCTCGAGCTCGGCGTCCAGCGGGGCGAGCAGTTCCTCGACGCGGATGCCGTGCTGCACGAGCTTGTCGACGATCGCCTGCATTCCGGCCACGCGCGGCAGCACGTACACGCGCGCCATCGGCACGCTGCGCAGCGGCGCGAAGACGCCGAAGTCCTGCATCGTGACGCTCTCGAACCGGTCCTCGATGGCGACCGTCATCGGCTTCTGGTTGCGCGGATTGACTTCGCGCCGCACCTCGCCGACCAGCAGCGGCACGGGCAGGGGCAGCGCGCGCGCCTCGTACTCGACGCCCAGCAGCAACGCTTCCTCGCCGCGCGCGCGGCGCACGAAGTCGGCGTCGAGGTCGTTGACCAGGCCGATCACTTCCGCCGCGTGCGCGTCGACGTCGCGCAGGATCTGCTCGACGAAAGCCTCGGTCGCCGCGATGCGCTTCTCGAAACTCAGGTAGCTGTAGGCTTCGGAGAGGATCGCCAGCCGGTTGCGCAGGCCGACGTAGTTCTGTCCGAGGCGCGGTCGATGGTCGAAGGCGCTCCAGCGCCGCGTTTCCGCCGCACCGGCCTCGGGCGGCTTGCCCTCGAAGTTGCCGTAGTAGTAGCTCCGGAAACCGTGCTTGTCCAAGAGCGCCGTCCGCAGCCGCGGCATCATCGCCTCGCGCTGGTAGTCGAGCAGGCGCGGCTCGAAGCTCAGGTTGAGCGGAATCGAATAGGTCAGGTGATAACCATGGTGCGAGCCGTTGGTCGTGTGCAGATCGACCACGACGTGCGGATCCCATGCGTTGAACAAGGCGACCAGCGCGCGCGCCTCGGGCGAGTCGAGCTTCATGTAGTCGCGGTTGAGGTCCAGCCCGCTCGCATTCTCGCGCCGGCCAACGCCGGCGATCGGACCGTACTGATCGCTGCGATTGTTCACGTCGAGCGCTTCGTTCCCGTCGGCGTTGTAGTCGGGCGCGAAGAGCACCACGAGGCGCGAGAGCAGCGGGCGCAGATCGCCGAGCGTCAGCCGGCGCATCAGGTTCATCGCCGCCTCCTTGCCCTCGACTTCGCCGGCGTGGATGTTGGCCTGAACGAACACGATCGGGCGCGCGAGGGCGCGCAACTCGCGCGGATCCCCCAGCGGCGGATCGCAAAGCGTCGCCAACAGCAGCGGACGGCCTTCCTGCGACTGCCCGAAGCTCGAAACGCGCAGCAGATCGGTCCTCAGGCTCAGCGCGGACAGGAAGGCCTCGACGTCGGCCAGGCTGCTGGTCTCCGTGAAGTCCGTGCGCTCGGCCCGTGTGAGCAGCGCCGGGTCGACGGACAGCGGCGCCGCGGCCTGGGACCAGGCCAGGGCGGACAGGCCCAGGAACATGCAGGCGCAGCTGAGGATTCGCAACGGGAGCTCTCCAAGGGCGAGCCTAGCAAGCCGCCCGCGGATCGCGTCGGCCGCGGCCCCTGTCCGCCGCCATCCGCGGGCTTTTTGCCCAGATGAAACCGGAATCTTCCAACGCGGCCTTGGGGCGCGGGTAGAGAGAAGGCGATGGCCCGCCCGGCACCGATCGCACCCGAGCAGCTGCTGGCGCACTCCGGCTGGATGCGCGCCCTGGCCCGCAGCCTGATCGGCGACGCCTCGGCGGCCGACGACATCGTGCAGGAGTCGATGTTGGCCGCGCTGCGCCGGCCGCCCGATGCGGATCGCCCCGTGGAAGCCTGGCTCTCGCGCGTCGTGCGGCACGTGGCGGCCAACTTCCGCCGCGGCGAGCAGCGCCGCAGCGACCGCCATGCAGGCATCGAGGCGCAGGAGCCGCCGGACGACCCGGGGGCGACGCTCGAGCGCCTGGATACGCAGCAGATGATCGTCGAGCTCGTGCGCGAGCTCGACGAGCCTTCGCGCTCGACCCTGGTGCTGCGCTACTTCGAGGGACTCAGCAGCCAGGAAATCGGCCGGCGCATGGGCGTCAACGACGGCACGGTGCGCTGGCGGCTGCAAAAGGCGCTCGACGAACTGCGCGCGCGCCTGGAGCGCAAGCACGGATCGCGCGAGGCCTGGTGCGCGGTCTTGGCGCCGCTCGCGCATTCAATGGAAACACAGGTTGCCGTTGCCGCAGCTGGCGGCGTCGTCGCGGGTGCAGGAGTAATGACCATGGGATTGATGTCCAAGCTGGCCGCGGCTCTGCTCGCGGTGTCGATGCTGAGCGCGGGCGCGTGGTTCGTTCGCAAGCAGCCGGAGGCCGCACTGGCGCTCGAGGAACCCGCGGGCGCCGCGGCGGCCTCGGCACAGGTTCAGCCCGAACTCGCCCTGCCGGCGAAGCAGGCGCGCGCCTCGGTGCCGGAGCTGGTCGCGCCGGCCGACGCGTCCGGCGCACAGCAGGTCACGCCCGCCGACGCAGGCGGCGCCGCCGGCGCCTCGGGCGAACAAGGCGTACGCCTGCGCGCGCGCTTCGTCGACGTGAACGGCCAACCCTGGTCGCGCGTCTGGTTCCGCGACGGGCTGGACGCCGAGCCCAGCGTCGAGAGCGGCGCGGACGGGCGCGCGGAACTCGTCTTCGCGGCCGAGGAGCGCGGCGAATGGAACCTGCGGGTCGCCGCCTCGCGCGAGGGCTGCGCCACGCGCAGCATGCGCGTCGCCGTGGCCAACGGCCAGGTCGTCGACCTCGGCGAGATCGTGCTCGACGCAGGCTGTCGCGTCGCGGGCCGCGTGCACGCGCAGGGCGGCGAGCCGCTCGCCGGCGTGACCGTGGGCCTCTCGGTGGTCGATTGCGGCGACGTGCCCGGAACCGCGGGCGCGCAGCCGGGCCGCCTGCGCCGGCACGGCTCCCCGCAGTTCGATCGCCTGATCGTGACCCGCTCCGACGCGCGCGGCGCCTTCGACCTGCGCGGCGTGCCCGCGGGACGCTGGCGTGTGTGGGGCACGGCCGAACAGCGCGGCTATGGCATCAGCGAGAGCTTCGAGCTGCAGCTCGGCGAGGAGCTGCTCGACGTCGACCTCGAGGTGCCGGAGCTGCTGGCGACCGACACGGTCAAGGGTCGCGTGATCGATCCGCACGGCGCGCCGATTCCCAAGGCCATCGTCGCTTACCACGACGACATCGGCCACGAGTCCAGCAGCAGCACGCAGAGCGCCGACGAGCAGGGGCACTTCGAGTTTCGCATGCATCACGAGGTCGCCTGCCTCTTGGTGGCCTCCGATCCGGACGGCCGCTGGTCGGAGGCGGCGCTGGGCAACGTCGCGCCCGGCACGCACGATGCCGTGCTGCAACTGCTCGAGCCGCGCATGGCGCGCGTGCGCGTGCGCGGCCCAGCGTCGGAGCCGGTGCGCGGCGCGAAGTTCCAGAGCCTGACCGGCGACGGCGGCAGCAGTACGGTGCACGAGCTGAAGGCGAGCGAGCTCGAGCCGGGCCTTTACGAATGCCGCGCTCCCGGGATGGAGTTCGCGCTGCAGGTCGAGGCCCCGGGCTACCTCGATGGCAGCCTGCAAGGGCTGGATCCCGCCGCGCTGCCGGCGGAGCTCGACCTGGGGCTCGCCGCCGCGCCGGTGCTGCGCGGCAGGGTCAGCGCCGGTGGCACTCCGCTCGCGGGCGCCGTGATCGAGGCCAAGCCCGCGATCGCGCCGGGCAACAGGATGTCCTTCAACGACTTCCCCTGCCTGATGGAACCGCGCAGCAGCATGCGCGCCACCACCGCCGCGGACGGCACGTTCACGCTCACGCTGCAGACCGACAAGCCCGTGTACTTGCGCAGCACCGCGCCGGGATGGGCGGCGGTCCTGAGCGGTCCGCTCGACGCGAGCCGGAGCGCGCAGCCGCTGGAGATCGAACTTGCGCTCGGCGGCGCGATCGAGGGCCGCGTGCGCGCCAAGGACGGCACCACGCTTGCCGGCGCGATCGTCGGCATCACCGCCGGCGACGGGCATCCGCGCACGATGCGCTCTGGCCACGATGGCGTGTTCCGCTTCGAAGGCCTGATGCCCGGCCCGTGGCTGGTCCTGGCGCGCGACGCCGAGTTCCGCACCGACGTCACCACCGTGAGCTCGAGCCAGGGAGACGGCACGATCCACTGGTCCTGCGAGGTGCTCGCCGGGCGCACGACCTTCCACGACCTGCACCTCGACCGCTGAACCTACGGAGCCAGCCTCGTTATCGCCAACTCGTCCGCGGGGCGCGAAGCGCTGCGCAGTCGAGTTGGCGATGACGAGGCTGGCCCTGTATGTGCAGCGCTTCGCGCCGCGCGGACAATTTGGCGATAACGAGGCTGGCTCCGCATGTTCGGTAACGTAGGCTGAGCGCCGCATGCGGACCTGGCCGAGCGAGCGCGCCTGGATCGGGCTGATCCTTTGTCTCGCGGCTGGCGTGCGATTGTGGGGCCTGGATTTCGGCTTGCCGCAGACGCATTGCCGGCCCGACGAAACGCTGGTCGTGCATCCCGCGGTCCAGTACTTCAGCGGCGATTTCAATCCGCATTTCTTCCGCTATCCGAGCCTCGCTTCGTACCTGGTGTTCGCGGGGGCGGCGGCGTACTTCGCGCTGGGACGGCTCACGGGCCGCTTCGGCTCGCTCGAGGATCTGCGCCTGGAATACACCGTCGATCCGAGCGCCTTCCATCTGATCGCGCGCGGCACGAGCGCGTGCTTCGGCATCGCCACGGTCTGGATCGTGTTCAGGATCGCGCGCCGCTGGTACGGCCGCGACGTCGCGCTGTGCGCAGCGGCCTTGCTCGCCGTGTGCCATCTGCACGTGCGCGACTCGCACTTCGGTGTCACGGACGTGATGCAGACCTTCTTCATCGCCTTGGCTTTCGAACGCACGCAGGCCTGGTGGGAAAGCGGCGCGCGCGCTGCCGCGATCGGCGCCGGCGTGGCGACCGGGCTGGCGGCCTCGAGCAAGTACGTGGGCGGATTGATGCTCTTGAGCTTCGCCCTCGCGGTCGTGTTGCGCATGCGCGCGCAGGCGCCGCGGCAAGGCTTCGCCTGGAGCTCGCTGCTCGCCTGCGGGATCGCGGCCGCACTGGCTTTCGTCGCGGGCACGCCCTATTCCGTGCTGGATTTCGCCAGCTTCTGGGGCCAGCTCAGCGCCGAGATGGAGCACCTGCAGGACGGCCAGGGCCTCGATCTCGGCAGCGGCTGGGTGCGCCATTCGAGCTTCTCGCTGTGGCACGGCCTGGGCCCGCCGGTGTTCCTCGCCTCGCTGGCGGGTCTGGCGCTGCTGGCGCTTCGCGACAAGCGCCGCGGCGCCCTGCTGCTGGCCTTCCCGCTGGCCTACTTCGCCCTCGCGGGATCGGGCTCGGCCGTGTTCGTGCGCTACGCGATTCCCTGGACGCCGTTCCTCGCCATCGGCGCGGCGGCGCTTCTGGTCGAGCTCGTGCAGCGCTGCGTGCCGCCGGCCGCTCGCGCCGCGGTCGCAGTCTGCGCCACGCTGGCGCTCGCTGCGCCGTCGATCGCGAGCGTCGTCCGCAGCGACCTCGCCCTTTCGCGCACGGACAGCCGCGAGCTCGCGGCGCGCTGGATCGAGCAGAACGTCGAGCCGGGCAGCGCGATCGCCCAGATCAGCAACTACGGACGCGTGCAATTGCCCGCGACGCGCAGGCTGCGCGAGCGCTCGCAGGCGCTGGCGCTCGCTCCGGCGACGAGCGACGCGGCGCGCCTGGTGCGCATGCGCCAGCAGCCGTCGCGCACGCGCGAAGGCGAAGGCTACGTCGCCTGCCGCTGGCGAGCGCGCGACGGACGCTTCGTGGAAGAGGATGCGGGTCCCTGCGAGCCGCCGCGCTACATCCTGCTGGGCTATTCGCCGCTGTCGATGTACGACCGCGTGCCGAGCGAGGTCGCGACGCTGGTCGCGGAGCAGTATGCGCCGATCTGGTCGGTCGAAACCGGTGCGGCGGGCCTGCCTGAGAGTCGCTACGACGCGATCGACGCGTTTTTCCTGCCCTTCGCGATACCCGGCGGCATCCAGCGGCTCGGTCCGGATCTCGTGCTCTACGAGCGGCGAGCGCCGCGCTGAACGCCCGCCGGCTCGTGGCGCCGCGGCAGCGCCCGCCGGCAGCCTGCTTCGAGTCCGGCGTTGGCGCTGACAGGCGGTGCAGGCCCTTCGTTCCCGCGACCGCCCTTCTTGCGCTACCTTGGAACACGACGGCAGCGCATCGCTCCCCCAACCCGGGCCGTCCCGGAATCACCATGCGACTGGCACTCTGCGCGGTACTCGCTCTCGCTGCGAACTTCTCCTCGGCACAGAACTGCTCCAACACGTCGACGGGCAACATCCCGTTGAACGATCTCGGTGCGGGCAGCTACCAGGGATTCCAGGGTGGGCTGTACTCCGCCGGCTCGAACACTCCGCCGCTCGCGCACGCGCTCGGCGGCCTTGCGCAGGCCAGCGAAGTCGTGCCGCGCGACGCGGCGGGCAATCCCGATCCGGTCAACGGCAGGATCGGCTTCATCTCGATCGGCATGTCGAACTGCGTGCAGCACTTCAACTCCTTCCTGCAGATCGCCGTGCCCGACCCGCTGCGCAATCCGCGCGTGACGATGATCAACTGCGCCGCGGGCGGGCAGACCGCGTCGATCCTGGTCAACCCGAGCGCGGCCTACTGGGGCAGCGTGCTGCAGAAGGTGCAACAGGCGGGGCTCACGGCGGCGCAGGTGCAGGTGGTGTGGTTCCTCGAGGCCGACGCGCACCCGACGGCGCCCTTTCCCTCGCACGCGCTGACGCTGCAGTCGGAGTTCGAGATCATCATGGGCATCATCCGCGACAAGTACCCGCAAACGCGGCTTTGCTACAGCGCCTCGCGCATCTATGGCGGCTACTCGACCACGTCGCTGCACCCCGAACCGTGGGCCTACGAGCAGGCCTTCTCGGTCAAGTGGATGATCGAGAGCCAGATCGGGGGCAATCCGCTGCTCAACTACGATCCCGCGCTAGGCGCGATCGAAGCGCCCTGGCTCGGCTGGGGCCCGTACATGTGGGCCGACGGCCTGGTGCCGCGCAGCGACGGCCTGATCTGGCTGTGCAGCGACTACCAGCCGGACGGCACGCATCCCTCGATCCAGGGCACGCAGAAAGTGGCGCAGGCCTTGCTCCAGTTCGTGCAGACCGACGACACCGCGCGCACCTGGTACCTCGCTCGACCGACGCCGGTGGGCTACGGCACGGGCAAGACGACGTCGATCGGCACGCTGCCCACCGCGGGCTGGAGCGGTGAAGCCGACGTCGGCACCAATGCGTTCTCGGTGACGCTCGCCGGCGGCGTGCCCAACAAGGCGGTGGTCGGCCTGTGGAGCACGAATCCCGCGCAGCTTCCGTTCTTCGGCGGAACCCTGTGGTGCGCGCTGCCGTTGCACCGCCTGCCGCCGCGCATCCTGGACGCAAGCGGCGCGACGAGCTACGCGATCAACCTAACGCCGCTGATGCTGGGCACGACGCGCTGCTACAGCTTCTGGTTCCGCGACGGCGCGCACCCTGATGGCACGGGAACCGGGCTCGCCAACGGACTGCAGGTGCGCTTCTTCGATTGAGCGGCGCCTTCACGCGTGCTTGCGCTGTCGATGGGCCTCCCGCTCGGATCTTGGTCCACATCGGGCCACCGAAGTGTTGGTCGGCCTCGGTTCTCGCTCATCAGCGGCTGCGAAAGGCCGGTCGCTGAAGCGACGGGTTAGCTTGCTCCCTCGGCAGCAGCCTGCGTCAGCCGGCGGATTCCATCGGAACGAAGCACCCGGAACTGCCAGATGAACACGGGAAGTCCCACGACGACCATCGCAATCATCCGAGAGACCTCGGCGCCCGTAGCCGGATGCTCCGAGGCGCTCCAATTTGCGCTGCCCGTCAGAGCCCGGCTCGGCATGAGGACCAAAGCCAACCCGGTGAAGAATGCGCCGAGCCAGCTCCGCCCAGCCGCGAGATTGCGACCCATGTCTCCTCGCCGGAGTAGCCCGATTCCGATCGGCAAACGGAGCCCGCGGGTTGTCGCGGCGAAGGTGCGAGCTTCCGCGCTTGGACGGAAAAGACTCGAACCCGCCTCAGGAGCGGGTTCGAGTCCAGGAAGGAAGTCTCAGCAGTGTCTGTCAGCTCAGGAGTCGTCTCTCACTCAGGGTCCCATCACCCGTGGCCACCTCGCAGGCGCCTTCGCAGGCGGGAGCGATCGGCTCACAGGAGAACGAAGCCGAGGACGGGGCGAGGCCGAACGCCGGCCTCCTGGGCATTCCAGGCGATCGCCGTAACTCCAGGATTGGCATGCTTTTGCGCTATTCGAAGCGCAGCGCCCGGATCGGGTCCATCAACGCCGCCCGGCGCGCGGGGTAGATGCCGGAGAGGATCGCCACGGCCACCGAGATCGAGAGCGCCAGGGCGAAGGAGGACCAGGCGACCACCGCCTGCCAGTCCGCGAGCTGCACCAAGGCGTAGATCGCGCCCAGGCCGAAGAGGCAGCCGAACAAGCCCCCCACCACGCCGATCGCGGCGGTCTCGGTCAGGAACTGCAGCAGGATGTCGATGCGACGCGCGCCCATCGCGCGACGGATGCCGATCTCCTTGGTCCGCTCGGTGATCGTGGCCAGCATGATGTTGGCGATGCCGATGCCGCCGACGAGCAGGGAGATCGCGGCGATCAGCACCATGACCAGGTTGAACACGGCCTGCGTCTGCTCCTTCTGCCGCAGCAGCTCGAGCGGGACGACGATCTCGTAGTCCTGCTTCTCGTGGAAGCGCTCGAGCACCGAGCTGATCACGCGCGCCGTCGGGCCGACGGCTTCGGCGCTCTTCGCGCGCACCACCATCTGGTCGAGCTCGACGATCGAGCGTTCCTCGCTGCCGCCTCGGCGCAGGATCGTCATCGTGCCGAAGTCGCGCATCGCGGTCGAGTACGGGATGTAGACCTCCTGGTGCTGGCCGTCGATCGCCAGCGCCTTCTTCGTGTGCGAGGAGAAGCGCGCGTCCTCCAGCACGCCGATGATCTCGAACGGCTCGGCGCCGATGCGCACCGAGAGGCCGATGGGGTCCTCCAGCGTCTCCAGCTCGCGGATCAGGCTCGGCCGCACGATGCAAACCTTGGCGCCCTTGCGCGCGTCGACCTCGTTGAACGTGCGGCCGCGGCGCACCTCCAGGCCGAAGCTGCGCAGGTGCTCGGGTTCGACGCCCAGGATCGAGCAGTCGATGCCGTGGCTCTTGTGCCACAGGCGCTGGCGCAGCGCGTTGACCGGCAGGATGCGTTCGACCGAGGGGCAGACCTGCTCGACGATCTCGCGGTCCTTGAAGGTCAGGCCGTAGCGATCGATCCAGCGGCGGTTGGTGGCCGCGGGCTTGCTCTCCTCCGGCGGCTTGACCGAGTTGACGATGATGTTCTGCACGCCCAGCTCCTGGATGCGCGCGAGCAGCTCCGCGCGCGCGCCGGCGCCGACCGCGAGCATCGCGATCACGCTGCCCACGCCGAAGATCATGCCCAGCATGGTCAGGAAGGAGCGCAGCTTGTTGCGCTTCAGGTTGCGCACGCCCAGCACGAAGACCTCGCCCAGGCCGATCCAGGAGGAAGTCACGCGCCCACCACTTCGCGCACGCGCTCGCTCATGCGGCCGTCCTTCATCTCGACCACGCGCGGCAGATTCGCGGCGATCTCGGTGTTGTGCGTGACCATGATCAGCGTGCGGCCGGCGGCGTTGAGCTCGTAGAACAGCCGCAGCACCTCGTCGCCGTTCTTCGAATCCAGGTTGCCGGTGGGCTCGTCGGTCAGCAGCAAGGCGGGTTCGCAGACCAGGGCGCGCGCGATCGCCACGCGCTGGCACTCCCCGCCCGAGAGCTGCGCGGGCTGGTGGCCGAGTCGATGCTGCAGACCGACCGACTCGATCGCCTTCAGCGCGCGCTCGCGGCGTTCGCGGCGCGAGTAGCGCGCGTAGAACAGCGGCACTTCGACGTTCTCGAGCACGCTGAACTGCTGGATCAGGTTGAAGGACTGGAACACGAAACCGATGCTCTTGTTGCGCGCGCTCGACAAGCGATCGTCGTCCAGGCTGGAAACGTCCTCGCCGGCGAGCACGTAGCGGCCGCGCGTGGGCTTGTCCAGGCAGCCCAGGATGTTCATCAGCGTGGTCTTGCCCGAACCGGAAGCACCGACGATGCCGACGAACTCGCCGCGGCGAATGCACAGGTCGACCTGGCGCAGCACGGTCAGGAATCCGCTGCCCGAGGCGTAGTCTTTCTCGACGCCGGAGAGTTCGACGATCGCGTCCTGCATCAGGGCACTTTTCCGTCCGCGGAAAGCACTTCGGCTGCTGCGCCCGACTTGCCCGGCGTCTCCTCGGCCGCGTCGTCCTGCTCGCTCTTCTCACCTCCGCTGCCGCCGGATCGCGGATCGAAGAGCAGCACGCGATCTCCCGCGGACAGGCCCTTGGTGATCGCGACCAGGTAGACGTTGTTCTTGCCCAGCTCGATCTCGCGCTTCTCGAAACCCGCGGCGGTGATCACGAAGGCGTAGTGCGCGCCGCTCTCGGCGAAGGCGGCGTGGATCGGGATCGCCAGGCAGTCGGGCACGGTCTCGACCCGGATCTCGGCTTTGGCGGTGACGCCGGCGCGCAGGCTTTCCGTGGTCGGGTCGAGCGTGACCACGACCTCGAAGGTCTTGGCCTCGCCCCAGTCCGAGGAGGCGACCGAGGCGATCTCGGTCACCTTGCCGCTCAACGAGTGGCCCTTGAGCGACTCCAGCGTGACGCTGACCGCCATCTCCAGCTTGACCTGGTCGATGTCCGCCTCGTGCACGCGCACCACCGCCTGCATCTCGCGCAGGTCCGGCAGCGTGAAAAGCGTGTTGCCCGAATAGACCTCGTTGCCGACCTTGATCTGCTCGCCCCACCAGCGCTCGCGCGGATCGCCGTAGTGCAGGATGCCGGCGCTGGGCGCGAAGATGGTCATCTTCGCCAGCTGGTCCTGCAGCTTGTCCAGCCGGTTCTTGGTCGACTTCACCTGGCGGTCGGCGTTGACCACCTTGGCCTCATGCTGCTTGAGGCTGATCTGGGCCTTCTCGCGCGCGTTGGTGAGCACGCGCTCCGCATCCTTGACCGCATTGCCGAGCTCGGCGACGGCCATCGGCTCGGTGTAGGCCAGGAACAGCTCCAGGTCCTTCTGCGCGTTTTCCGTGCCGATCTCGGCCTCGCGCAGGCGGATCTTCTCTTCCTCGGCCTGCGTCTTCGTCAGGTAGCCCTCGCGCTCGAGCTCCGGCACCTGGGTGTAGCGCTCGGTCGCGCGCGCGAACTCCGAAGCGGCCTTTTCCGCGGCGAGCTTGGCCTTGCGCAGTTCGTTCGGCCCCTCGCCCTGGCGGTACTTGTCGAGCTTCATCCTGGCGATCGAGAGCGCGAAATCGCCGGCCTCGACCTGCGCGTTGCCGTCGCGCCGCTCGATCTCCAGTTCCGCGCGCGCGGTCTCCGCTGCGGTCTCCAGCACCGTCAGGTCGTTGGTGACCTCGTCGATGCGCTGCTCGAGCTGCGTCTTGTCGAACTCGGCCAGCTTGTCGCCCTGCGCGACCGCCTTGCCCTCTTCCGCGAGCCAGGTCAGCTTGCCCTCGCCGTCGAACTGCGGCTTGACCTCGACCGAGTTCTTGGCCTTCAGGTAGCCGTTCTCGGTGATCTTGATCTCGATCGGCTTGATCGTCGCCGTCGCGATCGCGTCGGGAGAGAACTCCGTCGGCGTCCCGGCTTGCGAACCCGGACCGAACCAGCGCCAGCCGCCCCAGCCGAGCGCGGCAAGCAGCGCCAGGATCCAGAAGGTCTTCATTCCTTGAACACTCCGTTCTCGTCGATGAAGAGTACACCCAGATCGCGCAGCAGTCCCAGGCGCGCGATCTCGTAGCCGACCTGCTCGCGGATCAAACTGTTGCGCGCGTCCAGCAGCGACTGCTGCGCGTCGACCACGTCGCGGTTGGAGTTGTCGCCCTGCTCGAACAAGAGCTGCGCGATGCGCAGGTTCTTCTCCTGGTCGACGATCAGCTCCTTCTGGATCTCGACCGACTGCTTGCGCCGCTCCAGCTCGCGGAACGTGCTCTGCACCGCGACCACCATTTCGTCCTCGAACAGGTCGAAGGCGCGGCGCGCCTGGTTGTAGCCGATGCGCGCGCTCTTCCAGGCGTTGCGGTCCAGCGTGCGGTCGACCGGGATGTCCAGCGAGAGCCCCGCGGAGTAGGACTCGCGGTCGACGCCTTGGTCGAAGAAGTTGGGATCGGGATCGGCGGTGACGTCGTAGGCCGCGTTCAGGCGCAGGTCCGGCAGCAATCCGTTCTTCGAGATGCGCAGGCTGCGCGCGGCGTCCTCGAGCCGCTCGCGCTCGTTGAGGTAGTCGAGACGGTTGGCCAGCGCGCACTGGATCGCCGAGTTGACGTCGTACTCGACCGGAACGAACGTGGGTTCCTCGGGCATCACGTCGACGCGATCGTCGTCGGGCAGGCCGAGGAAGATGCGGAAGCGGTCGAGCGCCAGGCGCAGACCCTCCTCGGCCTCGATCAGGTCGTTGCGGCTGGTCAGCTCGCTGCGCTTGGCGCGCAAGAGCTCGAGCTCGGGCTTGCGCCCGACCTGGAACAGCGCCTCGGCCTTGCGGCGGTCCTCGGCGAGATTCTCCATGCTGCGGCGCTGGTTCTCGACGGTCTGCTTCTGTTGCACCAGGTCGTAGTAGCTCGACGCGACGCGGATCGAGTAGTCCTCGCGGAACAGCTCGAAGTCGCGGATCGCGTACAGCGTGTTGCGCTCGGCCTGGGTCAGCGCCTCGTTGGCGACCTCCGCGCCGAAGCCGCGCAGCAGCGGCTGCGTCAGGAGCACGCCCACGCCCGAGTCGAAGGCGCGCAGATTCTGCGAGCTGCCGTCGTCGTTGAAATTCTGGCGCGCGTTGAACGCGACCTCGCCGCCCCAGGGCAGCTTCTGCGCCAGCCCCGCGCTGGCGAGCGCGGCGTGGTTCTCGACCACGCTGTCGGCGTCGGCGAAGGTGTAGGCGAGCGCCGCGGTCAGCCGCGGGCCGTACTCGTAGCGCGTGCCGGTCAGGCCCAGGGCCGTCAGGTACAGCGACTCCTTGCGCGTCACGTAATCGCGGCCGGAATTGACCGCGGTCACCAGCGCCTCGCGCAGCGTGAGCACGCGCACCGAGGCCGCCGCGGGTGGAGATTGCGCAGGCGCTTCGCCGCCGGCTCCCTCGCCGGCCTCGGGCGGCGGCTGCGGCACGTCGGGCGCGGGCGCTTCCACGCGCTTGGTCGGCAGGATCACCGTCGACGCCCGCTGGTCGACGCTGGTGGCGCTCTTCTCGGCCAGGATGCGCGCGGTCTCGCGGTCCGCCGAGGCTTCCAGCTGCGAGGCACTTTGGCAGCCGGCGGCGGCCGCGAGGCAGACAAGGACGGGGAGGAGCTTCACCGGATGGGTCGGGGGCTGGTGCGGGAATTCCTGGCCACGGACGGACGCCGGCCGCTGCCCATTGTGCCCGCGCGACGGAAGCCGGCGGGGTAAGAGCTGCGTAGGCCCCTACTGGACGGGACCGTCGCGGTAACTGTCCGGTCGGCGTTCCGCCAACGCACCTCGACTTCGACCCACGCTGCTACACTTGTAGCAAACCCCCGCCAACCCGAACGACTCCCATGGCATCGATCACGACCTCGCGATTCGTGAATGCTCCCCCCGCTGCGGTTTTCGCCGCCGCCTCCGATTTGCGCAACGCGCCCGCGCGCATCCCGTCGATCCTCGCGCTGGACGTGCTCACCGAGGGCCCGGTGCGCCAGGGCACGCGCTTCCGCGAAACGCGCCGCATGTTCGGCCGCGAAGCGACGGAGGAAATGGAGATGCTGAGCTTCGACCCGCCGCGCTCGTACAGCGTCGGCTGCGAGAGCTGCGGCTGCCGCTACCGCAGCGACTTCACGTTCACGCCCAAGCACGGCGGAACGGAGCTGGCCATGAGCTTCGAAGCCACGCCGTTGACGCTGCCCGCGAAGATCATGGGCGTGCTGATGAAACCGATGATGAAGAAGATGATCGCGGAGTGCGCCAAGGACCTCGATCACCTGGCGGACTCGATCGAGAAGCGCTGAGCGTCGCCGGCTTCGCGCTGCCGTGCCTGTTGGCGCTCGTGGTTTCGCGCGGCTTGCTGGCCTCGATGCCCGCGGGGCCGCACGCGATCCTCACGCTGGGCTGGGGTGTCGCCGGCATCGCCACCGCGGGACATGCCGCCCTGAGCGTGACCTGAGAAGCGCGCGCACGACGCTGCGCGAGGGATTTTGGGTTCATCCGCCCGTTGCCCTGCGCGCGGACGTCCTCGGGGGTGAACGGGGCGAGCGGCACTTCGCCGGCGCTCCTTGCCAAGACCTCTCCTCCTCGAGGAACCCCAGCCATGCGCTCCACACAATCACCTCCGATCCCGGCCCACGCGCCCATCCTGCGCCGTGCCTCGCGATTCCTCGCGCTGTGCGCGGGCATCGCCTGCTTCGCCCCGGCCCCCGCTAGCGCCCAGACCATGCAGTGGTTCGGCGAGTGGGCGGCAGCGGTTCCCGCCGCACGTCAGCTCTACGTTTCGAGCGGGCTCGGCGCTGCCGGGAACCCGGGCACCCTGGCCGCGCCCCTGGACACGATCAGCGGCGCCCTCGCGCTGGCGACGACCAACGGTTGGCTCGGAACGGTCCCGGTCACCATCAACGTGATGAGCGGGACCTACACCTTCCCCGGCGAAGCCTTTCCGATCGCGCTGCCTGCCCACGGCGTCTCGATCGAGTCCTACTCGTTGGCCGGCGCCCCGCGGCCGATCGTGGATGCCTCGTTGTTCCCTGCCCGCGACACTTTCGTGTTCAACACCTTGGGAACTCCAGCCCTGCCGGACTCCGTGCTGCGCGGACTGGACATCCGCAACATCGCGCAGACGGCGAACAGCACGGAGGTGAGGATCGAGGTGCCGCTGGGCGGGATGGAACCCGGGCAGCGTGTCGCGCCCGAGATCCGCAATTGCATCATCTCGGGTGGCGCGTCGGTCGGCGTCGACATCGTCAGCACCGAGGACGTGATCATGGAGGCGGTCGTGGAGCGCAACGAGATCCGCTTCGAGATGAGCAAGGAACCGGTCCCGGCGATCGGCGTGCGCGTCACGGGTGGCACGGCGCCGAGCTCGCCGGTGATCCGCTCGAACTACATCGAGAGCTTCCAGACCAATGTGCTGTTCACCGGCGGCGGGAACACCAACCAGCCGCGGCTGCAGGCGAACTTCATCCAGGTTGGCGAGATCAACGTCAGCTGCGACAGCTGCGAACCGACGATCACCGGCAACACGATCGCCTTCGCCTTCGAGCCCTCCGGGGCGGCCGCCGGCATCACCTGGACGGGCATCGCGCAGATGACCCTGGCCAACAACCTGATTTGGAACCCCGCGCACGGCGCGATGTTCACGAATCCGCCCGACATCGTGGGCAGTCTGGCCAACTTCCTGATGGGCGATCCCCTGCGCGGGGCCTGGTTCAACTACGACGAGGATGACATCCTCGCCACCGCGGGCCTGCCCTTCGTGAACCTGGGGCCGTTGACGACAGGTCCGCTGACCCCGGATTTCGTGGGCGGCGGCGGTTCGGGCGCCACCCCGGTCGACTTGCATCTGTTCCCGACCTCAGGGCTGAGGGAAATGGCTTTCATCCCGGAGCACGCGCTGGGCTTCAGCGGCTTCGGGCCGCTCGTCGTCTTCGGCGCACCCGCGCCGATCGTCGTTCGCCGCGATCATTCCTTCGACATCGACTTCGACGCGCGCATCAGCGGCTTCGGCACCGACGTCGGCGCCGACGAAGTGACCGCGATCCTCGGGCCCGTGGCCAGCTCCGGAACCCGCGGCGCGTCGATCGCGCCGACCGTTGGATCGGCCAGCGGAAGCGACATCGACATCATCGGCAGCCTGCTGCCCACGCCGGCCGGGACCTGGTCGACCGACGTCGACCTGATCGGCACGCCCGGCGACCTGGTCATGCTGATCTCGGGGGTCGGCTTCTTCGACCTCACGACGGACCCCGCGTTCCCGGGCCCCTTGCTCGAGAACACGGCCGTGTTCCAGAACCTGCTGGCCGACGGCTCGGTGGTGCCCGGCATGCTGACCACCGCGAGCTTCTCGCTGGACATCGTCGGCGGCTCGGTGACCGTGGGCTTCGCGCTGATCCCGGCCTCCGGCTCGGTGCCGATGAACGTCAACTTCGGCGCGGTCAATCCGGCCTTCCTCGAGGCGGAGGCCCACCTCCAGGCGGTGTTCTTCGACCCGACCGCCACGCTGATCCAGACGACGAATCGGCTCTCGCTGGACCTGAACGAGTAGGCCCCGGCCTGCTCGAGTGCCGCGGCCGGCTGGCTCCCCCGGGAGTCCGCACGGCCGCGGCGCGCAGGGCCAGCCGGCTCGCGAGTGCTCCGTACACGAGCCGGGCGCATGCCAGCCGCGGCGATCCCGGCGCGGGCGGGCTGGCCCGGGCGGGCCAGGATTCCGGCCTGGAATTCGCGAATTCCCCGCCGATCGCCTCCGGTGCCTGCGCCCCAGGGTAGTGGACGTCGAAGTCATCGACCCTACTCTGTTGTTACGAAGCCGTGGTTAGCGTGAACATATCGGTCGTGGATCCCACGACCCCCTTCGGGACGGCGCTCGAGGCCGCGCGCGGCGGCGATCCCCAGGCGCTCGAGCTCCTGGCCGAGCGCTTCTACGCGACGGTCGAACGCCTCGTGCACGTGCGCCTGGAACGCGACCTGCGCTTGGGTCGGCCTTGGCTCGCGGCACGCTTCAGCACCGGCGACGTCGTGCAGGAAGTCTTCCTCGGTGTCCTACGCGACCTGAGCGCCTTCGCCGGCAGCAGCGAGGAGGCTTTCGTCGGCTACCTCGCGATGGTGGTTCGCAACCGCATCGTCGACGCGGTGCGCTTCCATGAAGCGGATCGACGCGACGGGCGACGTCTGACGCTGGGGGCCGACTCGCTCGAGCTCACCGGAGCTTGCGTAGATCCAGCCTCGGCAGCAGCCTCCGCCGAGGCGCTGGAGCGGCTTCATCGGGCC
>Ga0315910_10001784_pt1 | contig 19452 bp, 10 predicted proteins | sample EdamamesoilMG_FD_204470 | JGI IMG/M metagenome (GOLD analysis project Ga0315910, IMG submission 204470) | Garden soil microbial communities collected in Santa Monica, California, United States - Edamame soil | ecosystem: Environmental > Terrestrial > Soil > Garden | place: USA: California...
CGACAGCGCGCTACGCGCGGCCACGACCCGCGTCTTCGAAGAGGCGCTCAAAGCGGGCGGGAGCAGAATCGAGCGCATCCTGTCGCAGGAGCAGATCCGCGCCAGCGGCGGAGACCCGGCCGCCTTCCTGGCCCTCGAGGCCGAGCTCGGCACGTCCTTCGGCCGCGGGCGAGACGCCTACGAAACCACGCCACCCTATCGAGCCGCCCACGGCTACTCCCCCGAGCGGCCCGAGATGAAGGCCTCTCTCATCGCCATTGGCGCGGCGCAGCCGCAGGGTCTGCTCGCCGACGCGCGGCTGATCGACATCGCTCCCACCGTCGCGAGCTGGCTGGGCCTCGAGCTCGGCCCGGTCGAAGGCAAGCCGCTCGAGGTGGTCGCCCCCGCGCGCTCCCAGCCCAACTGAGACGCGACGGCGAGCTACGGGCAACGCGCTTCCAGCCGCAACGAATCGAGCCACACGCTGAGCGTGCCGTTGCCGTCGGGACGGCTGGCGGCGGACAGCAGCAGGCGGCGGCCGCGCAGGCGCGCGATCTCGTTGATGTTCAGGCTTTCGAAGGCGACCCAGCCAGGGCTCACGTCGGCGTCGCTCCAGGTCTCGATCTGCCAGGCGATCTCGGGGGCGTCGGGGTTGATGGGCTCGAGCAGCTCGAGCACCACCCAGTCGACCGCGGGGAAAGGCTGGCCGAGCTGCGGCTGCTGCACCCAGATCTGTCCGCTCACGCTCAGCGCGATCGCGTCGCTGGGGATGACCACCTCCTGCTGGATGCCACTCGTGTACTTCTGCCCGAACTCGCCGTTGGGCACGCCGCCGATCCAGGCCAAGGCGCTGCCGCTGGCGGGGGGGACGCCCGCTGCGACCAGCAGTGGATCATCTGCCGAGAACAACACCTTGCGGGCGTCCCAGATCTCGTCCCAGCCGCCGGCGCCGTCGTCGAAGCCGCCGTTGACGAGCATTTGCTGTCCGCACACCGCGGGCCCGAGGGCGGCAGGGCCCGCATCTGGTGAGACGGTGCCGAGGGGCGCGCCGGGGGTCGCGGCAGCTGGGCCCGTGCCCGCCGCGCTGCTGGCGCCGGGTGCGCCGGGTCCGGGCGCGGAGGGGTCGCTGGCCGTCGGGGGAAAACCCGCCGAGCCGCCGGAACCCGGACGAGCACCGTTTCCCCCCGAGGGATTGCCCACCGAAACACCGCCCCCCGAGAGGTCGCCAGCGGCGCCCTCCGGGGCGCTGGTCGAGCCCGCAGCACCGATCTGCGCGACGGGTTCCTCGGGTTCGCGGCTCTCGTCGCGCAGCTCGTCGAGCCCGACGATCTGGGCGCAACCCACCAGGCCGAGCAGGAGGGCGAGGGGGATTCGACGCTGGAGCATCCAGTCGATGCTACCAGATCGGCATGAGCCCGGTCGACCGTGGCAAGGCCGGGGGGTGGCGCCGGCCGCCGTCACGAGCGCGACCGGATTGCAGCGCGCGGGGAAGAATACGTGCGGCGGCCCGCTCGAGCCAGGCTCACCCGAAGGAAGCGACCAGGCGCCGGGTGGCGTCGATGGCTTCGTCGATCTGCTCGTCGGTGATGACGAGCGGGGGCGCGAAACGCAGCACGCGATCGCCGGCGCCGATGATCAGATAACCCATCTCGAAAGCCCGGGCGACCGCGTCGCGCGCGAGCACGCCGGGCCTGAGCACGAGGCCCTGCAATAGCCCCTCGCCACGATGGAGCTCGCACAGCTTCGGCAGCTCCCGGACGATGCCGCGCAGCCCGGCGGCGAGGCGCTCGCCTTTGCGGGCGACGGCCGGCAAGAGCCCCTCCTCTTCGATGATGGAGATGACGCTGAGGATGGCGGCCGCGCCCAGCGGATTGCCGCCGAACGTGGAGCCATGCGTGCCGGGCGGCAGCGCGCCCGCGTACACCTCGCGCGTGAGCAAGGCGCCCACGGGGAAACCTCCCCCGAGGCCCTTGGCGACCGCCACGGCGTCGGGGACGATCGAGGCCGCTTGATAGCCGAACCAGGCGCCGAGGCGGCCGATGCCGGTCTGGACCTCGTCGACCAGCAGCAGCGCTCCGGCAGCGTCGCAGGCCTCGCGCAGGCCGCGCAGGAAACCCGCCGGCGCCGGCTCGACGCCGCCCTCTCCCTGCACGGGCTCGACGATGACACCGGCGACATCCGGGCCGAGCGCGCGGCGGACCGCCTCGAGATCGCCATAGGGGACGTGCGTGACAGGCCCCAGCGGCCCGAACCCCTCGCGGTACTTCGGCGTGCCGGTCATGGACAGGGCGCCGAGCGTGCGGCCGTGGAAGGCGTTTTCGAACGCGATGATGCGCACGCGCTCGGGCTGCCCGAGCCCGTAAAAGTGGTGGCGCACGAGCTTGAGCATGGCCTCGTTTGCTTCACAGCCCGAGTTACAAAAGAAGACGCGCTCGAGCCCGGACAGCGCGGCGAGGCGCTCTGCGGCTTCGATGTTGCGGGCATTGTAGAACCAGTTCGAGACGTGCCCGAGCGTGGCCACTTGCTCGGAGATCGCTCGCACGTACCGGGGGTGGGCATGACCGACGCTGCAGACGGCGACGCCAGCGGACAGATCGAGGTAACGCTTGCCCTCCACGTCCCAGAGCTCACAACCTCGGCCGCGCTCGAGCACGAACGGGGCGGGGCGGTAGTTCGGGTACAGATGGCGCGCGGCACGCGCGAGCAGATCGGCGTTGGTCCTCATGCGCGCTTCATATCAGGGCCCGAGGTGCGGGGAAGCCCCTTGTTGCCCGGCGCCGCGTCTCTCGGCCTGGCTCGGAGCGGCACACGCCCCTCGAGCCGTGGCGCGGGGCCACGGCCGTTCAGCGTCACCCCGGCAGCGTGTCCACGAGGCGCGAAATGGCATTGACGATCAGCTCCTGGTTTTCGAGCTGCATGACCGAGAGGTGATCGCCGGGTGCCGTGACCGTGGTGATGGCGCCCTGGACGCGGCTCTGCCAGCCATACAGGGGATCGAGCATCGTCGTCGCTGCCCAGCGCTCCGGCTTCTCTGCCCGAATCAAGAGCAGCCGGCTGTCGATCACCGCCTGCGTCTTGTACGCACGCCGGGCCTGCATGTGATTCGCCCAGGAGTTCTTGAGGCGCTCGTTCATCTGCGTGTCGGCGAACGGCACGTCGGGAGCCTCCTCGGCGCCGCGTCCCGTCAGGTGGCGCACGCGCGAGCGCAAGTTCAACAGGCGCTGCCGCAGGTACTCTTTGCGCTCGGGCGGCGAGAGACCGGCGAGCTCGACGGCGTGCGCCTTCAGCCGCAAGGGCCAGGGCAAGATCGGCGGATAACCCGGCGCGAAGCCATCGAACGAGATCAAGAGCGGCACCTCGCGCCCGCTGCGTCGGAGCCGCACGGCGAGCTCGAAGGCCGCGAGCGCACCAAAGCTGAACCCGGCGAGGACGATCGGCCCCCGCGGCAGCTCGCGCGTCAGCTCGTCGAGGTAGATCTGCGCCACTTGCTCGATCGTGCGCCCGGCGTCGCCGGGCTCGCCCTCGAGCCCCACCGCTTGCAGAGCGAACAGCGGCTGATCCTGCGAAAACAGCTTGCCAAACTTCTGGTACGTGAAAGCGTAACCGCCGATGCCCGCCACCATCACGATCGGTGGGCGCGTTCCGCCGGGGCTCAGCGCCACCAGGTGCCGGACACCGTGGCGAACGCTCGGCGCTGCGCTCGCCTCGTGCTCCAGGCATTTCGCGAGCGCTTCGACGGTCGGTCGCTCCAGCACGCGCGTGAGGCTCAGCTCGACCCCGAGCTGGTCTTTGATGCGCGTGACGAGCATCACGGCCAGGAGCGAGTGGCCTCCGAGCGCGAAGAAGTCGTCCTGAACGCCGACGTCGTCCTTCTTCAGCAGCACCTTCCACATCTCGACCAATCGCCGCTCGTACGCGCTGCGCGGCGGAACGGGCGGAGCGGAGGTGCTGCGACCCGACGGGCTCGGGAGCGCCTTGCGATCCAGCTTGCCGTTGGGGGAGAGCGGCAAGGCGGGGAGCAGGACGAAAAACGACGGCAGCATGAACTCCGGCAGGCGCTCGGCGAGCGCGGCGCGCAAGCTCGCCTCGCTCGGGGCCAGGCCCGCGCTCGGCACCACGTGAGCGACCAGAGACTTCTGTTCGGAGGCGTCGACGAACACGCTGCACACCGCGTCGAGCACGCCGGGCAGCCGCGTGATGGCCGCCTCGACCTCGCCGAGCTCGACGCGGAAGCCGCGGATCTTGACCTGTGAGTCGGCGCGCCCGAGAAACTCCAGGGTGCCGTCGGGCCAGTAGCGAGCCAAGTCACCCGTCCGGTACATGCGTCGGCCGGGGTTGAACGGATCGGCGATGAAGCGCTCCGCCGTCAGCTCGGCGCGCTCGAGGTAGCCCTCGGCGAGGCAGCTGCCGGCGATGAACAGGTCGCCGGCGACGTTCACGGGCAGCGGACGCAGGTGCTGGTCGAGCACGTAGTAGCGGCAGTTCTGGATCGGATGGCCATAAGGGACGGACGTCCACGTCGGTCGCAGGCTCACGACGGGGTAGTGATTGGACCAGATCGCGGCCTCCGTCGCGCCTCCGAAGGCGTGCACGGCGACGCCTGAGAAACGACGTTGCAGGAGGCCTGGCAACCAGACCGGGATCCAGTCGCCGGACAGCATCACGCAGCGCAACGTGGAGCGCTCGGACTCCGCCAGGAATGGCGCGAGCCGCGCCAGCGCGGGGGGCGCCGAGTCCCAGATCGTGATGCCAGGCTCCAGCAAGCGGCGCGCGAGAGCGGCCGGATCATCGAGCAGCGCCCTGGACGCGATCTCGACGCTGGCGCCGGCGCCGAGCGCGCCGAACACGTCGAACACCGACAAGTCGAAGCTCGGCGACGTGACGAACAGCAGCCGATCGCTCGGGCCGATGCCGAGCTCGCGGTTGACCCAGTCGATCGTGTTCATCACGGCGCGGTGCGTGAGCACCACGCCTTTGGGTCGCCCCGTGCTGCCCGAGGTGTAGATCGCATAACACGGCTGCGCCGAGGTCGACGCGCACACGGGCCGCGCCGATGACGCCTGGGTCACCTCCCTGCCCGCCATGTCGATGACGTGGCAAGCGCGAGCGAGCTGGGCCGTGAGGTGGCCGGACGCGAGCGCCACGCGACAGCCGGCGTCCTCCAGCATGAAGGCCACGCGCTCCTCGGGGTAAGCGGTGTCGAGCGGCACGTACGCCGCGCCCGATTTGGCCACGCCGAGCAGCGCGAAGATCAGCTCGACGCCGCGCTCCACGAACAACCCGACGCGCTCGCCGGGGGCCACGCCGCACGCCAGCAAGGCGTTGGCGACTCGGTTGGCGCCGCGCTCGAGCTCTGCAAACGTCAGCGTCTGGCCCTCGCAGACGAGCGCGATCGCTTCGGGCTGCTCGGCGACGCGCGCCTCGAAACGATCGTGCAAGCGCTCGTGCTCGGGATACGGCCGCTCGCGGTCGTTCCAGTCGTACACCTGCCGCTGGCGCTCGGCGCCGCCGAGCAGGCCCACGTCTCGAAGCGGCGCGTCGGGCACCTCGACCAAGCTCGTGGCGACGTTCCACATCCAGCCGGCGAAGGTGTCGAGCGCCGCGGCGTCGAGCGCCCCGTCGCTGCGAAGCCAGAGGCCGTCGTGGCCGAGACACAGCGCGAGGGTGCTGCCCGCTGGCACGGCGCCGTCTCCGAGGACGAGAGCGATCGCGTGCACCCTGCCGCCGAGCAGCTCGCCGTCGCGCGCGAGGTCGGGGTGGCGCGCGCACAGATCCCAGAGAAAGCCGCGACGGCGGGCGAGCTGGGCGCGGCTCTGGGCCACGCCGCAGAGGAGCGCCCCGAAGCCCGCGCCCGCATCGACCCGGAGCGTCCACGGCACGCTCGGATGACACAACGGCTCGGCGGCGCCGAGCGCGGCGCGCGCCCGCGCGTCGACCAGCGCGACCCCGAGCTCGTCCTTCTGGCACGCGCTGGACAAGACGAGGGCGAGCAGGGCGGCCGCGGCCTCTTCCCGCTCGGCGGAGAAGGCGCGCTCGAACGCCGGCGGCAGCTCGACCCGACGCGAGCACGCCGGCTGCTCGCGCATGTCGAACGGCAACACGAGCGGCTCGCGCGAGCGCAAGGCCGCCACGAAGAACGGCTCAGCCTCGGCGATGGCGCGGGAGACGCGATCGAGCGCGGCGAGATCGGGCGCGCCCGAGCGCTCGCCCGGCGTCACTCCCAGGCGCGCGGCGGCCTGAGCCAGCGTGAGCGGTTGCCCCGCCAGCGAGGCGGCACGTCGCACGAGCAGCGAGCCGCGACCGCACCCGAGCTCGAGGCCGTCGTCCGCGAGGCGCAGCACCTCGCCGGGGCTGCCGCTCCGGTCGCCGAGCGTGGCCTCCTGCACCAGCACCGCGCCCGCGGGGCCGATCAGCTTGGGCGAGCCGAAGCGGTTGGCGTAGGCGCCGAAATCGCACGCGCGGATCAAGCGATCGAGCTGCTCGGCGTCGCCGCCGAGATCCAGCGCGCACAGCGCGCGTGGGCGATCGTGGCGAGAGAACACCAGCCGCTCGACGTTGGTCGGCTGCGGCACACCGGCGAAGCGACCGCGCTCGAGCTTCTCGACGAGCTCGCCGAACGCATCCAGCGCCAGCGCCGAGCTCTGCATGTTGAGGGAGAGCGACGTCTCTCGAGGCTCGAGCTCGATGTCTCGTCGCTCGACGATGTCGCCCTCGTCGAGCCCGGCCGTCAAGTGGTGCCAGACGATGGCGTGCCGGCGCTCGCCCGAGGCCAACGCCCACGCCGAGCCGTTCATGCCGGCGTAACGCGGCAACGGACCGTCGTGGAAATTCAGCGCGGCGAGCTTCGCGCGGCCGATACACGCCGGCGGGATCAAGCTCGGGTGCGTGACGGACAGCAACACGTCGTACTCTTCTCGAGCCAGCCAAGGCCGGGAGCTGCCGCGCTCGAAGACCGGGATGTTGCGAGCGCGCGCCCACTGGCGGAGCGCTGGCGAGCCGCTGACGAGGCCCAGGATGTCGTGACCGCGCTCGAGCAGCAGCTCCCCGCAGCGCGCAGCCAGCGGCTCCTCGCCGAGCAGCACACAGGACAGCACAGGCCGCGCCGTGAGCGCGGCGACTCCGCTGGTGGGCGCGGACGGGGCTGGGTCATCGCTGACCCCATGCTGGGCGTCCGCACGAATTACGGCCTCTAGCATACGCATCCTGTCCGACGCGCCCTGTGCCGCGGACTCGTCCGCCGAGCTCGGGCTGAAACCTCGCTCTATAGCGAGGTCTCATGCAACACGTCCACTTCTGCCACAGAGGTGAGGCCCTCAGGCGTGGCAGTGGTGAAACACGTGCGCGCAGGGCCGCCCGGCGCCGCCTATTCCTGCAGGCGCGGCCGCGTGGCGCGCGCAAATTCCGCGAGGAATTGACCTCGGCGGAGGCACACGATGTGTGATGTCAGACGCCGACGTGGGCGTGCCGCACGCGCGGCCGCTCGGAGCTCGAGACGCGCGCCGGAGCCGCCGCGTCGCGCCGCGATTGCTCGCGAGCGGAGCCCAGGAGCACGCCGGCGAACAGATGCGGGAAGTACGTGAACATGCCGTTCGGCAGCAGGTCGATCGCGATCATGGCGGTGGCCACACCCATGGCGCCGAGCAGCATCTGATCGGCCTTGACCGGAACCCGGCGAATGCGCCGGAACGTCAACCAGACCGGCCACGTCAACAGGCCGAAGCGAGCGACGAAACCCACCACGCCCGACGCGCAGTACGTGATCAGCCAGTAGCCGTCGAGGATACCTTTCGCCTCACCCGACTCCTCGTCGAGCACGAAGATGCGCTCGAAGCCGCCCCAGCCGAACATGGGCCGGGTGAGCGCGCGCGCGAGCGCACCGTCCTCGTTCGTGAAGCGGAACGCCAGCGAGCCTGCCCGGTCCTCGCTGATCGATTTGGCGATGGCGAGCAGCTCCTTGGTCGGGAACAGGTCGTAGGCGCGCAGCATCGGGTAGAACATGACCAACCCCGCCAGCAACACGGCCACCCGGAGCTGGGTCTTCGCCGACGTGAGCCAAACGACGGGGCCCAGCGCGGCCACGAAGATCAGCGCGCCGAGGCTGTGGCTCATGGCGACCAGCAGCGTGATGAACATGGCGATGGGCAACGCCGGCAGCTTCGCCAGGCGCTCCTTGGCGCGCGCCAGGCCGAACGCGAGCACGGCGCAGGTGGCCATGAACAGCGCCACGGCCAGGCCGTGTTGCATGAACACCATGGGCCGGAACGCGCCGTCCCGCATCACCTGCAGCCAGCTGTGCTGGTAGTAGCCGTAGACCCAGTTGTGCAGCTGCGGGCTGAAGCGGATCTCGAGCAGCACCAGCGGAATGTACGCCACGCCGCCGAGGCAGAAGATGCGCATGAAGTCGCGCAGGTTGTCACGCTCGCGAAACAGGGCCGCGCCGAGGTAAAACGGCCCGAACACGAGGAGGAAATCCTCCATCATGAAGGTGAGCGCCGTGTGGGTCAAGATGGGCGGGACGACGCGGCCGCCGACCACGATGGGATCCAGATTGGTGAACGTTCGCCCCACCGAGGTGACGAGCAGCATGGCGAACAGGAACCAGGGCGCCTTGCCCAGGCTGCTGCGCTTGAGCTGGCTTCGAGCCCAGACCATCGCGGGCAGGATCACCCAGGCGCAGGCGATGGTTTTCTTGTTCATGTTCGGCAGGAGCTTGATGTCGAAGAACTCGAGCTCCGGCAAAAACAGGGTTCCGAAGACCAGCAAGAAAGCGACGGCCTTGTGCGGCTTGGTGGCGGAGAACACCGCCACCGAGAAAGGGATCCAAAGCAAGAGCGCGAGGGTCGCGGGCAGGCTGGAGCTGACGTCCACGTCTCCAGTCATACGCGCAGATCGCTGCAAACGCACGGGGTCGCGGGGGACCCGTGCGCCGTAAACCCTGGGCGGCGCGCCACGGCACCAATCCCGGCCCCCGAGGCGGCGCCCGTTGGGCTCTGCGCGGCTTTACACTGGGCAGCTACGCCGCCCTAACACTGGGCGGCTACGCCGGCTTTACAATGGGCGGCTACGCCGGCTGCCCCTCTCAGTCTACGCCTCTCCGGCGCGGTGAATGGGCAAGCTCAGGCGGAACACGGCCCCCCCGAGGCGCGCATCCCGCCCTGCCTCGAGGGACCCGCCGAGGTCGAGCGCGATCTTGCGGGAGATGGCCAGACCGAGGCCGGTACCCACACCGGGTTTGGTCGTGAAAAATGGGTCGAAGATCCGCTCGCGATCCTGGTCGGGCACCCCTGGCCCCGAGTCGGCCACCTCGAGGCGCGCGGAGCGCTCGTCTGCGCTCACCCGGACGCTGATCACCGCCTTGTCGATCGGCGTCTTGGCCAGGGCGTGGATGGCGTTCACGAGCAGGTTGACGACGATCTGCGACAACTGCGTACGGCTACCGCTGACCCGGGCGCTGCTCTGGACATCCAGCTCGACGTGGCCCGAGCGCCGGAGGTCACCCTCCACCAGGCGCAAGGCCAAGCGCACGACCTCCTCGAGGCTCACCAGCTCGTTCTCGCTCGCCGGCCGCACCATCGAGAGCTGGATCGCCGAGACGATTTCGATGACGCGTTCCGTGCCCGTGTTGGCATCTTGCAGGGCGGCCTGGATCTCGTCGATCTTCGCGGCGGCGTGGCCGCCGTCCCGCACGTCGATGACCCGCCGCAGGTCCGCGAGCTCACTCAGCGAGTGGGCGAGGTTGGTCGCGATCCAGCTGATCGGGTTGCGCAGCTCGTGACCGATACCGGCCGCCACGATGCCCAGCGCGTACACGCGCTCGGTCTGGATCAGCCGCCGCTCGAGCTCCTTGATGCGCCGCTGGGTGGAGTAGCGCTCGAGCCCGTCCATGATCTCGGCACGCAGCTCGCTCGGCTCCCACGGCTTCTTCAAGAAGCGCCGCACACGCCCGCGATTGATGGCGTCGATCGCAGCGTGTGCGTCCGAATACGCCGTGACCAGGACGCGCGCCGTGTCCGGGAACTCGAGGTGCACCTGCTCGAGCAGCTCGACGCCCGTCATGTTTGGCATGCGCTGATCGCTGACGATCACCGCGACCTCGTTCGTTCGCATCAAGGCCAGCGCCTGGACGCCGTCGGAGGCCGTGAGCACGTCGAACTCGTCGCCGCATACGGCCTGGGATACGATCAGATTGCTCTCGTCGTCGTCGACAAACAGTACCTTCGGGCTCATCCGACGGCCTCGTTCCTCGCCGCGCTCGGCACGCGGATCGTAAATTCACTGCCCTTGCCCAGCTCGCTCTTCACGCTCAGCGTACCGCCCATCGCGACGACCACGCGGCGGCAGATCGTCAACCCGAGGCCCATGCCATGTCCAATCTGCTTGGTCGTGAAGAAGGGATCGAAAATGCGCGCCCGATCTCGCTCGGAGATGCCGTGGCCGTTGTCTCGCACGGATAGGATCAACTCTCCCTCCTCGTTTCGCCCCCGGACGCCGACGCTGCCGGATGCATCCGGCGCTACCGCCTCCAGCGCGTTCTGGACCAGGTTCGTCAGCACCTGGTTGAGCTCCTCTGGCACGCAGTGGACGATGCCGTGCCCCTCGAGGTCGAGCTCGACCTTCGCTTCGCGGGCCACGCTCGCCTGCACCACGGCGACGACGTCTCGGACCGCGGCGTAGGCGTCGTACGGGCGCACGCTGCGCGCGTAGCCCTCGCGGCTATAACGCACCATGAGGTCGACCGTGCCGGCGATGCGCTGTACCCCCGCCTGCGAGACCTCGAACATCTTGCGCATGCGGCTGTCGAGCTTCTCGACCACCCCGCTGTCGGGCGGGGCGAGCGGCGTGCTGCGCACCGCGTCCAGCAGCGACTGGCTGTCTTTCTGGACCGCGAGCAGCGCGTTCTTGAGGTAGTTGAGCGGGTTCAGGATCTCGTGGGCCAGGCCGCCCGCGATCGTCTCCAGTGAATCCATCTTCTGCGCGAGCAACGAATCTGCCGTCGCCTCTTGGCGGCGCATCAACGAACGCACCGTCGAGACGATCTCGGACGCCGCGAACGGCTTGCCCACGTAAGCGCTGACGCCGGTCTCCAGCCCGCGCACTTTGTCCTCGACATCGCTGCGAGCGCTCAGCATCACGATGGGGATCTGGCGCGTCTCGGGGTCCTTGCGCAGCTCTGCGGTCAGCGCCAGCCCGTCCATGCGCGGCATCATCCAGTCCGTGATGATGACGCTCGGCCGATAGCGGCGCGCGAGCTCGAGGCCCTGCTCGCCATCGCCAGCGCAGAGGACGCGAAACTCGTGGTGCAACGCCAGGCGAATGATCCGGGCGATGTCGGGCGTGTCCTCCACCACCAGCACGCTGTGCTCGCGCTCGTGCTCGTCCTGGTCGCGCTCGACCCGGCGTTGCTCCGTGGCCTGATCGATGTCGAACAGCCGAAACTGGTCCGGCGCGTCCAGCTGCCACTCCGAGAGCCCTTCGTCGCCCGCGCGCTGGCCGCCGACGTGATCGCCCTGCCCCGAGCGTCGCTCGAGCACGTCCGCCGCGAAATGCTCGCGATCCTTGAGCAGCCGCACGCTGAACGTCGCGCCCTGACCCGGCGCGGAGCGGGCCCAGATGCGGCCGCCGTGCAGCTCGACCAGCTCCTTGGCGAGCGCCAACCCGATGCCCGCGCCGCCGAAGCGCCGCGTCTTGGCCATGTCGGCCTGAAAGAAGCGCTGGAACACCGCCTCGTTCAGCTCGCTGGGAAACCCCACGCCGCTGTCGGTCACGTCGACCCGCACCGCCTCGCCCTCGTCATGCAGCCGCACGCGCACGCTCCCGCCCGGCTCGGTGAACTTCGTCGCGTTCGACAGCAAGTTGATGAACACGCGCTCCAGGCGCTCGAGGTCGCACCAGACCTCGCTGCGCGGCGCGTCCGCCTCGAACGACAGCGTGAGGTTCTTGCGCGACGCGAGCGGCTCGACCTGGCGCAGCAAGCCGTCCAGATAGGAGACCAGATCGTGCGGCTCGACGCGCAGGCGCAGCCGTGACTCTTCCAGCTTGCTGAGGTCGAGCAGGTCGCCGATCATACGCGAGAGCTTGACGCCGCTCTTTTGCATCGATCGCAACGTCGAGCGCTGCGCGTCGGACACCTCGCCGAGCTCTCCATCGATCAAGAGCGCCAGGGGAGCGAGGATGAGCGTCAACGGCGTCTTGAGCTCGTGCGTGATGTTGGCGAAGAACTCGGACTTGAAGCGATCGAGGCTCTTGAGCTGTTCGTGCGCCCCCGTCAGCTCCAGCGAGGCGCGTTCCAGCGCCAGCTGGCCGCTGACCATCTCGCGCTGTGAGCGGTAGCCGAGGACCTGGCCCGTGCCCGCGATGATCGCGGTCGAGACCAGAAAGAACTGATTGGAGACGCCAGTCAACAGCTCGTCGGTCTCGCCCAGCGCCAGGTTGGCGGCGAGGAATGCGAGCACGATCGCCGAGTAGGTCAACGTCACGACATGCAGCGGCCAAACGAACAGCAGCCCGCTGCCCAGCATGACGAGCGAGAGGCCCGCATAATAGGGCGAGCCGAGGCCGCCCATGAACAGCGTCATCGAGGTGATCCCGAGCGCGATCATCACCATGTAGGACGCGGTGATGGTGTACGGGTGACGCCGAAACAGGTCGCCGCCGACCACGCGGAACAGGACCAGCGTGACCAGCGTGACGGCGATGCGGGTGGCGTAGAGCAGCGGCAGCCACTCGCGCGGCGCGACCAGGTAATCGAGCACGCCGAACGCCGGGTACAAGCAGACGACGATCCAGAGCACGCCGCGCATCCCTCGCTCGTTCCGCCACAGCAGCCACTCGGACCACCTGGTGGAAAGCTCGGGGTGTGGGCGGGCCAAGCTCATGCTCGCGTGATGGCGACGAACGGATTGACGCCGGTAGCCTCTTCCACGACCTTGATCTGGGCCTCGGGGGCCGCTTTGCGCGACAGCGCGAGGAGTTCCTCGTGATCGCGGTACTCCAGGTACCAGTCGAGGTGGAACTCCATCACCCAGCGCGTCGGGCACGACGGCACCATGTTGCCGACATATAACGTGCCGCCGGGGCCGACCATCTCGAACAGGCCCCGGCACAGCGACACCCAGGTGTGCGGTTGCAGATAGTCGAACAGGCCCGTCGCATACACGACGTCGAACAGGCCCGACGTCGACAGCACCGTCGTGCCCCGGAGCAGCTTGGTGATCGAGTCGTGCAGATGCACGATCTTGACCTGGCCCGGCCAGCGCTGCGAAACGACGCGATTGAGCCGCGAGAACGAGAACGACAGCGCGCTCTTGTCCTGATCGAACAACACGATCTCCAGCGGCACCCCGATGCGCTCGCGCTCGTTGAGCAGGCCGAGCACCTCCTCGGCGGGGCCCGCGGCGATCGACAGCAGCCGGCACGGGCTGCCCTGGGCCTCCTTCTCGTCCAGCAGCGCCGACAGGCGCCCCTGCATGAGGTCCTTGCGGCGCCGCACCGCCTCCGCCGCCGGGGTCGAGACAAAACCCAGGTTCAGGGCCTTCGCGAACAGCGTCGGGCCCGAGAAATGGCGGCCGTAGAGGCCGTTCATCACCTCGTAGTCCCCGGGATAACCGAGCGGCTTGTGGCGCGCGCGGTACATCCACGGCGACTGCATCAACAGCTCGCCGAGGTAGCGCTCGGAGAACTCGCGCAGCCCGCTCTTGTCGTCCCGCGAGGCGCCGCGCAGCGCGCTGTCGATCGCGATCGAAGCGGACACGACGTCGGCGACGAAGCCGCTGCGGATGCGCTCGATCAGCGCGTCCCGGGCCGGTGACTCCTGCTCGCCGTGCACGACGTGCCACGGCAGCGACGCCTCCAGCTCGGCGAACTTGGCGCGAGCGTCTTCGAGGAACAGCCGCAGCTCGGCGACCAGGGCCTTGAAGCGCTCCTGGCCAGGCACGCGCCAGGCTCCCGACTCGAGCCTCAGCCCCGGGTATTCCGACTCGGTGACGCGGGTCTTGACGTCGCGCAGCTGGAGCACGTCCTCGATGTTCATCAAGGTGTCGACCAGCGAAGCGCCCACGAGCGTGCCGCGCGCGCCGCGTCGCAGCGAGCACACCCGGGCGCGCCCGCGATATGCTTCGTGCTCGTCAAATCGCAGCACCACCTCGTCCAGCGCCGCGCCGAGCTCGGGAGCAGCCCCTTCGGACCACTCGAACGCGAACCCGTTCTGGGAGACGTCCTCGAGCTCGCAGGCTCGGGTCACCCCGCCGCAGCTGACCCAGACCGCCGCGCCGATCGCGCCCAGCTGGGAGCGACCGTAACGTTCCGGACGAAAGTAGATGTCACGCCCGCTCGCGCCCTCGAGCTCCGTGTAGTGGGCGGCCCGCTCCGTCGCTATCGGGGTCGGCGGCCGTGCCGATCTGAATCCCCCCGATCCGTCATGACGAAGCGGCATGTCGCCCTCCGCTTTCTTCGTTCCGAGAAATTGTTTCTGAGCCTGTGACCCCCCACATGCCTAGGTAGCCTCTGGGCGAACGATTGTGAACAACGAATCTCGAGGACCGACGGATCGCGAGCACGCTCGATCGCTTGGGTCCTGTAGGTCCGCTGGAGCCCCTGGGCACGCTGGATACACCGGCGCATACGCACCTGCTATTTAAGGCGCTTGCCGGTATCGCCTCGGCGTTCGCTGACCGGGTTGCTACCGGGTGCGGCGCTCCCGAGGAAGCCGCGCACTCGAGCGCCGCGCGCCGCGTTCGCACGGGGTCACGCTTCGTGGCCGTCGCCCGTCGCTGCCGCGCGCGCTCGGGGCGGCGTGCGTGCCGGCGAGTTGAATCGAGGCGCTGGCTTTGATCGCGACGACGCGGCCGAGCACGATCGTCGCACACGACAGCCGGGCGCCGTTCACGCGATGCGCATGCGCACGGCGAGGGGGCATTGAATGGAGCGGACATCGAGCGGCAGGCCCTATTCCCCCCCACCGGAAAGCGAAGCCGGGACGCAACGTCCCGGCAGCATGACGTCCTCGGACTCTCAAAAGATAACGGATGCGCAGCCTCGCCCAGGCGAACGTCGCGGAGCGGACGCCGACGCCGATCCGGCCCTTTGGGCAAAGCGCACGGCATCGGTCCGGAAAACTCCGGACGCGGCTTTGCCGCATGGCGGCGAAGCTCGATGCGCGAGCACGGACAGGCGCGGGTCGAGCGAGCACGGAATCCTGCTCGCTCGAAACGCTCGATAATGATGGCGGGCCGCCGCTCGTCACGCTGGCGCCGACCTGGCGGCACTCGAGCGCCGGGGACCGGGGCGATACGTGCGACCTCACTGATGACATCCAGGGCCGCTCGGGGTACCCCTTCGCGCCGATGAACTCAGACTACGCGAGCGTCGCCAAATCGCTCGATCACGCGCTGCTCAAACCCACGCTGACCGATGCCGAGCTCGAAGCGGGCTGTCGGCTCGCCCGCGAGCTGCAAGTGGCCAGCGTCTGTATCGTGCCGCACGCGCTGCGCCGCTGCGCCGAGATCCTGGCCGGCAGCGGCGTGGAGCCGAGCACGACCATCGGCTTCCCCCACGGCGCGGTGCCGACCCGGGTCAAGGTCTTCGAGGCCGAGCGCGCGCTCGCGGACGGCGGCACCGAGCTCGACATGGTGGTGAACGTCGGCAAGGTGCTCGGTGGCGACCTCGGGTATGTCAAAGCAGACGTCGCCGCGGTGCTCGCCGTGACGCGCCAGGCAGGCAAGAAGCTGAAGGTGATCTTCGAGAACGCCTACCTCGAGGACAGCCACAAGCGGGCTCTGTGCGAGCTGTGCGCGGAGCTCGCGGTCGACTGGGTGAAGACGAGCACCGGCTTTGGTCCGAGCGGCGCCACGCTGGGCGATCTGCGCTTGATGCGCGCGCACACTCCGCCGAGCGTGCAGGTCAAGGCCTCGGGCGGCATCCGCAGCCTGGCCCAGGTGCGAGAGATCCAGGCGCTCGGCGTCTCGCGTATCGGCACGAGCTCGAGCCGCGAGATCCTCGACGAGCTGCGCCGCTCCTTCGAGCGGCAGGGCTGAACGCCGCCGTCGCCTGGGCGCCGCTGCCAGCGCGCCTCAGAAGTAGAAGCGGACGCCGATGAACGCCTCGATGTCTCCATACACGCCGGGCACGATGTACACCGCCGGCGCGATCTCGACGAAGACCTCGAGGAAAGAGGGCTTGCGAAAGTAGAGGTCCAAGCCGAGCGGCATGCGCGCGGCTATCGCCGTGTCGTTGCCAGCCCAGAGCCTGCCGCCCGCGCCGATGTGCCAGTCGAGCGAGACCTTGGCGCCGCGCGCGAGCGAGTCTTGCCACAGGTAATCCGCGTTGACCGTCAGCACATCCAGCGAGCGATCGTTGCAATAGCCTCGATCGTTGCAGCCCCAGCCCGTCCAGAACCCCAGACCAAAGTCGATCGCGTTGCCGCCACCGACGAAATACTTGCCGACGAGGCTGGTGGGGCTGCCGAACGCCACGCCCAGGCCGAAGTTGCGTGCGGTCCCGACCTCGGTAGCATGGGCGCTCGACGTCAAACCCAGCAGAAGAGCCCCCAGACCCAGGACGATGGACAGTCGCTTCACGAAACCTCCGAAGAAAGACGCGCTCGCATTACAACACCTGTGGCCGTTGGGAAATGAGCGACGGGGCACTGCCCTCGCGGACCATTTCGCCCCGGGGCGGAGACGCGATCGACCGAGATGAGAGCCCGAAGCCGGAAGATCGCGCCATGCGCGTACGTACGGCAGGGAACGCCAGATCGTCTCGCGGATCGCCCCCCCCGGTGACGCGTCACGGGTGACGGCGTTACGCTGAGACAGGCACCCAAGTAGTTGAAATTACTAGAACATTCGTCGGCACAATCAGTGCTCTATCGGAAGCTCGGCAGCGATGCCTTTCCGAGGAGATCCTTCCGTGCTGGACGAAGCCACCCTGATCCCGAACCTGTTGAACGACGACGAGCGTGCCTGGCGCACCTTTCATGAGCTGTATTCGAGCCGCCTGCAGGGTGCGATCAGCCGGGTGACGCGCCGCTTTCCTCAGCTCACGGGCACCGATCACGTCGACGAGATCTACGGCGCGCTCTGCCTGCGTCTGCTGAGCGACGACAAGCGCCGCCTGCGCAGCTTTGACCCCGATCGTGGCACTCCCCTCGGCGCCTGGCTGTGCGCGCTGGCCCGCAACAGCGCCCACGACTTCCTGCGCCATCGCCAGCGGCAACCCTGGCTCGGACGCCTCGCCGACGACGGCAGCGAGATCGAGCCGCGCTCCGACGCCCCGGACGCTTTCAGCGTGTACGCGACGCGGCAGGAGGCCGAGCGCCTCGAGCAGCTCTTGTCCACGCTCTCGGAGCGCGACCAGGAGTTCATGCGCGCCTATCTCGACGGGCTCGAGCCCGAGGAGATCGCGGGCCAGCTCGGTATCAGCGTCAGCACCGTGTACTCCAAGAAGCACAAGATCCTGGCGCGGCTCGAGAACGCCCTGGCCAATTGAGCGCGCCTGCGCCGGTGCTCCGAGCGGCCGCCCCCCGCTGCCCCGCGGAGGCGGCCGCCTCGCTCAGGACGCCGGGCGATGTGTCAGTCGGCGCCTTGGGCCGCGATCGACGAGCCCTGGCAAGCCACGAAGGTGGTGGAGTTTGCCGCCAAGCGCTGACCCACGAAGCGCAGGATGCGCCGCGAGATGGCGGGGCACTCGGCGACCAGCTCGGGGTTGCCGATGTGCTGGAGCTCGGTATCGGCGACATAACACCAGCCTTCGACGGACGGGGTCTCGATGTCTTCGCGACACGCGCGCAGCGCCTCGTCAGGGTTCTCGTTCGCCTCTTGCACCTGGAGCACCTCACACAAGCAGGCGCGGCTACAGGTCGGGTCGTCCGCCCCACACGGCTTGCTCGGATCGCTCTCGAGCTGCGAGCGGATGTACTCCGCCGTGCTCGCATCGGGCCTGCGCCGCGCGGCCGCCTCGTCACACGCGCAGGCCGTGTCCGGCCTCGGTATCGCCTCGACCAGGGTGCACGGCACCGAGCCATCCTCCGCCGTCAGCAGGCCACGAGCCAAGCAGCGATCGCCCAGGCGTTCCTTCAAGCGCTCGACGATCGAATCGACCGCCGGGCGATAGCCGAAGTCGGGGCGAGCGTCGCGCGTGGCGATGTCGACGTTGCGGGCGCAGATCGACGCGACGATCGAGTTCTGGCCGTAGTCGTGCAGAACCTGCAGCTGTCGAGTGCCCGGGTACGCCTTGGCCCAGTGCTGAAGGGTGCCCGCGGGCGTCTCGCCTGGGCGCTCCTCGCACAGGGGCTTGTCGAACCGACCCTCGGCGCAGTCGCACGCGCCGGACGTGTCATCGGCGCAGTTGCGCGGCTCGGGCAGCGGGAAGATGCAGGCATACTCGAGGTCTTGCCGAGTGCCCGACTCGAGGGTATCGAACTCGCGACCATTGATGGGATTGCCCGGTTGCACACCCGCGCGTGGCACGTCGCTCTCGATCATGAGCGGGTTCCTGGCCAGGACGGGGGGGCTGCCGCCGGGTGCACCCGGCGAACCCAGGATCTGGGCCCAGGTGTCATCGAGCGAGAGCTCGGCCGCCGTCTTGAAGCGCAACGTCGTGTCGGGGTCGGCGAGCGGGTTGCCGCTCGCGTCGACGTCGGAGGCGATGGCTTGCCACGGCACGCCGATGATGCCGCCCAGGAACACGAGCGACTTGTCTCGACCGCCCGTGAACAGCGGGTTGGGGACACGGCCATTCTCGGCGCAGCTCGCCGGATCCAGATCGGCTCGGCTGGGGCAGAGCTCGAACTGGCTGAGCGCGTTCACGTAACGCGCCGTGGGATACAGAAAGTCGTATCCAAAGCGGCGCTTCTGATCGAAACACCGCAAGTTGAGGCCATCGTCGGCGAGCGCCAGGTGCCCTTCGCCCGCGCGCGGCTCGATCTCGACGTCGCACACCGGGTCCGCGTCGCAGCCAGCGGGAGGTTGCGTTTCGCACATGTAGCAGCACGCGGCATTCGGGTTCTGATCGCACGCCGTGGACGCGCGCGGCATGCGGATCTCGGGGTTCGCCACGATCCAGTTCTGGCCTCCCACCTGCATCGAGCAGTCGTTCTCGTCGCTCAGCATGATGACCGCCACGAGCGAGTCATCCCGCAGGAACGCCCGGCGCTGCGCCAGCAGCTCCTCGTCGAGCAGGATCTCGCCGGCGGAGTCGGTCGCCGGCCGAACGCAGTTGATGCTGCGATCGCTGGTCGCTCCCGGGCAGCGCACCTGCACCAGCTCGCGATAGGGAAAGGGGTCGACCAGGAAGCGGTACCAGGACTCGAGCGAGGCCTCCCAGCCGCACCCCTCCTCGCCGACGCTGCCGACCATGTTCTCGAAGTTGCGACTGAACGTCCCTTCGTTGGTCTCGCCCGCTCGCCACTCGAGGAACCCCTGGGCGTTGGCCCCAGTGTCTCCTCCCCGTGGCAGGCTGCCCATGAGGTGGGCGAGA
>Ga0315910_10001785_pt1 | contig 19443 bp, 20 predicted proteins | sample EdamamesoilMG_FD_204470 | JGI IMG/M metagenome (GOLD analysis project Ga0315910, IMG submission 204470) | Garden soil microbial communities collected in Santa Monica, California, United States - Edamame soil | ecosystem: Environmental > Terrestrial > Soil > Garden | place: USA: California...
CGACCGGCTTTGATTTGTTCGACGGTTTGTTCTTCGGAGACGTGGTTTAGGATAGGTGGTTGCAAGTCGTTCCTTTGGTTTGCGGAGATTGTTTTGAAAGGACTTATCAGTGCGACATGGCGTAGAAGACGATGTTGATGCCGAGGGGATACGCTTTCTTCTCGGAAAACTCGCGAAAATAATACTCGTACTCACCTTCGCGCTCCCACCCATCACCGTTGTCGGTGTTGTGGCAGATGATCACCATCATGCGCTGCTTGTCGTCGAAGATGGCGCGATAGTGTGGCGTGCGAGCGTCGGGACGTTCCCATGTGACCCCGGTATATTGGCTTTCCTCGCCGGTGCGAAAGTTAGGAATCTGCGGCTTTTCCTTCAGGTCGAAGACGCAATGGAAAATCGGGTGTTCGAGTGGTAATTCCTGCGGTTCGCGATCGGGAAAGACGCGTTTGATTTGCTCATAGAAATTCTCGTATTCGGCTTCGCCCCAAAAGTCGTCCACCATCAGGAAGCCGCCGCTCAGCAGGTAGCGCCGCAAGGCTTTCACCTCGTCGTCATGAAATTCGAGCCGGCCTGGTTCGGCCAGGTAGATGAACGGGTGACTGGGCAGTTCCGGATCGGTCAACCGCAGCACCTTGCCTTCGGGGTCAACCTTCATCGCCGTCAATTGCTGGAGACGAAACGAGAAGTTCAAATCCGCGTCGCGGTAATCGGTGGCCCAACCGCCGCCCCGGCCCCAGCCGCGACCATAACCAGAATCATACTCGACGCGGGTGAACACAAATGTGTCCTTTTCGAACCCGGGCTCATTCGCCCACTCCGGCACTTCACCTCGATCCGTGGAGACTCCGCGGAAGCCACGACGTTGCGCCACGACAACTGTGGTCGCGATCACTGCCAGCGTCATGAGCAACATCCATTTAGATTGTGAATTCATTGTCGTAGCGGGGGTATTGGATTTGTTGGACCGCTACCGGCTTGGGCTAATTCAAGCAACAATTGTTGAGCGGCGCGAAATCTTGGCGCTTCTTCCAATGCCTGGAGGACGTGACGTCTGGCGTCAGCCTCGTGGGTCTTGCGCAACAACGTCGCCAACCGGAAATGAATCTCGGCGGGATCAGCCGGGTCGAGCAGCAACAATTTGCGATAAGCATCAATCGTCGCGGACGCTTGGCCAAGTTCCTCGCTGGCGCGGGCGAGACTGCGGTAAGGCTGTGGAAGCAATGGATTCACTGCCAGGAATCGCTCAGCGTTTTGTGCCACAGTTTTCCAGTCCTTGGCGGCTTCGGCGATTTCAATCAAGCGCTGGTAAGCATCAGGTGCGTCGGCCTCGGCGGCGGCCCATTTCTCCAGCGCGGCGCGTTCTTCGGGGGTTTCATTGAGTCCGCGATGGACCGCAGCCAGCATGGCGTAGGCGTTATTCGGCCCCGATTGGTTGGGATAATTTGAGATTAGCGTTGCCAGCGGCGCTTTTGCTGCCTGCCAGTTTTTGACGGCAATCAAACGCGTGGCGGTTTCGACGAGTGACCAATAGTTACTCTTGCCGGACGGCGTTGCGGCAACACTGGGATTCGCGAGCGGTGGCTGATTTGTTGGGGCAGCGTGGGATGGATTCACTGGAAGCGGAACGTGAGTCAATGTGTTTGTGCCATGTCCCGGAAACTCCAGTGCATTGTTGGTCGCACTGCCCGTTGTTTCTGCAACTCGCGTTGACGGACCACGACCCAGACCCATCCGGTCAAGCAGCCCACTGCCCGCCTCGGGCTTGCTCCAATCCAAACCCGGGCCGAGCGCCTCGGCTTTGGCTTTAGCAAACGTGGCGAATTCTTTCTCGATCTGCTTCATCGGCGCAGTGTGTTTGGGAATGGCGTCGTTGATATTCACGCCGTCAGCTAGGTCGCGCAAAATGGCTTTAAGCTTTTCGAAACCGAACTTGCCGACGAGATATTCGACGACTAGCGCGGACTGGTAATAAGCAAACTGCACGTGCAGGTCGCTTTTGGGCGTCAAGAAGGCGCTGCTCAATTCGCTGACCGGTTTCAAGTCATCTCCCAGCACCATCTCGCGGTAACGCGGATTCATGGTCTGACCCCAGGCGGGATTCGCCTGCAACTCTTCGTAAACCGAAATCCCCTCGCTTAACCAGCGCGGCATCTTGTTCTTCGTCATCTGCAGCGTGACGACGTGACAAAACTCATGCCAGAGCACCGCTTCCCAATTGGAAGGGTTGCCGCCCTGTGACGCCGGACTGTTCGCGGTAACCACACGACCAAAACACACGCCGAGAAACCCGGGATTGTGCGGCATCCCGAAGGTGCGCACCGCAAAGTCCTTTTGCTCCGGAAAGATTTCAACGATGGTCGGTGTTTCCAGGTTGATGCCGTATTTCGTCACGAGATTGGACCTGGCCCGGTCAAGCAAGGCCAGCGCCCGGTCGCCGTAGAGTGCCGCTTCCGGCGAACTCATACGCAGGACAAAGTCCGCATTGGTCAGCGTCTGAAACTTCTGCATCGTCGTGTGGAGCGTGGAGAGATTGTACGCCGTGACATCGTAGCCGTCCTCCTTGTGTACCGCCTCGGCGAGTTGCCAGCCTTGGGAATCGCCGAGCCGGAGCAGGTCCTGCGCGAGCTGAATCTGCGCCGGGAGAAAATCCTCATCCAACGCGAGCGCCCTCTGCTGATAAGCCGCTCCTTCCGTGAAGCGGTAATTTTGCGACAACTTGAGACCGATGACCTGATCCACTTCTGGATTCGTCTGCCAGAACTTCAACGCCTCTCCTCGCGCCCTGGCTTCACCTGCCGGATCGTTACGCAGGTGGGCAAGCACGGCGCGGTACGCCCAAGCCTGCGGATGGTGCGGATTTACCCTGAGTGCCCGGGTCAGCAATTCGTCTGCGTTGGCGTAATCCTCGGCATCAATCGAGTGATCCGCCAGCAATAGCATACTGGGCACGTGATTTTCATTCTCCTTGAGCGCAGCGGAAACGAGTTCCAGCATCTTGCCCCGGGCGTTCGGCTCGTAGGCGCGGGCCAAGCCATGAAGCACGTCGGCATCCTTGGGAAATTTCTCCAACGCGGCGGAGAATCTCTTGGCGGCCAGAGCGTAGTCATGCTTTGCCAAAGCCAATTCGCCACTCGCCAGGTAGGCCTCGCGAAAATCTGGATCTGCTTTGATCGCCGGATCGAACAATCGCTCCAATACGGTCTTGGGATCGGCTTTGAATATCAATGCCATCCGACCCAACGTCACGATATCCGCGGGCTCGCGATAAGCCCACGGCCGTGATGCTGCCAGTTGATTGATTTCTTTGAGCCGGGCAAGAGCTAGCTCGGGTTGGCCAATGAATTTTGCCGTGGTCGTTCCTTGCCAGCGCAAGCGAACGCTGCTCGATGCGCGGGCCAGCCCGTTGGTGATGACGGATTCAGCTGCGGCATACCGGCCAATCGCGAAAAGCGCCTGGGCGTGGAGCAATGGCCACTCTTCGTTGCGGGATTCACGCGGCGATACCTGTTCGCATGCCCGAATGCATTCATCGTAGCGTCCCGCCAAAAACAGCTTCTGGGTCGCTTCCAGATCCTGGGCGTAGGTCGCGAACACCGGCATGAGCAAGACAACAGCTGGAAAAAACCAGCCGGGCAGGGTGGCTCTCCAGATAAGTCTCTTGCGACCGGGCATGATGACATCTAAGCGAAGCGCCGGGTGCGCGCAAGCTCCTGAATACATGACAGGCCCAGGATTTTTGTCGAAGATAGATTCTCCTGTCTGGCGCTTGTGTCCGAGAACCAAAGGTCAGGCTTGAAATGCCTTCCGCAGCATCGCGATGCTCTTTGGCACGGCGGTGTCCGGATTCTCCTTGCCTTCCATTTCCAATGAGACATAGCCACGATAGTTCGCCTCGGCCAGCATTCGGGCGATGCGCCCATAATCAATATCAAGCGTGTACCATTCGCCGCCGCCGGGATAGGTCTTGGCCTGCACGAATACCGCCTTTTGCGTGATCTGCGCGAGCTGGTCGTAGTCGGCGGTTTTGTAGGGCGCGGTGAGAAAATTTCCGGTGTCCATCAACACGCCGAGCCAGGGCGATTTGATCGCATTCACGATGCGCAACAAGCCGTCGGCAGTGCGTGCGAGCCCCCAATGGTTTTCCAACGCCAGCATCACCCCGCACTCTTCAGCCTTGGGCAGACAAGCCTCGATGCCACTGATGCACCATTTGAATCCTTCGTCCTCCGTGTAGCCGGGCAGAATCGGTTCGACACCATGCTTCGCCATCAGGTCATCGAAATCTTTCGCTGTGCCCCAGCGACCCGTGTTGATGCGTAGCGCGGGAATTCCAAGTTCGTAGCAGATTTCGATGCATTTCTTGGTGTGCTCGACGTTCGCGGCAATGATTTCCGGTTTCGGACTGACAAATCCTTGGTGGGTGGAGAGACACACCGGCGCGACACTATGCGTGAACGCCAGCCGCTTCAGCTTGCGGAGATAGGCGCGATGTTCAGTCGTGAGGGGTTCTTTCTCCGGCAACTCCATCTGGCGATGCAGGATGTCCACACCTTCCACGCCTAGGGCCGAGGTTTTCTCGATCACCGATTCGATGGAAACCTTCGGGTCGCGAAAGTGCCAGTAGGAGTAGGTGGCGATGGCGAGTTTGACGCGCGGTTTTGATTTCGCAGTTTTATCGGCAGCGAGTGCGGCTGGCTTTGACGCGAATGCTGCCGCGGTTGCCGTGGCGGTGGTGAGGAAAGTTCTTCGGTTCATGGTCTGGTTGGAGACGGCACTATTCTTGGCTGTCGGTTTTCACCGCGAGCATATTGTAACTGCATTTTGGTTCTCAATCCTTCTTCTCAAAATCATCGAGCTTAATCCAGTGCCGGCTTGCGCATACGGGCCGACGAGTTCCAATTCATCTGCCAAGTTATAGCTGCCGACTTGAACAGGATGAGATTCTATAGTGGCGAGTCAGAAACGGGTCGGACGAATTGGAAGGTCGAACAATGAATCACGATCCACACAACCGATTTTGGCACCATGCGCTGGATGGCGTGTGCGAACTCGTCATAAACCTGATTGGTGAGGCGGTTTCCGGCTTGCTTGAAGGATTGTTCAATCTTTAACTGAGACAAATCGGGATCAGAACCTATGAATACCGAATTCCTCTTCTACTCCATCTGCTTCGGCGCGGGGCTTGTCTTCACGATCATCACCGCGTTGCTGGGACATTTGTTCGGCGGCCATGGTGCTGACAGCGGCGCGGATGTGGGCACGGGCGGCCATGCCGAGGCGGGCTTTGAAGATACCGGCATGCCGGGACTCTCGCCTTTCAGCCCCACGACGATTTGCGCGTTCGTCACAGCGCTAGGTGGGTTTGGAATGATTTTCACCCGTATCGAAGCCACACGCAGCGTCTGGATCAGCGCGCCGCTTTCGGTCCTGGGTGGATTGATCATCGCTGCCGCAGTTGTGACGCTGTTTGGGTATGTTTTCCACAAGACCCAGAGTTCAAGCGAATCGCACGTGGCGAAGCTGATCGGCCACGCGGCCACCATCATCACGCCCATCCCGCAGGATGGCGTGGGTGAGGTGGCGTATGTGCAGGGCGGTTCGCGTTACACCGCGCCTGCCCGCTCGGAAACGGGCGCCGCCGTCGCCAACGGGCGCACTGTGATCATCACCCGCATCGTGGGCTCCCAGTTTTTTGTCAGACCGGAATGAACCCAGCCAACCCGACTCCATTTATGAACGAATCCCTCCTCCTCGCCCTGCAAATGCCGGATGGCCTCGGCACCATCGTTGTAGCGGTGGTCGGCATCATGATCGTGGTGTTCCTGTTTCTGGCGATCTGGGCCAGCCGCTACACCAAGGTCGGCCCGAACCAGGTGCTCGTCGTCTCGGGCCGCAAGCACAAGATCGTGGATGCCGACGGAACGATGCAGACCCGTGGCTTTCGCGTGGTCAAAGGCGGCGGCACGTTCGTGATCCCCGTCGTCGAGAAGGTGGATATTCTCTCGCTCGAATTGCTGACGATAGACGTGCAGACGCCGGAGGTTTACACGAGCAAAGGCGTGCCGGTGAAAGTGGACGGGGTCGCCCAAATCAAAGTCAAAGGCGACGACATCTCCATTGCCACCGCATCGGAACAGTTTCTGAGCAAGGGGGTGGACGAGATCAAGAACATCGCCATGCAGACGATGGAGGGTCATCTGCGCGCCATCCTCGGCACGATGACGGTCGAGGAAATTTATCAGAATCGCGACGCGTTTGCTGCCAAGGTGCAGGAGGTCGCTGCCGGCGACATGGCCAACATGGGCTTGCAGATTGTCAGCTTCACGATCCGCGACATCCGCGATACGCAGGGCTATCTCGACGCCCTCGGCAAACCCCGTATCGCCCAGGTCAAACGCGACGCCCAGATTGCCCAGGCCGAGGCTGATCGCGATGCCATGATCAAAAGTTCGCAGGCCACGCAGGCCGGGCAGGAGGCGAAGTTCGCTGCCGACTCGAAGATCGCTGAAGCGCAGCGGGATTATCAGGCCAACCTCGCGGGTTATCAGGCTACGGTGATGCAGAAGAAAGCCGAGGCCGACCTCGCGTACGATTTGCAGAAATACAAGACCGGACAGCTCGTCAAGGTTGAGGAAGTGCAGGTCGAAATCGTCGCCAAGCAAAAGCAGATCGAGTTGCAGCAGCAGGAAATCCTCCGCAAGCAACGTGAACTGGAAGCAACCGTGCAAAAGCCCGCCGACGCCGAGCGTTACAAGGTTGAAACGCTGGCGAACGCGCGCAAGTTCCAGTTGGAGACCGAAGCGGCTGGTGCGGCGGCGGCGTCCAAGCAGACCGGTTTTGCCCAAGCCGATGTGAACAAGGCCACGGGGTTGGCCCAAGCCGAAGCGGACAAGGCCAAGGGTCTTGCCCAGGCCGCCATCATCGAGGCGCAAGGCATCGCGACCGCTGAGGCCACCCGGCTCAAAGCCGAGGCGTTCCAGAAATACAACGAGGCGGCGGTCATCGAGCTGCTCGTCAAAGTCATGCCGGAGATTGCGGGCCGCATCAGCGAGCCGCTGGCGAAGATGGACAAGATGGTCATCATCAATTCCGGCAGCGGTCCGGGCGGCGGCGCGAGCAAGCTGACGGGCGACGTGACACAGATCATGGCGCAACTGCCGCCGGTGCTGGAAAGCCTGACCGGGGTGAAGTTTGAGAAGCTGCTGCAACAAATCCCGGCGCTTAAGAATGCGATGGAGAAGGGTGAAACTGAAAAGTAGGACGGGTGGCGCACCTGTCTCGGAGAAACAACGTCATGGACAAACCACCGAAATGTCCGAAATGCGGGGGCCTGATGGACGAAGGCTATTTGATTGAGCGGGGCCACGGGAACCGCCAGAGCGTCACGACCTGGGTCGGGGGCGCGCCGGATTGGGGCGGAACAGTGCTCGGATTGAAAGTCGGACCCCTGCGCACAGGTGAGCGGCCGAATCTGGCGGTCAGCACCTTCCGCTGTGCGACGTGCGGCTACTTGGAATCATATGCGAAGTGAACGGCTCAAAGTGAAAGGAAATCTATGTTTGCCTTGCTTGGCTGGCCGGAATTGATGGTGATAGGACTGGTCCTGCTCGGGAGCCTGATTTCCCTCGCGCTCACGGTATTCTGGATCTGGATGCTGGTGCATGCGGTCCAGAACAAGGGCCTGCGCGAGGGCGAAAAGATCGCCTGGGTGCTGATCGTGGTGTTTATGCCGTTCCTCGGTTCGCTGATCTATTTCTTCGTCGGCAAGCCGAAGGAGAAAACGCCGGTCACCATCGGACCAACGTTATGAAACTCTGCCGCTCGCGTGACAACGCTATGATTGCCGGGGTGTGTGGTGGTTTGGCGGAATATCTCGGCTGGTCGCCGTTCCGGCTGCGCATCATCTGGATCTTGGCGACCGTCTTCACTGCATTTGCTGGCTTGGTGGTTTACGTGGCGCTCTGGTTTCTGATGCCGAAAGCGCCGAGCAGCCTTGAACCGGCAGTGTTGCAGCCGTGGAAACAGACTTCTTGAACGCAGCCCCAACTCGCCATGACAACGGAGGTCATCCAACTCTGGATCCGGCGAAAGAAGCAGCGGGGTAACGCGCAGCGGAAGCTGATGAGCGGGGCCGCGTTACTGGGGGGTCTCTTCGTGCTGTTCCTGACGTTCTGGCTTACTTACGTCGTGATCTGGATCGGCGAAAGGGGCGTTTCCGCGATATCGGATCTGGCGGCCGGCAAACGGTTCCATCTGACGCACGGGGTGCGGCTGATCTGCTGCGGCGCGTTCCTGGTATTGCTGTTCGTGCAACACCTGCGGACGCCGACCGAGTATTGGAACGAATACGAGCACCGGGATCATCCAACCACACCGGGCTTCGCCGCCGCGACGGGAATGATCGGCGGTCTCGGAGTGATGCTGGCCTATCCCGGAGCGTCAGCCAACATGGTCGCCGGCGTTTTGCTGATTGGACCGAGATTGATCACCGGCGCCTGGGGTTTGTGGCAGCAGGCCGGACAATTGAAAAGCCTTGATGCGGAAGGTTGCGCACCTTTGCTGAGGTTCCTTTATGGTCGTCACAATGCCGTGCCCTACGCAGAATTGAGCAGTGCCGGCTGGGATGATTGGTTGCCCCAACTTCGCGCCCTCGAAGGTGTGCGATTTTTGCAAAAAGGCCTCATGCTCTCGACCGAACTGCGGGCAGAACTCAATCAGTTGCCGCCAAAATGACCATGCGCCTCTTTGAAGCCATCATCGAAGCGAACCATCGTGCCGCGGCCGGCGATGAACGGGCCGGCCTGCATCCGGACGAGTTCGCAGACTCCCTGCCGGTGACCGCGTTGACCTGCATCGACCCACGGCTCAATCCGCTCATCCCGGAAGTGCTCGGTATACCCGAGGAACAATTCATCTGGCTGCGAAACGCCGGCAACATCATCACCAGTCCGACCTCCAGCACCATGCGGTCACTGGCGCTGGCGTGTGCGGTGAAGGGCGGCAAGGAGATCGTCATCATCGGCCACACCGATTGCCAGGTCAGCAAGACGCCGGCGCTCAAGCTGCTCGACAAGTTCAAGGAACTCGGCATCGAGCGACAGGCGTTGCCGGATAACGTGAGCGAGTACTTTGGCATCTTTGCCAGCGAACGGCAGAATGTCATCACGGCGTGCGACCTCGTGCGGCGCAGCCCGCTGATCGGGCCGAAGATTCCCGTGCACGGGCTGCTGGTGGACATCCAGACGGGGCGGCTCGAATGGCTGGTGAATGGCTACCAGACCGCGCCCGTGCTGACGGAGAAATGGAATGAAGCGGTGAGATCGGCGGGGGAAACAGTGGATGCGTTGAAGGCTTTAGGGGATTTCAAGATCGGGGAGATGAAGTTTCCCGAGACGAAAATTGGCGAGACGGTTTCATCCGGTGCGGACTGGTTATCGCAGAAGATCGGCCAGTTGGAGATCAAGCCACCGGAGGCGGCTTCTCGTGATACAAACGAACCAAGCTTGCTGAGCACGGCTGAAAAGATGATCCGACATGCCGAGCAGAACTGGCCGAAGCCAGGAGAAACCCAAGAGTCAGCTAAGCCACCGAAGATTCCGCAGGCCCGAGTCGTTCAACCACCACCGCTCCGAGTGCGGAAGAAGTGAATTGGTCTGGCGATTAATCAGGCCGCCAGCTTCTCGGAGACCAATTCCTTTCGCCGCCTAAAACGCCATCCGATCAACTGTAGCAATCCGCCCACCACCATCAGACCACCTGCCAAGATCCAAGGCCAAACTTTACCTGTCCGTAGCGAGCCTACGCTGATCGCTATGCCGATCATGATGCCACAACCGATTTTTTCCATATCACGGCCTAGTCGTTCCAAAACATGTTCGCTTATCATGATGAGTCCTTTGTGATTCACCGCAATAAAGTCCAATGCGGACTGGCGATTGATTGTTGGTGACTTGCTGGATGTAGGTCAGGTCTTGCAGCTTTGCAAGCGCGTAGTTCGTTCTAAACCCCTAGCCCAAACAACCGCTGGTGTTCCAGCATCACGTAGCGATCCGTCATGCCGGCGATGTAATCGCACACCGCGCGATGCAGTCCTTCCTTACGGATGCGTTTGCGGGCTTGGTCGCCCAGCTCGCGCGGGTGCGTGAGGTAGTATTTGAAAACCTGTTCGAGAACCCGCACCGCACGGGTGTTGGCCTCGTCCACCTGCGGACTGAAATAAAGATTGCGATAGAGATAGGTGCGCAACTCCAGATTCAACTTGCGCCGCGCCGGGCTGTATTGAATCAGCGTCTTGGGATGTAGCCGAACATCATCGGCAGAGTTCACGTTGGCATGGGCGATCAGGCGTTCGCTGGTTTCCACCACGTCGCGCACTTGTGAATCCGTGAGGGTGCGGATGGTGAAGTAACGGCGGCATTCATCAGGCAGGTCGCCTTGCTCACGCTTCACCTTGCGACTGGCTTGGGCCCAGACTTCGACGTTGCGGGTCAGGTCGCGTTCGGAAAGCAGGTTCGCATCGAGACCATCGTCGAGGTCGTGACTATAGTAGGTGATCTCGTCCGCGAGGTTCGCCACCTGCGCTTCGAGTGAGGAATTCTTGGCGTTAAACCCTTTGCGCTTGCTCGGGTGGTCGGCGGGGTTGAAGTGCTTTACCAACCCCTCGCGGACTTCCCAAGTGAGGTTCAACCCGGGGAAGTCAGGATACTTTTGCTCAAGTTCTTCGACGACGCGGAGACTTTGTTCGTTGTGCTCGAAGCCGCCGTGGCCTTTCATCAGCCGGCTCAACACCGTTTCGCCGCGATGGCCAAAGGGCGAGTGGCCGAGGTCGTGCGCGAGGGCGATGGTCTCGGTGAGATCCTCGTTCAGGCGCAGCGCACGGGCGATACCGCGGGCGATGGCGGCAACTTCCATCGTGTGCGTGAGGCGCGTGCGGAGATGATCGCCCGTGCCGTTGAGGAAAACCTGCGTCTTGTACTCGAGGCGACGGAACGCGCGCGAGTGGATGACGCGGTCGCGGTCGCGCTGGTATTCGCCGCGCCAATCGGAGTGGGGCTCGCGATATCTGCGCCCAAGGGAATCGGCGCTGAATTGCGCATAGGACGCGAGAGATTGTCGCTCAGAGGATTCGATTTGTAGGCGCGTGCGCGGCATGACGAAATGACGGATACCAGTCTAACCAGCCGGGGCCGACACTGCAACGCGAGTTCAGTGCATGTCGGGCGAAATGTGAATTGACCGGAATCACCGTTGAGGCAAGCTCTCGCCATGCCCAAGAAAGACCCGCGCATTGACGCCTACATCGCGAAGTCGGCGGATTTCGCCAAACCCATCCTCAAACATCTTCGGGAGTTGATTCACTCGGCCTGTCCGGAAGTGGAAGAGACGTTGAAGTGGAGCATGCCGTCCTTCGAATACAAGGGTATCCTCTGCGGCTTCGCGGCGTTCAAGGCGCACGTGACGTTCGGATTCTGGAAGGGCGACCTGATGTTCACGGGTGATGCAGCAGCGCAGAAGAAAGCCAATGAGGCGATGGGACATTTCGGCCGGCTGACCAAGCTGAGCGAATTACCCAGTGACAAGTTGCTGGTGAGTTATATCAAGGAAGCGAAGCGACTCAACGATGAGAGCATCAAGAAGGAGAAGCCACCCAAGCCGAAGGTGAGAGCGGAATTGGTCGTGCCGCCGGTGTTGGTGGCGGCGTTGAGGAAGAACGCGAAGGCGAAGGCGACGTTCGATGCCTTCAGCTACAGCCACAAGAAGGAGTACGTCGAGTGGATCAGCGAGGCGAAACAGGAGGAAACGCGTGCGCGACGGCTGGCGACGGCCATTGAATGGTTAAGCGAAGGCAAAGCGCGCCACTGGAAATACGAACGGTGCTGATCACCAGCAGCCGTAGCTGTAGTAACGGGAATCGTACGACCAAGCAGGCCGGTGATTCCAATAGCCCGGGCGATAGCAATACCCCGGATAATAGCTGTAGTAGTTGTAACCACCGCAGTACACAGGTGACCAGCCCGTGTATGAGTATGCCGACACGTAAAGCGGGCGCTCGGGGTAACGGACTGGACGCGGCGAGTTGGGAATGTAAGTGACGGAACTGGCGGGTTGTGTTGCCTCTGCCAGCGATTGGACCACGTCAGGCGTTGCTGTGGTCTGTACGGGAGCGGTAGATGGTGTGGACGAGGGTGGTTCACCATTTCCCCGTTTGCGGATCATCGCGGTGATCACGCCCGGCGTGACACCTTGCTTGTGCAGTTTGATGATTTCATCGGCATCGAGGACATAGCGGCGGCTGGAAGTCTCGACATATTTCTCAACCACTTCTGAACCAACGCCTGCGCTGGTAAGACGTTCGATTTCTTCAGGCCCGGACGCGCGGTTGGCTTCGGCGATCAACTGCTTGAGCTGCGGATTTTCGTCCAAGAGGTTACTTGTGTTATCAGGAGACTGGCCGGGCGATTCGTTTGCCTTTGCCCGGGCGGCAAGGCCGGTGAGAGCCACGATGAGGAGAGAAATCTGCACCAAAGGTCGAAGTGTATTCATGGCAAGTTGTCCTTCGTTCACAATACCTGACGGTCCACACACCGACGCTATGCCTGCTCCGGCCAGAACTCAACTAACAACTTCAATCAACTCGCCAGCACCTGGGCGATGGAGATGCCGCGCAATTCAAACAGCCGCTGGATGACGTCCTCGATCAGGTTGTTCGGGCAGGACGCCCCCGCTGTGACACCGACGACGATGCGGCCCTTGGGCAGCCAATCGGCAGTTTCAAGCTCACGCTTCTTGTGCTGGTCGTAATGCCGGATGAGTTTGTCGGAAAGCATCTTCGTGGCGTTCTTGACGAAAAAGGTGGGCAGCTTCGCCTCGCCCATTTCGGCCAGATGCGAGGTGTTGGAGGAATTGTAGCCGCCGATGACGATGAGCAGATCCAGCGGTTCGCGCAGCAATTTCTCCAGGGCATCCTGCCGGTCCTGGGTGGCGCCGCAAATCGTGTCGAAGAAGCGAAAGTGATTCGCGATCGCAGCCTCGCCGTGCTTCTTGACCATCGCAGCCTTGAATCGACGTTGTACCTCTTCAGTTTCACCACGCAGCATTGTGGTCTGATTCGCGACGCCGACGGCTTGCAAGTGAATGTCAGGATCAAAGCCCTGCGAATACGCGCCCTTGAATTTTTCCAGAAAGGCCTGCTTGTCGCCGCCGTTAAGGATGTAATCGCAGACGTAGTCGGTCTCCGCGAGATTGTAAACCACCAGATAATGGCCGCTGCCATAGGCGCGCGCCTGCGAAGTCGTCGCCTTGGTTTCTTCGTGCTTCGCCTTGCCGTGAATGATGCTGGTGACGCTTTCCTTCGAATACTGACGCACTCGCTTCCAGACACTCATCACGTCGCCGCAGGTGGTGTCCACGGTGATGCAACCCTTGGCCTCGATCTTCTGGCGCGTGGCGACTTCCGTCCCAAACGCCGGAATGATAACAGCGTCACCGGCTTTGATTTTTTCCAGTTCCGCATCCGTTGGCTTGGGCGAGATGATCTGAATGCCCATGTTGCGGATCTGGTCGTTCACATCCGGGTTATGGATGATTTCCCCGAGAAGATAGATGGGCGTCTCCGGTGAAACGTCGGAAAAATACTTCTTGGCGGCGTAGGCGAGGTCGATGGCCCGTTCGACACCGTAGCAGAAGCCGAACTCCTTCGCGAGCTTGACCGTGAGATCACCAGCCGCGATCACGCCGCCGTTGGCGCGAATGCGTTCAACGAGTTCGCTGCGATAGTGCGAAAGCACCTTCGCCTGGACGGCTTCCATGATGTCAGGCCGGCGGAGATTGATCTTCTGGGGGGCGCTGGGCGCATGAGTTGACATGACATTATTAGTTTAGCAGCTGGTGCTACAGCGTCGAGCCCGAATCCGGAAGATTCTCATTGCGCCGGGGCAGGGGCGTGGGATTATGGCGGCGCGTCGGAGCGTAGCTCAGCCTGGCTAGAGCACTTGCTTTGGGAGCAAGACGTCGCAGGTTCGAATCCTGTCGCTCCGACCATTTTCCTCTTCCGCCAGATCACCTTGGGTAGGTATCCCGCTAAGAATGCCAAAAGCGCAAGTCGCTCGGCAACTTGCGCTCGAAAGATTTTGATATGGCACTTACAGCCGCGCCATGGCCACTGCCTGCCCCGGAGGAATGGGGAAGATTTCATCGAACTGGCCTTCCAGAAACTTGACGGCGATCTGCACGCCCTCGAGGCCGTTGTTGTAAACGAAGTCGAGCAGCCGCTGCGAGTGTTTGAAATCGTGCGCTTCTTCCGCGTTATCGGTCCAACTGCCGAGACTGCGGAGATAGAGATTGGTCCTCATGTGTTGCAGTAAGATTTTCATCGCTTCCTCTTTTATTGATTCTTCTCTTCTTACGAGCTCCCATTTCGACTCGCTTACCAGGTGAGAGGACTTTAATGGCTGCTGACCCGAACCGCAAAACGAGAGTCGCCCGATATTCGGCTGAGGAGAATTCTCGGGAGCAGAAAAGCCGGCCCGGGAGGTGGCAAGGGGTGTTCCCGGGAGAGGTTTCTGAATGGCGCTTTCTTTTGCCCCTGTGCAAAACAGAACAACACTTCTGGTGTGGCCACTGTGGGGAACGGGTCGTTCAATTCAATAAATTCATGATATTGCGGCACAAACGCTCACAAACAACGGAGGCAGGTGACGTGGCACCTGCGTTGCTAAAGGGCGAAGCGCGTTAAAACCAACGCCCAAAATCCGTGCCGCCATCAGCCCGCGTCGGGAGAGGTGTGCCGGGGAGCTACAACTATGAAGAAAATCGAAGCCATCATAAAACCCTTCAAGCTCGAGGAGGTCAAAGACGCCCTCGGTGAAATCGGCATTGAAGGCATGACCGTCACCGAAGTGAAAGGCTTCGGGCGGCAGAAGGGTCACACCGAAATCTACCGCGGCAGCGAATACACGGTGGACTTCCTTCCCAAGATCAAGGTCGAGCTGGTCGTGGCCGACGGTCAGGTGGAAGGTGCGGTGTCCGCCATCGTGAAATCCGCCAAGACCGGCAAGATCGGCGACGGCAAGGTGTTTGTCTCGGCCGTCGAGCAGGCCATCCGCATCCGCACCGAAGAGAAAGGTGACAGCGCGGTTTGATTCAGAACCACTGGTAAACCTAAATCCAAACAAGCATGAAAAAATTCTTTCTCCTCCTCACCTTGCTGGCCTTGGTGGCGCCGGTATTTCCGAGTGTCGCGCAGGATGCGCCCGCCGGAGAGCGCACCATTCAAGAACGCCTTGAAGATCTCGAAGCGTATGTCAACAACGGCGCGCGCAACGCCTCGACCAATTCGACCTCCAAGATCGCTGGTCCCGGCCCCGGTCATAACGCGTGGCAGATGACCTCATCCGCGCTCGTGTTGTTCATGACGTTGCCCGGCCTGGCGCTGTTCTATGGCGGTTTGGTCCGCAAGAAGAACGTCCTGTCCGTGATGGCACAATGCATGGGCATCGCCGGCATGGTCACCATCCTCTGGTGGTTGTGCGGCTACAGCCTCGCTTTCGGCTCCGGTTCTTCTGCCTCCTCGTTCATCGGTAACTTCAAACAGTTCGCGCTATTCAAGGATGTAACGGGTACTGGAGTAGGTCAGGGCTATCACTGGATCTCGAACAACGTGTGGGCCATCTTCCAGCTTACTTTCGCAATCATCACTCCCGCATTGATCGTGGGCGCGATTGCCGAACGTATGAAGTTCTCGGCCGTCCTGTTGTTCATCGCGATCTGGATGTTCGCGGTTTACTTCCCGTTCGCGCACATGGTCTGGGCCACCGACGGTTACATGTGCGGCCCACTCAACCCGAAGGCGACCATCAAGGCCATCGACTTCGCAGGCGGCACGGTGGTGCATATGACCTCCGGCTGGTCCGCGCTCGTGCTTTGCATCATCCTGGGCAAACGCCTTGGTTTTCCGAAACAACCCATGCCACCACATAGCATGGTGATGTGTATGATCGGCACCGGCATGCTCTGGATCGGCTGGTACGGCTTCAACGCGGGTAGCGCGCTCGGGGCGGACGGTATCGCCGCGAATGCCTTCACCACGACCACTATGGCCGCGGCGACTGCAGGCTTTGTCTGGGCCATGACCGAATGGTTGATCAAGGGCAAGCCGAGCATCCTTGGCTTCTGCTCTGGTATTGTCGCCGGTCTGGTTGTCATCACGCCGGCGGCCGGCTTTGTGAACACCAGCGGTGCAATGATCATCGGCATTCTTGCTGGCATCATTCCGTTCCTTGCCTGCTGGAAGCTCAAGGCCTGGCTGGGTTATGACGACGCTCTCGACACGTTTGGCGTGCACGGTGTCGGCGGTACGCTCGGGGCAATTCTCACGGGAGTATTGGCAACCAACGACGTCAACAGCGTGGTTGGGGGCCTAAAGGAAGGTTTGGTTGGCAATCAGATCAAAGCCGTGTTGCTGACCATTGTCTGGTCGGTTGTGGCAACGGCAGTCATCGCTCTGATCGTCAAAGTCGTCGTTGGTCTGCGTCCGAGCGAGGAAGTGGAAGTCGCCGGCTTGGACCTGTCCGAACACGGCGAAGAAGGGTATCACGAGAGTCGCGGCTAATCCCGCTCTCGAATCATCTGTTCGCAAGACAACGCGCCGCTGGTGGAGCAATCCGCCAGCGGCGCTCTGCTTTCTCAAAGCACTCGCACCACCAACGCCGTGATGTTGTCGCGCGATCCCTTTTCCAACGCCTCCCGCACGAGTCGATGCGCAGGGTTGCCGTCGGATTTCTCGAAATCGTGCGCCCGCAACACATCCACAATGTGATGGTCGTAGAGTCCATCCACCACCCCGTCGGAACAGATCAGAAAGATATCGCCGGGTTCATAACCCACCGCGCCGATCTGCGGGTCCACAAATTGATTGCCTCCGCCGAGCGCTTTCTGGAGCACGTTGCGACGCGGGTGATTGCGGGCTTCACGTTCATTGATCTTGCCCGTGCGATACAACCAGCCGACATGCGTGTCGTCTTCGGAGAGCTGCTTCATGTGCTCGCCTTTCGCCGGCAAATAATAAATGCGACTGTCGCCGACGTGACCGAAATACATCCACTGCGGAGTGAACCAGCACAAGCTCAGCGTCGTGGCCATGCCATGACATTCCTCGTAGCTCAGCCCAAGATAAGTGAGCGCACGATTGATCTGGCCAAACAACTCGGTCAGCACATCGGCGAAGCCGGCACTCATTCCCGAGGCGGATTGCTTGAAAGAACGCGGCAGCAGCCGGGTGATCTTTTCTATCGCGATCTTGCTCGCATATTCCCCGGCTTTCGCGCCGCCCATGCCGTCGCTCACGGCGAACACAAAATCCATTTTGCGTGACTTGGTTTGCCCTTCGCGACCGAGGTGGTGCACGTCGTTGGCATCGAAGCACAGGCCGAGAAAGGCGTCCTCGTTGTTGACGCGCACGCGACCACGATCCGTCCAACCGAACCATTCGATCCAGCCGGCTTCCTTGGGTGAGGGCAGGGCGGGGCTACGTTTACTGCGCTTTGGGGTTTGCTTCGTCTTTTTCAAAGCCGGGGAGAATGGTGGCGAACTCAAAATCAATCAAACAAAAGCGCCCGTCGGACTGGCGATACGTCACGTTACGGATGTCAGGGTCATCATGCTTCACGCCAAACTTTTCCAATTCAGCGAACAACTCGCGCGTGCGCTGCTCATCGAGATGCTCAACGCGGCTGCCGCAGTTGGTGGTGATGATCCGTAGCTTGGCCTCGTCCGCCTCCAACAGCTTGGGCACGAAATTGCATCCTTGCGCTTCCAGGTGTCGCAGGACTTTCACTTCTTTCGTAAAACGTTCCGCGGCCTGCGGGCCGTGGTAAGCCTTGATGACCCGGCCATCGAACGTCAGGTTCACCGTTGCGCGGAGCGTATCTTTGACTTTCAGCATCGCTCCATTCAGTTGACCGGATTCGACCAAGCTGTTCAATCAAAGACAGCGCGCGGATGTTTTTGGGTGAGCATGGTCGCCGGTTCGATGAGCAGAACAGGCCGTCAAACCGGCCAATTCCTTAACAGCGGAGCAAAACGCTTGCGGCATGGCATTGGCGTTGCTAAATCGTTCGCGCCGCCGCCCGGATTGGGCGGGCGGTTTTGTTTTAACGACCGAAAACCCTGGTAAGAACACGCACAGCACATGGCTAAATACAAACTCGAATATCTCTGGCTCGACGGTTACGAGCCCGTCGCCAATCTTCGCGGCAAGACACAGATCAAAGAATTCAAGAGCTTCCCGAAACTTGAAGAGCTTCCGTGGTGGGGCTTCGACGGCAGCTCGACACGCCAGGCCGAAGGCAAAAGCTCGGACTGCATGCTCAAACCTGTGGCCGTTTATCCGGATGCTGCCCGCGGTGAGAATTGCGCGCTCGTCATGTGCGAGGTGTACATGCCCGACAAGAAAACCCCGCATCCGAGCAATGGTCGCGCGAACATTCCCGATGATCCCGGCGCATGGTTCGGTTTCGAGCAGGAATACTTTCTCTACAAGGATGGTCGCCCGCTCGGCTTCCCGTGCGGTACGAACAACTATCCCTATCCACAAGGGCTTTACTATACCGGTGTCGGTTACGATGCGGTGGGCAGCATCGCCCGCGAAATCGTCGACAAGCACCTCGAGCTTTGCCTGGCCGCTGGCATCAACCACGAAGGCATCAACGCCGAAGTGGCCAAGGGCCAGTGGGAATTCCAGATCTTTGGCAAGGGCTCGAAGAACGCCGCTGATCAAGTCTGGGTTGCGCGCTATCTCATGATGCGCCTGTGCGAGAAGTATGAAGTGGACGTGAACTGGCATTGCAAGCCGCTCGGCAAGGATGTGGATTGGAACGGTTCCGGCATGCACTCGAACTTCTCCACCACCTACATGCGCGAAGTCGGTGGCAAGGAATACTTCGAGGCGCTCATGGCCGCGTTCGACAAATACAAGAACGAGCATATCGCCGTTTACGGTCCGGATAATCACCTCCGCTTGACCGGGCTGCACGAGACGCAGTCCATCGACAAGTTCAACTACGGCATCGCCAATCGCGGCGCGTCCATCCGCGTCCCGCATAGCTTCGTGGACAACGACTACAAGGGTTATCTCGAAGACCGCCGGCCGAACTCGCAGGGTGATCCTTACAAGATCGCTGGTCGCATCCTCCAGACGATTGCGACGGTGCCGACGCCTGGGAGCAAGAAGGCGAAGAAGTGATTTAACTCCGGCCGGCGAGCCGGAAAACGAGAACCGGCGTGGCTTCAAGTCACGCCGGTTTTGCTTTCTGCACCATTCAGCGAGTCGGGAACTGGATCAAGATCACTGAGACAATTGGTTTCGGCTCAATACGGCGCAACAATTCGTCTGCGGTGTTCACTGAGTTTCGATCCGGTAGAAAGCGCCCTCCGGTGGCGGCGCGA
>Ga0315910_10001788_pt1 | contig 19436 bp, 20 predicted proteins | sample EdamamesoilMG_FD_204470 | JGI IMG/M metagenome (GOLD analysis project Ga0315910, IMG submission 204470) | Garden soil microbial communities collected in Santa Monica, California, United States - Edamame soil | ecosystem: Environmental > Terrestrial > Soil > Garden | place: USA: California...
TATATTTCGACGAACTGCATAGATAACGCTCTCCCCGCCTCCGCTAACTATTGATTTAAATAGACCACGGTCGCCGCCTGTCGTCAAACGCGGCCGATTGGTTATGCAGCCGGCTCTTAAACCGCGTCTACTCGATTTCCTCAGAGCGGAGATCCGCAAGCGCCACTACAGCTATCGCACGGAGAAACAATATGTTGGCTGGGTCGTTCGCTTCATCCGCTTCCACGACGGCCAGCATCCCAAGTCGCTCGGTGGCCCGGAAGTCGAGGCATTTCTGTCACACCTGGCCACCACCAGAGACGTCGCGGCGGCCACCCAGGCGCAGGCGCTGGCCGCCCTGCTCTTCCTGTACAAGCGCGTCCTGCGCGTGGATCTCCCCTGGCTCGGCAACGTCACGCGCGCCCGCCGGCCCAAGCGGCTTCCCGTCGTCCTCAGCCGTAATGAGGTCCGCCGCCTCCTCGCCGAACTGCACGGCCCCTATCGCGTCATCGCCAGCCTTCTCTACGGGAGCGGACTCCGACTGCTGGAGGCGTTGCGCCTGCGCGTCAAGGATGTCGACCTGGCCACCCGCACCCTCATCGTCCGCGACGGCAAGGGCTTCAAGGATCGCGTAACGGTGCTCCCTGATTCATTGATTCCGCCTCTGCGAAACCGATTGGCACGCTTGCGCGAGCTCCATGAGATCGCGGGGGCGGCGGGCTTTGGCGGTGTCGAGCTGCCCCACTCGCTCCATCGCAAGTATCCACGCGCTCACCTGGATTTCGGATGGCAGTACGTCTTCCCGGCATCGCATCCCTCCCGCGATCCCCGCACAGGCGCATGGCGACGCCACCATCTTCACGAGCAATCGATGCAGAGAGTCATGCGCGAAGCGGTCCGGAGGTCCGGCATCGACAAGCCCGCCTCCTGTCATACGCTGCGCCACTGCTTCGCGACGCACCTGCTCGAATCCGGCAGCGACATCCGCACGGTGCAGGAGCTCATGGGTCACGCCAGCGTGAAGACCACGCAGATCTACACCCACGTGCTTCAGCGCGGCGGCATCGCCGCGCGCAGTCCGCTCGACTGAGCGATCGGCCGGTCTACTACTTGATCGCCAGCCTCAAATCCTCGATCTCTTCCTTCGCGCTCTCCAGCGTCTCTTCCACCGCCATGATGTCGAGGCGCAGGCGCGAGAACGCGGCGATCTTCTCCACGGTCATCGACAGGTCCTGCATGCGGCCCGCATGGCCCACCACCAGGTAGCTGGTCGCCAGGATATCCGTCAGGTCCGGCTCATCCCCCACCACCTCGCGGTTCAGGTTCTCGTACTGGGTCACCGCGTTGATCACATCCTGGTTCATCTTCCAGCCGGTGAGGATGCTGCGCGCAAACTGCGGATGCCACTTGCGCAGCATCGAGGTGTACTTGGTGCGATCGCGCAGCACGAACGGGAAATGCGCGGCGCGCGTCAGGATGAATAGTTTGCCCACGCCGTGCATCAGTCCGCCGAGGAACGCGATGTCGCGGTTCACGCGCGTGAACTTGCGCGCGATCACGAACGACACGGCGGCGGTCCAGGCGCTACGCTCCCACAGCGTCTCGAGATGCGGGCGGATGTCCTTGACCGAGTGCGCCTGCGACACCTGGCGCAACGCATACGCGAGCGCGGCGGAACGCAGCAGGTCGAAGCCCACGCGCGTGACGGCGGTGCGCAGGTCGGTGATCTGCCGGCGTGTGGGGTTCAGCGACGCGGAGTTCGCCATCTGCAGCACGCGGCCCACGAGCACGGGCTCGTAGTTGATCACGGGCACGAGCTGCGGGATGCCGATGTCCGGGTCCGACAGCATCTGCTGCACGCGCGTGACGATCTGCGGCACGCCGGGCAACGTGAGTGACTGGTCGAGCTTTACCGCGGCAAGATCCTTCTCGAGCGCCGCGGCATCATGCGCGACGATGTTCTCGATGGTGGTCGTCCCTAACGCCATTCCGGGCATCTCCTCTACCCTCCCAATGCGCTCTTGATGGCCGCGATTTCCTCCGCGGATTCATCGAGCACAGTATGACAGTCGCGTAGCTGCAGTTGCATACGCTTCAAACCCTTAAGCAACGTCTCATCCGGCACTTTCATCTCCGTGCCATCGCGGCTTCCTTCGACGAGCATCGCCAGCGACAACACGTCGGTGAGCGTCACCGGTCCGCGCGCTTCGCGATCCAGGTCCTCATAACCCGCGACCGCATCGACGATCTCATCGGGGACTTTCCAGTTCTCGAGCAGCGCCTTGGCGACGTTGGAATGCCAGTCGCGCTGGATCGAATTGAAGGTCAGCCGGTCGGCGGTGAGCGTCGGAAACTTGCTGGCCCGCGTCAGGATGTAGATTCGCCCGACGTTGTGCATGAGCCCGGCGAGCAACGCGGTATCGCCATTCAGCGAGGAAAACCGGCGCGCGATCACATGGCACAGCGCGGCAATCTGCACGCTGTTCTTCCACAAGGCGTCGAGCTGGCCTTCCAGGTGTTTGTACTCGGCGGCGTGGCGCAACTGTTCGACCGCGAAGCTCAGCGCCACCGAGCGCACGATGTTGAAGCCGACGCGCGCGACCGCGGTGCGCAAGTCCGCGATGCGCCGTGACGACGCATTCAGCGCGGCGGAGTTGGCCATGGTCAGCAGCTTGCCCGCGAGCACCGGCTCGGAGCCGAGCACCATCACCACGGTCTCGTTGCTGACGTTGTCGTCCGACAGGGTCTTCTGCAGCCGCACGACGATGTCGGGCACCGAAGGCAGATCGACCGGCCCCTGCGACAGCTCCTGGGCCAGCGCCTTGACGAAAGTGAACACCACGGTGTTCCCGAGCGCGCGCGCGTCGGTGGTCGATGCCGAGGTGACTTCGACCGCGCTCATGAGCTCAGCGCCTGTCGCAGTGAATTGATCTCCTCGTGGGACTCGGCCAGCGCGCGACCACAGGCGGCGGCATCGAGCTTCATGCGGCGCGCGGCCGGCATCCCCAGGAACAGCATCTGTTCGGGCAACGGATCCGTTCCGAGCGTGCAGATCGCTCCGGCGACCGCGAGCACGTCGGTGAGATCCGTGGCACCGTCGTGCTCACGCTCGGTGTTCTCCGCGGCGGCCACGGCGTCCACGAGGACGTCCGACAGTTCCCAGTTGTGCAGGATGGCCTGCGCCAGGCGCGCGTGCCACTCGGCCACGATGCGCTGGTAGGTACCCGCATCCGACAGCACCGCGGGGAACTTCACCGCGCGCGTCAGTAGATAGAGCTTGCCGACGCCCTGCAACAGCCCGGCCAGCAGGGCGGTGTCGGCGTTGACCTGGGTGAAGCGCCGCGCGACCACGTGGCTGACGGCGGCGACGTGCGCCGACTGCTCCCAGAGTTCGGCCAGTGCCTCGCCCACGCCCTTGTACGCCTCGGCACGGCGCAGCTGCGACATCGCAAACGCGATGGCGGCGCTGCGCGCCATGTTGAAGCCGATGCGGGAGACGGCGGCACGCAATTCCGTCACGCGGCGGCCGCTGGGGTTCAGCGCCACGGAGTTCGCCAGTTGCAGCAGGCGCGCGGCGAGCGCCGGTTCCGCGCCGATGATGCGCACGACGTGGTCGACGTCGACTTCCTCGTTGGTGAGCGCGCGGCGGACGCGGGTCGCGACGTCGGGAAAACTCGGCAGGTCGATCTTCTCGGCCGCGAGCTCGACGGTCAGCGCTTCCACCAGACGCACCGCGTCTGACTGGCGGCCAGCCCCGCCCTGCGACGGCAATGCGACGAGATTCGAGCTCATGGATTTCAACGTGTCCTTTCTCTCCCCCTTATCGGTCGCGCGGCCGGACTATTTAACGTAGGACGTTTGTTTGTGAGGCGGCGCACTGCGGCAATTCTTGGCCGCCCGCCACGGCGCATATGTAAAGTTCAATCCGCCAGCGCGGCGCGCAGCGAGGCGATTTCGACGGCGGAATCCTGCACCACCTGGGCTGCGCCCACGGCGTCGACGCCCAGCCGGGCGAAGCAAGGCGCCGCCATGAAGGCCGCGCTGGCGAGCTCCGAAGCGTCCTGCACACCCGACAGGTAATGGGCACTGAGCAGCACATCGCCGAGACTGGCCGGGCCCCCGCCCGCCGCCGTGGCCTGGTCGAATCCGCAGGCAGCCTCGACGACTTCCTGCGGCAGGTCCCAGCGGGCCAGCAGGACGCGCGCCGCGCGCGCATGCCAGACGTTGTCGATCTCGGACGCGATGGCCCCGTCACTCATCAGCACCGGGAAACGGCTGACGCGCGTCAGCACGAATAGTTTGCCCACCGCGTGCAACATGCCGGCGAGCAACGCCTGGTCGGCATCCGCGCGCTGACGGTGCCGCGCCAGCGAGTAGCTCGTGGCCGCCAGTCGCGCGCAGGACTCCCAGATCGCGCGGAACTGCTCCTGCAATCCGCGCCAGGATTCCGAGCGGCGCATCTGCGACATGGCAAACGCGATCGTGGCGCTGCGCGCCAGGCTGAATCCCATGCGCGCGATGGCCGCCCGCAGCGTGGTCACGCGTTGCGCAGAGGGGTTCACCGCCGCCGAATTCGCCAGCTGCAGCAACCGCACGGACAGCGACGGCTCGGCGCCCACGATACGCACCACCTCTTCGATGGAGACGTCTTCGCGGGCCAGCGCCTGGCGCACGCGCATGGCGATCTCGGGGAACGCCGGCAGCTCGGGCGCCTCCGCCGCGAGTTCGGCGCCGATGTGGCGCGTGAACTCGGCCAGCGCCGAGGCGATGCCCGTGCTCGAAGTGGCGATTTCCTCGGGTGTGGCCATCAGAAGAGCTCGATGTCGCCCTCGTCGGCACTGCGCAGCTGCTCGAGGTAGCGCCGCTCCTGCGCCACCAGGATCTCGTCGCGTCCGGCGGTGAGCTTGCGCACGCGCAGTCGCCCGGTCTCCGGGAAATAAACCACGCGGCGCGGGTGCACGTCGCCCAGGTCCTCGTTGAGCAGGCGCAATCCTTCGGCGCGCACGTAGTCGCGCACGAACTCGATGTTGCGGGCGCCCACGTCATTGGACATCTCGGTGAGCACCCGGCCACCGCCGACCAGCTTGATCTCGAGGTCCTGGCGCCGGCCACCGAACTTCAGGATGTCATTGATGAGCCGTTCCATCGCGACGTTGCCGTAACGCGTCGATGCGCTCACGGCCGCGCCCCAGGTACTCTCGCCGTTCGATGCGTCGAGCGGCAGCATGAAGTGATTCATGCCTCCGATGCGCAGCCGCGCATCCCGGATGCAGGCCGACACGCACGAGCCGAGCACGGTGCAAAGGTTCTCCGCGTGCCGCGTCACGTAGTACTCGCCCGGCAGCAGGCGCGCCGCGAAACTCTTGTGCTCCTGGTCCCAGTAACGGGTGATGTGCGCGAACTGCGGCAGCGCCAGCGGAGGCTGTTCGTTGCCCGGCGCGATGCGACCCAGGCGCAGGCGGGTCGAGGTTTTTCCGGTCGGTTCGCTCATCTTCTTCCTTAAAAGAGCTCCACGCTGCCGCGCGCCGCTTCGTGATCGCTGTCCGCGTTGGCAGACGGCGCGCCGGGCAGATGCCCCAGCACGATGTCGAACAGGCGGCGCTCGTCTTCCATGGTGTAGCGCGCGCGGATCGCCGCGAGCAGCACGGCCGACGAGGGCGGCGTGGGCGCCGCGAGCGCGTCGTGCATGTCGCCGAGCGCGTCGCGTACGTGCTGCATGCGCTGCGACAACTGGTCCTGGAACTGCATCGCGAACATGGCGCGTTGCGCCTCGGCGGTCACGCGCGCGCCCTGGGCCGCGATGGCCGTGTCGGGATGCGCGCTCATCTCGGCACCGAGTTTCGCGAACGCGGCCACCGAGTTCGACAGGCGCTCCACCTGCGAGCTCGCGCTCTGCAGCGCCACTTCGAGCTGGCTTGCGGTCAGCTCGAGCAGCGGTGGCAAGGGCAATGTCGCGCTTCGGCTCATGGAGTGGTGAACAGCCGATTGAGGGTATTGATCAACTGCGAGGGATTGAACGGCTTGACGATCCAGCCGGTCGCGCCCGCGCGTTTGCCCTCGAGCTTCTTCTCCTGGCTGGACTCGGTGGTCAGCAGCAGCAGCGGCGTGAGCCGGTAGTTGGGCAATGCGCGCAGCTCCGACACCAGCTTGATGCCGTCCATGCGCGGCATGTTCACGTCGGAGATCACCAGGTCCACCTTGGTGGTGCGGGCGAAGTCCAGCGCTTCCTGGCCATCGGCGGCTTCCACGACTCCGTAACCCGCCGATTGCAGCGTGGCTCGCACCATCTGCCGCATCGAGGTCGAATCATCCACCGTCAAGATCGTTCTCATGCTTCTCTCCGCATTTCGCCAGCGCCGGCCTCTTCCACCAGCTGCATGACCGTAGACGCCACTCGTTCCAGTGGCACCAGTTCCTGGACGGCGCCGAGGCGGTGGGCTGCGCCGGGCATGCCCCACACCACGCTGGTCGCTTCGTCCTGTGCAATCGTTGGCGCGCCGGCGTCGCGCATTTCCTTGAGGCCGCGCGCGCCGTCATCACCCATGCCGGTGAGCAGCACGCCCACCGCGTTCGGTCCCACCTGCTGCGCCACCGAGCGGAACAACACGTCGACGCTCGGGCAATGCCGGTTGACCGGCGGGCCATCGTTGAGCCGGCAGCGATAGCGCGCACCGTCGCGTTCGACCAGCAGGTGTCGTCCGCCGGGCGCGATGTACGCGTGGCCGGCCATGATGTACTGGCCGTCCTTGGGCTCGCACACCGACAAGGCGCTCATGGAATCCATGCGGCGCGCGAACGGCGTGCTGAACGCCGCCGGAATGTGCTGCGCGATGACCAGCGCGGGACTGTCGGCCGGCAGGCCCATGAGCAATTCGCGAATCGCCTCGGTGCCACCCGTGGAAGCGCCGACCGCGATGATGCGCTCGGTGGTGCGCAACATGCGGCGCGCACCTTCGGCCGGCAGGATGGCATCGGCCGTATGTTTCGGCGCCACCGAGGTGACCATCGGCGCGCGGCGTGCGACCACGCGCGCGTCCGCCGCCATGCGTATCTTGCCGAGAATTTCTTCGCTGAAATCCTTCAGCGTGCCGGCGATGTCGATCTTGGGTTTGGATACGAAATCGACCGCGCCGAGCTCGAGAGCACGCAGCGTGGTCTCGCAGCCGCGCTCGGTGAGCGAGGACACCATGACCACCGGCATCGGGCGCAGCCGCATGAGGTTCGCGAGGAACGTGAGCCCGTCCATGCGCGGCATCTCGACGTCCAGCGTGAGCACATCCGGGCTGGTCTCCTTGATGCGTTCGCGCGCCACGAAGGGGTCCCCGGCGGTGCCCACGACCTCGATGTCGCGCGCCGACTTCAGTATTTCGACCAGGATCTGGCGCACCAGCGCCGAATCGTCGACCACCAACACCTTGATCTTGCGACTGGTCATGATTGCCTCAGTTGTCCAGCCGGCGGTAGATGGTCCGGCCGACGAGTTCATACTTGTCACTGACGCGATACAGGCTCTCGGAATGCCCAAGGAACAGGAAATCACCCGGCTTCTGCAGGGTCGCCATGCGCTCGAACAGCGCGCGCTGCGTATCCTTGTCGAAGTAGATGATGACGTTGCGGCAGAAGATGGCATCGAAGGGCCCGCGCATCGGCCAGCCGTGCATGAGGTTGAGCTGGCGGAAAGTGATGAGGCTGCGCAATTCCTCGCGCGCGCGCAGCTTGCCCGCCTGCGTGCCGCTGCCCCTGTCGAAGAAGCGCTCCACCCGCTTGCGGTTCACGTTCTCGAAGCGCTCGTGGGCATAGATTCCGGCCTCGGCATGCGCCAGCACCGCGGAGTCGAGATCCGTGGCCAGCAGCTTCACGTCCCATCCGGCGAGCAACGCGCCCGCTTCGCGCAGCACCATGGCGATGGAATACGGCTCCTCGCCCGTGGAGGCCGCGCAGCACCAGATGCGCATGCGGCGCGGACCCGAATGCCGGTTCACCAGCGAGGGCAGGAATTCGCGTCCGAAGTACTCGAAATGATGCGGCTCGCGGAAGAACGACGTCAGGTTGGTGGTGACGGCGTTGGTGAATTCTTCGAGCTCGCCCGCTTCGCCGCGCTCCAGCAACTGGATGTAATCCGCGAAGCCGGGCAACTGCAACGCGCGCAGGCGGCGCGCCAGGCGGCTGTATACCAGCTGCCGCTTGGCTTCCGACAGCGCAATGCCCGTGTGCTCGCGCACCAGCTCGCGCAGACGATCGAATTCGGCGTTCGAGAGCGCGAAATCCGCGCCCACGGGCGTGGGTGTCGCGACCTCCATCAGTCCGCCCCGCCGGCCTCGGGAGCCTCGATGCACGAAACGACCAGCTCATCGATGTCCAGCAGCATGACCATCTTGTTGTCGACGTTGGTGAGGCCGCGCACGCAGGCAAGGCTGCGCGATGCGCCGAGATCGGGCGTCGGCTTGATGTCGTCGGGCGCCACGCTGTACACCTCGGACACGGCGTCGACCACGATGCCGGCGGTCTTCTCGCCCGCCTCGGTGTTGACCCGCACCACGATGACCACCGGCGAGCTTCCGGCCGCGCGCGACGCGAGGCCGAAGCGCGCGCGCAGGTCGATGACCGGCACGATCACGCCGCGCAGGTTCATGACGCCGAGTAGATAGGTCGGCGTGTAGGGAACGCGCGTCACGCCCTCCCAGCCCTTGATCTCCTGCACGCACAGGATCTCCACGCCATACTCTTCGCCCGCACAGACGAAGGTGAGGTACTGCAGGGATCCGGAAGCCTCGGCTTCCTCTTTCTTTGCCGCCAGGGCCGCTGCTTGCATCATTTCTTCCCTCGCGGTTCAACCGCGATGCGGCGCGCGTAGGCATCGTCACCCGGCTTTCCCTGGCGCGCCGCCAGGTGCCAGCCGTGTTCGGCCGCGAGCTCGAAGCGCAGGCCGAGAATCCAGGAGTCCCCGATGCCCTGCAGGGCGCCGGGTGAATCCACGAACTGGATGTTGGGCACCAGCGCGAGCCATGAACCGAATTCGGCGCGGTACACCAGCTCCACGATCGTTTCGCCCGAAGTCGCGGGCGTGCCGTCGAATTCGCAAACCGACTGGTAAGGCGCGCCCAGGTGCGCGTATGCAATGCCGAGACCCAGTGAATCGCCGGGGCGCGCATCCCACAGGTGCGTCGCGGTCACCGCCGCGCCCACGTAGCGATCCACCGCGTTGAAACGGGCCGGCGCCATGCCGGCGCGCAACGAGCCGTCGATATCCAGGCCGGCGATCGTGCCGAGCCCGGCGTCCAGGCTCGCGTAGAAACCATGATTGCCGCGCTCGGGCTCCGGTTCCGCGAGCAGGGCCGCGTCGATCCGCTCGAACGCCGCCGTGTAGGCCCAACTACCCACCGACGCCTTGTGCACGCGTTCCGACGAGTACTCGATCTCGCCGATGAGCAACGCGCCCTCTTCGCCCGAGATCTCGAAGCTCGTGAACGCGTCGTCGTCCGTGCCGGGCGCGCCGTCGTACGCGCCAAGGCGCCAGGCGAAGTGATCGCCGAAGGCGCCCGCGGCGCGCACCCCGAGTCCCGTATTCGGCCAGACCGCCGGCCCGCGCAGACCCGTCTGCGAAAGCTCGGTGCCAACGCCGAACGGTGAGGCCACGAACATGCCTTGCGAAACGGGGGTGTCGAATTCCGCATTGAGATCCAGCATGCCGGCGCGCACGCTTCCGGCCCGCTCGCCAAATGCGATCTCCACCCACGATTCGTAGAGCTTCCAGCCGGGGGGTGATTCGATGTTGTTGATGCTCTGCAGGTCACCGACCAGTTCGGCGCTCACCGCATCGCCACCCATGTGCATGACCGAAATATTCGTGGTCATGCGATTGCCGAACGCGGTGGCGTTCCACGTCAACCCGAGGTCGAGCAGATGCGCGTACGCCGTGCCCACCTCGAGGCCACCGGTGGTGTTGCGGCGCAGGTCACCGACGTAGCTCGCGTTCAATTGCAGGCCGGGGCCATCGCCGATGTCCTCGGCGAATGCCTCCGAACTGACTGCGAGCAGCAATACTCCGCAGGCGGCGCGCACGACTAGAACTCGTTCCACTCCGCACCGCCGGCCGCGGCGGCCTTGCGGGACGGAGCCGCGCCACGCGGCGCGGAATCGACGGACTTCGCCCAGGGGCGATCCTTCGAACGACGCTCGGCGCGCGGCGCTTCGGCGTCGACGCGGCGCACGGCGCTGTCCGTGCCCACGTCGTAGCGCGCGATCATCGCGCTCAGCGACTGCGCCTGCTCGACGATGGCCTGGCTCGCGGCCGCGGCCTCCTCGACCAGCGCGGCGTTCTGCTGCGTGGTCTGGTCCATGGCCATCACGGCCTTGTTGACCTGCTCGATGCCCGAAGACTGCTCGCGGCTCGCCGCGGCGATCTCGCCGACGATATCCGTGACCTTCTTGACCGCGTTGACGATCTCCTCGAGCGTCTTGCCCGACTCGTCGACCAGGCGTGTGCCGTCCTCGACCTTGACGACGCTGTCCTGGATGAGCGCCTTGATTTCCTTCGCCGCGGTTGCCGAACGGCCCGCGAGGTTGCGCACTTCGGTGGCGACCACGGCGAAGCCGCGGCCCTGCTCGCCAGCCCGCGCGGCTTCCACGGCCGCGTTCAGCGCCAGCAGGTTGGTCTGGAAGGCGATCTCGTCGATGACGCCGATGATGTCGCCGATCTTGCGGCTGGCCTCGTTGATGCCGCTCATCGCGGACACCGCCGAGCTCACCACCGCGCCGCCCTTCTCCGCCTGCTGGCGCGCGGCCATGGCGAGCTGATTTGCCTGGCCCGCGTTGTCGGCGGTCTGCTTGACGGTGGAGGTCATTTCTTCCATCGAAGAGGCGGTCTCTTCGAGGCTGGTGGCCTGTTCTTCCGTGCGCTGCGAGAGATTGGTGTTGCCGCGGGAAATCTCCTCGGCACCCATCTGCACTTCGCCAGTGGCCTGCTTGACGCGCCTGATCAGCTCGCTGGTCGAATCGAGCAGCGAGTTGACGCCGCGGCACAGGACCTCGAGGTCCCCGGTCTTGCCGTCCATCGGGACGCGATGCGTGAGGTCGCCGTCGATGGCGAACTTCACCGTGTCCTGCGTCTGCTGGACCGCAACCTGCAGTTCACGTTGCGCCTGCATGGCGGCCGTGACTTCGGTGCCGTACTTCACCACCTTGAACGGCCGGCCATTGGCATCGGGGATCGGGTTGTAGGACGCCTGCAACCAGATTTCGCGGCCGCCCTTGGCAACGCGACGATAGGTGCCGACTTCGGGCTCGCCATTGTTGAGCTTGGCCCAGAAGGCGCGATATTCGGCGCTGCCGACCGTGGCCGCGTCGGCGAACATGCTGTGATGCTTGCCCACGACTTCGGCCGAGCTGTAACCCATGGTGCGCGCGAAATTCTCGTTGATCTTGCGCACCGTGCCATCCATGTCGAACTCGATGACTGCCTGCGAACGGCTGATCGCCGCGAGCTGGCCCTGGTTGTCGGCGTTGCGCACCATCTGCTCGGTCATGTCGCTGGAATACTTGACCACCTTGAACGGCTTGCCGCTGGCATCGGTGATCGGGTTGTAGGACGCGCTCAGCCACACTTCGCGCCCACCCTTGGCGACGCGCTTGTAAGTGCCGACTTCGGCCAGGCCGCGATTGAGCCTGTCCCAGAACGAGCGATAGTCCGCGCTCGCGGCCTGCGTCGGATCGACAAAGGCGCTGTGGTGCTTGCCCACGACTTCGGCGCTCGAATAACCCATGATGCGCGCGAAGTTCTCGTTGACCGCGCGCACCGTGCCATTCATGTCGAACTCGACGACGGCCTGCGAACGATCGATGGCCGCGATCTGGCCGCGGTAGTCCGCGTCCTTCTCGTCGCGCGCCTTCAGCGCCACCTGCATGGCCTCGAGCGAACCCATGAGCTGCGCGGTTTCGTCGATACCTTCGACTTCGATCTGGTTGTCGAGCTTGCCGTCGCGGATGCGTTCGGCGACTTCCATGGCGCGGCCCAGCGGGCGCACGATGCTGCGCGCCAGGAAAATCGCGATTGCGATGCCCACCAGGAGTGCTCCACCCAGGATTCCGAGGATGATCTCGCGAGCGGTGGTATAGCGGGCGCGGGTTTCCCCGGCGGAGAGCATGACGTCACTGGTGTGCACCTTCACCAGCGCAACCGCATCCTGCAGCGCCGTGTCCACCAGCGGGCGCATCTCGCCCAGGTAGGTGCGGACCGCCTCGGCATGCGTTTGCGGACTCGCCGCCAGCTCCAGGACCTTGTCCACCGACGCCGCCAGCGGCGCGTAGCTGTCGCGAATCTTCTGCAGGCCGTTCATCGCATCCGGATTCTCGGTGTCGAGCGTCGACAGCTTCTCGAACGTCTCCACGATCTGCGTGCGGGCATCCTCGAGCTTGGCGCGGACCGCGGATCGATCCGCGCTGTCCGTCAGCAGGAATTCGGTGGTGCGAGCCGAGACCGTGCGCACGCTGGCGCGCAACGTGGTCGCACCCTGGATGGTTTCCCAATCCTCGGTGGTCAGCTGATTGACCGTCTCGTTGAGACGGCCGAGTTCGCGCACGGCGATCACCCCGATGATGGCGGTGAATACCAGCAGCAAACCAAAACCCACCATCAGGCGGGTACGTACTTTGTAATTGGACACGTTCATCTGCATTCCTCGTCAATGAGTGCTATCAAGTGCGCCGCAACCGGCGCCCTCCATAAGTCGACATCTGCTGTCTGTTCTCAGGCCGCCCGGGTCGCCGCGCCGCGGCGGCCCTCGCGGCTTTCGAATCGCGCGATGATTCCCGGGATATCCAGGATCAGCGCCACGCGGCCGTCGCCCAGCATGGTTGCGCCGGCCAGCCCGCTCACCGGGCGAAAATTGGTTTCTAGACTCTTGATGACCACCTGTTGCTGCGACATCAGCTCGTCGACGAACAGACCGACACGTTTGCCGTCGGCTTCGACGATCATCAGCAGGCCGTCGAGCAGCTCGGTGTATTGCGGCTCGATGCCGAACAGGTCGTACAGCCGCACGATGGGCAGATAGTCGTCGCGCAGGCGCAGCACCTGCGCGCGGTTGGCGACCGAGCCGACCGCTTCCTCGCGCACCTGGATGGTCTCGACGATCGAGACGATGGGCACCACGTAGACTTCTTCGCCGACGCGCGCCAGCTGGCCATCGAGAATGGCAAGGGTCAGCGGCAGGCGAATCCTGACCATGCTGCCCTTGCCGGCCGTCGAATGGATCTGCACGTGGCCGCCGAGCTCGTTGATGTTGCGCTTGACGACGTCCATGCCGACGCCGCGCCCCGATACGTCGCTGACCACGTCAGCGGTCGAGAAGCCCGGCGCGAAAATCAGGTTGTAGATGCGGTCCTCGGAGAGCTCCTCGTCGGCGCCCACCAGGCCGCGCTCGCGCGCCTTGGCGAGGATCTTCTCGCGCTTGAGGCCGCCACCGTCGTCGCTCACCTCGACGATCACGTTGCCGCCCTTGTGGTAGGCGCTGAGTTCGATGACGCCGTGCGCCGGCTTGCCGGCGGCGAGCCGCATCTCGGGCGACTCGATGCCGTGATCGAGCGCGTTGCGCACCAGGTGCACCAGCGGATCGCCGATCTTCTCGAGCACGGTCTTGTCGAGCTCGGTGGAATCGCCGGTGAGGCGCAGCTCGAGCTTCTTGCCGAGGCGCTGGCCCAGGTCACGCACCAGGCGCGGAAAACGGTTGAACACGACGCTGATGGGCAACATGCGCACGCGCATGACGCTTTCCTGCAGCCCGCGCATGTGGCGCTCGAGCTGGCCCAGCGCGTTCCTCAATTGCTCGGCCTCGTGACCTTCGAGCGGCGCGGCGAGCTGGCTCAGCACCGACTGCGTGATCACGAGTTCGCCGACCGAGTTCAGCAGCTCGTCGATCTTCTCGATGCTGACGCGGATCGATCCACCGTCGGCGTGCGCCGCGGTGGGGGTGGCGGCCGGTGCGGCGCCCGCCGCGGGAACCGGCGCGGCCGCCGCAACGCTGGCGACCGGGGCCGGGGCCACCGCGGGAAGTTCGACGGCCGGCGCCGGCGCGGCCGGTGCCGACGGCGCCACGGCCGCTTCGGCCGCGGGCCCGAAGGCCTCGATGTTGAGATCGCACTCGCCTTCCACCCAGTCGAACACCGACTTGATGGCGGCTTCCTTCACCGGGCCGTTGACTTCGATCTTCCACGACAGCCGGCATTCCTCCGGGTCGAGGTCGGTGAGCGGTGGCACCCACTTGGCGTCTACGCGGATGTCGCAGGGCGCGAGCGTCTGCAGCTCGCGCAGCAGGCGCAACGGATCGTTGCCATTGCGCAGTAGTTTGGGACCGGGCACGAAGTGGATGCGCCAGCCGCTGCGGATCTCCTCCGGCGCAAGCTGCGGCACGGCCGCGCGCGCCGGCGCGCTCATCGCGGGTACGGGCGCCGCCTCGGCCTGGCCCGCCATGATCAATTCGATCTCGGCGTGTAGTGCCGATACGCGCGCCTTGTCCACCGGGCGCTTGGCCTGGGTATCGGCCAGCATCGCGCGCATCAGGTCGCAGGAGCGCAGCAGCGTGTCCACCAGGGCCGAGTCGACGCGACGCTTGCCGCCGCGCATCTGGTCGAGCAGCGTCTCCAGGATGTGGGTGAAGCCCGCGACGTCCGAGAAGCCAAACGTGGCGCTGCCACCCTTGATGGAATGCGCCACGCGGAAGATGGTGTTGACCAGGTCGAGGTCGGCATCACCCGCGGACAGCTTCAGCAGCGCGGCCTCCATCTGGTCGAGCGCCTCGGCGCTCTCCGCGAAGAAGGTTTCGTGGAATTGGGTGAGGTCGAGTGACATGACTAGCCCGGGCTCTCGAGCAGCGCGCCGACGCCGAGTACGCGAACCGCTTCGTCCAGCACCTGCGAGCGGCCCTTCCAGCTGTAGGGAACCCCGCGCTCCAGGCAGTCGAGCGCGAACGCGACCACGAGCTGCACGCCCGCGGTATCGACCTGCTGCACGTTGCCGCCGTCGATCTCGAAAGGACCGGTGTGCGCCGCCTGCGCCATCATGTGGGCACGCAACGCCTGCACCTCGTGGATGGTGCAGGACGTGCCGAGCGACACGTGGCCGTTCACAGGCGTTCCGCCCGTGGCAGGTGCCGTGGCAATCAGTTCCGAGTTCATGGGTGCGGCGGTCTCCGGGGCGTTATCGCCCACCTTCTGTTTCGGCCGCCGGGCCTTGTTAGTTGATGAGACCCTGTTCACACCGCGCGACGTAATCTTCTTCACGCCGCGTTTTCGCGTCCTGCCGTGCCGCTGTTCAGGCGACGGATTAGGCGAGCCTCTGTGCCGGCCACGCCGCAGGTGGCCATGATTTCTTCGACGGTGGCGCCGGAGCGCGCCAGGCGGCGCGCGGTCTCGTAGCTGCGCACGGGTGAAGTCTCGCGACGTACCTTGGGCGGCGCCGGAGTTTCGACGGGCCGTTCCACCACCCGCGCCGGGATCGCGGCGACCAGCGTCGCCAGGGCCGTCAGACGTTCACCGAGCGCCTGCATTTCGGCGCGTGCCTGTTGCTGCGCGATGTGCAGCCGCTCGAACTGCGCGGCAGATTCCTGCCGCATGCGGCGCAGTGCCCAGGCGAAGGCGATGAAAGCGATCACGATGGCGAGCCCGCGGGCCGCCGTCAGCCAAACTACCGATTCCACGTTCTCACTCCTGCGCCGGGTTTCCGGCATTTACCGTCGTGCCGGTAGCAGGAGCAGGTTCCGTGCCAGCCGCCGCGGCCGGACGGGATGCGGGTGTGACTGTGTTCACGGGAGTGCCGGATGCGGTCGTGGCAGGGGTTTCACCGGCTGCGGCGTCGCCCGGTGCTGCGAGTGCTTCGTCTCCTTCATCCGCCATCGGCGGCATTTCGGGAGGCACCAGCGTGTCCGGCATGGCGGGATCGGAATAACCGGCCGCGTCCGCCGGGGCCGGCGCGCCTTCGCCCGCGAGGATCACGATGACCACGCGACGATTCGCATCGCGGCCCAGGCGGGTCTTGTTGTCCTGCGCCGGGCGGAATTCGCCGAAGCCGATCACCGAGAGACGCGCCGGCGCGATGCCGGCTTTCGCGAAGCGGTGCACCACGCTCGCCGCACGCGCGGCGGACAGCTCCCAGTTCGACGGGTAGAAGCGCGTGTTGATGCGCTGGTTGTCGGTGTGTCCCTCGACGCGCACCGGGTTCGGATACTTGACCAGCGTATTGGCCAGCGCATCGAGCGCGGGGATGGCCTTGTCGGAGAGCGTGGCGACGCCGCTCGCGAACAGGATGTCGGTCTTCACTTCGACTTCGAGCCAGAATTCGTGGCGGCGCACCGCCACCAGGTTCGCGGCCACCAGCTCCTGCAGCGCCTCCTGCAGCTCGTCGGCGACGCGCTGCAATTGCTGCGCGACCGGATGATCCAGCGGTGTCGGCTGCGCGTGGCCGGTGCGACCCGCGCCCGGATAAGGCGCGCTGCCCGCGCCGGCATCGCCGGAATTGTCGACGTGGATGGTCTCGAGCATTTCACGCGGCTGCCCTTCGATCATCGACTGCCGCACGATGGTCATGCGGATGTCCGCGCCGGAGCCGCGGGTCTTCTGTCCCACCTGCACCGGCTCGAGAGTCTTCGGCGTGCCGCGGAATGCCGCCTGCAGCGAGTCGGACAACACGCGGAACTTGCCCTCGTTGATCGAGGAGATCGCGTACATCACGACGAAGAAGGCCAGCAGCAGCGTGATCAGGTCGCCGTACGGGATGGCCCACGCTTCGTGGTTGGCGTGCTCTTCGTGTCTCTTCTTACGCGCCATAATGGGGACATTCCTCGTTTCCTAGCAAACGGGGACAGTCCTCCCTCTTGATTCGACGCCCGGCGACGCGCGCATTGAATCCTCGAATACGGAGTGATCGCTCGCCGCCATCGACGTACGCGGTCGGTGCGGCTTGCGCGGCGGATTCATCGGCAATGAATTCGGCGGGGCGGTGTCCGTTGAGACTGTCCCCGTTTGCTAGGAAACGAGGAATGTCCCCATTAATGCAGGTAGCCATGGAGCTTCGATTCGATGGCGCGCGGGTTCTCGCCGAGCACGATGGACACCACGCCCTCGATCACCATTTCGCGCACCTGGGTCTGCTCGCCGACGATGCCCTTGAGCTTGCCGGCGATGGGCAGGAAGAACAGGTTCGCGAGGCCGATGCCGTACACGGTCGCGGTGAATGCCGCCGCGATGCCGTGGCCGAGCTTCGACGGATCGGCGAGGTTCTGCATCACGGCCATGAGGCCGAGCACCGCGCCGATGATGCCGAGCGTGGGCGCATAGACGCCCATGCCTTCCCACACCTTGGCGGCGCGCTGATCCGCATGCTCGCGCACGCCGACTTCGACTTCGAGGATGGCGCGGATCGAATCCGGCTCACCGCCGTCGACCACCAGCTGCAGGCCGCGCCTCACGAAAGGATCCGCCTCCTGTTCGATCAGCGGCTCCAGGCCCAGCAATCCCTGCTTGCGCGCGATGGTGCTCCACTCGACGATCTTCCTGATCAATTCCTCCGCCTGCAGCGGCGGCGGCTTGAAGACCCAGGAAATGCGGGCCATGGCGTGCTTGAACACCGCGAGCGGCGTCTGGATGAAGATGGCAGCGAAGGTGCCGACGACCACGATCATGAACGCGGCGGCCGACAGCAGCGCGTGGATGCCGGCGCCCTTGAGCACGGCACCCACCAGCACCGCGACCAGCGCGAGCACGAAGCCTATGGCCGATAAGATGTCCACGGACTATCGACCGTTCAACTTGAACCACCCGCGACGCTCGCGAGCAGTGCATCGATGTCGTCCTGGCTGTCGACCACCTGGCCGCGCGACACGCCGGGCACGTGCGGGCCGGTGCCGTTGAGATCCGGCTGCGGCTGGGTCTGCTCGAGCTTCAGCGCCGGCATGCGGCGCGTGTCGTCGCCATGGGCCAGCGCGACGAGTTCGCCCAGCACGCGTTCGAGCTCGATCACCAGCTTGATGACGCTGCTGATGATCTGCCCGGAGAGATCCTGGTAGCCCTGCGCGAGCAGCATCTGCGACAGGTAGCGGCGCACGTGTTCGGTTTCGCGCACGGCGCGCTCGAGACTTTCGGTGGCGCGCTCAGGCCACATCGTGGAGACGGCGAGCTGGCGCGAGCCATGCAGGCCCCACTCCTCCAGCAATTGCGCGGCCTCGACCGACATGCGATCGACCAGCGGCGTCGACTGTTCGACCAGGTCGAGCGTGCGATGCGCGGCCTCTTCGGTCAGCTTGACCACGTGCGCGAGACGGCGACGCGCGTCCGGCACTTCGTGGTCGGCCAGCACTTCGAGGCGCGCCTCCTCGCGGAAGCGGCGCAGCGCCGATTGCGCATCGGCGGTGATGCGTTTCAGCTCGGGATTGAATTCGACGTTGAGTTGCGCGCGCAGCCGGTCGAACGCGCCACGGAAGGCCGCTTCGTCATTGGTATCCAGCGCACCCGCGAGTTCATCGACTATCGAGCGGTAGCGCCCTTGCAGAGTGTCGTCTTGCGACATGACGCCCCAACTAGGCCGCAGCCTTGCTGGCGAGGATCTTGTCGATCTTTTCCTTGAGCGTCTGCGCCGTGAACGGCTTGATCACGTAGCCCGACACACCGGCCTGTGCGGCTTCGATGATCTGCTCGCGCTTGGCCTCGGCGGTCAGCATCAGCACCGGCAGCTTGGCGAGCTTGGCGTCGCCGCGCACGGCCTTGAGCAGGTCGAGGCCCGGCATGCCCGGCATGTTCCAGTCGGTGATCAGGAAATCGAAGGCGCCGCCCTTGAGCAGTGGCAGCGCGGTGTTGCCGTCGTCGGCCTCGGTCACGTCGGTGTAGCCGAGTTCGTTCAACAGGCCCTTGACGATGCGGCGCATCGTCGAGAAGTCATCGACCACCAGGATTTTCATTGCATTGCTCACTTCGCGCTCTCCTCTCCACTCATAACCGGTCACGCCAGCCCGCCAGGCGTGCCTGCAACCGCGTCAGCGCCTGCCCATGTATCTGGCAGATACGCGATTCGCTCACCTTCAATACCGCGCCGATCTCCTTGAGATTCAGCTCGTCGTCGTAGTAGAGCGACATCACCATGCGCTCGCGCTCCGGCAACCCCTCGATCGCGTCGGACAGCGCGACGCGGAACCGTTCGTCGATCACGTCGCGGAACGGGTCCGCTTCCGGATCGGCGGCGTTGATCTCGCCTTCCTCGGTCGTGAGGCTGGCGATCTGGCAACCGGCCGCGTCCTCGACGATCTTGTGGTACTCCTCGAGGCTCACACCCATCTTGTTCGCGACGTCCGTGTCGCGCGCTTCGCGGCCGATCTCGCCCTCGAGCTCGCGGATGGCGTTCGCCACCGCGCGCGCCTTGCGATGCACCGAGCGCGGCGCCCAGTCGAGCTTGCGCAGCCCGTCGAGCATCGCTC